>Ga0302320_10009971_pt1 | contig 20337 bp, 15 predicted proteins | sample Bog_T0_3_FD_202130 | JGI IMG/M metagenome (GOLD analysis project Ga0302320, IMG submission 202130) | Peat permafrost microbial communities from Stordalen Mire near Abisko, Sweden - Bog_T0_3 | ecosystem: Environmental > Terrestrial > Soil > Wetlands > Peat | place: Sweden: Abisko, Stordalen Mire...
GCAAAACAGGTTGCATTGCCGAACGTACATAATGATCATCGACATAATTTCTTCCCAGAAACGTGAAAGTTTACTTCCCCGCAAGCTATACTTTTGGCTTTTGCTCGCTTCATTAGCGACTCATATTGCGTACGCGCAAAAAGCACTCAGTTGGGAGGAGCTTCGCGATAAATTCAAGCAGACGAATCCAACCTTGTTAGCCGACCAGGTGAATATAGATGAGTCGCGGGCTCAGGAAATCACGGCGTTTCTCCGTCCGAACCCGGATCTGTCCTTCGGCTTGGATCAATTCACGGTCTTCAAAACGCCCAATACAGCTTATCGCCCGCTCGCTGGAGTTTTGGAGTCAGGTACGATCAGTTATCTTTATGAACGCCAGCATAAACGCGATCTGCGGCTGCTGAGCGCGCAAAAGGCGACCAAGATCGCGCAGTCCGCCCACGCGGATTTGGAACGGAATCTGCTTTTCACGTTGCGCAACGCTTTTGTGCAAGCCCTGCAGGCTAAGGCTTTCTTCGAAATCGCCAAGGAAAATTTGGATTACTGGAACAAGGAAATAGATATCAATACCGACCGTTTTAGGGCTGGTGATCTTGCCAAGGTCGACCTGAGCCGCATCGTGCTGCAACGCGCTCAGTATCAAGCCGATTATGTGAACTCGCAAGTGAATCTGCGGACCGCCAAAATCGCTTTGCTGATGTTGCTGAACGACCGCACGCCGGTCGAAAAGTTTGACATCGCGGGCCCATACGATTTTCAACCACAGTTGGCGGCGCTCGAGGACTTCCGCCAAATAGCCATGGACGCACGGCCGGATCTCAAAGAAGCCGTAGAAGCCGTCGACAAGGCTAAGACCGACAATAAGCTGGCGATTGCTAATGGTACGTCGGATCCTACTTGGGGCTTTGATATCGGCCGCAACCCGCCGCTGCCTAGCTACATCGGCTTTAGCGTGGAACTGCCATTGCGCATCTTCGACAAAAATCAAGGCGAAAAACTGCGTACCAAACTGGATATCGACCGCGCCGATAAGTCGCGGATGGCCGCCGAAGCCCAAGTGCTGAGCGACGTGGATACCGCGCATGCCACCGTCGCCAGCACCATCGAATTGCTGAAGCCCTACAAGCAGGAATATCTTCCGCAAGCGACTGAGGTCAGAGAAATCGTCACGTTTGCTTATCAAAGAGGTGGGGCGTCGCTTATCGATTTTTTGGATGCGCAGAAAGAATATCGCGACATTAAATTGAACTATGTGAACTTGGTTGGCTCCTACTTGGCTGCCGCCAGCCAACTCAATCTAGCTGTTGGACGTGAGGTGATTCAATGAAGAGCAATATAAGATTCCAAGTGTCGGCCGTGTGGTTCGCTCTCGTTTGCCTGGCTCTGGGGTTTCTGCTCGCCGGCTGCGGCAAGAAGTCGGACGTTTATGCGGCTGCGGATACTGGGCCGCGTCAGGCGACTGTCGAACCGGATATGGATGCGAATAACTTCAAGGTTGACCATCCGGAACAGTTTCCGCTCGCCACCGCCGGCTCATATTTTGCTTCCACGGAACTGAATGTTACCGGCGTCGTGAGTCCCGACGTTTCCCGGCAGGTGCCAGTGATTTCGCTAGCGTCGGGCCGCGTCATTGAAATCGACGCCAAGCTGGGCGATACCGTGAAGAAAGGACAGCTCCTCTTCAGGCTGCGAAGCACCGACATCGCGCAAGCATTCTCGGATTATGAGAAAGCTGTAAAGAATGAAGAATTGGCGAAAATCCAGCTCGACCGGGCGAATATTCTTTTTGAGAAGGGCGCTATCCCGAAAAGTTCCGTTGAGGTTGCACAAAACGCCGAGGACAATGCCAAAGTCGACCTGACGACAACTACCGAGCATCTGCGCACCTTGGGCTCGGATGTGAACCACCCCACCGGCATCGTATCGATTTATGCTCCTGTTACAGGCGTGATCACCGATCAGCAGATTACAGCCGCAGCCGGCGTACAAGCCCTTTCCGCGCCCAATCCTTTTACAATCTCGGACATGTCACATGTGTGGGTCGTTTGCGACGTTTACGAGAACGATCTCTCGGAGGTGCATCTAGGGGAGTTCACGGATATCCATTTGGCCGCTTACCCCAACCAGGTTCTTAAGGCACGCATCGGTAACATCGCGCAGATTATGGATCCGAACCTGCACACTGCTAAAGTACGGCTGGAATTGGAAAATCCAGGCATCATGCGCCTGGGGATGTTTGTCACGGCCACTTTTCACGGCCAAAAGAAGATTGAGCACGCTACCGTCCCGGCGACGGCGGTCTTGCACCTCCATGACCGCGATTGGGTCTACAGCCCTAAAGGCTCGGGCGTCTTCAAACGCATTGAAGTGAGCGGCGGCAACATGCTGCCGGGCGATCTGCAAGAGATTCTTTCCGGTATTGATCCAGGCACCAAAGTTGTTTCGAACGCGCTTGTACTGCAGAATACGGTGGAGCAGTAGATGCTTCGAAAAGCGGTTGATTTTGCCCTCAACAACCGGCTGCTCATTGTAGCCATTGCTCTGCTGTTATTCATCTGGGGGGCCATATCGTTTCATCAGCTTCCGGTGGAAGCGTATCCCGATGTTGCCGACAATTACGTCGAAGTCATTACGCAATGGCCGGGAATTTCAGCGGAACAAATCGAGCGGCAGGTAACCATCCCGCTTGAAAATGGGATGAACGGCATTCCCCATTTAGTGCATTTGCGGTCTTTCTCGCTCTTTGGTTTGTCGGATCTCAAGCTGATTTTTGACGACGAGTCCGATAACGACTGGAACCGCGAACGGACGTTGGAGCGGCTTTCGCAAGTGACGCTTCCGAACGGCGTCCAGCCGCAAATGGGTACTGACTGGAGCCCGGTCGGCCAGATTTATTTTTTCACCCTGCACAGTACTAACCCGCAATTCGACCCGATGGAATTGAAGTCGCTTGAAGACTGGGTAGTCGAGAAAAACTTCAAAGCGGTTCCTAATGTGGTTGATGTCGCTAGCTTTGGCGGACCCACTAGGGAATATCAAGTGCGAGTGGATCCGAACAAATTGGTTGCTTATGGCTTGAGTATCGGCCAAGTAGAACAGCAACTGACGAATAACAACACCAACGGCGGCGGAAGTTTTATTGAAGCCGGCCTGCAACAGATCAACGTTAGTGAAGTTGGCTTGGTGGACCGGGTACACGATATCGAGCAAACGGTTCTCATGACTAAGAACGGAACTCCGCTGCGGGTAAAAGACATTGCCGTGGTGGCGCAAGGCCCGAAAATCAGGCTCGGCCAATTCGCACGCGCCATCGTTAAGAAAGACGGCAAGATTATTGATAATGACGACGTTGTTTCCGGTATCGTACTCCTGCGCAAAGGCGCCGACGCCGACTCCGCGCTCAAGGGCATTCACGAAAAGGTGAAGGAGTTGAACGACCTCATTCTTCCTCCCGGCGTCAAAGTTGTGCCATTTCTCGATCGCAGCGATCTCGTTCACTTCACCACGCATACTGTTTTGCACAACCTGACGGAAGGCATCATCCTGGTTGTCGTCATTCTGTTTCTGTTTCTCGGCAACGTGCGCGGAGCCTTCATCGTGGCGCTTACTATTCCGTTCGCATTGTTGTTCGCTTCCACTTGCCTGCAACTGAAAGGGATTCCGGCTAATCTCTTGTCGTTAGGCGCGTTGGATTTCGGCATGGTCGTGGACGGTGCGGTGGTCATGGTCGAGAACATAGTCCGGCATCTGAGTCATCCCGATCCGCACAATCGAACACCGAAGCAGAAGATCGCCGATGCGGCGCATGAAGTACAACGGCCGGTTTTCTACGCAATCGGGATTATCATCACCGCTTACATTCCCATCTTTACGTTGCAGCGGGTGGAAGGACGCCTCTTCCGGCCGATGGCCTGGACCGTGGCGTTCGCGCTGTTAGGAGCGCTGCTTTTTTCGATGATCATCGCGCCGGTGCTCGCCAGTCTCTTTTTCCCGAAGGGCACTCGCGAGTGGCACAACCCGGTGATGATCTGGCTCACGAATCGCTACCGAAAAGCCGTGCGCCGCGCCATTGAAGCACGCTATGTAACAGTCGGTGTAGTGGGCTGCTGCATGTTGGGAGCCTTCTGGGTTGCCGGCTCGATCGGCTCGGAATTCTTGCCACACTTGGATGAAGGCGCGCTTTGGGTTCGTGGAACGTTGGCGCCGAGCACGGGACCAACGGAAGGTATCCGGGTAGCCAATCAGGTGCGAATTTTGTTGGCCCGTTTTCCCGAGGTGATTCAAACCACCAGTCAGGTGGGCCGGCCGGATGACGGTACGGATACCACAGGATTCTTTAACACGGAATATTTCATTGATCTTAAGCCAAAAGAGCAGTGGCGTCCGGCGTTTCACGAGGACAAGGAAGCAGTCATTGCGGCGATGGATAAGGAAGTGGAGAAAATTCCGGGAGCGATCTGGAACTTCTCGCAACCCATTTCCGACAACATGGAAGAAGCGGTCAGCGGAGTCAAGGGAGAGCTGGCGACCAAAGTATTTGGCGACGATTTGAAAGTGCTCGAACAGAAGAGCGACGAAATTGTCGCTGTCATGCGCAAGATCCCCGGCATTGCGGATCTTGGTGTATTTCGAGTGCTGGGCCAGCCGAACCTCAACATCGTGGTTGACCGGAAGGCCGCCGCGCGTTATCAGGTGAACGTCGCGGATGTGGAGGATGCCATTCAAACGGCCGTGGGCGGCAATGCTCTGACGCAAGTGCTGAAAGGCGAGGCCCGTTACGACTTGGTAATGCGCTATCTCCCGAATTACCGGGACACGAAGGAAGCTATTGAAGATATCCGGTTGCTTTCCGCTTCGGGCGAGCGCGTGTCACTCGCGCAGCTCTGCACGATTAGCGTAGCGGATGGTGCTTCGGAAATATATCGCGAAGGCAATTCGCGCTATATCGCCATCAAATACAGCGTGCGCGGCCGCGACCTGGGCGGCGCGGTGGAAGAAGCCATTAAGAAAGTGAATGAGCAGGTGAAGCTGCCGCGCGGCTATCATCTGGATTGGGAAGGCGAATATGAGAGCCAAAAACGTGCTTCCGCGCGCCTGGCGATTATTGTTCCGCTGACTATTCTGCTTATTTTTATCATTCTGTACACGATGTTCACGTCGCTTAAATGGGCGATGTTGATTTTCACGAACGTGATGGTTGCGCCCATCGGCGGCATCATTGCATTGTTGATTTCAGGCACTAACTTCAGCGTCTCTTCGGGCGTGGGATTCTTGGCGCTCTTTGGCGTTTCCGTGCAGACGGGCGTGATTATGGTGGAATACATCAATCAGTTGCGCGCCCGAGGGCATAGCGCCGAGGACGCCGCGGTAGAAGGCGCGGTGCTGCGCTTGCGGCCTATCATGATGACCATGCTGGTTGCGACGCTGGGGCTTTTGCCTGCCGCCACATCGCACGGCATCGGCTCAGATTCGCAACGGCCGTTCGCGTTGGTTATAGTCGGCGGCTTGATCGGCGAGCTAATGCTGAGCATTTTCCTGCTGCCTACTCTCTATACCTGGTTCGCGCGCGACACTGATAAACTGCCCAAGGCGGAAGCCGAATTCTATGAAGAATAAGACGAACTGGGCCGGACGCGCATGGGAAAACTAGAAACGTTTGCGCGAGTGAAAGAAATTGGCGTCATTCCGGCGATTCGAACTGCAAATCATATGGACGCGGTGAAGGCGGCGGAGGCAATTTCGGCGGGCGGGATACCGATTATCGAGATTTCTCTCGCGACGAAGAACGCTCTGGACGTTCTGGATGCAGTTGCGATGGCTTACGGCAAGTCGATGCTGGTGGGCGCCGGCACCGTGGTAGATGCCGAAGGCGTTCGCCAGGCGGCGCTGGCGGGCGCCCAGTTTATCGTCACTCCCGGCTTCAATAAGGAAGCGGTTGATAAGGCGAAGGAGTTTGGCATCGCCATTTTCGCGGGCGCGCTCACGCCGACCGAAGTGCAGACCGCTTCGGCCAGCGGCGCGGACTGCGTGAAACTTTTCCCTTGCTTCGCCAACGGCGGCACACGATATCTGAAGTCTCTGCGCGGGCAGTATCCGCAAACGGAGTTCATCGCGTCGGGTGGCGTTGGCTTGGAAAACTGCGGAGACTACATTCGCGCGGGCGCTTGCGCAATTGGGGTTGGTGGCGAGATTGCCGACTTTGAAACCATGGCGGTGGGCGACTACCGGGTGTTAACCGTTCGCGCCCGGCGTTTGCGCGGCGCCGTGCAAACCGCGCGCGATCTGTTGGAAGATAGTATTTCGTTTAACGTGAGAGAATCCCGTTAAAATATTGGATGCAGGACCTTTCAGTTCTTCGATTCCTCCAGGGAAGCCGGAAAGCGTTACTCATGCGGGCGAGCTTCCTGATCGCCTTCATTGCATTGCTCGATTGGCATTTCGAAGAAGACATCTCGTTCGGATTCTTGTATCTGTTTCCCATGCTGATGGTCGGCGGCTGCCTGACGCCATTACAGATGGCGGGGGTGGCTGCGCTGTGCACCGGACTGACGGAGGCCTTTGATCCATTTCCGTGGGTCATGACGGTAGGAGTGTCGCGGCTGGTGCTGACGTTCGCGGCTTTTTTCGGCTCGGGCTATTTTGGCGTGGTCTCGGCGCGCAGCCGGCGGACGGCCAGCGAACATTTGGGCGAGATGGAGCGGGAAGCGGAGGCGCTGCGAAAGACTGAGGAGCAGCTGAATTTTCTGATATCGAGCAGTCCGGCGGCGATCTTCACGCTGGACGCGAGCGGCAACGTACTACTGGCGAATGAGGCGGCGCATCAATTGCTGGGGGTTGAGAAAGGCAAGCTGCAAGGGCGGGCGATCGGCCAGTTTTTTCCAGCATTGGCCAGCGTGCCACCGTCGCGGGAAGCGCCGTTTTTTCACACCGAAATGGAATGCCGCGGGCGGCGGCAAGATAATGACGTGTTCCTGGCGCATATCTGGTTTTCGACTTACCGGACGATGTCGGGGCCGCGACTGGCAGCTGTGGTGTTCGACGCTTCGGATGAGTTGCGCGATAGGGCGGAGTTCAATCTGCAGCAGATTTTAAGCGGGTCGAAGGTGTTGGTGGGTGCGCTGTGCCACGAGATCCGCAATATCTGCGGGGCAATTGCGGTGGTGCACTCGAAGCTGGCGCGCGACCGCCGATTGGCGGCGAACGAAGACTTCGGTGCGCTTGGTACTTTGGTCGAAGGGCTGGAGAAAATGGCGGGACTGGAACTGCGGCAGACGACAAAAGCGGCGGCGGAAAGCATCGACCCGGGCTCGGTCCTGGATGAATTGAGAATTGTGATTGAAGGATCCTTCCATGACTCCGGGATCGCGATTCGCTGGGAACAGCCGGCGGCGCTGCCGCGCGTTTGGGCCGACAGGCAGGCGTTGCTGCAAGTGTTTTTGAACATTGCGAAGAACAGCCAGCGAGCGCTTGAGGGACGGGCGCGAAGAGAGTTCGTCATACGGGCGTACGCGGACGCGCATTCAGTTTTGATCAGATTCATCGATAGCGGGCCGGGCGTCGCTCATCCTGAATTTCTTTTTGAGCCCTTTCAGCCGGATGCAGAGGCTTCGGGCCTGGGGCTGTATTTGTCGCGGACGTTTGTACGGGCGTTCCGAGGGGATCTTGAATATGAGCCGCAGGCGGAGGGAAGCTGCTTTGCGGTGACACTCAGTTTGGCGAGCAGTCAAGGCGCGCGATTTGGGTGAGACTCAGATGGCGAAGATTCAACTCCTATTGCTGGACGACCATGCGCTGTTTCGCGTGATGCTGGGACGGCTATTGGATACGGACTCGGAGTTTCAGGTAGCGGCCGATTGTTCGACGATGCAGGAGGCGCTGGGTACGCTCGAGCAGAAGCAGATAGATTTGGTTCTGCTCGACTACGATCTGGGTAAGCGTGAGACAGGATTCCACTTTATACGGCAAGCACGGGAGGCCGGCTATAGCGGACGGATCTTCATTGTAACGGCGGGAATGCCGGACGCGGATTATGTAGCGGCGCTGGGGCAGGGAGTGTGCGGCATTTTTCTCAAACATAGCGCGCCTGAGTTGCTGATTGAGGCGATTCACAAGGTGATGGCGGGGCAGACCTGGATTGACCAGCGTTGCGTGCAGTCACTGGTGCAGGCGCTGGCGAACGAAGGCGGCGAGGCGCGGCAAAATGAGCTGACTGAGCGCGAGAGACAAGTGCTGAAGGGAGTGTTCGCGGGGTTGAGCAATAAGGAGATTGGGAGCCAGTTGAACATCTCGGAAGCTTCAGTGAAATCGGCATTGCAGCAACTTTTTACTAAGACAGGGGTACGAACTCGGAGTCAGTTAGTGAGAGTGGCGTTGGAGGAATACGGGGCAGTGTGGGGCCTACGGTGATTGCCGCTTGCTGAAAGCGTTCTTGCCGAACTCGATGTGGAGACGGACGGAGGAGATCCAGAGCGGGCCGCGCTGTTGATTGTAGGCTGGGTTTGCGACATGTTGGAGATCGAAACTCGCAAACACTCCCTTGAATAATTGGGCGCGGTAGTAGGTCTCCCAGATGTACTCGGGGCCGTATTCGAGGCGGCCATCACCAATGAGAAAGTCGTGGCCTCCGTCGGCGAGGTAGAGGGCGTGGATGCCGGAGATTCCACTGACTGTGAGCTCAGTTGCAACAGTGTCGGAGGATCGGCGCCAGCGTGAGCCGGCGACAGAGATGCCGCCGGTGGCGACGCGATCAATAGCAGTGAATTCGAAGCTTTCGGTTTTGCCATCGTTCCAGCCGAGACGGGCGAAAACACCAACATCGTTTTTTATTTCCTGTTGGAGATTTACGCCGAAGCCATATTTGAAAGTGCCATTGCGGCGCGTTGCGGTCACGTCGGGAACGCCGCCGGTCTGTTCCGCCAAACGAATGGCCGCGGCATAGCTGCCGCCATCGTAATGATTTTCGAAATTCAGGAGACGCACCGCACCGGCATGTTTGCCGAGCGTGTAGCGGCGTTCAACTTCAAAGACATCGCCACGATTCACCAGAATTCGGCGATCCAGTTGTTCTCCATTGGCGACTTTGGACACGAGGGCGCTGGCGTAGCGGAAAGACCAGCTTTGAGTATGAATTTCATGGACCCAGCCCCAGGTATAGCCGCGGACATCGGCTGCATAATCCCACGCGCCGTTATACATAACCCCCCAGCCCATGAATTCTGAGCGGGGATCGTGAGAATACTTGTTGTCGTCGAAAAAATCGGTGAGCGTGAAGCGGCCAATGGTGACGGTATAGCGGTTGAGCGGGCGCGAGCCGGCCAATTGATTTTCGTCGCTTTCCACAGATTCAGTCTGCGGGCCGAGGGCGAAATCGTGCGAAATGTAGAGCCGGGCCACGTAAGGCTTGGGCGTGGCTGCTTCCACACGGGGCAACTCGCCATTCGATGAATTGGCCAGGCCGTCAACACCGCTGAAGCCGCGGCCGCCGGCGATTTCGGGATCGAAGTAGAGTTGTGTGTTGTCGGAGAGGCGCAGGCCGAAGAAGAGCGTCGTGGTGAGAGAAACGTCACGCTCCGGATAGTTTTGCAGGCTGAATGCGCCTTCGTAGGGCGAATTGAAAGTGCCGTGGTATTGGCCGATGGAAGTGGCCTGATAGAAGAGATTCCAGCGTTCGGAATCGACGGGCGCGGTTGGCGGCTGGTCCTGCGCCGAGGCGAGGGAAGCGGCTAGCACGAGGACAGTCAAGGAAATGAGTTTCACCTGTCACCTACCAGTGCGTCGTTGGCTGAGATGGATGCATCTTCCGCGACGACGGAGGCGGCGACCTCCCAAGAGACGGCGGTGACTCCCACTTCGAGAGAGAGGCGAGTGACGATTTGTTCGAGAGATTCCTCTTTGGGTCCGAGGGCTTTGAGATAGGCCTTCACGTTGACGCGAGTGAGCGTGTCGTCGTCATGGCTTTGCAGGGCGAGGAGAGCGAGCTCAGTGCGGCTGACGGCTTGAATCAGCATGGTGCGAATGTTCATTTCGTCGCTATTGCGGCAGGTACTGCGGAGACGATAGACAATCTCCTGGCCGTCTTGTTGGACCTCCCTGCGGTTGATGAGACGAGGGCGGTTTTTTTCGCCTATTAAATATAAGGGGCGTGGGACGAAAAAAACCTCCGCGTTGAGAGGCGGCACACTACGGGCGTAAGAGTGGAAAACCGGGCGTGCGGCAACGCCGGGGTACGGAGCGGGATGAAGTTTGTGAAAGGTCATCAGGAAAACTGTTTCTGCGCCCAAGGTAGAATGCGGGCGAACACGACACGGAGAAAAAAGCCGGTAAACTATTGAAAAAAACCACAAATATGTTTTGGCCCGAGCTGTGACTGGAAAACCGCCTAGTCACAGGATATACCCGCCGGGGTATTCTTGTAAAGGGATCTGGAGAATTTTTATGGCTCATACGGTGGAAGAGAAAAAGAAATTATTGAATCGAGTGAGGCGAATCAGAGGGCAAGTGGAAGCGATTGAACGAGCGCTTGACCATGAGGCCGAATGTTCCGATGTGCTGCACACGATTTCGGCGTGCCGGGGTGCGATGGACGCGCTGATGGCGGAAGTGATTGAAGGGCATATCCGGTTCCATGTGCTGGACCCCGCGACGACGCCGACCGACGACCAGGCGCAGGCGGCGGACGATTTGATTTATGCGCTGCGGGCATATTTGAAGTAAGGTGCTTCAGGTGGCAAACTTGTCGGAACGGGGGCTGAAAGAGCTATTTTTCCGAGGAATGCGGAGCGAGCTTCGCAAGGGCACTGTCGATTGCTTCTTTCAGGGCGGCTACCGTGAGGCCAAGGTTGACGGCGATCTCGTTGGTGGGGGCGCCGTCAAAGCAGGCCATTTCGAGAATGCGGGTTTCGACTTTGCTCAGGCGATTGAAGGCATGCTGGAGGCGGAGCCACTCATCGTGGTTGCGAGGACGAGGGAAATCGAGGAGGATGGAGGGCTGGGTGAGTAAGTTCAGGCGGGGCAGTGCGCGGGGCAGGGGTTCGTTGCGGGTACGCAAATAGTCGACGGCGCGAGTGCGAGCTAGCAGAATAATCCAGAGGCGCAGGTCTTCGATGCGGGCATCTTTCCAGCGGGCAATCTGGTTCCAGACGGTGACGAAGGTTTCGGCGAGGAGATCTTCGGCGACGTCTTCGTTCAGGACGGTACGCAAAATGACGCCATAGGCGGTTTTGCCATAGCGATCAAAAAGTTCACCCATGGCGGCGGTGTCGCGGCGCTTGATGCGCGACAGCAGGTCCACGTCGTTGCGCGGCACTGCGCCGCTAGACGGCATCGTAGCCGGCAAACTCCATTTGAATCACGTTGCCTTTGTATTCGATGTCTTTGTGAATGCCGATGTCGGAGGTGTAATAGGCGTAGGCGGTATCTTCCTTCAGTAAGGCGAAGAACTTTTCGCCGGCGGTTTTGGGGTCCTGCTCAGCTTTGGCCAGCAGGGCGAGGAGAGCGAGCTGTTTCTCTTTGCCAATTTTGAGATAGGGGTGCTTGTGTTCTTCGAAGGAGAGCCGGTTGAGTTCAGCGAGGCCGGTTTTCCAAGCCTCTTTGTAGTCGGGCAAGAAGGCTTCGGCGACGGTGCGGTCGATATAGAAGGGGACGCCGGCAGCGTGTGCGCCGGGCGAATGGGAGTCGGTGGGGATGATTTGTTCAGTCAAGGTGTCGAGCAATTCGAACTCGTCTGGCGAGAAGAAGAGCGGCTTGTCTTTTTCGGCGGCGGTCAATTGCAGAGGACCGGCGAGGACGGAGGCGCTGAGCAATTTGAGCAGGTCGCGGCGGTCGAGAGTGGCGCTCATTAGACTTCTCCTTTGCTGAGTTGGTCGGCCAAGTGATCGCAGGAACGCCAGCACAGGGCCATGATGGTCCAGGTGGGGTTCTGACAAGAGGCGTTGACGTGGGTGCTGCCATCGACGACGAGCAGGTTCTTCACGTCGTGACATTGCTGGAACTGGTTGACGACGGAAGTTTTGGGATCGTCACCCATGCGGGCAGTGCCGAGTTCGTGAATGGACCAGCCTTCGGGCAGCATTTCATCGGAGGTGGAGAGCACTTCAAACTTGGCGGCCTCGAACATCTCGCGGCCGGAGGTGGCCATATCCTTGGCCATTTTGCGTTCGTTTTCGCCGAACTGATAACTGAATTTGAGCACCGGAACGCCCCAGGCGTCCTTCACATCCGGATCAATATCGACGGCGTTTTCATAGCGCGGGAGAACTTCGCCGAAGGCGCCGATTTCGATGGTTGCGCCGGCGTAATCGCGCACGTGCTTTTTGTATTCCTCGCCGAAGCCGGGAGTGGAGACGCTAGAGGGCAACATGGTTGTGCCGCTGCTGCCTTCGTAGCCGTAGCCGCGAAGGAAAGGCGATGGTTTCTGGCCTTCGAGATTGCGGAAGCGCGGGATGTAGAAGCCGCCCGGCTTGCCGTCGTCGAGAGTGCGAGGTTTGGCGACGAGATCTTTCATGAAACCCGAGACGGATGGACCCATCATGTGTTCGCAGAAGTTGTGACCAACGTGGCCACTGGAGTTGCCGACGCCGTTGGGGTAAAGAGACGACTTAGAAAGCAGGAGCAAGCGCGCGCTTTCGAGGGTCGAAGCAGCGAGGATCACGCTTTTCGCCTTGACCTTATAGCTTTGTTTGGATTCGCTATCGAGGAACGAGACGCCGGTGGCTTTGCCGGTGTCTTTGTCGACGGTGACTTCGTAGACAGTGGCGTTGGTGCGCATGGTGAGATTGCCGGTGTCCCAGGCGGGACGGATCAAGCCAGTGGGCGAATCGAAGGCGGCGTGGATATCGCAACCACCCACGTGGCGGTTGCATGCGCCGCGGCCATAGCAACGGCTGCGGTATTTGTTGTGCTTCAAGCCTTCAGTAGTGACGCCGGCGCGATAAGGCGTCACGACCCGGCCCATGCCCTTGAGGGTTTCGCGGAAATGGAGTTCGGAATAGGTGAGCTTGTTAGGGCGTTGAAACTTACTGTCGGGTAAATAAGGCAGGCCTTCAGGATGGCCGGAGATGCCGAGGTAAAGATCGACCTTGTCGTAGTAGGGTTCGATATCGGAGTAGGAGATGGGCCAATTTTCGCCGTAGCCATCATGGTCTTTGGCTTTGAAGTCGTAATCGGAGAGACGCAAGGCGAGGCGGCCCCAAATGTTGGTTTTGCCGCCAACGGCGCGGGAGCGGACCCAGGCATAACGGGTGCCAGTGTAGGGATTTTGTTTTTCGTCGACAACGAGAGTTTTGCTGTAGTCGGTGCCCGACCAGCCTTGGACGTACGATTGGACCTTTGGATAGGGCGATTTTTCAACGGCCACCTGTTGGCGGATGTTGTACTCGTTGACGGTGAGGGCGTGGTAATCGGGTGGCTTGTTGCCGCGGCGCGGATGATCGTAAGGCCACTCCATGGAATGGAGAATTTTGCTGGTGTCCTGATATTTGCCGGCTTCGAGGAGGAGCACTTTCAGGCCGTGGGAGGTGAGGACGTAGGCGGCCATGCCACCGGCAGCGCCTGAGCCGACAATGACGGCGTCATAAGTGGATTTGAGGTCTACTTCGTTGGGGTTGGGGCCGGGGAATTGTAACAACATGATCTTTCCGAATTGTATGACTAATGTTTCGATGCTTACGCTGTAGAAAATCGAAAAATGGTGGTTTCGTGGTATTTTTCGCCGGGTTTAAGGACAGCGGTGGGGAACGTTGGCTGGTTGGGAGTGTCGGGGAAATGCTGCGTTTCGAAGCAATAGGCGCTGCGGAAATGGTAAATTGCGTCTTCCTTGCCCTTGATTTCGCCTTCGATGTGATTGGCGGTATAAAGTTGCACGCCAGGTTGAGTGGTGAGAACTTCCATCACCCGGCCGGATTGCGGATCCACGACGCGGGCCGCTAGAGTGGGCGGCCCGCCGCCCGCGCGGTTTACGACGAAGTTGTGATCGTAGCCTTTGCCGAATTGAATCTGCTCTTCGTTGGCATCGATGCGCGCGCCGATGGCGGTGGGGGTGCGGAAATCGAAGGGCGTTCCTTCCACGCTGCGTAGTTCGCCGGTGGGAATCAGGTTGGCATTCACGGGGGTAAATTTATCGGCGTTGACGGTGAGCTGGTGATCGAGAATTGCGCCGTGGGCGTGACCGGCCATATTGAAATAGGAGTGGTTGGTGAGGTTGAGTACTGTGTCGGCGTCGGTGGTGGCTTGGTAGTCGATGGTCAGAGAGTTGTCGTTGCCGAGCGAGTAGGTGACAGTGGAGGTTAGATTGCCTGGGTAACCTTCTTCTCCATCCTTGCTGAGATAGGTGAGTTGTAAGGATTGGCCGTCTTTAGTGATGACGGCATCCCAAGCCTTTTTGTCAAAGCCCTTGAGGCCGCCGTGAAGCGAGTTAGGGCCGTTGTTTTTGGCGAGGGTATATTTCTTGCCGTTTAGAGTGAACTCGCCATTGGCGATGCGATTGGCATAGCGGCCCACCAGCGTGCCGAAGAAGGGATTTGGCTTGGTGTATGGTTCGAGCGAATCGTAGCCGAGCACGACATCGGCGAACTTGCCGGCGCGGTCGGGCGCTTTGAGAGTGACGATACGGCCGCCAAAATTGCTGATGGCCGATTCCATGCCCTTGTCGTTGCGCAGGGTGTATAGACTGATTGTTTCGCCGGTGGGTAAGAAGCCCCACGCCTGTTCGCTAATTCCGCTCATAGATTTTTTATCGCTCGTGCAAGATAGGAGTGTCAAAGTGGGCGCTAAGGCTAGCGCTTGCCGTCTGGTCATTTGGTATATGCCCTCCAACACGGGACACGAACTACATAATATGTTAACGGCCCGCCGGGTTTTGGCGGCGCTGGCAATTTTCAGCAGCGCTTTTTTGCTTTTTACCTTGGAACCACTGTTTGCCAAACGAATTTTGCCGTGGTTCGGAGGGTCGGCGGCCGTGTGGACAACGTGCCTGGTTTTTTACCAGACGGCGCTGCTGGCCGGATATTTCTATGCGCGGATTTTGACGCGATATCTGGACGCCGCGAAGCAAGTGCTGGTGCATATTGCGCTTTTGCTGGGGGCGCTTCTGCTTTTGCCAATTGGGCCATCAGGCAGATGGCAGCCAGCTGCCGGTTCGACGCCGATGTGGGACATCCTTCTGATGTTAACGGCAACGCTGGGATGGCCGTTTGCGGCGCTTGCGGCGACGAGTCCACTGGTGCAACATTGGCTGGCGCGCGCCGGGGAACCGGCCCCTTATTGGCTGTTCGCAGTTTCCAATTTTGCATCGCTGGCGGGATTGCTGGCTTATCCGACGGTGGTTGAGCCTAGCTTGGATGTTGAGGCGCAGCGGGTGTGGTGGTCGGGCGGGTTCGCGGTTTTCGTGGTGGTGTGTGGCGCGTTTGCTTTGCTGGCGCGGAGCGGTGTGGTGAAGGCGACGCTGGAAGAAAAGCCGGAACCGCTGCCGATATTCCGGCGGCTGTATTGGTTTTCGCTGGCGGCGTGCGGATCAATGCTGCTGCTGGCGGTGACGAATCACATCACGCAGAATGTGGCGGCGGTGCCGTTGCTATGGGTTTTGCCGCTGGCGATATACCTGTTGAGCTTTGTGCTGGGATTCGCCAGCGGCGGCTTTTACCGGCGGGGCTTGTGGCTGCGGTTATTGGCGATGGCGCTGGGAGTCTTAGCGTATTCGGTTTACAACATAGACACAGTGGACGATGCGATACAGATCAGTTTGCCGCTCTTTCTGGCAGGTCTCTTCGTTTGCCTGATGTTCTGTCAGGGTGAGTTGTTTATGAGCCGTCCGGAAGCGGCTGGGCTGACGGAGTTCTATTTGGTGATTGCCGCCGGTGGAGCAGCGGGAGCGATTTTTATCGGTGTCGTGGCGCCTTATGTGTTTGAAGGGATCTATGATCTGCCATTCGCGCTTTTTGCGATGGCGGTGGTGGCGCTGGTTTCCACGTGGGGCGAGTACGGCTGGCCGGTGAGGATTTTGTGGGTGGGAGTTTCGGCGTGCATGGCGGCGGTGTTTGTGGCCAACGTGATTGCCTATCACGAGAACTCAATCATTCTGGTGCGTAATTTTTATGGTTCGCTGCGGGTAACGCAATCGCCGCACGCGGGTCCTGAGCAGACGCGGACGCTGTTTCATGGAGTGATTCAACATGGGGCGGAGTTTATGACGCCGGACCGGCAGCGTTTGCCCCTGACTTACTACGGCCAGGATTCGGGAGTTGGAATTGTGCTGCGCGAGTGTTTGCCGGATGCGCCGCGGCGGGTGGGAGTGGTTGGGTTGGGAGCGGGTACGTTAGCAACGTTTGGGAGAGCGGGCGACACTTTCGTTTTTTATGAGATCAATCCGCAAGTGATCACGATTGCTCACACGCTTTTCTTTTATCTCAGGCAATCGGCGGCACGTGTGGAGATCGCAGAGGGCGATGCGCGGCTTTCGCTCGAACGGGAGCACAAGCTTTTTGATCTGCTTGTCTTGGACGCTTTTTCGGGAGATGCGATTCCAGTGCATTTGCTGACGCGCGAATCGCTGGCGCTTTACTTGCGGCTTTTGAAGCCGGGCGGAGTGATTGCGTACCATGTGTCGAACCGCTATTTGAGGCTGGCTCCGGTGGTGCGGCAACTGGCGATTGAGGCCGGATTTCAGGCGATACAAGTGAAGAACAGCGAAGATAACGACAATCAGATCTTTGCGGCGGACTGGGTGCTGGTCACGAATAATCCGGCGGTTTTAGAGAATGCGGCGATTCGGCTTCGCGCCGTGCCTATTGAGCGGCGAGACGGAAAACGGGTTTGGACGGACAGTTTCAATAACGTGATTGAGATTATTAAATGGCCGGATATGACGGGGCGATCGCGTTGGTGAAGCTATGGTTTGGGAAGTAGATGTTTCTGTATTTTGCCGAGGGCATTGCGCGGTAATTGTTCCACCTCGATAAACGTTCGCGGCACCTTGAAGGATGCGAGTTTTTCCCGGCAGCGAGCTTCCAGGACGCCGGCGAGGATTGGTTCCTTAGGCACAATGTAGGCTACCGGAACTTCACCTCGGATATTGTCTGAAAGACCAATAACGGCGGCCTCGGAAATCTCGGACTGCTCCTCAAGAAACTCCTCAATCTCGCGAGGATAGATGTTGAAACCTCCTGAGATAATTAAATCGCCGGTGCGCCCGCATAAAGTGTAATAGCCATCCGGGGAACGGAAGGCGAGGTCGCCGGTTTTGAAATAGCCATCGGCAAAACTGGCGCGGGTCGCTTCTTCGCGCTGCCAATAGCCGGAGAAAATATTCGGGCCTCGGAGATAGAGTTCGCCGGTTTCGCCGCCGGCGACGGGTTGTCCGGCCAGGTCGAGGAGTTTCACCGAGACGCCTGGCAGAGCTAATCCTACAGTGCCGGGGCGGCGTTCGCCCACATAGGGATTACTCATGTTCATGAGAGTTTCGCTCATGCCATAGCGTTCGAGAATCGTGTGGCCGTACAGTGTCTTGAATTGCTCTAAGACGTGGGCTGGGAGTGGGGCGGAGCCAGAGACGAATAGACGCATGAACTGGCCGATTTGGCGAGCAGATGCGGGGGGCATTTCGAGGAGGCGGACATAAATGGTGGGAACGGCAAAAAAGAGAGTGGGACGGAAGCTTAGAAAGGTTTCTTCGGCGGTTTTATATTCAAAGCGTTTTAGGAGGCGGGTGCGGCAGCCACTGATAAGCCAGCAGTGCAGACCGTTGCCCAGGCCGTGGACGTGGAACAGGGGAAGGCTCAGGAGAAAGCGGTCTTGCGAGGTGATCTGCCAGCAGGTCAGTAGGTTGAGGGCGTTGATAGCGAGATTGTTGTGAGTTAAGACCGCGCCTTTGGAGGCGCCTGTTGTGCCGGAGGTGTAGATGATTCCCGCGGGTGAGTCACCGTCTATATCTACCGAGGGGCGGGAACTGCTGAACTCTTGGGAGGCGGCGGTGAGCGCTGCGAGCTTTTCTTCGGCCAGAAGCATCTTCGGTTTGGCATCGCTGATGATGTGGCTGATCTCGCGCTCGCGGTAGAGAATGTTGATGGGTACGAAAATCACGCCCGTCTTGATACAGGCTAGATAGAGATCGATCATTTCGACGCAATTGGCGACATAGACGCACAGACGGTCGCCGGGGAGGAAACCTTGATGAAGCAAGAAATGGGCGAGGCGGTTGCTGCGCTCATCCAGTTGGCGAAAGGTGTATTCGTGGCCCTCGAACTCGAGGGCAGGCGCATTGGCACGGCCTTGGAATGATAGGTCGAAGAGGTCTATGAGGGTCATGGAGAATTACTCGGGAAGAGGCTGGCCTTTGGTCTCAAGGCCGAGCGGAAGAAGCAGCAGGCCGAGGACAAAGGCGATGGCGGTGAGGGCGACGGGCTTGCCTACTGTGCCGAAGTAAGCGACGCCGGCACCCACAAGAAACGTGATGCCGGCTGCGAGAAATCGGCCAAAAGCAGTGGCAAAAGCAAAGGCGCTGGCGCGGCATTCGGTGGGATATTGTTCGGGAAGCCAGATCGTATAAACGCAGAAGCTGGCGCCTCCGATGCCGAGGAAAAACAGGCAAGACATGAACCAGGGCAGGGCATTTTGAGACAGGTAGAAAGAGTATCCGAAACCGAGTGTTATGAAGATGGCCATGAGGGCGAAAAAGACGCCGAGAGTGCCGCGACGTCCCAGGCGTTCCATGAGCCAGGGAGTAAGAAGGCAACCGAGGATGGTTCCCACTGACAGCAAAACAGTGGCATTGGAAGCGAGATGGGCGGCTTCGGACGCGCGGCCGGCGCGCGCGGCGAGTTGAGTGACGGCGCTGGGTACGTAAACCGAACCGGCCCATAAGCCGATCATGGAGATCAAAACAAACAGTCCATTTGAGAACGTGCGGCGGCGGAGTGAAGGCGAAAACAACCGCCCGAGGGATTGGCGAGCGGTGAGCTTTTTGCTTTTTTGCCAGCGCTCCGGCTCAGCCACGCCCCAGCGGATGAAGGCGACAAGCAGTGCAGGTGAACCGCCGACGAGGAACATGGCGCGCCAACCATAGCGGGCGCCTACCACATAGTTCAACAAGCCAGCCAGCAGAGTACCCACATAATAGCCGCTGTGCATATAGGCACCGCCTTGGACGCGCTTGCTTTCGGGCCACTGCTCGGCGACGAGAGTACCGCCGAGGGTCCATTCGCCGCCAATGCCGATGCCAGCAAGCAGTCGAAAGATTCCCAACTGCCAGATGTTTGCCGCGACGCCGCCTAGCAAAGTGAAGAAGGAATAGCAGAGGATGGTGAGCATGAGGATGCGAACGCGGCCGAAGCGGTCGGCGATGGGTCCCCAGAGAAATGAAATGCCCCAGCCCAGAAGAAAGAGGGCGAACAAGAGACTTCCGTAATAGCCGGTGTTGGCGGGCGTGGCAGCCAGGCCCGACTTAGGAAGGAGTTCGCGCATAGCCGGGGGCAAGACAAGAGCGTAAATGAAGGAATCCATGCCATCCAGAGTCCAGCCGCCCCAAGCCGCCCAGAAGCCGCGAATTTGGCCAGCGGTCAATTTGGGGGTCGTTATGCTCATTGCTCTGAGGTAGCTTAACAAGATAGCTGCTAAGAACGGCGTGCTTGGCTGTCAACCGAGTAAGTGGCTTAGAATAGGCGATGGATTATGGCGCTGCTGATATCTAAATCAAGCGACGACGAGTATCGAGGCGAGGAAAAGGAGACGGTGCCGCCACTCTTCGCTTCTTTGTTTCGTGAAAAGCGTGGGGTGCAGGGTGAACAGGCGGAAGTTGAGCGGGCCATTGATGAAGCATTGGGCTGTTTGGAGGAGGATTGCTTTGTGGGCGCGCTTGGCAAGTTCCGCGAGGCGTGGGCGTTGAGCGGTACTGATCGAGAATTACAGGAGATAGTGCAAGATGCGGCGGCGGAAGCCGCCAGTGACCTTTTGGAGCAAAATTGGCGGGTGGCTGAAGCGTTGCTTCGGGAAGTGGATGTGACCGCCGATGCTCTTTGGGCCGAGATAGGAAGCCGGAAACGCGCGGATGCGATCCAATTTGCTTTGGCCGAAGCGGGACGCGTAGACGGTAATCAATATCTTCCGTACGTGCGGAGTCGTTTGTCGGAAGCGGTGAATGCTTACGCGGAAGATGTGGCGCTGCGGTCCCGATTGCAGGCGCTTGACGATCTGCTCAAGCAGCGGCTGGCGGATGAGCGCGAGAAGAACTTACGACTCCTGACTTTGTTTAGCAAGCGTATTGACCATAGCGAGAATCCCGATACGTGGCGGCGGTTTCCCCTTCTGGTTGCGCCCTTCGCCGATGCATACCTCGGAGATCCGGAGTTC
>Ga0302320_10009973_pt1 | contig 20336 bp, 16 predicted proteins | sample Bog_T0_3_FD_202130 | JGI IMG/M metagenome (GOLD analysis project Ga0302320, IMG submission 202130) | Peat permafrost microbial communities from Stordalen Mire near Abisko, Sweden - Bog_T0_3 | ecosystem: Environmental > Terrestrial > Soil > Wetlands > Peat | place: Sweden: Abisko, Stordalen Mire...
AGCTTGATCAGCAGCGCGACTTCGGGCGGCGGCGGCCCGAAGCGGTCGACGATCTCGGCCCCCATCGCCTCGATCTCCGCGTCCTCCTCAAGCGAAGACAGCCGGCGGTAGAGCCCGAGGCGGGTCGTCAGGTCGGGAATATAGCTTTCGGGGATCGTCACCGGCGCGCCGAGCGAGATCGACGGCGACCAGAGGTCCTGCGCGGGCTCTTCGTCGCCGCTCTTCAGTCGCTCGATCGCCTCCTGCACCATCTGCTGGTAGAGTTCGTAGCCGACTTCCTTGATGTGGCCCGACTGCTCTTCGCCGAGCAGATTGCCGGCCCCGCGCAGGTCGAGGTCGTGGCTGGCGAGCTGGAAGCCGGCGCCGAGCGTGTCGAGCGACTGCAGCACCGCGAGCCGCTTTTCCGCCTGCGGCGTAATCGGCTTCTTGGCCGGCGTGGTGAAGATCGCGTAGGCGCGCGCCTTCGCCCGGCCGACCCGGCCGCGCAATTGATAGAGCTGCGCCAGGCCGAACATGTCGGCGCGATGGACGATCAGCGTGTTGGCGCGCGGGATGTCGAGGCCGGATTCGACGATCGAGGTCGACAGCAGAATGTCGTACTTGCCGTCGTAAAAGGCGCCGATCTTGTCCTCGAGCTCGCTTGCCGCCATCTGGCCGTGGGCGACGACGAATTTCGCCTCCGGCACGTTCTGGCGCAGGAACGCCGCCGCCTCGTCGAGATCGTCGATGCGCGGGCAGACGTAGAACGACTGGCCGCCGCGATAGCGCTCGCGCAACAGCGCCTCGCGCACGATCAGCGCATCGAACGGCGAGACGAACGAGCGCACCGCCAGCCGGTCGATCGGCGGCGTGGCGATGATCGACAGCTCGCGCACGCCGCTCATCGCCAGTTGCAGCGTGCGCGGGATCGGCGTCGCCGACAGAGTCAGCACGTGGACTTCGGCGCGCAACTCCTTCAGCCGCTCCTTGTGGCCAACGCCGAAATGCTGCTCCTCGTCGATCACCACGAGGCCAAGATCCTTGAACGAGACGGTCTTGCCGAGCAGCGCGTGGGTGCCAACGGCGATGTCGATCGCGCCCGCGGCGAGTCCCGCCTTCGTCTCGCGCTGCTCGGCCGCGCCGACCATGCGCGACAGCAGACCGATCCTGACCGGAAGGCCGACGAAGCGCGCGGCGAAGGTCTGGGCGTGCTGGCGGGCGAGCAGCGTCGTCGGCGCGACGATCGCCGTCTGCTTGCCGTTGATCGCGGCGCTGAAGGCCGCGCGCAACGCGACCTCGGTCTTGCCGAAGCCGACGTCGCCGCAAACCAGCCGATCCATCGGCCGGCCGGCGGCGAGATCGTCGAGCGTCGCCTCGATCGCCGCCGCCTGATCCTGGGTCTCGTCATAAGGGAAGCGCGCGCAGAACTCGTCGTAAAGCCCGGCGGGCGGGATCAGCCGCGGCGCCGAACGCGTCATCCGCTGAGCGGCGATGCGGATCAGCTCGCCCGCCATCTCGCGCACGCGCTTCTTCAGCCGCGCCTTGCGGGTCTGCCAGCCGGACGCGCCGAGGCGGTCGAGCTCGCCCTGCTCCGAGCCGTAGCGCGACAGCAGCTCGAGGTTCTCGACCGGTAGGAACAGCCTGTCGCCGCCGGCGTAATGGATCTCCAGACAATCGTGCGGCGCGCCCGCCGCTTCGATCGTCTTCAGGCCGACGAAACGGCCGACGCCGTGATCGATGTGGACGACGAGGTCGCCCGCCGACAGCGCCGCCGCCTCGGCCAGCACGTCCTGAGCGCGTCGCCGGCGCTTGGGGATTCTGACCAGCCGGTCGCCGAGAATGTCCTGTTCGCCGACGATCGCCAGATCGTCGGCCTCGAAGCCGCGCTCGAGCGCGATCACCGCCAACGGCAGCGCCCCGGCGCGCCCCGTCTCCGCCTGCGGCCACGACGAGACCAGCTCCTGGCTCTTCAGCCCGTGTTCGGCCAGCACATGGCCGAGGCGTTCGCGCGAGCCGTCGCTCCAGCCGGCGACGACGACCTTCAGACCGCGATCGCCAAGTGAGCGAATGTGGCGCACGGCGGCGTCGAAGACGCTGGCGTTCTCGTCGAGCCGTTCGGGCGCGAAGTCGCGGCCGACATGTCCGCCGCAGTCGAAGACGTTGCGCGCGTCCGCCGGCCCCTCGAACGCCGTCAGCCGCGCCAGCGGCCCGCCGGCGAGCCGCGCGGCGAATTCGTCGGCGGTCAAATAGAGCCGATCGGGCGGCATCGGCCGATAGTCGGCATTGGCGGAGTCTTCCTGCAACGCGGCGCGGCGGGCGGCGTAATAGTCGGCGATCTGGGCGAAGCGCGCCTGCGCCGCGTCCTCGGCGCGCGCGTCGAGCACGAACGGCGCGGCGCCGACATAGTCGAACAGCGTATCCATGCGCTCGTAGAACAGCGGCAGCCAGTGCTCGAGGCCGATCGCGCGCCGCCCCTCGCTCACCGCCTCGTAGAGCGCGTCGCCGCGGCGCGGCGCGCCGAATTCGGCGGCATAGGCCTGGCGGAAGCGGCGGATCGACTCGGTCGTCAGCCGCGCTTCGCTGACCGGCGCGAGATCGAGCGCGCGCAATGGACCGACGCTGAGCTGGGTCTCGGGATCGAAGGCGCGGATCGATTCGAGCGTATCGCCGAAGAAATCGAGCCGGATCGGCGCCGCGGCGCCGGGCGGATAGAGGTCGAGGATGCCGCCGCGGGCGGCAAATTCGCCGACGTCGTGCACCGAGCTGACGCGCATGAAACCGCTGTCGGCGAGCCATCGCGCCAGCTCCTCCAGCCGCACAATGTTGCCGGGCGCGGCCGAGAAGGCGGCGTCGGCGACGAACGACAGCGGCGGCGCGCGCTGGGTCAGCGCGTTGACGGTGACGACGAGAACGCGCGGCCGCTCGAGCGCGCCGCGGCTGCGCGCGAGCCGCGCCAGCACGGTCATGCGCTGCGACGAGACTGCGGCATTGGGCGAGACGCGATCGTAGGGCTGGCAGTCCCACGAGGGAAAGAGCAGCGTCTCGACCTCGGGCGCGGCGAAGCCGAGCGCGTCGACGAAACTCTGGGCGCGCGCGCCGTCGCGGGCGACGAACGCCAGCGCCGCGCCGCGGCTCTCCCCGGCGCGGGCGAGGCCGCGGGCCAGCGCGGCGACGACGAAAGCGTCGTATCCTTCCGGCGCGTGGCTGAGCGTGACGGCGCCGCCGGCGGCGAGGCGCTCGACGGCCGCGGCAAGCGATCTCACGTCGTCTCCGCGTCCCTCAGCGACGCCGCCGGCGCCAGACGCAGGCGGCCGAGCAGCGGGGTGTCGAACGCCGCCGGGACCGGCGTCTCGCCAGTGATCCACGCCAACAGCTGGGGATCGGGCGCGTCGAGCAGGCACTCGAATTCGTCGAGCTCGGCCTCGCTCATCGCCGGCAGATTCGCGTCGGCGAAACCGCCCATGACGAGATCCATCTCGCGCATCCCGCGCCGCCAGGCGCGAAACAGCATGCGCCGTCGCCGCGCGTCGAGCCCGGCGCTCGAGAGAGAGTTGCCCGACATCGGAATCCTCTGCGACGGACGAGCCGCAACGGCCCTCCGTCGCCCGGGCTTATAGCCGGGCGTCAGCCAGTTGTCAGCCGGCGCGGATCGCGCTCAGGTCTCGATGACCAGCTTCAGCAACGAAGCGACGAGACCGATCAGCGCGACGCCGACGATCAGATAGTTGACGTAGCCGGAGTCGCCCGGCGTAAACACGCTCGCCGTGGCCATTTGGTAGATTTGCCAAACGACGACGGCGGCGCACAACGCCGCGCGCAGACCCCAATTCTTGTTCTGACGTCTCACCATCGCAGCGACCCACAGCGGCCACAGCCCCGATCGCAGAACCGCCTCGAACCAATGCGGCGGGGCGACGGGGCGCAAACGAGCGACAACCGCTATCGTGGTCGCCAAACATTACCGAATGTTTACGAAATTTCGCGCAATTTTCGCTATTGCGGTTCCGGCTGCTCGCCGAGCAACTCCAGCACCCGACGCCCGCCGGCCATTTGCGGGTTGGACGGATCGAACCCCTCCGCCTGCTCGCGTTGGGCGACGAGGCCGCGCGCCAGGGCGAAAGCGGCGGGCAGCGACCTGGTCTTGGTCAGCGCGTCGTTGAAGAACGCCTCGCCGAAGCTTGTCCACTTGGCCCCGTCGCGACAGCCGAACGAGGCGTGGTCGCCGTCGGCGGCGGTGATCACCAGCGTGTCGGGCTCGGCCATCGCGTCGGCGAAGACCCCCGAATAGCAGGCCGAAACGATGACGACGCTGAGGCGCGCACCGCTCTCGCGCAGCATCGTGCGCAGCTCGATCGGCGTGATCAGCGACGTCTGTCCCTGGTTCTCGACGCCGACGCCCTCCGGATCGCCATGCGAAGTCAGAACAAGGAAAAGCAGGTCGCGCTCCGGATCCATCTTCGCGCCGAGTTCTGCGAGGGTCGAGCGCAGATTGTCTTCGGTCGCCTCGCCGCCGCGCTTGGTGTTGGCGCGCACGATCACCTTGTCGACCGGGCCGAACTGACGCGCGATGACCCGCGCCGCCCCCTCGGCCTCGCTGGCGAACACGCTCTGGTCGCCCCACAGGCCGAAAGCGACGACCTCGATCTTGACCGGCGCGGCCGACGCGCCCGGCGCCGCGAGCGCAAGCGCCGCCGTCAGGCCGATGTAGGCGCAGTTTCGCCGCTTCATGCCGAGCGCCTGCGTGATCGATCCGGTTCGGTTCTATCTAGGCGGTTCGCTCACCGAAGGGAACCCTTTGGTTCAGTCGTAGCCGGCCGGTCCGCGCGGCACGATGCCGGTCGGATTAATGAACTTCAGGCTCTCGTAATAATGATGCTTGATGTGGAAATAATCGACCGTCTCTTCGACGCCCGGCCAGGCGCGCAGGTCCTTCAGGTAGCGGCTGAGGTTGGGATAATCGGCGATGCGGCGCAGATTGCATTTGAACAGGCCGACATAGACCGGATCGAAGCGCACCAGCGTGGTGAACAGCCGCCAGTCGGCTTCCGTCGCCCGCTCGCCGCACAGGTAACGGCGTCCCGCAAGCCGCGCTTCGAGCCAATCGAGCGATTCGAACAGCGCGGCGACCGCTTCGTCGTAGGCCGGCTGGCTGCGCGCGAAGCCGCAGCGATAGACACCGTTGTTGACGGTCGGGTAGATGCGCGCGTTGAGCGCGTCGATTTCCTCGCGCAATTCGGCGGGATAGAAGTCGTCGGCCTTGGCGCCGATTGCGTCGAACGCCGAGTTGAACATGCGGATGATTTCCGAGGACTCGTTGTTGACGATGCGCCGGCGTTGCGTGTCGAACAGCACCGGCACGGTGCAGCGTCCGCTGTAGCCCGGCCGAGAGGCGAGGTAGAGTTCATAGAGCTTGTCAGCCCCAAGCACGGGATCGGCGACGACGCCGCGGCCGGGCGCAAACGTCCAGCCCTGTTCGCCGAGCAGCCAGTTGACCACCGACGTTTCGACGATCTGCCCCAGCCCTTTCAGCTTGCGGAAGATCAGCGTGCGATGAGCCCAGGGACAGGCGAGCGACACATAGAGCCGGTAGCGTCCCGGCTCGGCCTTGTAGCCGCCCTCGCCCGAAGGCCCCGGCGCGCCGTCGGCGGTGACCCAGTCGCGGAACTGCGCGTCGGCGCGCACGAACCGCCCGGCCGAATCATGAGAGAAATTTCCCTCCGTGCGCCACACGCCATCGACCATCTGCATCGCCTGTTCTCCTCGGCGCGGTTTTCGTCGCCGCTCAGCGCCGCGCCAGCTTCTCGGCGGCGGCGAGCCATTGGCTCTGCGCCCGGCGCACATGCGCCGGCGCGCGCCGCAAGTCCCGCGCGACCTCGCCGGCGAGCGCGCGCGCTTCGTCGCTCCGGCCGAGTCGCGCCAGAAGTTCGGCCCGCCGCACCCGCGGCTCGGCGCCGGGGTAGTAGGCGGCGACCGCCTCGTAGGCGGCAAGCGCCTCTTCGTCGCGGCCGGCGCCCTCCAGCGCTTTGGCGAAGAGAAGGTGGCCTTCCGGCGATCGGTAATCGGGCCAGCGGGCCTTCAGTTCGTCGAGCGTGGCGACCGCCAAAGCCGGCTCGCCGAGGCCGAATTCGGCCCGCGCGCGGCCGAGCATGAAGCCCGGCTCGTCGCCCTGCGGCGCGGCGAGGATGGCGGCGTAATGGGTGCGCGCTTCCTCGAATTTGCCCAGCGCCAGGCACGCCTCGGCGAGCGCGGCGCGATTGGCGATCGTGTCGACGATCGCCAGTTCGTCCGTGGCGTCTCGATAGCGGCGCGCGGGATCGAGTGCGGCGATAACGTTCCGGCCGGCGCGGCGCACGCCGGCCGAGCCCAGCAACCCCGGAACGATCTCGACCACGACATAGGCGAGCGCGCCGATCCCCGGCAGAAACAGGATGATGAACCCCCAGGGCATGAAGCGGCCGGTGCGCGCGGCGTGGACGATCAACGCGATGTCGAGCGCAGCGACGATCCATCCGATCGGCAAACCAAACAAGCGACGCACTCCAAAGGGACGGTCTCCCGCCAAGACTGTGATTTGGCGATTGCGGGCGCGTTTGTCCAATCCGGCGCCGCTCAGCCGGCTTCCATCAGTTTTGCGGCTTCGTCGCGCTCGAACAGATAGAGCAGCAATCTCAGGCCGCGGTTCGCCTCTCCGCGCAAGTCCTCGCTCGCCGCCAGCGCCGCCTCCGCCTGGCGGCGGGCCAACGCCAGCAGGCGGCCGTGGATTTCCAGCCTGGCGAGGCGGAACCCCGGCGCGCCGGCCTGGCGGACGCCGAGCACCTCGCCTTCGCCGCGCAGGCGCAGGTCCTCCTCGGCGATGCGGAAGCCGTCCTCGGTCTCACGCAGGATCTCCAGCCGCGCCCGCGCGGCTTCGCCGAGCGGCCCCTTGTAGAGCAGCAGGCAGGAGGAACGGCCGGCGCCGCGGCCGACCCGGCCGCGCAATTGATGCAATTGCGCCAGGCCGAAGCGCTCGGCGTGCTCGATCACCATGATCGTCGCTTCGGCGACGTCGACGCCGACCTCGACGACGGTGGTGGCGACCAGCGCCTTGGTCTCGCCGCGCTGGAAGCGCTCCATCGCCGCATCCTTTTCCGGCCCCTTCATCCGGCCGTGGACGAGGCCGACCGCGTCGCCCAACGTCTGGCGCAGCGCCTCGTAGCGCGCTTCCGCCGCGGCAAGGTCGAGCGTCTCGCTCTCCTCGACCAGCGGGCAGATCCAATAGGCGCGCGCGCCGTCGGCGATGGCGCGGCCGATTCCGGCGACGACATTGTCGAGCCGCTCGATCGGCAGCGCGCGGGTATCGATCGGCTGGCGGCCGGGCGGCTTTTCCGTCAACGCCGAAACGTCCATGTCGCCGAAATAGGCGAGCACCAGCGTGCGCGGGATCGGCGTCGCTGTCATCACCAGGAGGTCGACCGCCTCGCCCTTGCCGGCCAGCGCGAGGCGCTGGTGGACGCCGAAACGGTGCTGCTCGTCGACCACCGCCAGCCCGAGGTCGCGGAAGGCGACGCTCTCCTGAAACAACGCGTGGGTGCCGACGACGACGTCGATCTCGCCGGCTTCGAGGCGGCTAAGCGTCTGACGGCGCTCGGACGCCTTGTCGCGGCCGGTGGTCAGCGCGAGACGGAGGCCGACGGCCTCGGCGAGCGGGCGGATGCGGTCGAAATGCTGGCGGGCGAGGATTTCGGTCGGCGCCATCAGCGCCGCCTGATGTCCCGCTTCGACGACGTCGGCCATCGCCAGCAGCGCGACGATCGTCTTGCCCGAGCCGACGTCGCCCTGCAGCAGGCGGATCATCCGCTTCGGCGCGGCGAGATCGGCGCGGATTTCGTCGACCGCCTGCGCCTGCGCGCCGGTCAGGGCGAACGGCAGCGCGTCGAGAATGCGCTGCGCCAGGCGGCCGGCGCTGATCTGCGGGCGGCCGGCGACCGCGCGCATACGAGCGCGGATCATCAGCAGGGCGAGCTGGTTGGCGAGCAGTTCGTCATAGGCGAGCCGCGTCGCCGCCGGCCCGGCGGGGTCGACGTCGGCGGGCGTCGCCGGCGCATGCAGCGTCCGCAACGCTTCGGCGAAGCCCGGCGCGTTGAGCCGGCGTAGGTCGGTTTCATCGATCCATTCCGGCAGATGCGGCAGGCGCGCCAGCGCGCCCTGGGCCGCCTTGGCGATGGTGCGGGGATAAAGCCCTTCGGTCAGGCTGTAGACCGGCTCGACCGCTGGCATCTTGGCGAGCTCTTCGGAATCCATCACCCGGTCGGGATGGACCATCTGCAGCCTTCCGTCCCACAGCTCCAGCTTGCCGGAGATCCACCGCGTCGCGCCGACCGGCAGGCGTTTCTTGATCCACTCGGAATTGGCGAGAAAGAACACCAGTTCGACGTCGCCAGTGTCGTCCTCGACCAGCACCTTGTAGGGCGCCTTGGAGCGCGGGCTCGGCGGCGGGCGATGCTCGACGACGCGCGCCTCGATCGTGGCGATCGCGTCGCGCTCGGCCTCGGCGATCTTCGGCCGCGCGCGGCGGTCGATCACGGCGTAGGGCAAATGGAACAGCAGGTCGACGACCCGCGCGCCCTGCGGCCGGTCGAGCAGCTTGTCGATGAGCTTGGCGTTCTTCGGTCCGACGCCCGGCAACGTTTCGGCGGGAGCGAACAGCGGGTCGAGCAATGCGGGGCGCATGCCGCTTTATACAGGCGGCGGCGGGCGAGGCGAAAGGCGGGGGCGGCGCGGCAAAGAGGACGAGGATGAGGACTCGGCGCGGTGGATTGTTCTGGTGGGAGCGGCGGAATCCAAAGGCGCGACGGGATCCCTCTTTGCGCTCGGCGGACGACCAATCCGGACGGTCGACTGAAGCCGCTCCGACGCCTGCGTCCAGGATCTGACAATCGCCGACGGCGCCGCGACTTCGTGGGATCGGAGAGAGCGAGGCGGAGGCGGTCGGCGGGTCAGGATTTTTGCCGGGCCTGTCTCAGGATATTCTCCATGTCATGGATGATGTCGCGGCCCTTTCTCGTTTCGCCCGTCTTGTTTTCCGGGTCGGCCTCGAAGAGCGCCCGCATCTGGTCGGGCATCCCCATCAGATGACGATAGCGCTCCTCTCCGAGCGTCGGCCGGACGTTGCTAAGCCCTTCGTTTAATTCTCGGAATACGTACTCCACATCCTGGAATGGAAAGCGCCCTGTTTTGTCTATGAACTTCGGCGCCTTGAGCAGCATCCAGATTAGATGTTCCAAGAGTTCTCCGACGTCTCGCGGGATTGTCATCTTTGCCGGCTTCATGAGTCACCTTTATAACCAAGGATATAACCAAGCATCGGTGGGTCGGGGAATCAAGTAAGCGCCACCAAGCTCGCTCGGACGAATGATGACCACCGCGCGCGGTAGCGAGTCCGCGCGGAAGAATCCGCGGATTTGCGGTGCGCTAATCGTCTTCGAAGAAAGCGTCCAATCGAAAGACGCATCTCCGATTCTTGCGTCCGGAATCCTATAGCTCTGACCGCTCTGCGAACTTTCGTAATCGCGATCGTTGATCGTCACGTCCTCGCCGGGACCATAGGGAATACCGAAGGAATCGAAGAGCTTTTTCAGGTCCTTCCGGACCGTGAAATCAACCCAGTTGCCGATCGCCTCCTCTCGCGACAAGCGCGGCTGGAGTCGGCTGGCGTCCGCCTCGCTTACGGCTTCCTCGTAGGCGGCGTCGACGGCGTCCTGCAAGAATCGAAGAGTCTCGACCTGAAGGGGCCCGACGTCGCCGAGGATCCGATAATAGGCGGCGGCCCGCTGCATCCGCAGGTTGTTGATTAGATTGTCGCGTCCCTGCCAGGTGAGGCCGGCGATCCCGTCTGGCGGCAGGAGTTCATCGTTCGCGAACGAGGGGTCGACCCGTTTGATGTCCTCGATGAGAGCCCAGTACTGGCCCAAGGTCGCCTCCAGATTGGCCTCGTCGGAGACGCCGCTGACGCCGAAAAAACCGTCTATGGGCGCCAAGGGAATAGCCAGGGCGGGCGCATCCCGGAGGCCGGGAAACACGTCTTCGAGACGCGTGAAATCGTCCGGCGGCCCGTTCGACCGGCGAGACGCCTCTTCTTCCTCCGCGCCGCCGGCCAGGATGACGCGCGGGTCGTCAACCCCGGGCCGATAGACGCCGTCGTCGAGCGGGAGACGGGGATTTTGAGCGGGGGTAGTCTCGCGAGGCGAGACGGGCGCCGCGGGCTTGGCGGCGGCGGCGGGCGCGCCGCCCGCGCCTTCCGCTGTCGTCCGTTGACCGCCGTCCGGCTGTCCGGCCGGGACGCGCGGCTCGTCCTGCCAGGCTGTCCCGCCTTTCTCCAGCTCGGCGACTTCGGCGAGCTTGGCGACCGCCGAAGGCGTCAGGTCCGGCAAGCGGAGCAGGACGGTCTCGATGCCGGCGAGACAGAGATCGCCGGCCTCGATCGCCGCAGCGGCTCGGCTCAAACCGCGATGAAGGCGAAGAATGACGTCCTCGGGCTGGAGCCCATAAGCTGCGCTCACGATTCGCCGCAGTCCCTGCGGCGGCTGGACATCGCACCGTCGTCGTCCCGCCGCGTCGGCGCCGACACGCGCAAGGGCCGCCGCGCCCAGCGCGAACGATCGCTCACATCGGCGGCGTGACCCCGTTGACTCCGACGGCGACGCTGCGCGCCTCAAAGGAACCGCCCTCGCCCGCGCCGCCGCGGGCGACGATCGCCGCGCCGGCGATCAGGTCGCCGAGACCGCCCGGCTCGATGGCGACGATCGGCGTCGACTTGTCGATTGTGATCGACTTCTGGCCGCCATTGTAGGCGACGACGATCTGCGGGCCGTCGACCGCATCGACGCGCGCATTGACGGCGCCGTTGGTCATCGTGGCGCCGGGGGCGAGATCGAACGGACGCGAACCGTCGCCGGCGCCGCGCAGCGACTCGGGGAAAATGTGGACTTCGAGCGCCTTCAGGCCCCCGCCGTCGCCCGGCACGGCGGCGACGCCGACATAGACGCCCGGCTTGATGTCGGCGAGGATGGCGGCGGCGACGCGCGCGATTCTCGCGTCTGCCGCCAGCCGCAGCGTCTTCTCAGCGCCTTCGCGCGTTTTCACCTCCAAGCTCTCGCGGTCCGGCGCGACGCGTTCGATCACGCCGCGCACGGCGGCGGACGGCGCCTGCTGCGCCCAGGCGGGCGCCGACAGGGCGAGAACCAGAGCGGCGGCGATGAGCAGAGGTCGCATGGAGAGTTCCCTTGGCTGCGTCGCGTTAGACCTTCGCCCCAACTCCGGCGGATTTTGCGGCGGCGCCCGCGGGCCGAGGGAAACGGGGCGAGCCTTGCCGGCTTGGCCCCCCTGTGGCAAGCGGTTCGCATGACAGAAGCCCCACACAATCCGGTGAAGCCCGCGCCGCGCGTCTCGTTCGTTTCGCTCGGCTGCCCCAAGGCGCTGGTCGATAGCGAGCGCATCCTCACGCGGCTGCGCGCCGAGGGCTACGAGCTTTCCAAGAGCCACGCCGGGGCCGACGCGGTGATCGTCAACACCTGCGGCTTCCTCGACAGCGCCAAGAAGGAGTCGCTCGAAGCGATCGGCGCCGCGATGGCCGAGAACGGAAAAGTGATCGTCACCGGCTGCATGGGCGCCGAACCGGAGCAGATCCGCGACGCCTACCCCAACGTGGCGGCGATCACCGGCCCGCAGGCCTACGAGAGCGTGATGGCGGCGGTGCGCGCGGCCGCGCCGGCGCCGCATGATCCGTTCGTCGACCTGATCCCCGAGCAGGGCGTCAAGCTGACCCCGCGCCACTACGCTTATCTCAAGATTTCCGAAGGTTGCGACAATCGCTGCACGTTCTGCATCATCCCCAAGCTACGGGGCGACCTCGTCTCGCGGCCAGCGGCCGAGGTGCTGCGCGAAGCCGAAAAGCTGGTGAAAGCCGGCGTGAAGGAACTGCTGGTGATCTCGCAGGACACCAGCGCCTACGGCCGCGACCTGCGCTACGCCGAAAGCCGCTGGCGCGACCGCGAAGTTTCCGCGCGCTTCCTCGACCTGACGCGCGAGCTGGCGACGTTGGGCGCCTGGGTGCGCCTGCATTACGTCTACCCCTACCCGCACGTCGATGAGGTCGTCGGCCTGATGAACGGCGGCGGCGTGCTGCCCTATATCGACGTGCCGTTCCAGCACGCTTCGCCGACCGTGCTGAAAGCGATGAAGCGGCCGGGCAACCAGGAGAAGACGCTCGAGCGCATCCGCGCCTGGCGGGCGATCTGCCCCGACCTGACGATCCGCTCGACCTTCATCGTCGGTTTCCCTGGCGAGACCGAGGACGACTTTCGCCTGCTGCTCGATTGGCTCGACGAAGCCAAGCTCGACCGCGTCGGCGCCTTCAAATATGAACCCGTCGCCGGCGCGCGCGCCAACGACCTCGGCCTCGAAATCGTTCCCGACGAAATCAAGCAGAGCCGCTGGAAACGCTTCATGGCGCGCCAGCAGGCGATCAGCGCGCAGAAGCTCGCCGCCAAGGTCGGCCGGCGGCTGCCGGTGATCGTCGACGAGGGCGGCGTCGGCTCGGCCAAGGGGCGCAGCCAGGGCGACGCGCCGGGCATCGACGGAATCGTGCACGTCAGATCGAGCCGCGCCCTGCGCGCCGGCGACATTGTCACCGTCAGAATCGAGCGGACCGACGCCTACGACCTGTGGGGGACGGCGGCCTAAGCGCAGGCGCAGCGGCGGATCGTCGCGGGGCGCTCCGTTTTTCGACGGATTCCGGGTCGAGCGGCGCCTCGTCGGGCGTCAATTCACGGCCAGGCTCCGCCGCAACCATTTCCTCCTCGCCGAATCGATTTCGATCGGCTACAGGTCAAATCCCATGGCGCGGTATATTTTCATCACCGGCGGCGTGGTCTCCTCGCTTGGCAAGGGTTTGGCTTCAGCGGCGCTTGGCGCGCTGCTGCAGGCGCGCGGCTATTCGGTGCGGCTGCGCAAGCTCGATCCCTATCTCAACGTCGATCCGGGCACGATGAGCCCGACCCAGCATGGAGAGGTGTTCGTCACCGACGACGGCGCCGAGACCGACCTCGACCTTGGCCATTACGAGCGCTTCACCGGCCGCAGCGCCAATCGCCAGGACAACGTCACCAGCGGCCGCATCTATCAGGAGCTGATCGCGCGCGAGCGCCACGGCGACTTCCTCGGCGCCACGGTGCAGGTCATCCCGCACGTCACCAACGCGATCAAGACGTTCGTCCTCGAGGGCAACGAGAACGTCGACTTCGTGCTGGTCGAGATCGGCGGCACGGTCGGCGACATCGAAGGGCTGCCGTTCTTCGAGGCGATCCGCCAGCTCGGCAACGAGCTGCCGCGCAGCCACGTCGTCTACATCCACCTGACGCTGCTGCCCTACATTCCGACCGCCGGCGAGCTCAAGACCAAGCCGACCCAGCATTCGGTCAAGGAACTGCGCTCGATCGGCATCCAGCCCGACATCCTGCTGTGCCGCTCGGATCGTGAAATCCCGCGCGAGGAGCGGCGCAAGCTCGGCCTGTTCTGCAACGTGCGCGAGAGCGCGGTGGTCGAGGCGCGCGACGTCGGCTCGATCTACGACGTGCCGGCCGCCTATCACGCCGCCGGGCTCGACCGCGAAGTGCTCGCCGCTTTCGGCATCGAGCCGGCGCCGAAACCCGACATGCGCCGCTGGGACGCGGTGACGCGCTCCCTCCACAGCCCCGAAGGCGAAGTGACGATCGCCATCGTCGGCAAATACACCGGCCTCAAGGACGCCTATAAGTCGCTGACCGAGGCGCTCACCCACGGCGGCATGGCCAACAAGGTCAGGGTCAAGCTCGACTGGATCGAGAGCGAGATCTTCGAGAGCGGCGATCCGGCCCCCCATCTCGAAGGCGTACACGGCATTCTGGTGCCCGGCGGCTTCGGCGTGCGCGGCACCGAGGGCAAGATCCTCGCGGCAAAATTCGCCCGCGAGCGCAAGGTGCCCTATTTCGGCATCTGCTTCGGCATGCAAATGGCGGTGATCGAGGCTTGCCGCTCGCTGGCGGGACTGACCCACGCCAATTCGACCGAATTCGGCCCGACCGACGAGCCGGTGATCGGTCTGATGACCGAATGGCTGCGCGGCAACGAACTCGAACGCCGGCAGGCGGCCGGCGATCTCGGCGGCTCGATGCGGCTCGGCGCCTATGCAGCGGTGCTGAAGCCCGGCTCGCATATCGCCGAAATCTACGGGACGACTGAGATCTCCGAGCGCCACCGCCATCGCTACGAGGTCAACACCGCCTATCGCGAGCGCCTCGAGGACAAGGGCGTCGTGTTCGCCGGCATGTCGCCCGACGGCGTCCTGCCCGAGACGATCGAGATCCCCGCCCATCCGTGGTTCATCGGCGTGCAGTACCACCCCGAGCTGAAGTCGCGGCCATTCGAGCCGCACCCGCTGTTCGCCAGCTTCATCGCCGCCGCCAAGGCGCAGAGCCGGCTGGTGTAGGCGGAGCGTTGCCGCCGAGCGGGGCGATGCGGTAAGGATCGCCCGCCGCCGTCCTTGCGAGCGGAGCGAAGCAATCCAGTCTTTGCGCGGGTCGCGACCGCTGGATTGCTTCGTCGCTTCGCTCCTCGCAATAACGGTCCCTCTCCTGCTCGCAGGAGAGGGGACGCAGACGGAAGGATGGCCGAGTGGTTTAAGGCAGCGGTCTTGAAAACCGCCGTGGGGGCAACTCCACCGTGAGTTCGAATCTCACTCCTTCCGCCAGTACATCTAACTATCTATTTGATATCATAGAATTATCTCAGTGAGCAAATCGACTGGCCCCTCCCCTGGCCCCTCCATGCGCAAGGCCATCGCTGCCGGCGGTTCATCGATCGCCAGAACGAAAGTGCCTGCCGATCCGGCAACCGCCGCAGTCTCGTATTCCGATTCCCCGTATTCCAATTCGCGCTCAGCGGCGAACCAAAATTCGTCGCTTCGGCCTTCCGGGGCGCCGGCCTGTTGCCAAAGCTCATAAGCCCGCGCGTGGACGTGGTCTTGAGTGCCGCTCACTTCCGTCTCCTTGGCAAACCGCAGACTGACTGCACCGCCTAGTCTCGACGGCGGTCAGTCTGGTGGACAGAACAAAAGTGACGGTCGCGCGGGATTTGGGCGCCGCTGCGACCGCCAGTCCGCAAGCGCGCGTCCGGTTGGGGGACAAAAGGAACGGCGCTCGATGCAATTAGGAATGGGGCAAACCGTGCCGGCACGATAGGGTCGGATTCTACCCACTCCTGGGCGGCCGTTTCGCCTTGGGCCTATCCCCGATCGACGAGCTTTTACGGATTGGCCGGGGCGAGGCGCCGCCATCGCGAGGCGGAAGGAAACCTATGCAATCTTTTCAACGCTAATTGTCGCAACGTGACGGACCCTGGCGAACCTGTTCGAATCTCACGCCTTCCGCCAACCCCGCTGCGCCTTCAAAAACGAAAAAAGGCCGGGCGAACCCGGCCTTCTCCTAAGCGCTTCGACGGCCGCCGCCAGTACATCCGTGGTCGGCGGCCGGAAGCGTTAATTCCTTACGCGGCCTGAAGATTCTCGGCCGCAGTCTTGCCGTTGCGGGCGTCCTTCACGACGTCGAAGCTGAGCTTCTGTCCCTCAACGATCGTGCGCATGCCGGCGCGCTCGACGGCGGAGACATGGACGAACACATCGGTGCCGCCGCTGTCGGGTTGAATAAAGCCGAAGCCCTTGGTCGAGTTGAAGAACTTTACGGTGCCAGTGATCATTACGATGTCCTAATCGTTTAGAATAGATTCGTGTCCCCCAGCGCTTTATGCGTCGCGGGCGTTGCGTTCGATTTTGAAAGTGGAAGATTGTCGGCGGCGCCAGTGGCGCGAAAACAACGTTCGGTAGCAAGATCGACCGCGCTCACCTAATCGCCAAATGTGTTCGCAACAAGGCCGAGGCGTTCCGACCGTCACGCGCGCGCCGCCCCCGCGAGCGCTGCGGGGCGCGCGTATTCCTTCGCCACCCAATCGATGAAGACCCGGACGCGAAGGTTGAGCTGGCGGCTGCGCGGATAGAGCACATAGACCGGGGTTGGCGACGGCGGCGTCTCCGGCAGGCACTCGATCAGCGCGCCGGCGGCGAGGTCCGCCTCTATCGAATAACGCGGAACCTGGATCAGGCCGAGGCCCTGGCGGCAGGCGGCTTCATATGTGTCGGCGCCGTTGACCGACAGTCGCGACGGCAGCGTTACGGTCCGGCGCACCCCATCGACCATGAACTCCAGCGGCAGCACGCTTCCGGTCGCCGAAGAACGAAAACCAATCATACGATGGCCGTCGAGCGCGTCCCAGCGACGTGGAAGCCCAAAGCGGGCGACGTAGTCGGCTGAGGCGACCGTCGCTTCGGCCAGCACGGCGACGCGCCGGGCGATGAGGTCGCTTTCCCGCAGTTCGCCGGCGCGCAGCACGCAATCGACGCCTTCGCGGACGAGATCGACGAAGCGGTCGCCCTCGCCCATGAACAGCTCGACGTCCGGGTACTCGGCGAAGAATCGCGGCAGGGCCGGAACAATGACGCGTCGCGCCTGCGCGCCCTGTGCGTCGATCCGCAGCAGCCCGCGCGGCCGAGCGCCGCTGAAGGCGCTCTCGGCCTCTTCGATGTCGTCGAGAATGGCGAGGCAGCGCCGGTAGTACGCTTCGCCGTCGAGCGTCGGGCTCACCTGCCGCGTCGTGCGCTGCAGCAGCCGCACGCCGAGCCTTGCCTCGAGCTGCTTGACGGCGTCGGTCGCGGTTGAGGCGGGCAGTCCGAGATCCTCTGCGGCGCGGACAAAGCTGCCCCGCTCCATGACCCGTGCGAACACCCGCATCGCGTCGATTCGATCCATTGTTCGCTCTTTCCGGATAGTGATCGCATTTTACGACCGATTATCTTGAAAGGCGAGTGAACGATTTTGCCCGCATCGAAAGCGATCAACCCTCGCAAGGAGACGAACGATGACGACGAACGGGACAAAAATCGCCCTGGTGACCGGCGCCAGCCGGGGCCTGGGCCGCAACATGGCGATCGCGCTGGCGCACAAGGGCGTCGACGTGATCGGCACGTATCACAGCAACAAGGCCGAGGCCGACGCGACAGCGGCGGCGATCGCCGCGCTCGGGCGCAAGGCGGCGATGTTCCAGCTCGACACGGGCGACGTCGCCCGCTTCCCCGCTTTCGCCGCCGATCTGAAACTGGCGCTGACAGCCCAATGGGGCGGCCCGAAGTTCGACTTCCTTGTCAACAACGCCGGAATTGGCGTCCATGCGCCTTTCGCCGAAACGAGCGAGGCCGATTTCGACCGGCTGATGAACATCCATCTCAAGGGCGTGTTCTTTCTCACCCAGTCGTTGGCGCCGCTGATCGCCGACGGCGGCCGCATCGTCAACATTTCGAGCGGCCTGACGCGCTTCGCCCTGCCCGGCTACGCCGCCTATGCGGCAATGAAGGGCGCGGTCGAAGTCTTGACGCGCTACCTCGCCAAGGAACTCGGACCGCGCGGCATTGCGGTCAATACGATCGCTCCCGGCGCGATCGAAACCGATTTCGGCGGCGGCGCGGTGCGCGACAACAAACAGCTCAACGCCTTCGTCGCCAGCGTGACCGCGCTCGGCCGGCCCGGCCTGCCCGACGACATCGGCCCCGCCATCGCTTCGCTGCTGACCGAGGACAACCGCTGGATCAACGCCCAGCGGATCGAAGTCTCGGGCGGGATGTTTGTCTGAGCGGGGCAAGAGGGAGCGCGTTAGGCGTCTGCCTGAGCGCTCGGCGCCGCCTGCGATTCCGCCCTCTCCCAGCCGAACACGCTGCGCCCGCCGTAGGCGTGCGAATCGCGCCGCTCGTCGGCGATCAGCGCTTCGACCGAGGGGCCCTTGGCGCTGCGCTCCAACAGCCGCGCCTGGGCGTCGAGGCGTTTGAGCGCCGCGAGTTCTTCGTCGCGGCCAAGCCTGGCCTTGGCGACCGCCGATTTCAGCACGGCGATCGTCTGGTCGTAGACGCGGATCGGCACCGGGAACGGATGGCGGTCCTTGCCGCCGTGGGCGAACGAATGGCGCGCCGGGTCGCTGAAGCGGCAGGGCGCGCCGTGCAGCACCTCGGCGACCAGCGCCAGTGCGCGAACCGTGCGCGCGCCGACGCCGGGAACCTCCAGCAGATGCTCGAAATCGCGCGGACCCGCCGCGGCGGCGGCGGCGAGCGCGCCGGCGAGGCGGCGCGGCACGACGTCCTCGGCGCGCACGTCGTGATGGGCCGGCATGACGAGATGCGGCAGGACAAGCTGCTCCGGCGCTTTCGACGCGACCGCGGCCGGCGCGTCGAGCCGCGCGAATTCGGCGGCGATCGCGTCGGGCCCGTGTTCGGCCAGCAACTCGACCTGACGCGCGCGCGAAGCTTCCGCGCGATGGTCGGCGAGATTGACGATCTCGCCCTCGGCCTCGCCTTCGATCGCCGCATGCGGCGCGTCAACGAAGCTCGTCAACCCCTCGGAAAGCCAATGATAACGCCGCGCCTGGCGGGCGTCGCCGTTCATCCCCTGCTGCACCACGACCCAATGGCCGTCGTCGGCGACGATGAAGCCATGCAGATAGAGGTCGTAGCCGTCCTGCACCGCGGCGCTGTCGACCTTGGCGACCAGCCGGCTGGCGCGGGCGAGCGCCGCCCCGTCGAAGCCGACCCGCTCGCCGATCGCCGTGAGTTCGTCCGGCGTCTTGCGCGAATGCTTGCCGCGGCCGCCGCAGACATGCAGGCCGAGTTCGCCGCCGAGCGGCTCGAGACCGCGCTTCAGCGCGCCGATGACGCTGGTGGTGACGCCCGACGAATGCCAGTCCATCCCCATCACCGCGCCGAACGACTGGAACCAGAACGGATGCGCCAGCCGCCTCAGCAGTTCGTCGCGGCCGTAGTGGATGACGATCGCCTCGGCCATGACGGCGCCAAGCCGCGTCATGCGGTCGGCCAGCCATTGCGGCACCCGGCCGCCATGCAGCGGCAGATCGGCGTAACCTGCCCGACTGGCCATTCTTGCAAGCCCCGCGCCAAATGTTCCCGGAATGTTCTAGCACGAATTGGCCAGCCTCGACCAGACGCGCTTGGCTATTCCGATGCGGTGCGCGAAGCCGTCGCCGCCTGGGCCGCGGCGAAGCGGGCGCGGTAGACGCCGATGTTCTCGCTGACGCGCTCGACATAGTCGCGCGTTTCGTCGAACGGGATGCGCTCGACCCAATCGACCGGGTCGACCTTGCCGGTGCGGGGGTCGCCATAGGCGGCGATCCATTGCGCGACGCGGCCGGCGCCGGCGTTGTAGGCGGCGAGCGCGAGCGCCACCGAGCCGCCCTGGTCGGCGATCATCTGGCCGAGATAGGCGGCGCCGAGTTGGACGTTGAAGGCGGGGTCGGCGATCAGCCGCGCCGGATTGTAGGCGACGCCGGCGCGGCGGGCCGCGTCCTGCGCGGTCGAAGGCAGGATCTGCATCAGGCCCTTGGCGCCCATGCCGGAAGCGGCCTGGCGGGCGAACTCGCTCTCCTGCCGCGCCACCGCGTAGACGCTCGGCAGGTCGGCCGATCCCACGAGCGGCGCGAATTGCGGCACGCCCGAGAGCGGGAAGGCGGAAGCGTCGAGGGCGAAGCCGCGCTCGGTGACGATCTTGCCGAAGGCGACGTCGGCGGCGGCGTCGCCGTGCGCCGCCACCACGTCGGCGAGCGCGGCGAGCTGCGCTTCTTCGCTCCACTGGCCGCCTGCCGCCTGGGCGAGCGCGTTGGCGAGATCGTCGAGGCCGGCGGCGTAGAGCCTGGCGACGACGCGGGTCGCCTCGTCGCGCGCGTCGCCGGCGGCGACGGCGACGGGCGCACGCAGGGTGAGCGCGTTGCGCCCGAGCCGCTCGGCGGCGAGCTGGCCGTAATAGGCGATCGGGAAGGCGGCGGCGCGCTCGTAGAAGCGGCGCCCTTCGTCGCTGCGGCCGAGCGCCTCGGCGGCGCGGCCGCGCCAATAGCCGGCCCGCGCGATCGAAAGCGGCGTCGCGGCGACCGAGACGGCGACATCGAAGCGCTTGGCCGCCTCCCCCGCGTCGCCGAGGAAGCGCAGCGCGATCCAGCCGGCGTGAAAGGCGGCGTCGACCTTCGCCGGGACGGAGACCGGCGCGGCGGCGGCGCAGAGCGCGAACGCCAGGCGCGGCTCGCCGACGTCGAGCAGTTCGCGCGCGACCATCCGTCGCTCGCTCCACCATTTGTCGGGATCGATCAGCGCGGCCGGGTCAGTCGGCGCGAGCGCCAGCCAGCCGGCCGCCTCGCGGGCGCGATTGGCGCGCCGCGCGTCCTGCACCCGCGCGAACAGCAGG
>Ga0302320_10009974_pt1 | contig 20336 bp, 18 predicted proteins | sample Bog_T0_3_FD_202130 | JGI IMG/M metagenome (GOLD analysis project Ga0302320, IMG submission 202130) | Peat permafrost microbial communities from Stordalen Mire near Abisko, Sweden - Bog_T0_3 | ecosystem: Environmental > Terrestrial > Soil > Wetlands > Peat | place: Sweden: Abisko, Stordalen Mire...
CTTTACCCCAAAAAAAAAAAAAAATTTATTAATAATTCACTTAATTTTTAAAATCTTTAATTTTTTTCCGTTATTAAAATACCATAAGGTCTGATACAATCAGATTGGGTTCTATCCAGAACATAAATCTCACTATTTTCTTGAGAAATTTGGATTAAATCTGGGTTGATTCTGCACTGGAAAGCTACGATGTATTTTCTTCCAAAAATTTCAATGCTATCAAGAAAAGGCTCCAGAGTCTTAACATTGACAGCAACCTGAATTCCATCTTTTGATATTGTTGGATATTTTCCTTTCGAATTAATATTTATATTCAGTTTTCCTGCTAAGTCAGGGCACAAAGCAGTGTCTTTGACTGAAGTGTAAGCAACTGACCATTCTCCAGGTTGGTTGCTCATTGAAAGCCAAACCCCTTCTCCAACAAACAATCCAAATCTCTTATATCCATTGGGAAAATAATATATCATGTTTCCTCTGCTTTCTGGACCATAATTTTGAATGATATAATCTTTGTTCCCCTTGACTGACATCAATCCCTCATTGAATAATAGTTTATCGAATCTATGAAACGTCTTATATTCCAAAAACTCAGCTTCAAGAAATTCAGCTTCAGAATTGGTAATAAAGTTGATTGCAATATCAGGTTTTATATTTGTTTGGCAATATATTGATAGTACTTCTTGGGAAGAAATGACTTCCTTGGTTGAAAAAAGAACTTTAAAGGAAAAAGCTTGATTATTAAAAATTTTATTCAAAATCTGTTCAATGTGCTTTCCTTTCATTGATGACATTGGAATGATGTTCTTGGATTTGAAGTATAGGATTAAGAGATTATTATTAAGATTCCCAATTGTAAGTCGGTGCGAATAATGAGGAAGAAGGGGTTTGATAAAAGATTGAGAATAAATCGCTTGCTGGTTGATATTTCCAAACAGTTTCTTCAAAATCAAGAAGACAAAAGCTGTGATTTCATTGTTAAAACATCCCTCAACTTGTAAGTTTTTAAAATAGTTTGGATTGTTTTTCAACTTTTCAATGAGAAAAGTGAGATCTAATTCGTCATTGGATTTCATCAAAAGAGTTAGTTTTGAGGCCAAAAAGTCTTTAAACGAATAATCATCAAAAATTTCAACATCATGAGCACTTATTAAATTAGTATACCAATTTTCATATTGATTCTCTGGAAATATTTTATCAAAGGCATCGTCAATTTTTTTCTCTTTAAACTTGATCTCATTTACAGATTTATCATTTTTTTTGTTTTTTTTCTGAATTTCAATCTCTTTCACTTCTTCTGCTTTCACCTCTTCTGCTTTCACATCTTCTGCTTTCACCTTTTCTACTTCTTGAGTTTTTATTTCTTCGACAATGAGGTTTTTGAGCTCAAGAATTGTTTGTTTTTGTTCATCTGCAAAATGAGTTTCTAAAATTAGTTTCACTTGTTCAATGTTTTCATTTTTTAAGGATGTTGATATAATTTCCCCCACTTCCTTCTTAAATGTGGATTCAATCTCCTTTTTCTCCACTTCAACTTTCTCGATTTTCGTTTCCACACTGCTTTGTTCTTTTGCAATAAACTCCTTGACTTTTTCCATATCTATCTCTTTTTTCGCTTTCTTTGGTGCTTCTTTTCTGCTGTACTTGTTTCGCTCATTATCAAATTAATCAGTTCTTTGTTCTCTAATTCATCTAATTCAATGCAAACTTCATTGTTATTCACAGGTGTTATTTTCTTTATCATGAAAAATTGGAAAGGGGTTAATAAAATTTCTTCTTCTCCATGACAAGCTGATATATTATTGACATAGATTCCTGAATGAAATCCCAACTTCTTCTGTTCTTGTGCTCTAATAATTTTATTTCAAATTCAACGTTGATATGAGTCGAATCAGAGGTATGTTTGAAAATATGGTTTTTTGATGTCGAAGTCAAATGGGTGAAGAAAATCAGTTGGTTTTCTTTATACAATTTCAAGAGATCCCTTTTCAGGAAAATATTCCTATAAACTTTGATTGTGCCTTTAGAATCGAATTTTTCTCCTATCATCACTTTCTGATTATTCAATGCGACCAAATTCATAAAATAAGCCATCTTGCTGAGGATTAGAGGGTTTTTTGTTGTCATCTCCTTATTCATGTTAATATATCCGTTTCCTGTGTAGTCATAAAGAATCATCTGAATAGCTTTTGAGATAGGACTATTGAGAGGTAAGTTAGCTTTCAAATGAGAAAAAATATCAATTGAATGAATATCTTTCAATTCTTTTAAGCTTTCCAACAATTTATTCTGGATTGTTGAAAAGTTGCTTTCAGAAATCATCTTCTCGGGTATTTTCAGAGTACTCCATAGATATCTCATTTGTTCAATCAAAGCAGATTGGGAATCGTGTATATAATTATAAATATTCGTTTCATTTTCCAATTTTTGCTCAACCAAATATTGGGAAAACCCTTCTTCTGGAGTAAATTTCATCATATTTTCAGGCAAGTCTTTTGTCAATTCACCAACAAAAGCCTCGAAGTCACCGTATTTCTCAACTATTTCCTGGACATAAACGTCTTTTTCGGATTTCAACTCAAGGTTTTCTTTGAGTTTCTTCAATTCCTCCAAATTTTCCTTTAATGTTTCTTGAGATTTTATTTGTATTTCTAAAAGGATCTCTTTTTTTGTTGAGATTTCTGCAATCTGATTGACAACCTCTATGATTTTCTCTGTTTTTTCAAGAGGTATCTCTTTTGGTTTTTCTATGATTTTTTGTTAGGATCCTCAGACAATAACTCAACATCTTTTATCCCTTTTTTTCTATCCTGATTCCAATAATCGGTCATTTTCAAAGTAATTTCTTCATTATTTTGCTTGGTGTTCATTAGTAGATCTTGCAAATCGACAGTTCGGATGGAGGTCTCTTCGTAAAGTAATTGATAATTTGTCTCTTGATCCTTATCTTTGGACCTCTCCCTATTGTGTGATATCACATATCTATATTGAAGAATTAAGTCTTGAGGATCCTCTAACATTATTTTTGTTTCAAAAAAATCCCCAATTTTTGTGAGTATAGGAGAAATTTGCAGAGACCACTCACCCAATGCTTTTAGATTTCCTTCAATGTGGAGATTGGTTCCATGACCAAAATTAAGTCTGTTTTTCCTTTTCTTATTTTTTTTGTGCTTTTTGTGGTTATTGGGTTTGTAATTTACGGAAAAAATCAAAATTATTTTCATTTTTCGGAGATAATTCGAAATTATAAATCTAAAATGGATTTTTGTGTTTTTTTAGCTTCTATATAATATTGACATATATTCTATATCAAAAAGAATTAATTAAATGGTTGAGATGAGAGTTTAAATATGAGTTCAAAACTTTGTAAAATTTTATATTTAATTTCCTTAAATGCAATATTTTCTGCCTACAACCGACTTCATTAGCAAAATCGATACTCTCGATGGCAAGACTTTATTCATCGTCTGTCATTTCGAAAAACATCCGCTTGATTCAAAAAATCAATTTTCCCTCGGTGATTTATTAAATTTTATTTATATCCTCTCTAAACAACTTTCACCTTTTAATAAATTAGGCAATCTCATGTGTCTGATAGAATCCGAAAAGAAGAATTCTTTATATGAAGCTGAATGTTTTATAATTATACTTAGAAAATTCTAAATATTGTGGTAAAATCATAGTAATTAGCACAGAATCTTTGAATCAAAAGTCAGAATGGAATCTGGATTATTTCAATAGATTAAGATTGGCTTTGTCGATTCAAAAGAACGAATTCAAATATGTGTTTTCTGATATTAAGGAAGAGCCCTCAAATAAAACAGTGGGTTTTTATATTTTGGCCTTGTTTTAAATTTGGTTTTCTTTAGTTCAAAATTTCGGAAGTCATCAAAAAGGAAAAATCCAATGCTGAAGTTTTTTTTTTTTTCACACATTAATTGAAATAATATAAAAAAATTTATGTTAGATTGTTTTATTGCACCTCAAAATGCATGCGTCATCACAAAACGCGATCATTGCAACATTGTTCAATTTCTTAATCAACATCAATAAAAAGAAAAATGTATTTTTTTTAATATTCTCATAGACTTTATCATTAAAAAAGGTCCAAATCAAAGAGTTGGAATTGAAAATGGAAAAGGAAAAAAAGGAAAAAACCGAACTTTTATCAGAGATGGAAAAACTTTCAGTCTCTAAAACTGCCTTTGAAAATGAAGTCTTTGAAAAAGTAGCTATTTTGAAAAAATATTTATAAAGCTAAATTTTTTTCATAGTTCGCTTTGATCCTCAATGAAAAGAAAAGAAAGATCAAATCCATGAAGAAAATGATAAATGATCAAGCTAATTCCATGTCAGTTCAAGGCCCAAACAACAAAGAAATGCAAATAGAAAAACCTAGGCAAAGTATTGAAATAACAATAATACTTTCATTAATTAATTATGAATAGATGAATATGAAATCGATGCAAGCCAAATAAATTTCGGGATCAAAGGAAGTCTTTTCGAATCAACTCAGAATTACAGACCCAATTTAGTCAATAAAGTGCCGATAATTCGATTAGATTCAATTGGCGAGAATAAAATGGATGAAAATGAAGGATCTAATATAAAAAATGAAAATTCCAATAGAAATGCAATGGAATTGGATAATGAAGGAGATATTGCTGGGAAAAGCAATCATGATTCTCATCAGGCAAGCATTAATAAACAATCCTCACTTTCAGATTTGTTGGATCAGAACAAGGAGTTGCTTTGATAAAAGATTGATATAAATTATATTGTTGAGTTATATGAGGTTATTCATGTAAATAAAATAAATAATCGTTTAATTTCATCAAAATAAAACAAAGTTTGATTAGTTTTTTAAGTTGAAAATAAAGAAAAATTATATGGGAAATTAAATGAAAAATTATTGGAAAATTAAATAGAAAATTATATGGAATATTATATGGAAAATTATATATAAAATTATATAGAAAAGTATATAGAAAATTATATTGAGAAAACATCTGGAAAATTATATGGGAAATTATTGGGAAAGTATTATAAGGGAAATTACTTGAAAATAAAAAAGGAAGTATTTTTGAAATGATATAAAATCACGAAATAGAAAGCAAAATGCCTTTTTTTTTATTAGAGCATAAATATCATTTTATTTATTTGAGAATTTACAAAAAAAAAAAAAAAAGCAATTTCAAATAAAAAAGAGAGAAATTTCCTTGGCAGAATCGGGATTGATCAAAATTATTAGAAAAGTTTCAAATTTAAAAAAATTGTCGAAATTTCCTCAATTATGACGAAAGCCACTTTTCTATTTTTAGAATCTTAGTTCAAACAAAACGCCAATGAATTTTCGCTCATTTTAATTAGCGAAAAATTTAAAAAACATATAAATTTGCTTCGTCATCTTTTTTTATAAAAAGAAAACAAAAAAAAACAACAAACAAACAAAAAAACATAACGCAAAAACAGCTCAATGACCTCTTTCAACGCTGCAGTTTCCGAAAAACGCAAGGAAAAAGACGTTGTGAAACTGCTGATGTCCGATTACAAGGTGTCTCCTAGTGCCTTGAACCCATGTGACTTTGTGGTTTTCTTCAAGGGCCCTAAAGACAGTCCCTATGAGAATGGCATCTGGAGTGTTCATGTGTTGTTACCAGAACAATATCCCTACAAATCTCCTTCCATTGGGTTCGAGAACAAGATCTATCATCCAAACATTGACTTCCTGTAATTTTCGTTAATTTTTTAAAAAATAACAAAAGAAAAGCTCTGGCACGGTTTGTCTCGATGTCATAAATCAGACGTGGAGTCCGATGTTCGACTTGATAAACATTTTCGATGTGTTTTTGCCTCAATTGTTGTTATATCCGAATCCATCTTCGCCTTTGAATCCAGAAGCAGCCTCTTTGATGATGAAGGACATCAACAAATACAACGACAAAGTGATGGAAAATGTGAAGAAATATGCCATTGGAGCTGGAAAGGTGCTTGAAGGGAAGAAAGCTATGGAAGAAACATACAGAAAAAGCGAAGACAAGATGGACATTGAGGTGGAAAGCTTGGATGAAGAATTGTCTGATTTATCTAGCATGAGCGATGTGAGCGAACTTTCAGCGACCTCAGAAATCGAGCTATTAGAGAATTAATGAGGAAAGAGGAGATTTGATTACTAATTTATATGTTTTTTTTGTTTTTTTTCAGTCAATATTGTCTTTTAATAACCTTACTATCCCCCCCATTTCCCTCCCCATTTTTAAAAAAATTCAAATGAGAATGTCAAGCTTAATTTTAAAATTTAATAGTTTGCGAATGCATGAAAATTTATTATTAAAATTATTTTAAAAATACGTTTTTTTCAAAAAAAAATAAAAACTGAAACATTTTCTCATTTCATTTATTAATCAGAGAAAAAATTACTTTGGACTCATAAAAACATCGTCAAAATACAAAAGAAAGGTCCTTTTTTTTTTAAATTAAAAAAGGTCCCCTTTTACTACTGCTTTTATGAGCAATTTTCCCTTTAATTAAATTAAATTTATTGCTCATTTTTGAAAAATGCGAGTTTCTTTGAAATTATCTCAAAATGACGTATTTTTCAACCCTTTTAATTAAAAACTTCAGGGATTTGAAAAAAACCCACAATTTCCTTAAAAAAATGCAGAAATCTTCCTTAGAAAAGCTTTCGGAATCGTTGTTAACGCTTCCAATTTTCAACCATCAAAACCAGAAAATTCCTTTCAATTCTCTTTGTGGATCATCGAAAAACCTCATAATTTTCGTTCGACATTTCAATTGATACGTTTGTCGTGATTTCGTTTTGGCTTTGGGTAAAATTCCAAAGAAAACCCTTGATTCCAATAATGTGAAACTCTCAATAATCGGTTGTAGTCCAATCCAAAGGATTTCCTCTTTCGCTTATGAGACTTCTTATGATATTAATGGCATTTATGTGGACCCTACTAGAAGCTTATATAAAGCTTTAGGACTTATAGAGGCTCAAAACTTCAAAGAATTGAGAGGAAAAGGAGAAAAATCAAAAGAATCGGTCTCAGGGTTCTTTAAAGGAATGGCCTGGTCGATTTATAAGAGTTTATGGCATAAATCAGGCAATGTTTATCAATTAGGAGGGACTTTGATAGTGGATAATGAAAAGAATCTTGTATTGAAGAAAATCGATACTTCTCCTGAAGATCATATTGGAGTAGAAGAATTGTTGAAGGAGGCCGGGATTTATGAAAAGTTATAAAGAGTTCTAAAGGTTTTGAAGAGAAATTAAAGGGATATCGGGCGAAATGAGAGATAAAATCTAAAGGAAAATGGATTTTATTTTGAAGAAAACCTGTTTTCTCGTTTTTCGCTTTGAAATCAGAACTTTTTTATTAAGAATAAATATTTATAAAAGACTTTATCGGTTAGTTTTTTAGAAAAACCAAGGATTTTTATTAAAGAGAAAAAATACTTTTTTTATTTGTAAAAATAAGAGGTTTTCTCATAAAATTATATTAATTCCTTGGGATTTGTTAGACGGGATTTGTTCCTTTCTGATAATCTCTTATTTAAATTGAATTTCGAGGAAAACTCAGACTTAAATTCAAACAAATTAAAAACCGAAATAAAAAACCTTCTTCATAATGAAAGATTTCAAAAACCAGCTTCGTAAAGACATCCAAAGTCCTCTTTTCTGTCAAGTCCTTTTCTTCCCTCTTATTTTCATATCTTTTTAATATTAAAGAACCCCAAAATCTTCGAAGAAATCCCCTTTTTATCAGGTCCTCCCCTAAAAAATGAAGACTTTTTCAGGGACTTTTCTGAGCTAATAAGCGATGAATATAATATCCCGAATACTCAAAGCTTTTTAAAGATCATGGCCTTTGAAGATCTCATTGAACAGAAATTCATTGAATTCCTCAAGGATTATAAGCTTTCATTCGAAAAGCTTAAAAGACCCTTTGAAACGAAAGAATATGAGGATTTCATTAAGGAAAAAGAAACGCTTCTGAAGCTTTATTTCAGGCATTTGAAGGAATATATCCTGAAATTGAGTATTCAGACCGTTGTGATGAATTTCGAGTTGAGTTATCTAATGAAAAGCTATGAAAATAGCACGATTTGCGATATTTTAACGATAACTGAGGATTTCATGCTAAAATACGATATTTGCTTTGTTTTTCATATCATGCAAGGGAACAATTTCTATCAAAAAGAGCCTTTAGACCCTAAATCCACACATTTCCAGACCTTTTACGACTTTCTTTCTCTTTATGCAGATGCTTCTTCTTTGAAATGGATGGATTTCTTCAATAAAGAAGACCTTTTCTCCATGAATAAAAAGCCCATTTTTTTAACTTTTCAGAAAGAAAAACCTGCTTTTTGTTCAGAAAGTAATGAAAATGACATTATTTTGAATTTAGAAGAAGAATTCCAGAATTATTCCTTAAAAACTTCTCTTTTCCATAGAAATTCCATTGGATTTCAGGAATTCATTCATGAGGTTTTAAAGGAAAAAAAGCCGGAAATTAAGTTAGATTTCAAATTGGCTGAGGAAATAAAGCTCATTTCTCAGTTTTTCTATTTCGAGGAAATAAAGAACAAAGAGGAAAAGCCTGAATTGAAGAATAAACTCATGTTTTTCCTTCTAATTATCTTCAGATGTAATGATATCATCAAATCAAGTAAAAAGTCCTGTTTTTTCTCTATATTGAACTCTTCTTTTTTATTAGATCGAGGAATTAATTTGAAAAGATTGCTTAAAGAAAAAGACCTTAACCCGAAAATCACAAATAATCAGAGTTTCCTCAGAGAATTCGGACTTTTCGCCAATTTCAAGTCAAAAGATGAGATCTTTTATCTCGAATATGTCACAATCCTTGGGAATTATAATTATACTGATGTTTTCAATGAAAAAGACTATAGAAAAACCAAGGATTATGATAAAATCGAGGATTCTTTAATGAAAATAATAGAAGGTCTGGATTTTTCGAATTTTTCTGATAAAAGCTTCAATTTCTATTATGTCAATTCTCATATCAAATTCCTCAATGTTCATATGATTCCTTTTGCCGATTTCGCTGAAAAGTCCCTTTATTTAACAGAACAAAAAGTCGATTTTAAAGAACTCAATATAACGATTCAGAGATATAGATCTTTTCTTGATAAAATCATGATGAAAGTCTTTAAAGAACCTCAATTTCTCATGGATTATAGCAAATTCTATTATTTGGTCTTTGCGAATATCACAATAAATTCGAAACAAGCGAAAGAAAAAGCTGCGAATATCTATGAATTAGTAAGGAGATTCTTTGAATTATTGGTGATTTTGGCTGAAAAAAACCACGAATTTCAATCAAAAGACCAGATTTTCGCTTTGGAGAAACTAATAGGAATTTTAATTGATAATTTGACTTTTGATCAAAACGGGATAAAAAGATTAGATTTCTTCGAAACTCAAATTAAAGAGAAAACACATGAGAAACTCGAGGATTTGATCTTAAAGTCTCAATCTTCATTCGCCTTGATTCTTTATAATAAATTCCTTCATTATTATTTCAGCACAGAGAATAAAATGAAGGAATTCAGTAATGGCCTTTCAGCGGAAAGATATTTAAGGCTTTCTGAGACGATTCTCTTGAAAATGGAGAATATTCGTTATGATAATGGACAATATCTGGCTCAATTCTTGACAATTGAGGCTTTTGCGAAAAATGAGGATCAGATAAAAAGATTAGAAACTTATTTTCTCACTAGATATTATCTCTTGAAAACCAATAGAAACAATTATGCGAATTTCGATGAAAGAGCTGTGAAGATGTTTAATCAAGATGAGGTTTTCAATCATTTGGAGCTGATTTCAGCTGAAACTGAGAAAAATCTGAAAATTCATTTAGAATTAGCCAAGAAAATGATTTTACAAGCTTTTAAAGAGAAAAACATGAGGAAAATGGCCATTCTTAATGAATTTTATCAACAAATCAATAATATCCTTTTCAATGACACAATGACTTTCTTCATGGGTTTGAAAAAAGACCACGGACTTGATAATTATACTGATCCATTTGTGAATTCCATGATAAAGATAATTGCAGGTCTTTATAATCCTTTGAATGCGACTATTTTAAAATCAAATCCATTCGCTGCTCAATGTTCGAATTTGGCCTGTCAAAATATTTCAACTTCCAAAGGAGACCCTGAGAAATTGAATAATATCATAGTGAATTTGATAGATTTGGCCTCGGAAAAAAGCTCTTCTTTGTTTCATGTGAATTTAGATTTAAAAAAAGAAGATGCGAGATTATTGGTGGAATTTTATAAAAAAGGGTTTTTAAACATGGATGAACATTTAATCACTGAGGAAAATTACGAAAAATGCGCAGAAATCAAATCCTTGGAATTCCTGTTGATTCTTATTAAGAAATATAATAAAAGACAAAGAAACATGGATCAAATCAGATTCAAAAGGCTTGTTGATAAGCATTTGACTGTGTTTTTGCTTGAAATCAATCCTTTTTTTCAAGAATGTTTGGACCTTTATTTACTTGATCTGATAAAAGAGAATTGGTCTATTGAAAAAGATGTTTCCTTTATTGATTATATGTCGAATCCCCCTTCGAATTATCTCGAATTCGCTGAAGTCTTATGCCTGAAACAAAATAGATTGATAAAAGCGATGTTTTTATTCATAAAATCCTTCAGTTATTATAGAGATAATAATAATATGAAGCCTCATGGCGCCAAAATCCTCAATGAATTAATCTCTAATGACTTTAAATATATTGAAATCGATGAAAATATGATAAATATAGAGAAACTTTTCGAGGAAAAAGAGAAATATCAATTGTTTTTCTTAAATCTTTTCAAACAGAAGCTTTTCTATAAAATCTGTTCTTATTATAAATTATTTGGAGATGCGCATCCAGAGCCTTTAATCCTGAAAAACATTGAATCCTTGAAATTGATCTCCTCAATTCAAAAAAACATCAAGTTTTATCTAAAAATCTTCACGAAATTACAAGCCAAATGCAAGGCTAAAGAAAAAAACCTTAATAAATACGCAGAAGACATTTCTTTTATCTTAAAGACCTTTTATTTCAAAAATCTGTTTGTGAATTTCGCTTTAAATGATCTGAATTTGATGCCTTTAAAGGTGATTCCTTTTGAATTGGACTTTCTCAAGAATCTTGTTGTGGATTTGCAGGCTTTTTTCAAGACAAATTTCGAGATTTTCGATAATGTGAAATTAAGCAACGAATTCGATGAATTCTCTAATATTTTCTCAAAAATCAAAATAACTCCTTTTTTCGAGGTATTTTCATGTTTTTTTCTTTAATTTATTCTTGAATTTATCTAAAGAATGTCTTGGAATATGCCAATGGGAAAAAAGACCTAATTTCAATAGAAGATCCTGAGAAAAAAAGCAAAATCTATAAATGTAATCTTTCTTTAAAAAACCCAGAATTTTCTTAAATATAAAAAAGGCCTGATTTTCCTAATATATGCCCATGAGACTATAAAAGATCAAATTAAGTATATTTTAACAAGATCTTATCTTCCTCCTGAAGATTTAGTGAAAAACATATTGAGTCTTCTTCATTATTTAGGCCATCCGATAAAGGAAATGTTAAAGACTTTGATTTGTTATTTAACAGAAAAATCAGGTATTTCATTCCAAATTAAAGAGCCTCTAAATAATAATGATGATGATGATTATAAGCCGAAAACTCATAATATTTCTAGAGTTTGTGGTAAATGCGGGGTTTGTTCAATGCCAATTGATTGTGGTCTTTGTGGTTTTAAAGGGATTTGTAAAGATTGTGGAATTTGTGGAATTTGTCTTCATAAGCTTTCAATAGAAAAAAAAAGACTTGATAAAACAAACGAAGTCAATTCAAGACTTGAAAACAAATGCATTGTCATGATAGAAGAGCTTCTATCTTCAAATAAAAATGAAGAAAATGAGATAAAATCAAGCATGATCCTTCTCAGCGTTTTCCTCCTTGATATTTATCAGAATATCAGCGATCAGAATTTCAGCGATATCAACCCATCAAAAACCTTTTTATTTGATGACATCTATTCAGATTCAAAAGATCAGAGAAACATGGAATTCTTCAGGTTTTTGGAATTGGCTACTTCCATTCTAATGAATTCGACTAATATTATTCAAAAACCGAAGTTTCTCATTAAAATCCTCAATGTTCTAAGTCAAGATATGCTTCTTCGAATTCGACAATCAGATTTCTGGGGGGAAGGAAAAGACCTGATTTTAGTGTCTATAGCGAAGAATCTATTCAAATTTCTGAAGACTTTTGATAAGCTTAAATTCAATGTGACTTTCGATACGAAAAGTATCAATAATCTCATGGCGATATTATGTTTTTATGTGTCTCAAAACAAAGAAATCAAGAAGGCTTTTATCGAAGGGAATGTCTTAAAGGATTTAATGAATATGGGCAATCTCACAACTTCTGGATTAAGACCTAATGAAGCTGAATATTTAGAAGCTTTCTTTAAATTATTAGAAATCTTATCTTTCGATAAGGAGTTCTATCATTATAATGTCTGTAAAGATATTTTGGAGCTTTTTTATGATAAAAACACACACGCTTTTAAAAAGAAAATCCCTGAGAAAAAGTTTCTTGAGAATTTCGATAAATTATATGAAATGAATAAAGCTGGATTTCGAGAAGCCTTTTCCATGCTTTGTCTAGTGAAAATGGATAAGAATAAAGGCCTCGTAATGAAATTAAAAGAAGGTAAGCAATTTTTCAATGTTTTTCTTAAAAATCTTCATTTTTTCTTTAAAAGATATCAGAAAAAACCCTGATTTCTTCGCATCCCGCAAATATTTGCTTTCAGAATCAACATCGTTGTTTCTTAAACAATTAGGAGAAAATATCATCAATGGGTTTTTAAATGAATTGGATTGTTTTTTGAAGCCATCGACTCGAATGAATTATTTGTTTTCTTTCGATTCTATCATGAAATTCCTTAATATCCTTAAAACTGAATATCCTATGATTTTCGAACTTATGGGCAACATTCCTATTGAAATAAGGCCAGAATTGTTAGAATTTTATCAACTTCAAGGCTTTCCGAAATTAAGAGAAAAAGCCACTTTTAATGAATATTTCTTCATAGTAATCGTAGGGTTCGGTTTCGGAGTTTATAACACTTATTTAATAGATAAAAACACCATAAAGAAGCTTAAATTAGGATTTATTCGAAAAAACGAGAAAATTTATGCTAAAGAGACGGTTTATTTCAATGAAATTATAGTTTTTTTGCTTGAAAACCTGAAGAAAATGCAAGGCTTTAATTTTAAGGAGCATTTTTCCAGTGGATTGATTTTATCGAATCTCTCGAATTTCCTTTTGAATGTCTTAAATAGATTTAAACAATATGAGGGTTTTGAACTTATATATGAGGCTTTATTATTAGAAGGTTTTGAGGTATTAAGTGGGTTTTTTAGGAAAGCTGATAAAGAAAATCTCATTATTTTACAAGGCTTGGAAATTGATGCGAAAATCTCGGTTTTATATAAAGAACATATGAAATTATTGTTCTCGAAAAAAGCGAAAAGCCTGGGTTTGACTCATGAAATGAAAGCAGTTTCAACGAAATATTATTTCCAGAAACATTTGAATGATTTGTTTGAATTTCCTGAGAAATTCAAAGGAAAAGCCTTCAATTCAGCTAAAGAGAAAAAATCAGAAAACCTTGATTTTCATGTTGAAAGTTGCGATTTACCTGAAGAATTGAAAAAATGGGGTATTATATTCAATATAATGAATTTTCTAATTAAAATTTAATTCAAAGGCAAGGAAAACCTCGTGAAATCAGCCTACGAATTCATCAACAGGAAAAACTATGTTTCTTTAGGCTCTTGTATGGAATCGAATTCTATGATTTTCTCTCAAATCCTCTATAAATATCATAAGAAACTTACTCCGATCCCAATAATTCCTAACTTTCATGTTCTTTATGATACTTTGGGCTGGAAATTCAATGATAAAGAAAGAAGAGAATATGTGAATTATTTCAATCGTTTGCCTGGAGAATATGATAGATTCCGTAATGCGTCTTCTATTAAAATATATTCACAGAATTATTTGCCTGCAATTCCTGAAATATGGAAAATCGTGAAATTCGTGAGTTTAGAGGTTTTTAATGAACCGAAAGAATTAGAGACTTTGAAGAATTTCCTCTTGATTTATCATGAGGAAAATTGCAAGGATTTGATCTCGAAACATTTGAAAAAAGAATGGGAAATAAAGAAAGAAGAAAGCAAGATCGAGGACAATAAAGGATTGAATAAAGGGGTTTCTAATGAAATTCTTGAAGGCATGTTTTCTGATATGAAAACATTAGTTCCTTTCGTGGAATCAGTTGAACTGTCTTTGAAAGAAGATAAAAAGCTTTTAGAAGAAGATAAAGATAAAAAGCCTAAAGAAGAAGAAAATAAGGTTATTGAAGAGCCGAAAGAAGAAGAAAACAAGGTTATTGAAGAACCTAAAGAAGAAGAAAATAAGGTTTTTGAAGAAAAAGAAGAAGAGAAAAAAGAAGAAAAAGATGAAATTCCTAAGAGTTTCTCTGAGAAAGAGTTTAAATTCCTGGAGAAGTTCTATTTCCTCCTGGAAATCGAGAAGCCTGAATTCCAAGCCTTATCTCGTTCCCAACAAATCAAGCTTCTAGATATGAAATATGAGGAATATATCATTAGATTATCAGATAAATATAACAATGAAAAAGACCCTATAAAATACTTGAAATTTGAAAGGGAAAGATTAGCGTTTCTAATGTGTGAGAAATACCTCAATTCCGAAGAAGATCAATATATGTATAATGAATTACAAGAGTTGAAGTTCTTCCTAAATTCCTTAAAGAAAGCTTCTATTGATAAAGTCATAATTCCGAATGATGAAATGATTGAAAAATCAGAGGATTTCTTACAAGATATAGACTTTTGTCTGGATTCTGAGATCACTATTGATAAATTCATCAATTTTGATATCGTTCAATTCGCTGAGAAGAGACGTTATCAGGTTTTCGATAAGGAATTCCTTGAGAAAACTGATTATTCAGTGGAAAACCAGCCGAAAACCATGAATGATTTCTATGAGCCTGAAGTTGAATTAGATAAAATCTACGATTTCGATTTTTTTGCTAAAACCATAGAAATTGATGACGAATTATTGAATAAATTGTTCGAACTTTTATGTTATTCGATGCCTGAAATTACTAATCTCACATCTGCCATAAATGTGGGGTTGACTCTAGCGAATTTAAGGCTTAGATCGACTTTTCTCTTGTTAAAGATATTAAGTTTCAATTATAAGAATTTCATTAAAATTATCCAATTGATCGATTTCCATCTCGATGTGAAAAATTATCAAGATGAAAATCCGGATGGTTTCATCACGAAATTCCCGAGTTTCGCTGATGGGAAGAAATTCGAAACTAATGAGAAATTTTTCTCTATGATGCATTGTCTCATTGCAGGAGCCAGTTTGAATTTAATAAAGAATAATTATGCCACGAATTTCTTCATTTTAATCAACACAAATCCTGAGAAAATGCAAATATATTCACAATTTATCAAAGAATTCGGAATAAAAAGACTTGAAAATTATAAATCAAGCCAAGAATCTATCATTCGGAAGATTTTCGCTGTTTATATCATAGAACCTGATTTCTCGAAATTTATCTATGAATTTGATATCGTGAAAAACTTCATAAATGTGCTTTTCTCGCGAAATCTCGATCCGGATCAAATCCCATCAGAGAAATTGGCTGAAATCATAAATAAAAACCCTTTAACCTTATATCCTTTCTTCCAATTAGAGGAGATTCATGATATTCCAGATTCCAAAGTCTTGAGTGAAATTCTCTTAAAACATAACAATTTCCTCCAAAAGAAGAAAATCAAGGTTTCTGAATGGTTTTTCAGGCTTTTGACTAAGAATTCAGTGAATTTCATTCCGATTTTATGTTCGAAATTATTGCCAGAACTTCTGAAAGAATATAATAAGAATATTGAAGCTTTAACTCGAACTCTAATGAAAAACCATGAAAAGATCAAAGAAGACGCTAAATCGAAACCTGTGGATTTCACTAATATGACTTATGCTGTGATTAATGTAAACAATAACTTCGATTCCGCGTTTCCAACTTTCAAAGATAAAATCAAGGAATTCGGTCTTTTTTGTCAGAATCTATTGAAATTGACTAGGAAATCGCTTGAAAACAGAGCTAAATCTATCAGGATGGCCTATCAAAAAGGCCTGAAAACTGAGAAAGAATTGGTCAATTGTCAACAGAACTTTGAGGAAGTCGAAAAAGATTTGATAGAATCTTTAAGATTCTTTACTTTAAAGAATCATGAATTCATCATGGGCTTCCTTCAAGTCCTTAAAGTCTTCATAATAGTCGAGGATATCGCTAAACTTTTTCCTCAAATCAGCAAATATCAAAGATATAACATGTTTGATCTATATAATAGAGTGATTCCGGCGTTAAAGGCCTTTTTCCGAGTAATTAACTTTATCGAAATGAAGGAATTAGAACAAAAAACACGTCATGATATCGATTTTCTCTTCGATCATTTGAGTTTACCTGAAATGAAAAGAATTCAAACTAAAGAAGGCAGCACACAAATTAATGATCTTGATCCTTTGACACTTGAAAAGACCTTATCGAGCATTTCGAGGAAAGAAGAATGGTCATTTGATGATGTTTTCACTCTGATTTATAAAGTGCAGGATTCGATACAAAACGTGATGATGAAAATACCCAATGGGAAATCACCTTCGATTTATAAGATCTTGTTCAAAAAAACCGAAATGAATAGGCTTAATGTTTTCCTTAAAATGGAATATATCAAGTTTCTCATTTTTTATTGATTTTTATTATTGATTTTTTATATATTTTTATTGATTTTTTATTATTGATTTTTATTGATTTTTTATTGATTTTTTATTGATTTTCCGTTTATTTTTATTGATTTTCCATTGATTTTTTATTAACTTTCCATTAATTTTCAAATGTCTTTATTGATTTTTTTATGAAAACATTAATTTTTAATAGGAAAGAGACAGTATATCGAGCCAAAAAGGAATCTCCTTATGACGTAAGCGAATATTCAGAAGATCGTAAATCCTTTTTTCTCATTGATTTATAAATAATGTCTTAAGAAATGAACATCGATCGTAAAAATGTCTTCAATTCCACGTATGAAACATTGAAAATCCTGCCTCCAAGACATTTAACTCAATATTCGTTCAAAATCGGGTTTGAAGGAGAAAGTGGAATAGATGGAGGTTTTAAAAAAAATCTTAATGATTATTAAATTTTTCTTGAGGTGGACTTACGAGAGAATGGATAACTTTGTTGAGTTCTGAGATATTTAACCCAGATAAAGGACTTTTTGTGTTGTCATCGAATAAATTGGCCATTCAACCCAATCCTTTTTCCTTTATAGTGCCAAATCATCTGACTTTGATAAAGTTTATAGGAAATATAATTGGGAGGGTAAAATATTTAGAAAATTCAAAGGAATTTATATAAAAATATAATTAATAGATTATGATAGAAGAAGGAGACCCTGTGGGAGTGACTTTCACTAAGTCTTTTCTGAAATTATTGTTAAGTAAATAGTTTATTTGAATGTTAAAAAACTTTAAAATATATTAAAAAAGATAAAAACCTTAATATCAATGATTTCGAGGATATCGACCCTTCCATTTGTAAAAACTTATTATGGATGTTGGAAAACGATATTACTGGGTTAGAACAGACTTTCAGGTATTTTTCATTTTCTTTTTAAAAACTTATAATGATTTTCGTTGAATTATTAAGCTATATCGTGAAATTTTTCGATAAGACATGTCTAATTGATTTAATTGAAAATGGCAGAGAAATTCAAGTCACTGAAAGCAACAAAAAAGACTATGTGAAAGCTTTTTGTTTGGCGAAAATGAACAAGGAAATCAGAACACAAACACATACTCTCATGAAAGGAATTTTGGAGATAATTCCTCATGATTTGATGAATTTCCTCAATGAGAGCGAATTGGGCATGGTGTTATCAGGGATTTCAAAAATAGATGGTTTTTTAAAAAATATTATAAATAAAAATGTTTTTTGTCATGAAATTTAGTCAATGATATTAAGGAATATGCCATTTTAAGCTCATATACTAAGGACATGCCGATTATTATATGGTTATGGGAGATTTTAGAGGAATATACAGATGCCCAAAGGGCTTCATTCAATTTTTTTATTTCAGGTTCGATAATTTTCCTCAGATTATTTTAATTTATATTATTTTATAGGAGCATTTAGACCTCCTTTCGGAGGATTCAAAAATAATCCAATCACTATTAGTAAACTTGCAAATACTAATAAATTACCACTTGCTCATACTTGGTAAAAATGATTAAATTAAATTATGATCAATAAAATTTATAAAAAGCTCGAGAAATATGGAACTTCCAACTTATTCTAATAAGGAAATATTGAGAGAAAAGCTGGGGTATGCAATTTTTGAGGGGTGCTCAAGTTATGAGTTCGGATAAAGGATTAATTAAAAATGAAAACCTAGATTTAAAAAAAAATGAAGAAAAATATTAAAACTACAAAAAAAATTGAAATAATTTCTTGAAAGAATATAGTTTTTTTTTAATGTTTCTCATTTGATAAATTGATTTTTCTCATTTTTCCTGTTTTTTCATATTAAATTTACTACCCAATATTTCAGTTTTTCGCAATTGGTTTTTTGAATGGCCAACACCAAAAAGAAAAAAAAAGAATTATTCTTTCTGCTTTTTATAGCATGTTAAGATAGACACACCAAAATCGAACGTTTCTCCTAGATTTTCTGTTTTTCAGACCTTCTCGATTTAATTTTCGTACTACTTTGGCGACAGTTTTTTTTTTCTTTCTTTCGCATCCTCAGAAGAAACTTCTTAACGAAGAATTTAAAAAGAAAATCTATTGACATGTGCCTCCGAAAAAACTGATTTCTTTCTAAAAAATAAGAAACTCTCCCATAAATTAAAAAAATCAAAATTTCGCGTTTAATTTCCAAAAAAAATCAGCTGAAAGATCATGGAAACTTATGCCAAGTTTTTAATTAGAAGAACCATCTGAAAAATAAATCTAATGATTTCATTATTTCTTTTAAAGTTATCCTTTGATTAAGGAGGGGACTGGAATTGGAGGATGTTTTTCTTTAGAAAAGGGACTTTCAAATAGAGGAGAAGAGGACTGGTTTGTTGAGAAGACTACAAAGAAGTGTTGAATTAATATCCTTGATGTTTTTGTCAATCAGAATTTAAATTTTGAAAAAATAGATTTTTCTTCAGTATTGATCTCTTTCAAAAATTCATACGGCCGTCACGTCATTAGAACTATTTTCCTCTATATAAGAAAACCAAAATTTGTTTGAAATTAAGAAAACAAAAAAACAAAAATTCAAAAAAAAAATCAAAGATATCCAAAGAATCCAAAATGAAAGCCCTCCTCTTCCTTGCTTTGCTCACAATCACCCTCTCGAAGACCGTTTTCTTCAAAGAAGATTTCCTCCCAAAAACCAACCCTACTCATTACGGAAACCCAAGTGGTGGTTGTCTTTCAGATGAAGTTTCTGCCTCAATCGAAGGTTTGACCGGCGATGCTTGTATTCCTGAATGTGATTCAACTGGATCTTGTGCCACTGATGTCCCAACTGGAACCACTGCCAGCCCATTGTGCGCTTTACAAACCTCTACTGGAGAAGAATATTGCGCTTTGATCTGTGCTGGACCTGCCACTGGTAACTGCCCAACTGGTGCCACATGCGAAACTCTTTCAGGAGCTGGAATTTGCTTATACCCAGCCCAAAAAGCAGCTTTGGGGTTGACCTTGCATTTATAAATTAAAACATTTTAATGAGTTAAGAGTCTAACTTAAAATGGAAAAAATAGAGAAAAACTAGGAAAAAATATCGTTCTTTATTAATTTTTTTTCTTTGATTTTAGCCTAATTTATTTAAAGAGAGTTCAAAATGCATGTATGCAAATTTAAAAACCAAAAATTGTTTTTTTTTAAGAAAATATTCGCTAAGATTTCTAAGCTTTGATTTAAATTTATTTCTCTCGAAAATATGACAAATTTCAAAATTTGACATCAAATAATTTTTATTTAAAGAAACAGCATAATTTTATTATCAAAATTATAAAATCTCGAAGAAAATGAAGCAGTACATGAGAGCATGTAGATTTCTTATTTTGTATGTGTTGATGATTTTCTGTTTTACCCTGGAATCTTATGCTAGTCAGAGAGAACATTACATGAGAGAAAAT
>Ga0302320_10009977_pt1 | contig 20330 bp, 15 predicted proteins | sample Bog_T0_3_FD_202130 | JGI IMG/M metagenome (GOLD analysis project Ga0302320, IMG submission 202130) | Peat permafrost microbial communities from Stordalen Mire near Abisko, Sweden - Bog_T0_3 | ecosystem: Environmental > Terrestrial > Soil > Wetlands > Peat | place: Sweden: Abisko, Stordalen Mire...
AATCCGGTAATCGGCGTCCACGTCTCATGACTTCACTCCTGTCATGTTAGACGTCTCACGCTGATATTTGTTTAATGAATTAACGACTCAGGACACTAGTGGATTCCCACTAAATAAATAAGCTATCTTGCAGCTATCGTAGGCTGCGCGTTTATTCATGCAAATCACGGCAATGGCGTAGAGCCGCCCCACAAAAGATGTAGTGCGCGCGCCTGCGCTTTGCGCGCGTGTTCATGAGCTCCGCAACCCGCGTCAATCCTGCATGAAATGCAATTCTGCATTCGCAATTTTCACCGCACTTTTATCTCGTAAAAGCCGCATCGCCGCACCCGCGTTAACCTGCAATCAACAACGCAAATATTTTTTCGCATGGCCACTTCTTCGCGGCGTGATAGGCTGGCATTTCGTTATCAAGGAGCGTGTCTCTCGTGCCGCAAATTCATCCTCTCCATTTCAATCTCGTCGCCGCCTCTCACGCTGTCATGATCGAGCACGGTTTCCAGCCTGACTTTCCGGCCGGCGTCGCGCAAGAGCTGAGCGGAATTCAAGCCCACCCAGAGCTGCCCGCAGCGCCCGGTGCGCAAGACCTTCGCCATCTCCTCTGGTCCTCCATCGACAACGACACCTCCAAGGATCTAGACCAGATCGAGTGGGCCGAGCAATTGCTCGACGGCCGTATCCGCATACTGGTAGGCGTAGCCGATGTCGACGTGCGCGTTCCAAAGGGAACCATCATCGATGGACACGCCGCCAGCGAAACCACCTCTGTGTATACCGGCGTCAAAGTCTATCCCATGCTGCCCTCTGAGCTTTCTGAAGGCATCACGTCTCTCAACGAGAACCAGGATCGCGTCGCCATTGTCATTGAGTTTACGGTTGACTCCACCGGCGCGGCCTCTGAAGGCAAAGCCTATCGCGCTTTGGTGCGCAACGGCGCGCAACTTGCCTACCCAAGTATTGGCGCGTGGCTTGAAGGCACAGCTCCCGCGCCAGCCAAGGTAGCCGCAAACGCGGATTTGGCCGCGCAGCTCAAGCTCCAGGATGTGGCCGCGCAGCGCATGCTCGGCTCACGCTTTCAGCATGGCGCGCTCGACCTTGAGACCATTGAGACCCGTCCGGTCATGCTCAAAGACGAAGCCGTCGAAATCACCCGCCTTGAAAAAAACCGCGCCACCTCGCTCATAGAGGAATTCATGGTGGCGGCCAATGGAGTGATTGCCAAAACATTTGAAGACGCGGGCGTGGCCAGCATTCGCCGCATCGTGCGCACTCCCAAGCGCTGGGACCGCATGGTTGAAGTGGCCGCCGGCCTGGGCGCAACGCTGCCCGCCGAACCCGATTCCAAAGCACTCAACGACTTTCTTCTGGCGCAAAAGCAAAAGGACCCCGACCACTTTCCTGACCTGTCGCTCGCCATGGTCAAGTTGATGGGGCCCGGCGAATATGTTCTGGTGCGTCCCGGTGAAGTCTCACCCGGCCACTTCGGTCTTGCCGTGCAGGACTACACCCACTCCACCGCGCCCAACCGCCGCTTTCCCGATGTCATTACGCAGCGTCTGCTCAAGGCGTGGATCGCCAAAGCGTCACAACCTTACACGACCGACGAACTCAGCGCCCTCGCCGCCCGCTGCACACTCATGGAAGATGGCGCACGCAAGGTTGAGCGCGACATGCAAAAGCGCATCGCCGCCGTCGTTCTGCATCCTCACATCGGCCAAACCTACAGCGCAATTGTCACCGGCGTAAACCAGTACGGCACCTTTGTGCGCACCCTCGACCCGCACGTTGACGGTATGTTGACCCAGGGCGGCAAAGGCCTCGATGTCGGCGATAAGGTTACCGTCAAGCTCATCTCCACCAATCCGGAGCGCGGCTTCATCGACTTTGCAGCGCAGGGCTGATTCGCTCCGGCGCTCCATGCGAAAATAAAGCGAAGCGCCTCGGCTCCTGCACAAGTGCAAATGGGGCGTGGCACTTTCTGTGTCTGGGACCGCTGGAAGTGCGTCTAATAAATAGAACACTTGAAGTGTGCCCATCGGTGGACCGGGGTAAGGCGCGCGTTCCGCCCTCTCTATCCCATACGAGGTAAGCAAGCCGAGCCTCTAGACCGATTTGTGTGGTTTGCCGCAATCCTCGGCAAGCCGCGCAGTGCCCAAGGATGTACTTCCCGGCAATTGGCCAGGCATTAACGGCCGCTTCATCCGCCGCCAACACATTTCCTCTTTTTATGGAAGGGATTGCTTTAACCAAAACACGAATGCATAGACGATATCCATTTCTCTCTCTGATGTTTTCCGCGGCGGTGGTTCCGTTTCTTGCGCCTCTGCAATCGTTCGCGCAGCAAGCCGCCCCCGCGCAGGCTGCACAAGGCCTCAACTTCGTTGCACTGCCTGACGCTCCCCAGCCGCGCGTTGAAGTCGCCATGATGAACGACCCTGCCCCGCAGGGCGCATCCGCTCAGGACCAAACCGCGCAAAAGCCGGCTCCAGCGCAGGATCAGTCAAGCTCCAGTTCGCAATCAACATCGGCGCAAACCGACGCGCAGCAGACTCAACAGCAAAAGGCGCAGAAGCAGATCCAGGACCAGGAGCATCAGCGCGTCCTCGGCATTGTGCCCACCTTCAACACCACGTATCTGGGTGGTCAAACAGTCAGTATGACCGGCAAGCAGAAGATCAGCCTTGCCTTTCATTCATCTACCGATCCTTTTGCGTTTGCCATTCCGTTTGTGGTTGCCGGCTACCATGAGGCGCTCGATGAGGACAAAGGATTTCCTTGGGGAATCAAAGGTCTCGGCGAACGCGCCGGCGCGGCTTACCTCGATTCCTTTGACGGCAACATGCTTGGCAACGGATTTCTGCCCGCGCTGCTCCACCAGGATCCTCGCTACTATCGCATGGGCCAGGGCTCCGTAACGCGCCGCATTCTCTACGCGGCGGCCACCAGCGTTATTTGCAAGCACGACATCACCGGCAAGTGGGAGCCAAACTACTCAAACATTGCCGGCAACATCATCGGCGGCGCGCTCTCAAACCTCTACTATCCCTCCAGCGATACCGGCGTCGGCCTCACCATCAGCAATGGCTTTATCGTCACCGCAGAGGGCGCGTTCGGTTCGGAATTCAACGAATTCTGGCCGGACGTTTCGCGCAAGTTGTTTCACAAAGACCCAACCCACGGCCTTGACGCGCAAAGAAAAGCCGAAGAAGAGTCTAAGAAGAACTCCTCCCAATCCCAACAGTAATCCCAAGGCAAATCGAGCCGTTGCAATAGCCGCGCGGGCGCTCAGCCCGCGTCCCGCTTTGTGTATCCTTCTCTTTCCCTCGTTATTTACACTATCTAGTGTCCAGTCCTAGAAGTTTCCATCAAAGTAACGGCTGTCATCCTGAGCGAACGGGGCCCCAAACGCTTTTCAGTTTGGGGGTGGTGAGTCGAAGGATCTGCGGTTGTTCTTCAATGAACCTTGAATGAACTTTGAGGACACCACTGCATGGAGAACGGGAGTAAATCGATGCCCCATCCGCAAATCAAATTCGGTACCGACGGCTGGCGCGCCGTCATCGCAGACGACTTCACCTTCGCCAACGTCCGCATTGTCGCTCAAGCCATCGCAGCTTACGTCCACGCCAAAGAAGATCCTGCCAAGGGCCTCTGCATCGGCTATGACACCCGCTTCGGCTCCAAAGCCTTCGCCCGCATCTGTGCCGAGGAGGTTGCGGCCACCGGAATTCCCGTGGCGCTCGCCCCCGCGGTTACACCCACTCCGGCGCTCAGCTACGCGGTGCGCCAGCGCGGCGCTGCCGGCGGCATCATGATCACCTCGTCGCACAATCCCGCGCAGTGGAATGGCGTCAAATACAAAGCCTGGTACGGCGGCTCGGGCAAGCCCTCCATCATCGCGGAAATCGAGTCCTACCTCGGCAAGCCTGTCGCGGCCGCCGCAACTCCAGCACCTATTGAAGAAGTCGACTTCCTCCCGCCTTACCTCAAAGCCATTGAGAGCTTTGCCAATCTCGATCTCATCTCAAAATCGGGAATGAAGTTCTGCACCGACTCCATGTACGGTGCGGGCGGCACCATCCTCGCCGATATCTTCACCCGCATCGGCGTCGACCATCTGGCCATACGCTCCAATCCCGATCCGCTCTTCCCCGGCATCAATCCAGAGCCCATTGAGCCGCACATCCGCGCGCTCGCCCTGGCCGTGGTGGCCAACGGCTGCCAGGCTGGTCTCTGTACCGATGGAGACGCCGACCGCATTGGCGCAACCGACGAGCACGGCAACTTCGTCGATCCGCACAAAATCTATTCCATCCTGTTGAGCTGGGTTCTTCGCCGCAAAGGCTGGCCCGGCGCAGTCACCCGCGCCTTCAACACCACCAAGATGCTTGACCGCATTTGCAAGAAACATGGCCGCGAACTCATCGAGCACGGCATCGGCTTCAAGTTTGTCTGCGACTACATGCTCGAGCGCGAAATCCTCATGGGCGGAGAAGAGTCCGGCGGTATCGGCTTTCAGCGCCACCTGCCTGAGCGCGACGGCCTGTTGAACGCGCTTCTGCTGGCCAACGTGATGGCCGAAGAAGGCAAGACCATGGGCCAGCTCGTCGCCGATCTGCAGGCTGAGTACGGCGAGCATCAGTACGGCCGCATCGACCTGCACATCTCCGACGAAATCAAGAACGGCGCAATCGCCAGGGCGCGAGCACTCCCAACAGGCGACCCATCCTTTGCCGGTATGCCGATTCTTCGCCAGGAGAACCTAGACGGGGTCAAGTTCTACCTCGACAACCCTGAGGCCAAGCAGAAGCAAAACGCCGCCGAAACCTGGCTCCTACTCCGCGCCAGCGGCACCGAGCCGTTAATGCGCATCTACACTGAATCCTGCTCCAAGGAGTCCGTAGCCAAGCTCCTGGAATCCGCGCGCAAGTTTGCGCTGGGGCAGTAACCGCACTTCGTCATTCCACACACTATTGTCCCACTCACGCGCGCCGTCTTTCCGGGGCGTGGATGGGGCGCTATGGACTTCTTCCAGCCTTGCCACATCCGATACGCCATTTGGCCAATTTGAAAGCGCCAAATGGCTCATCCGGCTGCATATCCGGTCGGCCTGCTGCGGCTTCGAGTCAGTTGAACATTATCTATATTGACAAATATATTGCTTATACATAACATATCGTCATGCAAGACAACGAGCTGCGGACCGGACCCGGAGAAAGCGGTCTCTACAACCGCATCGCCGTGCTGCGCGCCGAGCGCGGCATCAGCCGCCAGCAACTCGCCGATGCCGTTGGAGTGAACTACCAGACCATCGGGTTCCTCGAGCGCGGCGACTACGGCCCCAGCCTCAAGCTCGCCTTCCAAATCGCCGAATACTTCGCACTGCCCGTCGAAGCAGTTTTCTCGACCAAGCCGTTCACGCCGCTCAGCGAACAGGTCTACGGGGAAAGCAAAATGGCAACAAACCCGGAGCAGAAACAATGAACTACAAGCGAAGTTTCTTGGGGATTCCACTCCTTCGTCGTCGCAATCGACGTTGGCTTGTGGCCGTCTATTGGGGAATCATCTTACTTGTGGCTGTACTTTTTGCCGCATTGCTAAAGGTCAACCCAAAGTCGGTCTATTTCGTTCGATTAGTAATCATCTGGATATGCATATTCATAAAAACGCCATATCTACACGTAGGGTTAGGCAGTTGGTTCTGGGAGTACCCTGAGAGGCTCCCAAACGAATTCGATCGATTACGTACGCTTTTTGATACTGCTTCACGAGAAGAGCAGAAAAAGTACCCACCATCGGACGAATTAGAACAGAAGCAGTGGAGCAAAGCATACCAAAACTCTTATGGAATGATTTGCCTGATGGTATTAATTGCATTTACCGCTCATACCTACGGAAGTATCCCAAACGCTGTCTACGTGCGAGAACCGCTATTCTTGCTGATGGCGGTAGTGATATTCAACTTGCCCCAGACATTTCTTCTCTGCGTTGTACCTGACATGGAGGAACCGCAATGAAGGCTGATCTTCAGATATTGGGTGTAACTCTGAACCTGTCCTCGCGATTGAGAAGACGCAGACTTGTGCTTCTCGTATATGCGATTCTTAGTGCCTTGTTTTATCTAAGTTGGCGGGGTGATAAATGCACGCTAACGGGTATTTATTTGACGATTGTCGTTCAATTAGTCAATCAGTATTTCTTTGGCGGAGTAACAGCAGGAGGACTCATCAGGCCGTTCAGCAAACATATACGTCCGGTCTTCTTGCATGAGGGACAACCGCCACAATCGAGGATCGATCGGTGGTTTTGGCGCCGTGCTCCAAGAGAAAAAGACCTGCAGACGGATGAACGCGATGAAATCCGCCGCGATCACGCGCATTATCTTGCCTACAAAGTGATAATCGGCCTTGTGGCTCTTCTATTTCTTCTTATTTATTTAGCCAAAGAGGCTCCTTTTCCTGGCAGTTTCGTCGTGCCCTTCGACTGGGCGCTCGGGGTCGCTCTGCTAACGGTCTTGCTGGCGCAAACCTTGCCACAAGCCATTCTGCTATGGACCGAGCCCGATTTGGAGCCCGAAGCATAACGTCTACGCGATCACCGCAACCTTAGCCCGCTTGCCCAGCCGCACCGCGATCCGCGCCGGCAGCGCCGCAACCGGGATCACAGTTCCCGCTGCGATCTCTCCGTCCAGCTTAACGGCCTTTTCGGCAATCTTGCGCTGTGCCTCTGCGCCGCTCGCCGCCAGTCCCATCGCCACCAGCAGTTTCGGCAGCCGTACCTGGTTTGGCTCCGGCCCGGCCACTGCGGCAAACGCCACCGCAACCTCTTCCAGGTTCTCGGCCGTCTCCTTCTGCTGGAACATCCGTGCCCAGTTTTCATCTGCGCTCGCCGCCGCCGCCGCGCCGTGGAACCCCGCCGTTATCGTCAGCGCCAGCCGCTTCTTGGTCTCCATGGGATGCAGCTTGGCCGCCGCCACCTCGGCCCGCATCGCGTCGATCTCCGAGCCGCGAAGATCGGTCAACAAGGAAAAATATTTCCACATCAGCTCATCGCTGATGCTCATCAGCTTGCCGTACATCTCGCCCGGCGCTTCGTTAATGCCAATCGCATTTCCCAGCGACTTCGACATCTTTTGCACGCCGTCCAGCCCTTCAAGAATCGGCGTCATCAGCACAATTTGCGGCTTCTGTCCGTAGTGCCGCTGCAGCTCGCGCCCGCACAGCAGGTTAAACTTCTGGTCCGTCCCGCCCAGCTCAACGTCGCACTCCAGCGCGACCGAATCGTACCCCTGCATCACCGGATACAACAGCTCGTGCAAGCTGATCGGCTGCTCGGCCTGGAAGCGCTTGCTGAAGTCGTCCCGCTCCAGCATCTGGCTCACCGTAAAGTGTGCCGTCAGCCGGATCGTCCCTTCGTACCCCAGCTTGCCCAGCCATTCGGAGTTGTACCGAACCTCGGTCTTCTCCTTTTCCAGAATCTTGAAGACCTGCGCCAGGTAGGTTTCCGCATTCTGCCCAATCTGCTCCACGGTCAGCGGCTTGCGCGTCACGTTGCGCCCGGTCGGGTCGCCAATCAGAGCCGTAAAATCCCCCACCAGAAAAATCACCTGGTGCCCAAGCTGCTGAAAGTGCCTCAGCTTGCGCATCAGCACCGTGTGCCCCAGGTGCAAGTCCGGCGCGGTCGGGTCAAAGCCGGCCTTGATCCGCAGCGGACGCCCGGTTTTGCGGCTTTCTTCCAGCCGTTCCCGCAAATCGCTTACGCGGATAATCTCTGCCGCGCCCTTCTGCAGCAGATCCAACTGTTCGTCTACAGGTAAAAATGTCGTCATCGGTGCATTCAGTATAAATTCCGCCACGCTCAATCGCCCTCTCACCGTCGCACTGTCCCGAAGCCGACCCCCGCGCTCGCCCCTCACCCGCGCTGGTATAATCAACTCAATGCAGCAGCCTGTGCACGCCCGTATTCTCTTCGCCGCGCCCGTCTTCGGTGCCGGTGCGGCCGGTGCTGCGGCGGCTCGCGCCGCCTAAGGTTTCGTCTCACCTCATCCCCCACATCCGTATACACAGTTACAGCCAAAGGATCGCCGCGACCTTTCGCGTCGCCTTTGGCCCCTCAACACCTTTACACTGGAGTCATCATGGAACAGTTCAGCCGCATTCAGCGCCTGCCGCCTTACGTCTTCAACATCACCGGCGAAATGAAGATGGCCGCCCGTCACCGTGGCGAAGACATCATCGACTTCAGCATGGGCAACCCCGACGGCCCCACGCCCAAGCACATCGTCGACAAGCTGGTTGAAGCAGCGCTCAAGCCCGCCACTCATCGCTATTCGGTCTCTCGCGGAGTCCCGCGTCTGCGCCGCGCCATCTGCAACTGGTACAAGACCCGCTACGACGTCGATCTCGATCCCGACTCCGAAGCTATCGTCACCATCGGCTCCAAAGAGGGCATCGCCCACCTCTGTCTCGCCATTCTCGACTCGCGCGATACCGTGCTGGTGCCCAATCCCAGCTACCCCATCCACATCTACGGCCCCGTCATTGCAGGCGCACACGTCGTCAGTGTCCCGGTCCATGATCAGGAAGAATTCCTCGCCCAGCTTGAGGACCTCATCCCCCGCATGACCCCGCGTCCCAAGGCCCTCATCGTCAACTTCCCCTCCAACCCCACCACTGAGTGTGTCGATCTGCCCTTCCTAGCCCGCCTCGTCGAACTGGCCCGCGAGTACGGCTTCCATCTCATCCACGACGTCGCCTACGCTGACATCGCCTTTGACGGCTACAAGCCTCCCAGCGTCCTCCAGGTCCCCGGCGCAAAAGATGTCGCCGTCGAGTTCTTCACCATGTCGAAGAGCTACAACATGCCCGGCTGGCGTGTCGGCTTCATGGTCGGCAACCCGGTGCTCGTCTCCGCACTCGCCCGCCTCAAAAGCTATTTTGATTACGGCACCTTCACGCCCATCCAGGTCGCCTCCATCGCGGCGTTGGAAGGCCCCCAGGACTGCGTCCACGATATCTGCGAAATCTATCGCGTCCGCCGCAACGTCCTCGTCGAAGGACTCAACAAGCTTGGCTGGCACATTCCTTTGCCCAAGGCCACCATGTTTGTCTGGGCGCAAATCCCCGAGCAATACCGAAAGCTCGGCTCGCTTGAGTTTTCAAAGCTGCTGATGAACGAAGCCAAGGTGGCCGTCAGTCCCGGCATAGGCTTCGGCGACTACGGCGACGGCCACGTCCGCTTCGCCCTCATCGAAAACGAGGAGCGCACCCGCCAGGCCCTGAGAGGCATCAAGCAAATGTTCACCAAGCAAATGGTTTCAGCCTAAGCTCTATCCGCATCAAGTCGCACCAGGCTAGCGAAAGAATGCATGCCAGAGCAGCAATCGAAGCTTCACACCTAGTAAGTGCACGAGCAGTTAGGTAGGAGGATTGATGGCAGAGAAATTTGACCGGACAAGGCGTGAGGCAATTAAGTTGCTTGCAACTGGAGTCTCAATTCTAAGCGCACAGAACTTGCTGCTTGGGGAAGGCCTATCCGGCTCTGTCTCGGAGACGAGCCCCGGCAAGGCTCTTGGCGGCGAATGGTCCTTCTCTCTCGACGAAAAGAACGAAGGAATCAACGATCGGTGGTTTACCCGGGACTTTTCGGACCACATCAAACTGCCCGGCTCGACCGACCAGGCGGGAAAGGGCTCTCCTCTTCCCGATACGGTGGACAGTTCGCAGAAATCTGCGCAGAAGTTTATAGATCCGGCCATCGCCAACAAGCATCTCGTCGGGTTGAGTCGTCCAGTGGTCTACACGGGGCCCGCCTGGTACCAGCGCACGATCGTTATTCCTGCAACATGGAAGAGCAAACACGTCTCATTGTTTTTGGAGCGATGCTTGTGGCAGACCCAGGTCTGGGTTGACAGCCAATCGGTTGGCAGTCAGGATAGCCTCAGCGCACCCCATATCTACGACCTCGGCCCCCTCAATCCCGGGCGCCATCGCCTCGTCATCCGCGTGGACAACTCCAACATCCACCAATACACCGACAACACGCACGCCTATAGCGAGATGACGCAGACCGTATGGAATGGAATCGTCGGCGAGATCTCTCTGCGCGCCCACGATCCAGTGTCCATCCAGGATGTGCAGGTCTATCCGGACCTCAGCGGCCATCTGCTGCGGGTCCGTATTTCCATTGCGAACAAAACCGGCCAATCCCAGGCAGGCACCGTGAGGCTCCATTCCACCACCGCCGGCACGGACATCGAAGACAAGATCGTCAAGTTCTCCGCGCCGGACCAAGAAACCAAGGTGGAGACAGAGCTCAAGTTCAAGGACAGCCTCCGCCGCTGGGACGAGTTCTCGCCTTCCCTGCAAAACCTCACCATCTCGCTGACCGGAGGCGGTTATCGCGACCACACTGCCGTGAAATTCGGCGTCCGCGAAATCAGCGTGAAGGGGACGCAGTTCGCCCTCAACGGCCGCACCACCTTCCTCCGCGGTACGCACGACGCGGCGGCGTTCCCACTGACTGGCTACCCGGCCATGGACATCGAGAGTTGGCGCCACGTTTACCAGACCGCCCGCGCCTATGGCTTGAATCATGTGCGCTATCACACCTACTGTCCGCCGGAAGCTGCTTTCACCGCCGCCGACGAGGCGGGAATCATCCTGCAGGTGGAACTCCCCGCAGGAACTGTATTTGTCGGGACTCCGCGCGGTATTCCGGACCGCGATGCGTTCTATGGCGCGGAACTGGACCGCATTCTCGATACCTATGGCAACCATCCATCCTTTTGCCTGCTGAGCCTGGGCAATGAGTTCCGGGGTGGCGAAGAGCAGTTGGACCTGTGGGTTAAACATGGCCGCGACAAGGACCCCCGCCATCTCTACACCAGTCTCAGCAACCCCGAATCATTGCGGCGATTCGATCCCGCCCAGTTCGATCAATATCAGGTCGCGCATTCAGGACGAATCAACGGGCAACATGTCTCCCGAAGGATGGAGAGCGTGTTCGACCGAACACAGCCTGAAACCGCTAGCGATTACCGGTCGACTCTGACCGGCATCTCCGTTCCCGTCGTCTCGCATGAGGTGGGGCAATGGAGCGTCTACCCCGACTTTCGCGAGATCGCCAGCTATACCGGAGTGCTGCGTCCACTCAACTTCGAGGCATTCCGCGAGTCGCTCACCGGAAAGGGAATGCTCGATCAGTCGGAAGAGTTCCTACGCGCCTCTGGAATGCTCGCAGCGCGGCTGTATCGCGAGGAGATTGAGCGTGCCTTACGCACTCCAGGCTTCGGTGGCTTCCAGTTACTCGACCTGCACGACTATCCCGGGCAGGGCACCTCGCTGGTCGGCATCCTCAACGTCTTTTGGAACTCCAAGGGATTGATCTCGCCCGACGATCACAAGCGTTATTGCTCGGCGGTCGTTCCATTGGCCCGCCTCAAGTCCTATGTCTGGCAGACTCATGATGCGTTTGCCGGCACCCTGGATATCGCCAACTACGGTAAAGACGATCTCCATGAAGCAGTAGCCTACTGGAGCCTCCGCGACCGCAAGGGCAGGAAGCTTGCCGGACAGAGCTTTCCCAAAATGACGATCCCCCAGGGGGGCCTCCAGCCGATTGGGAGTTTTCAGGCAGACCTCAGCGGAGTTCCAGCTCCGCAGAGACTCACGCTGGAAACCGGAATCGAATCGTCCCCGGTCTCCAATAGCTGGGATGTATGGGTCTATCCTTCCGACGCGGAGGAAAGCGCCGCCACAGAAGTGTTGTTCAGTGAAGACCCATCGGACGCCATTCAGAAAGCGACCGCTGGACGCAGCGTTGTCTTACTAGCCGCCGGACATCTCAAGGACCCCGAGCCAATCCAGTATTCGACACCCTTTTGGAACACCATCATGTTCCGCACCCAGCCCAAGTCCATGGGGCTCCTCTGCAATCCCCGGCATCCGGCCCTGGCTGCGTTCCCCACTGAATCTTACACCTCCTGGCAATGGTGGGAGTTGGTGTCAAACCGCGCCAACGCAGCCCGGTTGAATTGGACCGAGCGCAGCTATCGCCCCATCGTGCAGGTGGTCGATCATGCGCCCCGCAATGACAAACTTGGAGTAGTGTTCGAGTTCAAGGTCGGATCAGGAAAGCTCCTGATGTGCACGCTGGACTTAAGCACTAACCTTCAGCAGCGTGTTGTGGCGAGGCAATTGCGACAGAGTCTCAAGCTCTATGCGGGATCGCCGTCTTTCGCTCCGACAGAGGTCGCTGAAGCAAGCTCCATCTCGAATATGTTCAAGAACGCGTAATCGCACGAACCTGACGGCGACTCTTCACTCTTATGGACGTGAAAAATCTCGTTGTTTCGCATCGGAGACCCGCCATGTCGAAAGCCGGACACGTTGCACTCGTCACTCTTCCTCTCGCTAGCGCATCTCCTCCACACAAATAGGGCAGTAGGTTACGCCTATCGTCGTTACGCAATACCGTAAAGTGCGCACCGTGCAAACCGGCCTTTCGATAGGCAATTTCTACATTCCTGGGTAAAGCTGGCAGGTCGACCCGGCTGTCCCGCTGTTCGTTCTTCCTCAGAAAGTGTGTGCCCCATGTCTGGATTTCCAGACATGGGGCACGAACCCAAAGTCCGAATCCAAGCCGTCGAAATCCGCCTTGCCGAAGATTCCACCCGCATCCCCCATACTGAATACGGAGCCAGGACTATTGATGTCAGCTCTGGAACCAGCAAAACAATGTTCCACAGACTAACCCGCGCCGGAGGCGCAGTGTATATTAGCCCCGCGTTTCAACGTGGGGTAGCGTATCGATTTGTTTATCTGGAGTCCCGCAGGGACGGCGCTCACGCCGTTGGCAAAGCCGAGGGTTTCGCGAATGGAATTGAAAACATTACAAACAAATCGATCAGCATAAACCCATATATATCAATTTGATACAGACACACCATGCACTTCATGCACGCGTTTCCCGCGCTTTTTAGTACCATTAACTATTTTAGAATCAGACATATAAAGCCGAAAAGAGCAGAAAAACACCCCCTACCCCCCCCAAAAAAATCCACAACCCACCCAGAGAGTCAACTCTGAAAACAATAGACGTAACGCAGTTTTCTGTTATTTAAACAGTAATCTCGAACCCCCAAAACCGTCGTTTTTATGCTGTTTTTGCGCCTTTATTGGCACTTTTCGCGCATTTCGCATCGCTGCCTGCATTTGGGTTTGTTTGAGCTAGGAGCTAGAAGCTGAGAGCAGTTTTCGCGCATTTCCGCAATCACATGCGGCGTGGCCATCCCACGCCGCATGTCCACTACGCTTTAGGCTCGGCCGCTTCATCACGGCACCATGTAGTCCGCATGCCTTCGCGGAACTTCTGGCGTTCTTCCGGCGTCATCTCTTTCCAGCGCTCTTCCATCCGCTGGAACCATTGCCGTCTGCCGCCGAATGGGCCGCCGTGGCCGCGGAAGCCGCCAAACAGTATCTTGCTCAGAATCACCAGGCCCAATGCTTGCAGGAACCCGATCGTCTTCAGCCCAAACAGCACCGGCATCAGCCAGTTCCAAAGGGCCATGGTCACAAAGCCCAGCACCGTAAGCGCCACAATTGCGATGACAACCATCTTCAGTGCTCTCAATGCGAAATGCTTCCTCATACTCATCCTCTCAACCTCGTTGATTCCATGTAGATGTTCTCTAGCCGCTGGCGCAGGTAGAGCACTGCGTAGTGCTTGCGCGAGAGCAACGTGTTCACGTTCAATCCCGTTTCGGCGGCCAGCTCTTTAAAGCTGCGGCCTTCGATCTCGTGGGCGATAAAAACCTCGCGCTGCTCGTCGGGCAACTCGTCGATTGCCTCGTCGAGTGCGTCGATCAGCAGGCTGCGCGCGTAGGCCGCCTCAGGGCCTGCGTCGAGCGACGGCAGCAACTCTTCCAGCGTCATCCGCTCGCCGTCTTCGCCAACGGGCAGCACCAGCTCCGCCGGCTCGCGATTCCGCTTGCGAAACCGGTCGATGATGCGGTTGCGCGCCACCCGAAACAGCCACGCGCCTGCCTGCTCGATCGGCTTCATCAACCGGTACGCCTCAACAAATTCGAAAAAAACCTCCTGCAGAATGTCTTCTGCGTCGGCTTCGTCGTTCACCCGCTTGCGGATGAAGTTCTTCAGGCGTCCACCCTCGGCCTTCAGAGTCGCCGAGATGCGCTGGTCTTGCTCAATCGTCATCCACTCCATGGTAGGCGTCTGTTCCATTCACTAGTAAGGACGAATCTGCGCGGCAGATATTTTTCAAGTCTGGCCTCGGCCGGACAAGCAGCCAACTCTCGCCTCAGTTCTTCCTAGAACGTGTTTCAAAAATGGCGAGCGGATTGGACCCTTTCGCCGGGGAAAAACGAAAGGATGGGGCACGGAATTGGTACAAAATCGACCGGTCAGAGACCAGAGGCTAGAAGCTGTTCCCTGATCCCTGAAACCTGCATTTCGCCTCCGGCTTACAATCACACTATGTCCGCGGTTGCGCCTTTCGGCATCGTCCACACTGTCTGTTCGCATGACTGTCCGGACTCCTGCGCCGTGCTTGTGACGGTCGACGAGACCGGCCGCGCGGTGAAGGTTGAAGGCGACAAGTCACAGCCCGTCACGCAAGGGTTTTTGTGCGGCAAAGTCGCCAAGTATCTTGACCGCGTCTACGCTCCAGACCGCATTCTCTATCCGCTGCGCCGTAAGCCGGGCGTAGCTAGGCAGCCTTTGGTGCGCGGCCGCGAACATGAAGCCTTTGAACGCGTGAGCTGGGACGAAGCGCTCGACTCGATCGCAGCGCGCCTGAAAGAAACCGGCGATCGTTACGGGCCTGAGTCCATCTTGCCGTACAGCTATGCCGGCACCATCGGCCAGCTCGGCTACGGCTCCATGGACCGCCGCTTCTTTCATCGTCTCGGCGCAAGCCGCCTGGACCGCACCATCTGTTCCGAGGCTGGCGGCGTTGCCTGGAACACCGTGTACGGCAAAAAGCTGGGCACTCCAGCCGAGGACTTCCGGCTTGCAAAGCTCATCCTCGCCTGGGGCGCAAACATCCACGGCAACAACGTTCATCTTTGGCCCATGATCGAGCAGGCCAGGCGCAATGGCGCGCGCCTCATCGTCATCGATCCGTACAAAACGCGCACTGCCGCGCATGCCGATTGGCATATCGCCATTCGTCCCGGCACTGACGCGGCTCTGACGCTGGGAATGATGCACGTCATCCTGAATGAGGGGCTTGAAGACCGCGCATTCATTGAGGACCGCACCATCGGCTTTAGCCAGCTTGCCGAGAGAGCAAAGCAGTACACGCCCGAGCGCGTTGCCGCGTGGACCGGCATGGCCCCTGCGGAAGTGGAGCAGCTTGCCCGCGAATACGCCACCACGCATCCCGCAGCGCTGCGATTGAATTACGGCGTGCAGCGCGCGGAGTACGGCGGCGCAACCGTGCGCGCCATCGCCATGCTGCCGGCTCTTACCGGCGCGTGGAAGCATCGCGGCGGAGGAGGAGTTCTCTCCACCTCCGGCGGCTTTGAGTGGAACAATGCGGCCCTCGAGCGTCCCGATCTGCAGCTTGCCTCGCCGTTGGGCCGAGAGGCGCGCATCGTCAACATGTCGGCGCTGGGCCAGGCGCTCACCGAGTTGGGGCAAGAAGGGAACCAGGGTCCCGCGGTTCATGCGCTGTTTGTCTACAACTCAAATCCTGTCGCGGTGGCTCCCAACCAGAATGCCGTGCGCCGCGGCCTGGCGCGGCCCGATCTGTTCACGGTTGTGCACGAACTGTTCTTTACCGACACCACCGACTACGCCGACTACATTTTGCCGGCGACCACATTCCTCGAACACACTGACATTCAGGGTGCCTACGGCCACTACTTCGTGCAGCTATCGCAGCAGGCCATCGACCCACCCGGGGAGGCTCGCTCGAATGTGTGGCTCTTCTCCCAACTCGCCCAGCGCATGGGCTTTCCCGAGCCCTGTTTCCACGACACTCCCGAGCAGTTGATCCGCCAGGTGCTCGACATTGGCCGCGACGGCTACTCCCAGAACTCCGGCATGGAACACATCACGCTTGAAGCGCTCAGGGAACAGGGCCATATTCCGCTCGCCTTCCATCGCCAGCCGGATGAACATCCGTTTCTGCCCTACACATCCGGTCCGCTGCCGACGCCATCGGGCAAGATCGAGTTCTACTCTCAATCGCTGGCCGCGGAGGGCCATGATCCGTTGCCCGCCTTCACTGCTCCGGTTGAGTCGCGCTGGGGAAAAGCCGCGGCGCAGTACCCGCTGGAGCTGCTCGCGCGCAAAGCCGATAACTACATGAATTCGACTTTCGCCAATCTCGACGGGCATCGCAAAATGGAAGCCCGCACCAACCAAAGGCTGGAGATGCACCCGGCGGACGCCGCTCGGCGCAATCTTGCTGAAGGAGACAGCGTGCGCGTCTTCAACGACCGCGGGGAAGTGCGCCTGACAGTCCTCATCACCCCCAGTCTGCCGGCGGGAGTGGTGGCCACAAGACTGGACTGGTCTAAATTCAGCGTGGATGGAGCGAACGCGAACGCTCTCACCAGCGAACGCCTCACGGATCTGGGTGCAGGCGCGACCTTTTACTCAACTTTGGTTGAAGTCGCAAAAAACTGAAACGCACACTGCCAGAAGTCCGCTTCGCGCTGTAAGCTATCTGCCATGAATTGGGTGCCTCTTCTTGTCGCTGTAGGAATTCTCGTTGTCTTCCTGGTTGCCAGAAACGCCGGCCTCATCTCGATCAAAGCAGCGAAGGACTATCTCAAAAGCGGTGCGCTGGTGATCGATGTGCGCAGTGCGGGCGAATTCGTTGCCGGCCACCTGCCATCCGCCGTGAATCTGCCTTTGAACGAGATTGAAACCAGTTGGACCCGCCGCGTGAAGGATAAAAACCGTGTGCTCCTGTTGCATTGCCAGAGCGGCGCGCGAAGCAAGGTGGCGCGCAAGAAGTTGATTGCGCTTGGATGCCCGAACACCTTCAACATGGGCTCTTACGACCGCGCGGCCCGCATTGTGAGCGGCAAGTAGGCGCGGAGCAGCGGCCTGCTCTGTGCATGCAAGAAGCGATCAAAAAGTTAGAGCGCGCCGTGTGCCGGCGGCTCAGTCTCGATGTAATCGAACGCAGCGGGATCGCGGCCATCGGGCGTGCCTTCCACGCGGATCGTATCGCCGGAATGCAATTGAACACCCTCGACGGTGTAGCGCGTAGAGTTGTCGCCGTTGGGTTGTAATGAGGGCAGGATTGCGTTCGCAGTCCACGATGCGGCCGGCTTGCCATTCACCTCAAGCGTGAATTTGGCCGCACCGCCGGCCAGATCGAAGTACTGAACGGCAACGTTGAATTGGCCTGCAGCGCCCGAGTAGGTCCACTCTGCCGAGCAGGTGCTTTGCGCGGAGGCCGGAACGCATGAAACAGCTTTTCCGCCGGATGCATCCTCCCACGGATTCACGTCGATCGTTTTATAGCCGGTGAGCCGCGCGTCTTCCGCTTCAAAGCGGCCAGGGTAGTGGCCGGCGCGTCCCTTCTCGTCGGGAATTCCGCTCCGCTTCAGGAAGTACTGCACAATCGCGTCGCGCCAAACAATGGCGTGGCCGGCCTGATACTCCAGCCGCGCGTGTACATCGCTATAGAGCGCGGGATCGATGCGTCCCTTGAGCGAATCCCACTCGTCGACTAGCTCGGCTGCCTCTTGCGCTCCTTTGTAGTGGCTGTCGTAAAAGTATTGGATGACAGTCTGGCCGGAGTGCAGCTTGTACGTGTACGGCACGTGATGAAAGAACAAGAGCAGGTTGTCAGGCGTGGTGGCGAGCGACTCATACATCTTGGCAACTTGCGGCGGGTACTGTCCGATGTAGCCTGTGCCGGTTGCGACGGTGCGGTCCATGCCGATGCCCTTCTCGTCGTCGCGATGCCACTGGCCCCAGCCGTTGTGCTCGCTGGCTTCAATGTTCGGCCCGTAGTGGCTGCCGGTGATGGGAGTAAGCGTCTGCGTGCCGAGAGGTCCGGTGTAATCCACGTAGGCCGGCCACGATTGCATGAGAATTTTGGTGACCGTGCTGACAACCACCGGATCGGCGCCGATGGTTTGCCGCGTCCACTCGGCGGCAATTTGATCGGCAGAGAGATCGGGGTCCCACGCCAGGCGGCCGAATGCGTACAAGTTGGCCATGGCAAGCGGCGAGCCCAACCATCCATCGCGGCCCACGCAAGACACACCAACCATGCCACCCAGAGGCCGATGAAAGCTCTTGCCTGCGAGGATCTCTTTTACGGGAGTGGATTGGCCGTTGGCGCGCAGATCGAAGTCGAGCACCCACTTCCACATGGGTGCGAGATAGACAAGATGGCGCTGCTGGCCGGTGTACTCCTGCGTGATCTGCACCTCCATGGCGGAGTTGGTTTTCTCGATGCCGGCAAACAATGGCGAAACAGGCTCCTGCGCCTGAAAGTCGATGGGGCCCTCTTTGGTTTGGATAATGACGTTGGGCGCGAACTTGCCGTCGAGCGAATGGAAGTTGTCATAAGCGGCGAGGGCGCGGTCGGCTTTCAGGTCGTTGTAGTCAAGATGATTGTTGTAGACAAATCCGCGATAGAGAACCACGCCGCCGTGCGGAGCCAGTGCGTTAGCAAGCACGTTTGCCGCGTCGGCGGGGCTGCGATGATAGCTCGCGGGTCCGGCCTGGCCCTCTGAGTCAGCCTTTACGGTGAAGCCGCCAAAGTCGGGGATGAGGGTATAGACCTCATCCACTTTTGCCGCCCACCACGCTGTAACCTGCGGATCGAGCGGATCGAAAGTATTGAGGCCGCCGATTTTTTGCGGGCTGGCGATATCGACGCTGATCGAAAGACGCACACCCCACGGGCGCATGGCATCCGCAATTCGCTTGAGGCCCTGGATCGACTCAGGAGTGAGAAACAGAGTGGCTCCGTTTACGTTGTTCACGTTGCAATCGTCGATGCCGACAGAGGCCAGCAGCCGCGCGTATTCGCTAACAGCGCTCAGGTCATCACGCACGTGGCCGCCTTCAAAGAATATCGACGGCCCTGCGTAGCCGCGCTCGATTGTGCCGTTGGCGTTATCCCATTCATCGACCCAGCGAATGGGCATGGCGGGACGGCTGAGAAGCCGATGTGCCAGATGGTCGTCTTTGAGTCCCATCGCCGGCCAGCGGAGCAGAGCGAATGCGCCATAGAGAACGCCGCGCCTATCGCCACCGGTAACAATCAACTGCTTCTTGCCGCCCTCAACGCCATTCCAGTAGAGCCAGTAACCGTCTGGACCGAGGTCCGCGGGGACATGAAGATTGGGGAAGGCTCTGGTGACTTCATCCGCGGTGCCAAGGACGACCTCACCAGCGGAAGAAGTCGTACCGCCGCGCTGAATCTCTGAAACCGCAGACTGCTCGAGCACGCCGCGGCCAAGCGCGCGCGCCTTTGCTGGAATGAGGTTGCCCTCTTGACGCATGGGCGATCGAAGCCACGCCTGATCGGCAGTTTGAGCGTTAGCGGCTGGCGATAGGACGATTGAGGCAACTGCCAAGATGGCGAAAAATAGAATGCCTTTAAAAAGATCGGCGATCAAAAAGGGTGTAGCGAGCTGTTTTTTCATATTGTTTGCCCCCACAACTTTTTATCACTTTGCGCCGGTCTGCGCTTTCAGGGGAGTGCGGGAGCTCAGGCATTCCAATCGACTTGAACGCGGCGCAGGCCACGGACGGCGTTGGCAATGTAAATGGTACTGGCGGCGCGCAGATCGCCGAGCGTGAGGATGCGCTGTTCGATGGCTGGGCGAGTTTCAAGCAGATGACGGCGGTAAACGCCGGGCAGCAGGCCGCATTCAACGGGCGGGGTAAGCAGGAGGCCGTCCTTTTCGATGAAGAGATTGCTGATGGCTCCTTCGGTGACCTCGCTGCGCTGGTTGAGGAAGAGCATGTCGTCATAGCCGGACCGAGCTGCTTCTTTCCAGGCGGCCGCGTAGAGAGGCCGCTGCGTGGTCTTGTGAAAGAGCATTCGATCGGCGGAATCGGTGCGCACTTGGGCGATGCGAACGCGGCCGATGCGGTCTGCAACGCTCAGCGGCGGCAGAGCCTCATCGGCGATTGCGAGTTCGCCGCCCGCATCGAGGAGGAGACGGACTTTGCGCGGCGACGAGCCAGAGAATGCGGCCGCGTGCGACTCCAACGCAGCTCTGACCTGCTCGCGATTGCAGAGAAACGCGAAATACTCTGCCGAATCGATGAGCCGGTCAAGATGGAACTCAAGCAGCGGGTAGCCGCCGTCCCACAAGAGCG
>Ga0302320_10009978_pt1 | contig 20330 bp, 13 predicted proteins | sample Bog_T0_3_FD_202130 | JGI IMG/M metagenome (GOLD analysis project Ga0302320, IMG submission 202130) | Peat permafrost microbial communities from Stordalen Mire near Abisko, Sweden - Bog_T0_3 | ecosystem: Environmental > Terrestrial > Soil > Wetlands > Peat | place: Sweden: Abisko, Stordalen Mire...
TTGTTGACGGCTTCACGTTTAAAGGTTTGGTCAAACTTCTGACGGGTCTTAACGGTGTTCTGGCTATTGGCTTTAATCATTTGATTGTCTACCCAATTTACCGTCCGTCAAATCGAAGCAGCCTCAGCGCTTTACTTTTTGGGGTTGATGAGGTTTCTTAAGACTTCATCGAATTATGTTTATCAATTTCGCCAAAATTGGCTGCTTTCTGGCGCTCGCGGTTTCGGCCCTGGCCCAACCGCTGCCCAAGGTTGTATTTTTACCCGTGTTCCCCAAGCTGCAAATCGATCGGCCGCTCTGGATGAGCGAATCACCCGACGGCTCCGGCCGGCTGTTTGTCGTCGGTCAGGCCGGCCGCATTCTCATCGTCAAAAAAGGTGAGGATGGTTCGGCCGCACGCGATTTTTTCAACATCGAAGCCCGGCAGCCGTTTTTTGACAACGAGGACGGCCTGCTGAGCCTGGCCTTTCATCCTGGCTTTAAAACCAACGGCCTGTTTTACGTTTACTACAACCAGCAGCTCCCCGGTGCCCAGAACCTGAAGCCGCAGGACTTTCCCTATCGCAGCGTCGTCAGTGAATTCAAGGTGTCCGCCACGAACGCCGACCACGCCGATATGTCCAGCGAACGGATCCTGTTGGAGGTGCCCCAGCCCTATACCAATCACAAGGGCGGCGAGCTTGCCTTCGGGCCGGATGGGTATTTGTATCTTGGTCTTGGGGACGGCGGCTTGGGTGGCGACCCGTTTGGCAACGGCCAGAACACCTCGACCCTGCTCGCCAAAATGCTCCGGATTGACGTGAATACGCATTCGAAGCCGCTGAATTATGGCATTCCGCAGGACAACCCCTTCGCGAAGTCATCCACCCGCGCGCGGCCGGAAATATTCGCCTACGGCCTGCGCAATCCCTGGCGTTACAGCTTTGACCGGCTGACCGGTGACCTGTGGGTCGGTGATGTCGGCCAGGATTTGTGGGAGGAAGTGGATTTGCTCGCCAACGGCGGCAATTACGGCTGGAGCATCCGCGAGGGCGCGCACCACTATAAGGACGGTCCGGCCGGCGCGACCTACATCGAGCCGGTCATGGAATACACGCATCGGACGGACTTGCAGTCACAGGGTATGTTTCCCGACCACAGCATCGGCCTGTGCATCATTGGCGGATATGTCTATCGCGGGCATCAATACCCGGCATTGAGCGGCGTATATGTGTATGGTGATTACAACCTCGGCACCATTTGGGGTTTCCGTTATGACCGGGCCGCGCACAAGGTCACGGCCGAAGGCACGCTGCTCGATCAACACCAGAACATCAGCAGCTTCGCGGAGGACGCCGACGGCGAGCTATATGCCATCACGCTGAACGGTCCAATCTACAAGATCACCGTGCCGTGAAAGTTCGTTGATCCCGTCGGCCGGTCAAATCTGAAAATCAAGGGCCGTCTGCTTGTCCGACTTGTTCAGCACCCGCATGTCCAGGCCGTCATAAATGACCAGCGAGTTCGGCGCCACGTTGTTCATGACGAACACATTGCCGCCGATCGTGCTGCCGGCTCCGATGGTCGTGTCGCCCCCCAAAATCGTGGCCCCGGGATAAATCGTCACATTGTTTTCGATGGTTGGGTGCCGGCGTTTGCCGCGCAATTGCTGGCCGCCCGCGGTGGATTTCGCCCCTAACGTCACCCCATGATACATCTTCACATGGTTGCCGATCACGGCGGTTTCACCCACCACCGTCCCCGTGCAATGATCCACAAAAAAATGCGTCCCGATCTGCGCACCCGGATGGATCTCCATCCCTGAGCGCGAATGCGCCCACTCCGCCATGATGCGCGGGATCAGCGGGACATCCCGCAAATACAATTCATGCGCCAGCCGCTGCACCGCGATCGCCTCCACAAACGGATACGACACCATCACCTCCTCCTTGCTCAACGCCGCCGGATCCCCGTCATACGCCGCCTGCACATCCGTTTGCAGTAGCTCGCGGATCGCCGGCAGCCGGCCCAGAAATTCCACCGTCAGGTCATGTGCCGCCCGGGCGATGTCCTTTTTCGCCAGATCCGCCGGCGGATGATACTCCAGGCTTTTCCGGATTTCGTCCTCCAGCTTCCCCAGCACCGCGTCGATCAACGCCGCCGTCTCCGCCTTCAGCTCCGATGAATGGATCAGATGCTCGTCAAAATATCCCGGAAACAGCAGCCGCAACAAATCCTGCGTGATCGCCGTGATCGCGCGCTTCGACGGCAGGTTTTTGCCGTCCAAATGATTGATGCCGCCCACGCGGGCGTACGATTCGATGAGCTGATTCGTCAGCTGAGTGACAGTTTCCACAGCACGGATTTACCATAAACCCCCGTGCGGAACAAAGTCTAATCAGTCGGATTCGGTAAGTTGCATAACCGCCGCGGCCACGGTTTCCGGGCGGATGCCCTTCAGACAGCGGAAATCAATCGGACATTCCCGCAAAAAACACGGCGCACAGCCGGCGTCCGTCCTCAGCAGCCGGTTCCGCGCATCTCCCGGCCATCCCGGACCCGTCAAATCCGGTGACGTGCTGCCGAACGGCACCACCACCGGCGTGCCCAGCGCCGCGGCCACGTGCATCGGCCCCGTATCGTTCGTGATCAGCACCCGGCACATTTTCAACGCCACCATCAGGTCCTTCAGCTTCGTTTTCCCCGCCAGCGATGTCACATGCCCCCGCGCCAGCGGGCCCGGCAGTAACGTCCGCAATTCCTCCGTCAGATGGATGTCTCCCGGCCCGCCAAAGATCAGGAACTCGCAATTCCGCCGCCGATAAATTTCATTCGCCGCCGCCGCAAAATATTCGATCGGCCACCGCTTCGCCGGCCCATATTCCGCCCCGGGATTCAACCCGATGTAATAACCCGCCCGGTGGCCGTCTGACGGCAGCAGCCGGGGCAGGGCCGTCTCCGCCAGCGGTGCCGCCACCAACACCGGCGCCAGCGCCTCCGCACTCGCCCCCAGCGCCGCGACCAGATGCAAATACTCATGTATTTGATGCGCCGTCTCCGGGAACCTCGTCGCCGCCCCCGGCGTCGCCAGCCGGCGGTTGATTTCCGCCGCGCTGCGCTTGTTCATCTTCACCGCCTCCGGCCGGATGGCCACCGCTTGGGTGAACAGCAAGGAACGCCCCGCGTGCGCGTAACCAATCCGGTGCGGTATCCGCGCCAGAAAAACCTCCAGCGCCGACCGCGGCGAATTCGGCAGCACCAGCGCATGCGTGTAATTCCCCGCCTTCAACCGCCGGCTGATCGCCGGCACCGATTCCCCCGTTGCGAACGTCAGCACCTCATTCACCGCCGGATGCCCCTGCCACACCTCCGCCAGTTTCTCCGCCGTCAACAACGTGATCTGTGCCGCCGGATAAGCCTGCCGTAGCCGCATTAACGCCGGCGTCGTCATCACCGCATCCCCCAGCCAGTTGACCCCGCGGATAAAAATGCGTCCCGTCACGATGTCCGGTGGCGGATTCATGCGGCTGCGGGTTTCGGCTCCTTCTTCACGTGCGTTTCCAGCGGCTTCCAGCGCTTGTGCACCCAGAACCAGTTCGCCGGGTCCCGCCGCACCGCCACCTCAAACGCCTTGTTCAAATCCCGCGTGATGTCATCCACCAACCGCCGCCGCCCGTTGATCAGCGTCGGAATCTCCGCCCCGTTTTCGATCCGCCACTGCCCCAGCCCCTTCCGATAACAAATCGCCACGTGCAACTGACACCGGTACCGCAGCGCATAAATCGCCGGCGCATTCGACGCATAACAATCATGCCCCAGAAACGACAGCCGCAGCCCCTTGTTCCCTGCATGATGATCCGCCAGCAACCCCAGCATCGACCCCGTCTTCGACATCATCGCCAGCAACTCCGCGCCCCCCGTCCGTCGTTCGTAGAAATGGCACCCCGACCGGTCGCGCAACTCCACCATCAACCGGTTCAAGCCCGGCTGCCGCAGCGCCCGGTACGTCGACGCCAGCTTGAACGACGGCACAAACTGTCCGAAATGCGAACACAGCTCGAACAGCCCGAAATGCCCCAGCGCCAGGATCCGGCTCTGCGCCTTCTCGCCGCTCTCCCGCGGCAGGATCGTGTCCATCCCCACCAGCTCGATATGCTTCCGCAACCGCTCCCACGGCATCATGTACGTCTTCACCATGCATGCAAAATTCTCCCCCAGCCGCCGGAAATTTTCCCGCGCGATTCCCTCGATCTCCGCCGCCGATTTTTCCTGCCCAAAACACATCGTCAGATTGTCCAGCGCCACCTGCCGATGCCTCCGGTCCACAAAATAAATCAGCCCGCCGATCCGCCGTCCGATCCATGCCACCCACACGACGGGCAGGGCGGCGATCACGCTGACCAACCCCCGCCCCAGCCAGTAAATAATGGTGTTCATGCCTGGCGAAAACAGATTTTGCTCACACAATCTTGGAAGTCATTGGCCCCGTTCACAATTTTTATTTCCACCCGCATAAAGTAAAATGGCAGATCCCGCCGGTCGATCTTTGGGAACCGCACCGCGTCCTTCTGCGTCGTGATGATCGCATCCGCCTGCCGCTTCTTGCTCCGGTTGATCGTGTTCAAGATCTCCTGCTGCGTGAACCGGTGATGATCCGCGAACCGCTTCGCGTACACCAGCTCCGCCCCCAGATTCACCAGACTCTGCTCAAAACTCTCCGGCTGCGCGATCCCGCTCAACGACGCCACCTTCTGCCCCCGCAGAAAATCCAGCGTCTTCCGCTCCCCCGTGAACACATCCTCCACATACAACGGGCTGTGCACGCACTCAATGATCGCCGCCGTGCTGTTAAGCTTGCTGATCCGCTGCCGTAGCTCCGCCGTCTGCCCGTCGCTCTTCGTGATGAAAATCGTATGCGCCCGCGCCAGATGCGATGGTGGCTCCCGCAACGTCCCCCGTGGCAGCAGATGCTCGTTCCCAAAAGGCTGCTGCCGGTCGATCAGCACCACATCATGCCGCCGCCCCCGCAAATTCCAGTATTGAAACCCGTCATCCAGCAGCAACGTGTCGCACCCGAACTTCTCGATCGCATACCGCCCGCTCTTCACCCGGTCCTTGTCCACCAACACCACCACATCCTTCAAATTCGACGCCAACATGTACGGCTCATCCCCCGCCATCTCCGAATCCAGCAGCAACGACCGCCCGTCCGACACCACCCGCGGCGGCGTCTGATCCTCCCGGAACAACAACTTGTTCAGCAACAACTGATGAAACGGCTGCGGCTTCGACCGATACCCCCGTGACAAAATCGCCACGTTCCGCCCCGCATCCCGCAGCTCCCGCGCGAACTTCTCCACCACCGGCGTCTTCCCCGTCCCCCCCACCGTCAGATTCCCGATCGCGATCACCTGCACCCCCAACGTCTTGTCCCTCAGGATGCGGAAATTATACAACCACCGGCGGATCTTCACCGCCACCTCAAAAATCTTCGACCCCCCGAACAAAATCGACCGCGTGACCCGCGCCTTATAATCGTGACGATCCCCGAAGATCACCTCCAGGAAAAAAGTTTCCAACCGCTCCGCCCACACCCGCAATTGTTCACGCATTATCCCCCAAAATGCCAAACCCCCGCCCGCCGGTCAACCTCCGCTCTCCCCTCTTCCTTTTTTCATAATTTTAGATTTTTGGAATTTTAGCATTTTATATTGGCTGTAACCTCCCCCCCTCCAACCCCCTCTTTCCCTTCAGGACGCCACTATGAAAAACCATGACTATTTTGACAAGGGCCTGAACCGCCGCGACTTCCTCCGGGCCGGCACCGCCGGTGCCACCGGCCTCGCCCTCGCCGGCCTCGGTGCCCTCAACCTCGCCGCCGCCGATCCCGCCGCCCCCCTCGCCAAACTCCCCCTCCGCCGCTACGGCCGCACCGGCCTCCAGATCAGCACCCTCGTCGGCGCCTCCGACTGGAGCCCCGACGTCATCCCCCTCGCCGTCCAGGCCGGCGTCAACTACTGGCACAAAGCCCAGAAATGGACCGCCGCAACCTTTCCCGACGCCCTCAAAAGCCAGCCCCGCGAAGCCTACCACCTCGAAGTCGTCGTCGACCGCGTCGGCGGCGACAACAAACGCGGCCACATCGACGAGGAACAACACTACCAATACGTCAAAAACGCCGTCCAACGCTCCGGCGTCGGCTACTACGACGTCTTTAAATTCCACTTCGGCTTCCACTCCGTCCAGGAGGCCAAAACCGAACTCGGCGTCAACCGCGCCTTTGACCGCCTCAAAAAAGAAGGCCTCGTCAAACACCTCGCCATCTCCCAGCACCACTACAACGACATCGGCGGCGACATGGCCTACGACATCCTCACCTACCTCATGGACCACTCCCCCTTCGAGGCCGCCCAATTCTTCCACACCTACGGCGACCGCCAGGAGATCACCGATGTCATTGCCCTCGCCAAACAGAAGGACTTCGGCGTCATCTGCATGAAAACCATGGGCGGCGTCGGCCGGGCCGCCACCGACCCCCACATGAAAACCCTCCTCGCCGACCCCAAATACGCCGGCAGCACCCCTGCCACCGCCATGGTCAAATGGCTCATGGGCAACCCCAACATCACCGCCGCCGTCATCGACACCAAAAATTTTGATCACCTGCAGGAGAACCTCCGCGCCGCCACCGCCGCCACCCTGGGCCGCAACGACCGCGAGACCCTCGGCCTCCTCGCCGCCTACAATAAAGGCACCACCTGCCTCCTCTGTTCCGCCTGCGTCTCCCACTGTCCCGAGCACATCGCCATCGCCGACATCCTCCGCTACGAACGCTACGCCCTCGACTACCACGACCTCCCCCGCGCCCGCGCCGAATACGCCGCCCTCACCAAAAACGGCACCGCCTGCATCGCCTGCGGCGACTGTCTCCCCGCTTGCCGCGCCGACCTCAACATCCTCACCAAACTCAAACAAGTCCACGCCCTCTTGAGCTGACCCGAAATTTCAGCTTTTTTCTAGGCGCCCTTCGTGTCTTCCTGCCTTCGTGTGAGACTCTCTCCCATCTGGTCTTATCCATTCCCCATCCCGTCCCATCCGTGGTTAAATTTGGTTTTATGTGCTCTCTGCGTTCTTCGCGACCTTCTGTAAAAAATGCTTTCTCATCCCCATCCGTGGTTATCCGTGTCTCCCCGTCTTAATTTTAGAATTTTGCTCAGTCCCCATGATTCTGCGCCCGGCACACCGCCTGGATCTCCTCCGCCGTCAACGCCCGATTATACAACGCCACCTCGTCCAGCAAACCGGCAAAATATTTGCCTGACGACCAGCTCCCCGGAGGAGTATCTTCGTCATCGCTGTGGCCGATATAAAAATTGCCTCTGGATAAATTTTCCAGGGGAGCATTCATATGGGCTCTTGAGACGACCACGCCGTTTAAATACAGCAACGCCTCACCGCTGGCACGATTATAGGTAAATGCCACAAATTGAAACTCTCCACCAATGACCATCCCGGGCGGTGAGATCAATTCGTACAAACTTTGATTTTCGTCGATAAAGTTGCCATAAATAATGCCAACATCATTTGGTGAATGCCCCATCCGAAGATCCAAGGGGACATAGGGAATCCCCGGGATTCGCCACTGAAAAATTGGATGATAACCCGCACTGCTGCTGGGTTTAATCCAAGTTGTGACAGTCAGACCTGTATCCGTGGCGTTGGCTGGATGAAAAGGCGCTTTAAGAAAGGAACAGAAGCCATTCAGTGAAAATGCCTGGCCAACTTTTCCATCTGCAAAAGTGGTGTCTGTTAAAACGGCATCATTTCCACCCACCGAATCCCGGCCATTACCTTCCCCTGACCACAAAGCCACCAAACCCTCTGGCAGGCCGCCAAATTTGGACACCGGCCGGACTTCAATGTTCCGAATTAAATCTTGCGACAACTCAGTTTTCCCAAAGGTCGTTTTAATCGTTATCTCTGATTCGGCAAAGGATACGGTCAATGTATCGCCCTTGGCTGTGCATAATTTGGCCGTATTGCTTGAGACGAAATCGATGGAACGGATGTCATTGACGGCTAGCTTGAAATCATCCAACAGGGCGGAATGAAACTTAAATTTTTTCTCCGTGCTGGTGCCGACAATGCGCGAACCATCGCGCAGTTCAATGGTCAGAACATTTGGGCCGTTTGTATCGGCAGACGCAGCCGCAAGTGGATAGACGAAAAAAGCAGAAATGCACAATGCCCCCCAATGACCCAAATTGGTTTTCATAGTGATTTGAATCCTGTTCCTGACCTCCGGTCAGGTCAAGCATTATATTGTCATATGCGACCCCATTGGTATATTAAACTTGGTCATCAATAATACGAAACAGCGCAAATCATTTGCCGCGCGAATTTAGCAATTCAATCAGCTCAATATCGTCTTTAAAAATCGCCACCATATTAGGGCCGCAAAAATCTTCGTGTCTGTAATGATAATCTCGAAAATCAACGTAATTTGGGTATAGTTTCCCAACTTTATACCCATATTTACCAAAAAATTCGTAAGCATCACGCAGAAGAAATTTTGAAACAATATTGGTATTGTTGTATTCGAATTGGACCAAACGGATGCGGTGCTGTGCAAACATTTTTTCAAATCCACGCAAGACGGAGCCTTCCATGCCCTCAACATCAATTTTAAGGATGTCAATGTGGTTGATGCCGTTTTTGCTTACGTAATCGTCACCACAAATGACCGGAACGCGCTGCGACGTGACCGAATGAGAAAAACTTGATCCTGGCAAATCGAACTCTTTGCCAAGATTGGCCTTGTAAGCTGTTGTGAGGAAATTGGCGTTCTCCGAGAAAAATATCTCAATTTCTGCATTTTGGTCTGACAAGCCTGTTGCGTTTAGAACCACGTTTTTCAATGTGGTGGTGTTGCCCTTCAGTTCAGAAAATATTTGTGGAGCAATTTCAAATGCGTGTATTGGAGCGTCGGAAATGTATTTGCGACACAAAACCAGCCATTCACCAACATTTGCCCCAACATCGAAAACACATCCGAGATTTTTCAATTTGGATGAGGTTTTGAGAAGCCATTCTTCACCATTGGACTCCATTCGGAAATTGCGGTTTTCGTAGGCCCGCAACACCAGATACGACGCGAGGCCTATCTTGTTAAAAATAAACCAGCGGCGATGCTTGCCAATAAATTCCGTCGCCCAATTTATAAGAAATTGCATCCGTCAAATATTTCATTTTCCAATCATTATGTAAAGCATCACTCAATCTGCATGGTGAAAACGGGCGCATCTTGTCACTGCCCCCGCACCACGCTTGGACCTGTCAACCACACCTCACGAATGCGAACCCAGGCAACCCCCTCCCCGCCATTTGAATAAATGGGGGGAGGGAAGAGGAGGGGTGGGGTTCTTCTCTCCACCTCAGACCACCACGCTTTTCTGCTGTCTGCCGGGGCAGTGTCAAAATGCGCCCGGTGAAAACTGGGGAAAAATGTGTTTTTGCCCTCAAAAGGGCAATTCGATCATGGTGCATTGTAATTCTTAGTATGCATATGGTCGTTTTTTGGCCGGCCTTGAGCAATTATAAATGCTTTAGTGGTGGAAATTTATGATAAACTATGCTTGTAAATTAATTTCATGGTTGCTACACTTATAAGGTATTAAGTCAACCGTTTCAAAACATTAGAGGTGTTTACATAAATATGAAACCGCGAATTTTGGCTGGTATTTTCGGGCTGGCTATATGGTTGAGCCTGTTGTTGATGGGGGGGGCTGTTAATGCTCGTGCTCAATGTGTCGCCTCGCCTTCCGGACTGGTTGATTTGTGGTCGGCGGAGGGCAATGTTATTGACAGCATTGGCACCAATAACGGGACACTGGTGGGCGGGGCAATGTATGCGCCTGGAGAAGTGGGGCAGGCATTTTCTTTTGATGGCTCGACTGGTTATGTTTCGATTCCTGACTCTCCCTCGCTGGATCAGTTTACCACGAATATCACCATTGAAGCGTGGATCAAGGTTAATCAGACAAATAGCGATTATAATTGGCGTGGGCTTGTAACCAAAGGAAATAGCTCATGGCGGATGCAGGAAACCCCGGATGTCGGGCGCATTTATTTTGCCGGATCGGGTCTAAGCACAGATTTGTCGGGCAATCGAAACTTGAATGATGAACAGTGGCATCATGTTGCGACGATTTATGATGGCACCAATATTTATCTTTATGTGGATGGTGTTTTGGATGCCTCAACGCCGGCCACTGGTACGATTTGGCAAAATAATTCTCCGGTGGAAATCGGAAATACATACAATAATCCAAACAACTACTGCTTCGATGGGTTAATTGACGAAGCCTCCATTTACAACCGCGCGTTATCAGCGGCAGAGATTGCGGCTATTTATGCTGCGGGCAGTGCCGGTAAATGCCCGATGCCGCCCTCCATCGCCACGGAACCGTCCAATGTAACGGTAGTGGCAGGGAGCTCCGCAACTTTTAGCGTGACCGCCACGGGAGCCGCTCCTTTGGCCTATCAGTGGGCGTTCGCTGGAACCAATATCTCCGGAGCCACCAATCCCACTTTGAGCCTGTCCAATGTGCAGACCAACCAGGCGGGCAGTTATGCCGTGACTGTGACTAACATTGCCGGTGTTATTGTGAGTTCCAACGCACTCCTGACTGTCAATCCGCCGCCTGTGTATGTGCCGGTTATCACGTCATTCAGCCCCTTGGCCGGTCCGGCAGGCACGGTGGTAACTATTTCGGGTACCAATTTTAGCCCGGTGATTGCCAGCAACACGGTCTATTTTGGCGCGGTCCAGTCAACGGTGACGGCCGCTAGTGCCACCAGCCTGACGGTGACCGTGCCGGTGAGCGCCACCTTTGCTCCCATCACCGAAACCGTCAATCATTTGACCGCCGCTTCCTTCGCTCAATTTCTTCCGGTATCCACGGGTATCGGGAACATCACCACCAACTCCCTCTCCAGCCAGATAACGTTGCCCACCGGAACCGGCCCGGGAACCGTGACCATTGCTGATTTGAATGGGGACGGCAAACCCGATTTGATTTCGGTGGCCCAACACAGTCTGTACATTTATCAAAACATCAGCACCAATGGTACCCTGACGGCCGGGTCGTTTGCTGCGCCGGTTATTTTACCAGTGAGTAGTGGCATTTCCTTTCCTATTCAGGCCGTCGACTTGACCGGCGATGGGAAATTGGATTTGGTGACGATCGATTTTCAAAATAACGTGGTATGTGTATTTAAAAATTTAAGCACGCCAGGCACCCTGACCACCAATTCCTTCGCTGCGCCCGTGTCATTTTCTTGCGGTGCGACCGCCACCGGTCTGGCCGTGGGCGACATTGATGGCGATGGCAAGCCGGATCTCGTCACGGCCAACTATGGCAGCACCACCATCTCGGTGTTGCGCAATCTGAGCACGCCCGGCGTGATCACCACCAATTCATTTGCGCCGGCCTTGTATTTCACCGCCGGAGCCGCCCCCAAGACCGTCGCGATTGCCGATATTGATGGGGACGGCAAGCTGGATGTCATTACCGCCAACAATAATAGTGGCCCCGGGACCATGACCGTATTGCGCAATATTAGCACGCTTGGGAACATCGCCTTTGCCCCCGGCGTGGCGTTCAATGGCTTGGCATACTGTTTTTCCGTTGCTGTGGCGGATATGGATGGGGATGGCAAGCCGGATGTGGTTGTGACCTCCCAGAACAGCGATGCTGTGTCTGTTTACCGGAATATCAGCACCCCGGGCAGTATCACAACCAGCTCATTTGCGTCGCGGGTGGACTTTGCCACCGGTGCCTGGGCCAATTGGGTGGCCATTGGCGATATGAATGGCGACGGCAAACCGGACTTGGTCGTGGCTGAACAATTATCCAGCCGATTGGCAGTGTATCAGAACTTGAGCACACCCGGCAGCTTTACCACCAACTCTCTGGCTGCCCCGATTATTGTTGCGACGGGCTCCAATCCCACTGGAGTGGCCATTGGTGATTTGGATGGGGATGGACGACCGGATGTATTCTTGTGTAATGATTACAGTGCTACCGTGTCGGTTTATCAAAATGAAATTCCTTTCGGCGGACCGCCCACTATTGCTTTGCAACCGACCAATCAAACGGTTGCGATTGGTCAGACTGTGACGTTGAGTGTGACTGCCGGCGGGACTGCTCCGTTGCGATACCAATGGCATTTGACTGGCACCAATATCCTCAATGCCACCAACGCCACGTTGCAGTTGGCAAATATTCAACTTACCAATGGCGGGGTGTATTCGGTCACCGTAACCAATAATTATGGCTCAATCTTAAGCTCCAATGCCACCATCACGGTGCTGACCATTCCACCTTACTTCGTCACCCAGCCGACCAATGAGACGTTGAACGCCGCCGCGACCGCTACCTTCAGTGTGACCGCCGGTGGGACCGCCCCGCTGAGCTACCAATGGAAATTTAATGCCACTAATCTCATGGTGGGTGCAACGAGCGCGACGTTGCAGGTGACAAATGTGCAGCCCATCAATGCCGGGCTTTATTCGGTGACCGTAAGCAGTCTGTATGGCACCACCAACAGTGCCCCTGCTACGCTGACGGTGTTGGCGTATCCGCCGTCAATTTCCCAAGAACCATACAGTGTTACGGCGGTCGTGGGTAACTTCGCAACCTTCAGCGTGACTGCCGGTGGGTCCGCGTCGTTGACTTATCAGTGGGCCTTTGACGGAACCAACATTTCCGGTGCCACGAATGCCACCTTGACCTTGTCCAACGTGCAGACCAATCAGGCGGGCAGTTATGTGGTGACTGTGAGCAATTTGTATGGAACAAACAACAGCACTGCGGCCGTCTTGACCGTCACCCCGCCGCCCACCTGCGACCCGCTGCCCAGCGGCGTGGCCGATTGGTGGATGGCCAATGGCAACGCCAATGACAGCATTGGCACCAATAATGGCACACTCGTGGGTGGAACCACCTATGCGCCTGGTGAAGTGGGTCAGGCGTTCTCGTTTGACGGTTCAACGGGTTACGTAAACATCCCTGATTCACCCTCATTGGATCAATTTATTACGAACATTACCATTGAAGCGTGGATAAAGGTTAATCAGACAAATAGTGATTATAATTGGCGGGGGCTTGTAACCAAAGGAAACAACTCATGGCGGATGCAAGAAACCCCAGATATAGGGCGTATTTATTTTGCCGGATCGGGTCTAAATACTGATTTGTCGGGCAACCGAAACTTGAATGATGAACAGTGGCATCATGTTGCGACGATTTATGATGGCACCAACATATATCTATATGTGGATGGGACGTTGGATGCCTCAACGCCGGCCACTGGTACGATTTGGCAAAATAATTCTCCGGTGGAAATCGGAAATACATATAATAATCCAAACAACTACTGCTTTGATGGTCTAATTGACGCAGTTTCCATATACAACCGTGCATTGTCGGCGAAAGAGATTGCGGCCATTTATGCCTCGAGCAGCGCCGGCAAATGCGAGTTGCCGCCGATCATCACCTCACAGCCGACCAATGAGACCTTGCTCCTCGGCCAGAACGCCGTCTTCAATGTGGCTGTCACGGGCATCGCGCCGTTCACCTATCAATGGAGCTTCAACGGCACCAATCTCGTCGGCGCGACCAACGCCACCCTGACCGTGCCTAATGTCCAGCCCGCCCAGACCGGCGAATACTCCGTGCAGGTTGGCAACAACGGCGGAACGACCAACAGCGCCAACGTCGCCCTGACCGTGGTGCTGCCGCCCACCATCACCTTGCAGCCGGTCAGCGTGACCGCCCTGACCTATACAAGCGCCGGCTTCACCGTGGCCGCCACCGGCACCGGCCCTTTGAGCTATCACTGGCAGAAAAACGGCACCAATCTCGTCGATGGCGGCAATATCAGCGGCTCGGCCACGGCCAGCCTCAGCCTGTCCACCGTTTCCACCACCGATGCCGGCAACTACCAGGCAATCATCAGCAGCCCCTACGCCACCACCAACAGCGCCGTGGCCGTCCTGACCGTCCCGTCAACCATCGTCAGCCTGGGCACCGCCAGTGCCATGTCTGGCAACACCATCACCATCCCCGTCAACATGGACACGCTCGGTGTAGAAAACGCCTTCCTTGGCAGCGTGAGCTATGACCCCACCAAACTCGTCTTGCAGGGCATCCAGTTGGGCACCAACGACTCTGGTGCCTTCTTGGAGGAAATCGACACCCAGACCAACAACGGTAACGTTGGCATCGTCCTCTTCTTTGACTGGTCGCCCATCCCGGTCGGCCCGCAGCAGATCGCGCAACTCGTCTTCTCGACCCTCCCGGTGACCAACACCGCCACCGTCAACCTGACCTTCAGCGACACCCCGACCCTGCGCCAATTGGCGGATGTGAACGCCAATCCCTTGCCCTTGATCACCCAAAGCACCTCCATCACGCTCGACCCGGCCGAATATGAAGCCGACGTCTATCCCCGCTTCAATGGCGACCACCAGGTGAACCTCTCCGACTGGCTGGAAGTCGGCCGCATGGTCGCTGGCTTGGATACCCCCACCAACACCGATGAACTCCTCCGCGCCGATTGCGCCCCGCGCAACGCCCCCGACGGCGTCCTCTCCGTGGCCGACTGGGTGCAGGCCGGACGCTACGTCCTTGGCCTCGACCCTCTGACCCTCGTCCCCGCCGTCAACCCGGAGGTTCAGCCGCAAGTGCAGGCGGAAGTCCAGGCGGTCGGTCAGTCAAAAGCGCGGTCCGCTCTGAAAGCCGTTCCGCATAATGCGCCGAACCCGACCCGCATCCTGCAAGTCGCCACCGTGACCGGCCAGCGCGGACAATCCGTGAGCGTGCCCGTGCAACTCGTCACCATCGCCAATGAAAACGCCGTCGGTCTGACTGTCGATTACAACCCCGCGCTGCTGACCCTCACCGGCGTCACCCGTGGCACCAACACCACCGGCGCCCAGTTGAACGTCAATTCCAACCCCCTCACCGGCAAAGTCGGCATCGCCCTCGCCCTGTCTCCCGGCCTGTCCCTGACCGCTGGCACCAACCAAGTCGCCGTCCTGCAATTTAGCACCCACACCAACGCCGTCGGCACCCTCGGCCTGACCCTGGACAGCAGCGTGGTCGTCGCCCAGGTGGCGGATAAATCCGCCAACGTCCTCGCGACCAGCCTCGTCAGCGGCGCCGTCATCACCCCCCCGGCCCCGACCATCCTGACCATGCAATCGGGCGGCAACCTGTCACTCGCCTGGCCCGTCGGTTCTGGCACCTATCAACTTCTGACTGCGACCACCCCCGTTGGCCCCTGGCTGCCCATAGGTGCGACCTTCACTACCAACGGCAACAACGTGACCGTCTCCGTCCAGGCCACCAACCAGCAGCAATACTTCCGCCTCCAAGGCCAATAATCTAAAGCCTAAAACCCCCTTCTCCGCCATTTGAATAAATGGGGGAGAGGGACGGGGAGAGGTGGTGCTGATCTACCTAAACATAATATTATTAGAGGGTGTTAGGGAATTCCGCTTAACCCGCTGCCATGCCGTTGGTTACTCTTGAAAAGCGCGAGGTGGCCAAAACGCTGGACGCAGCGTTGTTTTTGCGGTAGTTCCCTGAGCTATGAATTCGCCATTGCCCGCGACCGGCACCGCGCAACTTTTGAAACTGCGCTCGCCTTATGTCCCTGACGGCTTCATTAACGAGTTCGTGCCTCGGCATCGTGGGCGCGGCCGACGTCAGCAACTAAATTCGGCCCAACTGTATCCCCATCCTGTAAATCCTGTAATCCTGTCCAATCAGATGTCCTTTCTTTGCGACCTCCTGTCCGCCCTGGTTTTTAACGAAGGAGGATGGTTAAATTCCGGTTTTGTCTTTGCGTTCTCTGTGGTTAAATAAAAGTCAATGACCAAGGAGCCCCCCGGCCTTCACTCAACGATACCTTTGCCCTTTGCGCCGGCGCCGTTCTATGTTTACCTATCCCCGCACATGAGTTCGTTCATTGACGAATTAAATTCCCGGCTCGACGCCCTCCGGCAATCGGGCCTTTACCGTGAATTGCGCCCGGTCGATTCGCCGCAGGCGACGCACCTGCAAATGGCCGGCCAGACGCTGCTTAACTTCTCCTCCAACGATTACCTCGGCCTGGCGAATCATCCCGTCCTGCGCGAGGCCGCCATCAAGGCCGTGGAACGCTTCGGCTCCGGCAGCGGCTCCTCCCGCCTGATCTGCGGTTCCCTGGCGCCTTTCCATGAACTCGAGGCGTCGCTCGCTGAGTTCAAGCAAACGGAGTCAGCCCTGAGCTTTGCCACCGGTTACGCCGCCGCCACCGGAACCATTTGCGCCCTCATGGGTAAGGCGGACATCATCATTCTCGACAAGCTGGTGCACGCCTGCATCGTCGATGCGGCGCGCCTCAGCGGCGCCACCCTGCGCATCTTCGCCCACAATGACCTGGCAGATTTGGAAAAACTGCTGCACTGGGCCGACCACCAGCGCACAACCGCCCCTCCGGAGCGCAAGCCGCAGATCTTGGTGGTCACCGAATCCATCTTCTCCATGGACGGAGACGCTGCCCCGCTGCGCGAGATCGTCGCACTCAAGGAAAAGTATCACTCCTGGCTGATGGTGGATGAAGCTCATGGTACGGGCCTGTACGGCGAACATCAGCGCGGACTTACTGAGTCCTTGGGGGTGAGCGGAAAGATTGAGATCCAGATGGGCACCCTGGGCAAAGCGTTGGGCTCAAGCGGCGGGTTCATTGCCGGGTCACGTGTGCTGGTGGATTTTCTCGTAAACCGCGCGCGCAGCTTCATTTTTTCCACCGCCCCGGTTCCCGCTGCTGCTGCCGCCGCGACAGCGGCCATCCGATTGGTGCAATCGGCGGAGGGCGGGGAACGTGTGGCGGCTTTGTGGGAACGTGTGGGCCAGTTGACTGCGGGAGCGGCCATTGCCCAAACTGTGCCGGGCGCCATTGTGCCATTTATGATTGGTGATGAGAGGGCGGCGGTGGCGGCGGCGGTGCGGTTGCGCGAGCAGGGCATATATATCCCGGCTGTCCGTTACCCGACGGTGGCGCGCGGCGCGGCGCGCCTGCGCATCACGCTGACCGCCAATCATACGGCGGCGGAAGTCGGGCAATTGCTGGCGGCTTTGAAAACTTTGAAATGAATCGTTTTGCCCAACTGGATCATCGTTATGTCTGGCATCCGTTTACGCAGATGCGGGACTGGTTGCGCACGGAGCCCATTGTCATCAGCTCCGGCAAAGGCGCGTGGTTGCAGGACGTGCAGGGCCGCAACTATCTGGATGCAAATTCCTCGATCTGGACAAACCTGCACGGGCATAAGCATCCGCGCCTGAACGCGGCCATACAGCGGCAGTTGCGGCGCATCGCGCACAGTTCGGCACTTGGCTTTGCCAATGAACCGGCGGGCTTGCTGGCGGAAAAGCTGGTGATGGCTGCGCAGGTGGTCCCCGGGGAGAAGAAGGCTTCCGGACGGAAGACTCGGATCTTGCCGCGCAAGGACAGGCTGGCGAAGGTGTTTTTCAGCGACAACGGGTCCACGGCGTTGGAAGTGGCGCTGAAGCTGGCTTATGAATACTCGCGGCGCACGCGCGGGCCGAAGGCGCGGCCCAAATTTTTGTCGCTGACGGGCGCGTATCACGGCGACACTGTGGGCGCGGTTTCGCTGGGGCACATTGATTTGTTTCACCAGAGCTTTGCCGGGCTGTTGTTCAAGGCGGACCAGGTGATGAGCCCGTATTGTTACCGGTGTCCGTTCAATCGGGCGAAGCCGCAGCGCGAGGACGCGCGCAAGTATCGTCGGTGTGATTGGGAATGCGTGGGCCTGGTGGCGAAAAAGTTTGCGGCGCAGAAACGGCGGGCCAATCCCTATGCGGCCTTTGTGTATGAACCACTGATGCAAGGGGCGGCGGGAATGATCGCACAGCCGAGCGGCTGGTTGGAACAGGTGACGGACATGGCCCGCGCGCACGGAGCGTTGCTGATCGCGGATGAGGTGATGACCGGGTTTGGCCGCACGGGCCTGGCGTGTCACCTCACGGACGAGTCCGTGGTCGCGATGGCCAAGGAGCCCGCGCGGGCGAAGCTCTTTGCGGCCACGCGCACGGGGATCCAGCCGGATTTTCTTTGCCTGGCGAAGGGATTGACGGGTGGTTATCTGCCGATGGCGGCCACGCTGACGACGGGACGGGTGTTTGAGGCGTTTCTGGGGAGGCACGAGGAGTTCAAGACGTTCTTCCACGGCCATACGTTCACAGGCAACCAACTGGGGTCCGCCGTGGCGCTGGCGAGTTTGGAGCTGTTGCAGGGCGCGGCCTCGGTGCGGGCGCGGGCGCGGCTGCAGCAGGCATTGCAGCGGGAACTGCCATCGCTGTGGACATTGCCACAAGTTGGCGACATCCGGCAGGTGGGACTTGTGGCGGGGGTGGAACTGGTGAAGGACTGGCGAACGCGGGCGCCGTATGCGTTGCGGGAACGCACGGGCATCCGGGTCTGCGAAGCCATGGCGCGGCGGGGGGTGCTGACGCGGCCCGTGGGGAACGTGATCGTGCTAATGCCGCCGTACTGTACCACGCCAAAAGAGGTGGTGCGGATGGTGGCGGTGCTGCGGGAGGCGGTGGAGGAGATGTTGGGGTGACTTTCCGACGTGGTGAAAAAATCTGACATTTGGGCAGATTCATCCCAAGTTTAGAAGTTTATATCTGCCTGGGAAAAAGGAGAAACCAATATAATGTCTTGAGCGATTCAGTTCAGTCCGCCTTTGGCTGGGATTTGATCAACAAGGTAAGGGCCCCGCCGAGGAGGAGGAGGACGCCGGCGGTGATGAAGGAGGATTCATAATTGCCATGGCCGGCAGCATCCTTGCTGGCGGCGAAGAGCATGGCCTGGAGGCGGCTGAGGGCAAAGCCGCCGACACCCCAGGCGGTGAAGAGGGCGCCGTAGTTCATGCCGAAGTTTTTCAGGCCCCAGAGGTCCTTGGTGAAGGAGGGCAAGAGGGACAGGTTGGCTCCGTAGTTAAACCCGATAAAAGTGGCGAGCAGCACGATGATGAATTTGGCGCCCTCGGTGGAGGCGGTCACGGGGATGGCGATGAACATGAGCGCGGCCTGGACGAGGAGGACGAGCATGAGGGTCCAACGCCGGCCGATACGGTCGGAGAGGAGGCCGGCGATGATTCGGCCGCCGGCATTGCCGATGGCCATGACGGCGACGGCGACAAATGCTTGGTCGCCCATGGTCGTCTTGGCCATGCCGCTGACGCTGCTGATGACCATGAGGCCAGCGCCTGCGCCGATGAAGTAGATGAGCCACAGGAGCCAGAAGCCCGGTTGGCGGATGATCTGCCCCGGGGTGTAATCCACGACCGGGCGGGCGTTGGCGGCTCGGCTGTTTTGTGCCTTGATTTCGGCCAGTTTTTCCGGTGAGGGGTTGATGAGGAATTGAGCGAGGCCGCAGACGATAAGGGTGAAGGCGATGCCAAAGATGAGCATGGATTTGAGCAGGCCGTAGTTGTGCAGGAGGTATTCCGAGGTGGGCGCAAGGTAGACGGGGGCGAGGCCGAAGCCGGCGACAACCAAGCCCGCGATAAGACCGGTGCGGGCGGCAGGAAACCATTTGAGCGCCGGAGGAGTGGCGGAGGCATAGCCGAACCCGATGCCGATGCCGACAAGGACGCCAAAGCCCACCAGCCAGGTGCCGTAATTATTGGTGGTGGAGACGAGGTACAGGCCGAGACCCACGAGCAGCCCGCCGACGGTCGCGGTCAGGCGCGGTCCAAGGCGGTCCTGGCAGCGGCCGGCGAAGATCATGGTGGCGGCGAAAACGAGGCAGCAAAGTGCGTAGGGGTCGTTGAGTTGCGCGCCCTCCCAGCCAAAATTCTTCTCAATGGCGGCTTTGAATAGGCTCCAAGTATATAGTACGCCGAGGGCGAGGTTGATGCCGAGGCCGGCGAAGGTAACGGACCAGCCGCGGTTGGGCTGCATTTTTTCTGATGTCATAGGCTTGGTGATTGGGTTCGGAATTCGGCGATTTTAGAACACGTTGCAGTCATCAGGCAATCTTTTAACGTGATTTGAAATGCTTTTGGGCGCATCTCGACTCTGCCCCCTGCCACGCTTGGACCTGCCACCAACACCTCACGAATACGAACCCATGGAACCCCTGGGCTTGCTTCGAAAAAACGGACAGTAAAATCGAGTCATTTGGTTAATTGTTTTTGGCTTCGAAGTCAACTGGGGACAGGAAATTAAGGGCGCTATGAAGGCGCTTGGGATTGTAGAAACATTCGA
>Ga0302320_10009979_pt1 | contig 20330 bp, 16 predicted proteins | sample Bog_T0_3_FD_202130 | JGI IMG/M metagenome (GOLD analysis project Ga0302320, IMG submission 202130) | Peat permafrost microbial communities from Stordalen Mire near Abisko, Sweden - Bog_T0_3 | ecosystem: Environmental > Terrestrial > Soil > Wetlands > Peat | place: Sweden: Abisko, Stordalen Mire...
AACTTATGTCAAAGCTGCCTGATCTGGAGGCGATGGCGATATTCGCCAAAGTTGTGGAAACGCGGGGGATCACCGCCGCGGCAACGGAACTTGGACTTTCCGCCCCGACACTGTCCAAAGCCGTCGCTCGCCTGGAAAAACGGCTTGGTTCGCGGTTATTCAATCGCTCGTCCCGGCGCCTGGTTCTGACCGATGCGGGGCAGGCGCTCGCCGAGCGCGCCGCACGGCTGCTGGCGGATGCCGAAGCGGCCGAGGGTGCGCTGATGGCGCAGTCGGCGCACCCGCGCGGGACAGTGCGGCTGGCGGCGCCGATGTCATTCGGCATCCGGGACGTCGCACCAATCCTGCCCGACTTCCTGGCCCGTTACCCGGAAGTCTCGGTTGATCTGCATTTAAGCGACGCGCTGGTGGACCTTATTGGCGATGGTTTCGACGTTGCGTTGCGCATTGGCATCCTGGCGGATTCCTCGCTGCTGGGCCGCCGCCTTGCCCCCATGCCGGCGATCATCGTTGCCGCCCCGGCCTATCTGGAACGGCGCGGGCGGCCGAGGCATCCCGCCGACCTGGCGGCCCATGACTGTTTCGCCTATGCCTATCTGCGAACGCGGGATGCGTGGCACTTTGTCAGCAAGACGGGGGAGCAAGCCACGGTGCGGCCTTCCGGCCAACTGCGCGTCAACAACGGGGATGCGCTGCTGCCGGTGCTGCTTGCCGGTGTGGGCATTGCGAGCCTGCCAGAATTTCTTGTTCGTGATGAGCTGGCCAACGGACGGCTCGAACACGTGCTGCCGGACTGGGGGGCGCCGCGATCGAGCCTGTATCTGCTCACGCCTCCGGGCGGGCCGCGCCCGGCCAGGGTTCAGGTTCTCGTGGATTTTCTGGCGCGGCGATTGTCCCGGCCTGATCAGACATATTGATTTCGCGCAGCCGCATGCCGGCTCGCACTGGCAACCCTGCGCGCATACCCATCGGCAGCAACGTCGATTGGTACTAGTGCCCCGCGTGACTGCCGGAAAAATCCGGTTCGTCGATACCGGAGGCTGCAAGCTGCTCCACGAGCGCCGCTTTCAGGCGATCAAGCCCGGCCGGCGTGCCGGCTTCGCATCTTGCCACCAGCACAGCCTGCGTGTTGGAAGCGCGCAGCAACCACCAGCCGTCCGAGGTCTGGACACGCACACCGTCAGTCGCGGAGACTTTGGCGCCGGCCGCGGACAAGCGGGACGCGACCTCCTGGATGACTGCGAACTTGCGGCGGTCGTCGCAGTCGAAGCGAACCTCCGGCGTGTTGATCACGTGCGGCAGCGCCTCGCGCACCGCTGACAGGCTTTCCGCCATTCGGGCGATGATGCCCAGTGTGCGGACCGCGGCATACAAAGCGTCGTCGAAGCCGTACCAGCGATCGGCGAAGAATATGTGCCCTGACATTTCCCCAGCCAGAGGGCTGCCGGTTTCGGCCATCTTCGACTTGATCAAGGAGTGACCGGTTTTCCACATCAGCGGCTCGCCGCCGGCTTTCGCGATCTCATCGAACAGCACCTGGCTGGCCTTGACGTCAGCGATGATCGTGGCGCCCGGACGTTCCTTCAGCACATCGCGGGCCAGCAGGACCATGAGCTGGTCGCCGAACAGGATTTCACCCGTGTCGTCGACCAGGCCGATGCGATCCGCGTCGCCGTCGAACGCGATACCGATATCGGCCTTCCGGGCCCGCACTTCGGCGATCAGTTCGGCCAGATTGGCCGGCACCGTCGGATCGGGGTGATGGGCCGGGAAGCGACCGTCGATGGCACCGTTCAACACGACGTGCTCGCCGGGCAGCGAGGCGACGAGCTGCTGCAACACATCGCCCGCTGCGCCATTACCGTTGTCCCAGACCACTTTCAGCATGCGGTCCCCGCCGTCCCAGTCCGCCAGCAGCCGGGCGATATAGTCGTCGGCAATGGCAACCGTCCGTTCGTTTCCGGCTGCCTCCGGCACGACATCGCCCGTTTCGGCCAGCCTGCCGATCTGAAGGATCTGCTGACCGAAGAATGGCTTGCGACCCCACATCATCTTGAAGCCATTGTAATCGGCGGGATTATGCGATCCGGTCACCATGATGGCGCCATCGGTCTCCAGCCTCGTCGCGGCGTAATAAAGCATCGGCGTCGGGCCGCGGCCGATGCGCAGCGCTTCGATCCCGCTGGCGCGCAGACCGGCCACAACCGCCTGTTCGAGTTCCGGGCTCGTCAGGCGGCCATCGTAACCCACCGCGACCCTGGCGCCGCCGCTGCGGGCGACCATGGAGCCGAACACCCGCCCGATCGCAAACGCATCAGCGGCGTGAAGGGTTCGCCCGACGATCCCACGGATGTCGTATTCACGCAGAACGGTGGGATCGAAGTGGTGGGAAAACGCCATCGGTCGGGTCGCCTTGGTCAGACATAGTTCTGCAGAAACGCCCGCACCGCGTCGGCCAGGTCGGGACGCTTGAGGGCGAATGCGATCTGCGCTTCAAGGAAGCCGATTTTGTCGCCGCAATCGAAGCGACGGCCCTTGTAACGGAGGCCATGGAACGGCTGTTCGCCGATCAGGCGAGCCATGCCGTCGGTGAGTTGCACCTCATTGCCGGCGCCACGCTCCATGCGGGCGAGGTATTTGATGACCTCCGGCATCAGGATGTAGCGGCCGATGATCGAAAGGTTGGATGGGGCGTCTTTCGGTTCAGGCTTTTCAACCAGGCCGGTGACCTCGACAAGACGCCCGTCGTCGTGACCGACTTTCAGAATGCCGTATCGGTTGGTCTGCTCGTGCGGCACTTCAGTGACGGCGACAATGTTTCCGCCAGTTTCGTAGTAAGCTTCAGCGAGTTGTTGCAGGCAGGGTTTGTCGGCCAGCACCAGGTCGTCCGGCAGCAGGATGGCGAACGGATCATCGCCGACAAAGGCGCGTGCGCACCAGATCGCGTGCCCAAGACCAAGCGGCACCTGCTGACGAACGGTGGTGATTGACCCTGGTTCGCTCTGAGTGCCCAGCAATGCCGCCATGGCCTCGGTCTTGCCGCGTTCGCGGAGCGTGGCTTCCAGTTCGAACGCCACGTCGAAATGTTCCACCAGGGCCGTCTTGCCGCGTCCAGTGACCATGCAGAATTGTTCGATACCGGCGGCACGCGCCTCTTCGACCGCGTATTGAATCAGTGGCTTGTCAACGACTGGCAGCATTTCCTTGGCGGTTGCCTTGGTGGCCGGCAGGAACCGCGTCCCAAGGCCGGCAACAGGAAGGACAGCTTTGCGCAGTTTTTTGATCACGCATTGGCTCCGATCTGAAATTCCCAAATTGCAGCATCCGGGACAGGCGGAAATAAGGCCATATAGAGATTCTTACCCTCGCACACAGACGCGAGCAGCAACACGAAGCAGCGACAGCTTCATAAATCAGCCGGCGTCCTTACCCTAGCAGAATGTCGCGGGCCTGATTGATTCGGGCGGCGAGCCAATCCGATCCGCCGTGATCAGGGTGCGCGCCGCGCATCAGCCGGCGATGGGCCTGCCTGATATCCTCGATGGACGCGCCGGGGCTTAGCCCGAGCACTTCGTACGCCTCCTGCCGTGACATCGGGCCTGTGCGGGGGGCGGCGGGTTGCGGGCCGCTGCCGCCGATACGCGGGCCTCGTGCGGCCTGCCACCGCTGGTAAACCAACGGTCCGAACATCGTGAGCGCGCCCAACGCAATTCCGCCGCGCCCGGTCAATATCAGCAGCAGCGCCAGACTGAGCCCGCCGAGCGCGGCGATCCAGGCGAACAGCGACTTGATGGAGGTGACAGAGGCCCGTTCGAACGCTCGCATGCCGCCGAGGAGGAGGAACAGGACGAAAGCGCCTAGTAAAAGCCAGAGCATCGTCAGACCGTCATGTGGATTGGGATGCCCCAAATTGGGGTATCGCAGACTGTTCCTGCGCCTCGACCACTGCCAGGGCACTCAGGTTGACGATACCACGGGCGGTCACGCTGGGCACCACGACGTGGATCGGCTTTGACATGCCAAGCAGGATGGGGCCAACCGGAAGGCCGTCGGCGGCAGCCTTGAGCAGATTGAACGAAATATTGGCGGCGTCCAGCGTCGGCATGATCAGCAGGTTGGCGCTGCCCGACAGCTTGCTGTCGGGCACTGCTCTGTCGCGGATCACCTGGATCAGGGCGGCATCGGCATGCATTTCGCCGTCGATCTCCAGGCCGGGGGCGCGGGCGCGGATCATCTCCAGGGCGTGGCGCATCTTGCGGGCGGAGGCGCTGTCGCTGGCGCCGAAGCTGGAATGGGACACCAGGGCGGCCTTCGGGCTCAGGCCAAAGCCGCGGACAGCCTCGGCCGCCAGCAGGGTCATCTCGGTAATCTGTTCGGCGGTTGGGTCGGTGACCATGAAGGTGTCGCAGATGAACAGGACGCCGCTGGGGATAATCAGGCAGGACAGCGCGAAGATGCGGTTGACATCCGGGCGGCGGGGGATGATCGGCAGGATATACTGGATCTGCCGCCACCAGGCGCCGGTGCCGCCGCAAATCGCCGCGTCCGCCTGGCCGTCGTGCAGCAGCATAGCCGCGGCGACGGAGACCCGCGTGGCGAGGCGGCGGCCGGCGGGTTCCGGCGGTGTGCCGCGACGGCCGGACAGGCGCTGGTATTCAGGGATCAGCTTGTCGAACACGTCGCGGTCGGTGGACGGGTCCAGCACCTGCACATTGTTTCCGACGCGCATGCGCAGACCCATCTCCTTGACCTTGGCGGCGATCAGGTCACGACTGCCCAGCAGGATCGGGCGGGCGATGGAATCGTCGATCAGGGTCTGGGCGGCCCGCAGGACGCGTTCGTCCTCACCCTCGGCAAAGACCACCCGTTTGGGATCGCGCATGGCGGATTCGAACACCGGGCGCATCAGGTAGCCGGAGCGGAACACGAAGCGTTCGAGGTCGCGCTGGTATGCCTGGAAATCGGTGATCGGGCGGCGGGCGACGCCGCTTTCGATGGCGGCTCGGGCAACGGCGGGCGCAATCTCCAGGATCAGGCGGGGGTCGAAGGGTTTCGGGATGATGTAGTCCGGGCCGAACACCGGCGCTGCTCCGCCATAAGCCGCGGCAACGACCTCACTGGCCTCGACACGGGCGAGTTTGGCGATCGCCTCGACGGCTGCGATCTTCATCGCTTCGTTGATCGTAGTGGCCCAGACATCCAGCGCGCCACGGAAGATGAACGGGAAGCACAGGACGTTGTTGACCTGGTTGGCATAGTCGCTGCGTCCGGTGGCGATGATGGCGTCGGGGCGGGCGGTGGCGACGAGGTCGGGGTCGATTTCGGGGTCGGGGTTCGCCAGTGCCAGGATCAGCGGCTTGTCGGCGAGCAGCGGCAGCCACTCGGGCTTCAGCACGCGCGGGGCGGACAGGCCCATGAAAATGTCGGTGCCCGGCAGCGCGTCCTGCAAGGTCGTCGCGTTGGTATCGCGGGCATAGCGGGCCATGTTCGGCAGCATGTCGGGCCGATCCTTGCGGATGACGCCCTTGATGTCGGTCAGCGTCACGTTTTCGGCACGCAGACCCATCGATACCAGCAGATCGACGCAGGCCAGCGCCGCGGCCCCGGCGCCGGAGGTGACCAGCTTGACATCCGACAGGTCCTTCCCCTGCAGCAGCAAGCCGTTGCGGACCGCCGCGGCGACGGTGATCGCCGTGCCATGCTGGTCGTCATGAAAGACCGGAATGCGCATGCGGGCGCGGAGTTCGGCCTCGATGGCGAAGCATTCGGGGGCCTTGATGTCTTCCAGGTTGATCGCGCCGAATGTCGGCTCCAGCGCCGCGACCACGTCGCAGAATTTGGCCGGGTCGGTCGCATCGACCTCGATATCGAACACGTCGATACCGGCGAATTTCTTGAACAGGACGGCTTTGCCTTCCATCACCGGTTTGCCGGCCAAGGCGCCGATATTGCCCAGCCCGAGGACGGCCGTGCCGTTGGAGATCACGCCGACGAGGTTGCCGCGTGTCGTATAGTCGTAGGCCGCATTGGGATCGGCCTTGATTGCCTCACAGGCTGCGGCGACGCCGGGTGAATACGCCAGCGCGAGATCGCGCTGTGTCGCCATGGTCTTGGTCGGCTCGATAGCAAGTTTCCCGGGGCGCGGGAGCCGGTGGTAGTCCAGGGCCGCCTTGCGGAAATCTTCGTCCATCGTCGCCTCGAGGTGGTCTTGTTGAAGCGAGGCACCATGGTGGGCGCAGGACGGACTGGCAACACGAGGGTGGAATTTTCTTCGGCTCGCCAAGACGGAGAACAGCAACCCCTGCCCACGCGTAAATTTAGAAATATCCTCTAAATTGTGCCAGTACCCTTGTATATTTTGGAAAAATATCCTCCTAAGGCCCCTTGATTCGATTGCTTAGCGCGCTCCAGGACATCTCGTTTCGATGGATTTTCCCGGCCTTGTCGGCCCCAATTTTGACCCAGGCTCAGTCTGGCTGGTCGGCGCCGGTCCGGGCGACCCCGGGCTTCTGACGCTGCATGCGGCCTATGCACTGGGTCAGGCAGACGTGGTGGTGCATGACGCTCTTGTGTCTGATGCGATCTTGTCGATGGCGCCGCGGGCACGGCTGGAACTGGCGGGCAAGCGCGCCGGCGGCGTCCGCACGCAACAAATTCGGATCAATGAGCGGCTGATCCTGCTGGCGCGCGACGGATTGCGGGTGGTGCGGCTGAAGGGCGGCGATCCGCTGGTGTTCGGGCGCGGCGGCGAGGAAGCGGTGGCGCTGGCGGCCGCCGGCATTGCCTTCCGCATCGTGCCGGGGATCAGCGCGGGGATTGGCGGCACGGCGGCGGCGGGCATACCGCTGACCCACCGCCGGCTGGCGCGCAGCGTGGCGTTCGCGACGGGGCATGATTCCAGTGGCGCTCTGGCGGATGTGGACTGGGCTTCGTTGTCGCGCGGGTCCGAGGTGCTGGTGTTCTACATGGCACAGCGGCGGATCGGGCAGATCGCCGAACGGCTGATCGAGGCCGGCCGTGCGGCGAATGAGCCGGTCGCACTGATCAACAACGCGACCTGCCCTGACCAGGATGTGCGGATTTCCACCCTGGCGACGGTTGGCGCGGACGTGGCCGGAATTCCGGCGGGCGCCGCGACATTGATTCTGGTCGGACCGGTCATCGCGCTGCGGCCGCTGCTGACGGACTGGCAGCAGACCGCGCCAATGACGGTTGCAACCGAACGCGACGATCACCGCGTCCGGATTGAAGGTTGAGGGAAACGACATGCAGACTGCTCCTTTGCTCCCGAACACGGCGCCGTTTCAGCAGGAGCAGATCGCGGCGCTGAACCGGGTGATCTCGGTCAGCACGGCGGAGCAACGGGCGTGGCTGTCCGGCTATCTGGCGGGCCTGCAGGCGGCGAACGATCCGCAAGCTGGGACTCCGGCGGCGCCGCCGGCGAAGCGCGTGCCGCTGACGATCCTGTTCGGCACCGAATCGGGCAACGCCGAGGCACTGGCCGGTCAGGCTCGCAAGGTCGCCGCGAAGCTGGGGTTCGCGCCAAAGGTCGTGGACATGGCCGATTTTTCCCCGGCACAGGCGGCCGCGACAGAGAATCTGCTGATCGTTGCGTCCACCTGGGGTGAGGGCGATCCGCCGCAACGGGCGGTGGATTTCTATGAAGCGCTGATGGCCGACGATGCGCCGCGGTTCGAGAAGACCCGGTTTGCCGTACTGGCACTGGGCGATCGCGCGTACGCGCAGTTTTGCGAGATCGGCCGCAGGATCGATGAGCGGCTGGCGGCGCTGGGCGGCGCGCGGATCACCGACCGCATCGAATGCGACCTGGATTTCGAGACGCCGGCAAACGGTTGGATCGACACGACGCTGGAACGCCTGAACGCCGAGGTCGGCCCGAAGGACGTCGGCGCCTCGGTCATTCATGTCGATTTTGCCCGGCCGGGGGCGGATGTGCCGACCCGGGCCCGGCCGTTCGAGGCGGAAATCGTCGAGGCGGTGCGGCTGAGCGGCAGCCGGTCTTCGTCTGACACGCACCATGTCGCGGTCTCGCTGGAGGGGTCGGGGATCGCCTACGAACCGGGCGATTCGCTGGGCGTGGTGCCGTCGAACGACCCCGCGCTGGTCGATGCGGTGCTGAAGGCGGCGGGCCTTGGCGGCGATGCGACGCTGCGCGGAGCGCTGACCGAGCAGCTGGACATCACCACGCTGACGGCGCGGCAAATGGAGGATTTCGCTCGGGAAACGAAGACGCAGGCATTGCCCGCGGACTGGGCGACGGGACGGCAGATCATCGATTTGCTGGAGACCGCGCCGGGGGCGCTGACGGCGGAGCAGCTTACCGCGCTGCTGCGTCCCCTGCCCCCGCGCTACTACTCGATCGCGTCAAGCCGCAAGGCGGTAGGTGAGGAAGCGCATCTGCTCGTGGCCGCGCTGCGCTACACAAGCCATGGGCGGGCGCGCGCGGGGGTGGCATCGGTCGATATCACCGAACGGCACCGCGCGGGCGAGACGCTGAAGGTTTTCCTGCGGCCGAACCCGCATTTCCGGCTGCCGGCGGATCATGAGCGGCCGATCATCATGGTCGGACCTGGCACCGGGCTGGCACCGTTCCGCGGGTTCCTGCAGGAGCGGGAGGCAACCGGCGCGGGCGGCCGGAATTGGCTGGTATTCGGCCACCGCAACTACACGCACGACTTCCTTTACCAGTTGGAACTGCAGGACTGGCTGAAGGAGGGGGTTCTTACTCGGCTGGATGTCGCGTTCTCGCGCGATCAGCCGGAAAAGCGCTACGTGCAGAACACCCTGTGGGAAGCTCGGCGCGATCTGTTCGCGTGGCTGCGGGAGGGGGCAGCGCTGTACGTGTGCGGCGATGCCAACGCGATGGCGAAAGACGTGCACGCGATGCTGCTGCGGATCCTGGCCGACCAAGGGCGGCAGGACGAGGCGGCGGCGAAGGCCGAACTCGACGCGATCCGTCGTGATGGCCGCTATCTGCGCGACGTTTACTAGGAAGTTTGACGATGGACATCGACCGGCCGTTGTCGGCAAACGAACGCATCAAGGCGGACAGCCGGTTGCTGCGGGGGACGATCGCCGAGGGGCTGACGCACACCGAAACCGGTGCGCTGGCGGATGACGATACGCAACTGACGAAATTCCACGGGTTCTATCAGCAGGACGATCGCGACCTGCGGGCCGAACGCGGCAAGCAGCGGATGGAAAAAGCGTTCAGTTTCATGGTGCGGATGCGGATTCCCGCCGGGATCGTGACTCCTGCGCAATGGCTGGCGATCGAGACGCTGGCGCTGGAACGGGCGAACGGGACGATCCGGCTGACGACGCGGGAGACGGTGCAGTTCCACGGCATCTTGAAAGGCAATTTGCAGTCGCTGATGCAGGGGTTGAACGACGTCGGGCTGGATACGATCGCCGCCTGCGGCGACGTCAATCGCAATGTCATTGCCACGGTGGCGCCGTGGCGGCGTGACCTGCATGCGGTGATCGGCGGGCTGGCGCGGGATATCTCGGCGCATCTGCTTCCCAAGACTCGCGCCTGGCATGAGATCTGGCTGGGCGAGGAAAAGGTCGCCGGCGGCGTGGTGGAAGACGAACCGATCCTCGGGCGGACCTATCTGCCGCGCAAGTTCAAGATCGCGATCGCGCTGCCGCCGCACAACGATGTCGATGTGTTCGCCCACGACCTCGGGTTCATCGCGATCGTGCAACGGGGACGCATCGTCGGCTACAACGTGGTGGTCGGCGGCGGCATGGGGATGACGCATGGTGAGCCCGAGACCTATCCGCGCACCGGCGACGTGATCGGGTTCTGCCAGGCGAAGGACGCGGTCGATGTCGCCGAGAAAGTGGTGACGATGCAGCGTGACTACGGCGATCGTTCAAACCGCAAGCATGCGCGGCTGAAATACACCATCGACGCGATGGGGCTGGAGCGGTTCGTGTCGCTGGTGAACGAGCGGCTGGCCGTCAAGCTGGAGCCGGCGAAGACATACAAGTTCACCTCGACCGGCGACCCGCTGGGCTGGGCTCAGGAAGACGACGGGACGGCGCATTTCACACTGTTCGTGGAGAACGGGCGGGTGCGCGGGCGCATGCTGACAGGGCTGCATGCGATTGCCGAACTGGGGCTCGGCCGGCTCGTGATGACGGCGAACCAGAACCTGGTGCTGGCGGATATTCCGCCGGCGCGGCGTGCGGATGTCGAGGCCCTGCTGGCGGCGCATGGACTGGACCGTCCGGTCAGTGGTTTGCGACGCAGCGCGATGGCCTGCGTGGCGCTGCCGACCTGCGGCCTCGCGCTGGCCGAGAGCGAACGTTATTTGCCCGATCTGGTGACCCGACTGGAAGACGAAATTGAGCGGTTTGGCTTGCGGGAGGATGAGATCACCATCCGGATGACGGGTTGCCCGAACGGCTGCGCCCGGCCGTATGTGTCGGAGATCGGATTGGTCGGGCGGACGCCCGGTGTTTACAATCTTTACCTTGGTGGCGCGCACGAAGGCACACGCCTGAATAAGCTGCATCGGCGCGATGTCGACGGCGACACGATTGTTGCTGTATTGACACCACTGTTCGAGGCCTACGCGCGGGAGCGGACATGTGGCGAGCGGTTCGGCGATTTCGTCATCCGCTCGGGCGTCGTGAAAGAAACGACCGCCGGGCTGAACTTTCATGAAAATCTTGCTGCAGATCTGGAGAACTGATCGATGCGCGCGGTTCGTGCCCTGACGGGCGGTTTTGCGATTTCAACTGAACAGCCATGGCTGCCGGGATTACCGCACGCGGTCGCTGCTCTGGCGACCTATTTCGTGTTCGGCGGGCTGGCCTGCGTGACCGGCGTGCTGATGGCCACGTTGGCCAGTTTCGTGGTTTATCTGCCGGTGACGGCGCTGGCGCTGAACGGCGGCAAGGCAATCGCGGCCGATGATCCGGCCCCTGCCCTGACGACCAGAGCGCAGATCGTGCTGCTGGGGTTGTGGACCGCGACGGCGTGGGCTGGCGCGGCACTAGCGGCTGTCGCCGGCTAAACCCCAAGCGGCGTGTCCCTCAGGCGGGCCGCGGATGCCCGCGGGCGATGCTTTGCCAGTCCACAGCGGACGGAGCCGGTGCCAGGGCGCGAGGCAAGGTTTGCTTATCGGCCAGCACCCAGCGGGCAAACGGGCGCCCGGTCCGATCGTCGATCGCCCAGGAAAGTACGGGAACGGTTGACCGAGTGGGGCGCATCGACTGGCCGGCGGTGTCGGCGGCATGCTGCGGGCGCGCGGCATTCAGCAGTTCCGTCATCCTGTCCTCCAAGCCTATGATGACGGTCGTATGACAGACGCGGTGTGAATGCGCCGTGAGCGGCGCCGCTTCCGCGACGAGACCGGTTATGCGACAGGGACTGCAACAGCGCGCCCAGTGTCCGGGAACGGGCGGTGAGGGTCCAATCTGTTTCGCTCAACGGACTGACAGGAGAAAATTGGTGCGGTCGAGAAGACTCGAACTTCCACGAGGTTACCCCCACAAGCACCTCAAGCTTGCGCGTCTACCATTCCGCCACGACCGCACCGTGGTAGCAGGCGCGGGGGTATAACGGATGAATGACCGCGGTTCAATGACCTCGATCAAGCCGGAGTGGCGCATTGCCGAGGGTCTGACCGATTATCCCGCGGCGCTGGCGGAAATGCAGGCCCGTGTTGCCGCTATCCGAACCGGGACGGCGGGTGAACTGGTGTGGCTGGTCGAGCATCCACCGCTTTATACCGCTGGCACCTCGGCCAAGCCGGCGGAACTGACCGACCCGGGACGGTTCCCCACGTTCAGCGCCGGTCGCGGCGGCCAATGGACGTATCACGGCCCCGGTCAGCGCACCGCCTATGTGATGCTGGACCTCAATCGCCGGCACGGGCGTGTGCCGGCGCAGGACATTCGGTGCTACGTCAACGGGTTGGAGGAATGGCTCATCCGAACGCTGGACCGCTTCAACGTGCGGGGGGAGCGCCGGGACGGCCGGGTCGGCATCTGGGTCGCCGATCCGCTCACCGGCGCGGAGGCGAAGATTGGCGCCATCGGGGTCAGGGTCACGCGCTGGGTGAGCTGGCACGGCGTTGCCCTCAACGTCGAGCCTAACCTGCAGCATTTTGCCGGGATTGTCCCCTGCGGCCTGCCGCAGTTCGGCGTCACCAGCCTGGCGGCACTCGGCATCCCCGCCACCATGAACGATGCCGACGTCGCATTGCGGGCCGCCTGGGATGAGGTGTTTGGATCGTCCGCCCGACAGGATCGAATTGCCGCGCTACCATCCTGCCCGCGATGACAGTGGTGATATTCCGCGCTATAATGCCTTGGTGAACCCCTCTATCGCGCTGCCCGACGCCCCCTCAGTGGTCGCGGGACTTGGCCGCGCCGCCATCCTGACACCGGACGGCGAACTTTTGATGCTGCCTGTGGCGGAAGCCGCCGATCTTCTTCGGACCTTGCCGCCGCCGATCCTGGTCCATGCGCCCGCCACCTTTCGCCGCCTTGGCATGCGACCCGGCCCCGCCTTCGATCTGCTCGACCTGTTTGCCTTCGTGCGTCCGGCGCAGACCGCGGCGCCGACACCGCGTGGCCTGGCCATGGCGCTCGACGACGATCATCCGCCCATCGGCCTCGAGGCAGAGGTCACAAGGCTGCCTGATCTGGCCGCCGCACTGCTTGCTCAGCTTGGGCAAGGACGCGACACGGTGCTGAACCGGGACGCCGCCGTGCTGGCCGCGCGGATGCAGAAGGCCGGTTGGGGCTGGGGCGGCTACATCACCCATGCGCTCGGGCGCACCGCTGCCCCGCCGTCAAACGAGCCGCTGAAGGTGTGGAAGCGGTTGCCGGAATGGGAGGACGCCGCCCCCTTGCCACCGCCGTCGGCGCACCCAGTATCCGAGTCTGAAGCTCGCCTTCGGCTTGCCGCCATGCTGGGTCCGCATGCGGAGCAGCGTCCCGGGCAGGGCGACTATGCCGGTGCCGCGACCGCCGCCTTCGCGCCGCGAGAGGTGCGTGGAGATCCCAATCTGGTGCTCGCCGAGGCCGGTACCGGAACCGGCAAGACCCTGGGTTACCTGGCTCCGGCCAGCGTCTGGGCGGAGAAAAACAAGGGCGCAGTGTGGATCAGCACGTTTACCCGGCACCTGCAGCGGCAGATCGACAGCGAACTGGTGCGACTGATACCGGATCCCACCGAACGGCGCCGGCGGATCGTGGTGCGGAAAGGACGGGAGAACTATCTGTGCCTGTTGAACCTCGAAGACGCGGTCAGTTCGGCTTCCAACGGCTTCATGAATCAGCAGATCATTCCACTCGGGCTGATCGCCCGCTGGGCGATGGTGACGGATGACGGCGATGTCCAGGGCGGCGATTTGCCGGGCTGGCTGCCCGAATTGTTCGGCGGCGCCGTTATCGCCTCGCTCGCGGACCGGAGGGGCGAATGTATCCACGCCGCTTGCCCGCACTGGCGGCGATGCTTCATCGAACACACGATCCGGCGCGCCCGCACCGCCGAACTGGTCGTGGCCAACCATGCGCTGGTGATGACGCAAGCGGCCTGGGGCGGGCTGGACGACAACGCGGTGCCGACGCGCTACGTGTTCGATGAGGGGCACCATGTCTTCGACGCCGCGGACAGCGCGTTTTCGGCGTCCTTGTCAGGCGCCGAGACCGCGGAACTTCGACGATGGCTGCGTGGCGCCGAGGGCGGCCGGTCCCGTGCTCGCGGCCTGCGGAAGCGGCTGGAGGATTTGGTTGCCGACCGCCCTGCCCTGGTCGCTCCGCTGGAAGCGGCTTTGCAGGCCGCGAACGCCCTGCCCCCTTCCGATTGGGCCAGCCGTATGCAGGACGAAAGCCCAGGGTTCGACAGCGCCGAACCGGCCCGGCCCAACCCGTCGGAGGCCTTTCTGCGGCTGATTCGCCGCCAGGTGCTTGCTCGGACCGCGGGCGCCGACGGTCGTCCGGCGTTCGGTTCGATGGAATGTGACGTGTTTCCATTGAACGACGACGCATCGCAGGCCGCGGAACGGCTTGCCCGGGCGCTCGCGCGAATTTCCGAACCGCTCGCGACATTGCGGGAGCGGCTGCTGGCAAGGCTGGACGACGAAGCGGAAGATCTCGATGAGGCGACCCGCAACCGGATCGAAGCAATCGGCCGATCGTTGACCCGGCGAGCGCTTAACCCGCTGCAGGCGTGGCAGACGATGCTTTGGAGCCTGTCGGAGCCACAACCCGAACCGGGCAAGCGCCCCACCCATGTGCTGTTCCTGCGGCTCGACCGGCGTGACGGGCTGCGCGATCTGGATGTCGGCCTGAACCGGCACTGGCTGGATCCGACGATCCCGTTTGCGGCCACGCTCGCCGCGCCGGCGCAGGGATTGCTGATCACCTCGGCGACGCTGCGCGACTCCGGCGATCGCGATCCGGAAACGGCGTGGGCGTCGGCCGAAGCGCGGGTGGGCGCTGGGCATCTGCCCTCGCCGGCGATCCGGGCTTCTGTGGCGTCACCGTTCGATTATGCGGAGCAGACAAGGGCGTTCGTGGTCAGCGACGTGGCACCGAACAACCTCGATCAGCTCGCCGCGGCGTACCGGGCGCTGTTCCTCGCCTCGGAAGGCGGTGGCCTCGGGCTGTTCACCGCGATCAGCCGGCTGCGGGCGGTCCATGCCAGGATCGCGCCGGAACTGGAGCAGGCTGGCATCCCGCTGTACGCCCAGCATGTTGATGCGATGGGGAACGCCACGCTGGTCGATATCTTCCGCGCGGAGGAGGAAAGCTGCTTGCTGGGGACCGACGCGATGCGCGACGGCGTCGATGTGCCCGGCAACGCGCTGCGACTCGTGGTGTTCGAGCGGACGCCGTGGCCGCGCCCGGACATCCTGCATCGCGAGCGGCGCGTCCATCTGTCTGACGGCGACCCCAAGGGCTACGACGACCGGATCGTGCGGCTGCGATTGCGGCAAGCGTTTGGACGGCTTATCAGGCGTGCTTCGGACCGGGGGGTGTTTGTCCTGCTGGATCGTCAGGCGCCCAGCCGCCTGATGTCGGCGTTTCCGGATGGTGTCGTCGTGCGCCGCGTCGGGCTGGCCCAGGCGGTCGATGAAACTGGCGCATTCTTACGGACTCGTGCATTCCTAACATAACAGCGACCGGCTTAAGGCTTAGGGATTGACCTAAGGACCTGGAGGATTCGATGCGATCCCGCGACGCAATCAACGCGCCCGAGGCACTGGTTTTGACGATGGTTCTGGTTTCTGCCGCGGACGGCGGCATGACAGACCGCGAAATCGGCGTCATGGCGGGGCTGGTGCAGACGCTGCCGGCGTTTCAGAATTTTACCAGCGGGGAACTGTCCGACGTCTCCGAACGGGCTGCAAGTCTGCTGCACGAAGAGGACGGGCTGGCCCATGCCGGCCGCCTGGTGCGGGCTGCACTCAGCAGCAAGCTTCGCGAAACGGCCTATGCGCTGGCCTGCGAGGTCGTTGCGGGAGGCGATGGAGCAAAGCGCCAGTCCTTGGACATGCTGGAATTCGTGCGCGGCGAACTGGGTTTGGATGCACTGATTTCCGCTGCCATCGAACGCGGGGTCCGGGCCCGCTATCAGCGTGTCGATCCTGCCGATTGAACGGCTGACTGTCTCCGACAAACGGCAAAACGAGGGTCGGAGCTGCAATTGATCAGGCACCTGGCAGATGGCGGGACCTTGTCGCGATGAGGGTGGCTGGAATCGCTGCCTGTCTCGCAGGCGCGCCGGCCGCCACGCTGGGGTTTCTTGCCGCGTTCCATCTGGTGGATTTATGGCCGGCCATGGCCTGTGTCGGGGTCAGCGTGGCCGCCGCGACCGCGTTCGCGTTGGTATGGCAGCGGGACCTCGACCTTTTGACACAGTCGGTCAGGCGCGTGGCGTCGGACGACACCGGCCCGCTCACCGAAGCGGAGCGCGCGGTTATGATGGACTCGCTGGGCCGCGAGATCGCCCGCTTGTCTCGCCGCCTCGCCACGCGTGCGGCGTTGCAGGAGCAATACCGGCGGGCAGATACGTTGATCCTGGAGCGACTCCCGGATCCGGTGATCGTGCTGGCGCGCGACCGCACGGTGCGTCGCGCCAATGCGGCCGCCCGTTCGGCGTTCGAGGACGATCTACCGGCCTTGCTGCGCCATCCCGGCGTGCGCGGCGCAATCGATCGCGCGCTGGCGACAAACGCCACGCAGACCGCCGAAGTACTGCTGCGCGCGCCGGTGCCGCGGGACCTGTATGCCACCGTGGTGCCGATGGACCCGCCGTTGGCCGATGGCGGAGAGGTGCTCGTCGTGCTGTCAGATCGCACGCGGGAGCGTGTGGCGGAGCGGATGCGAGCCGATTTCGTGGCCAATGTCAGCCATGAGCTTCGGACTCCACTGGCGTCGCTGATTGGCTTCGTCGAGACGCTGCAAGGACCGGCGGCTGATGATCCCCCGGCGCAGCGGCGTTTTCTCGAGATCATGGCCGAACAAGGCGCTCGGATGAACCGTTTGATCGACGATCTGCTAAGTCTGTCGCGGATCGAACTGACCGAACATCAGGTGCCGTCCGAACCGCTCGACCTGACCGGCCTGGTCGAACGGATGGCAGCGGGATTCGAACCTCGGCTGGCGGAGCGCAGAGTGCGGCTGGGGCTGCGGATGGACGACGATCTGCCTGCCGTCGCCGGGGATGCCGATCAGATCGCCCAGGTGCTGCAGAACCTGTTGGACAACGGCCTGAAATATGGTCGCGACGGCGGCGAACTCACGCTGGACGTCGCGGTTGCGGAACCCGGGCAGCGCTGGCCGAACCGGCGCGGCATTGTGGTTTCGGTTGCCGACCAGGGTGCCGGTATTTCCCGCGAACACCTGCCCCGCCTGACGGAGCGCTTCTACCGGGTGGACAAGGGGCGTTCCCGCGCGGTGGGTGGCACCGGCCTGGGTCTGGCGATCGTCAAACACATCGTCAATCGCCACCGGGGTCAGTTGCTGATCGAGAGCGAGGTGGGCAAGGGCACCACGGTCAGTGTATGGCTGCCGGCGACTGCCAGCACCGCTGATGGCGGAGGTCGAGCCACCGCAATCCGGTGAAGCATGAGGTTGTATGGAATCGCCACACTCTCCCAGAACGGCATGGCTGGCGCTGGCAATTCTGACAGCTTTGCTCGTGCCTCCCGCCGCGTATGCGCAAACGGGTCAGGTAGCATCCTTGCTGGATGCCTTGTCGCTCATCAGCGGCGGTATGCTCGTTGCGCCGCCGCTGACACCGGAGATTACACAGGATGGCGGCCTGTACCGCGTTCGCATACCGCTCCCAACGCTGACCGCTCCGCAGGGCGCAGCGATCGAGGCGACTGCCACGCCGATCGACCCGGCGGCCTGGGACCTTACCGACCTGACCTTGCCACAGACCAGCACGTTCGTGGTGCAGGGCGATCCTGGACGCCCGGCGAAGTCGTCGGTGATCTCCATCGGAAGCCAGTCGGGCCACGCCCGGATCGATCCGACACTGGCGTCGCCCTCGTCCTACAAATTCCAACTGGGCGACATCGCCCTTCACGACAGCCCGCCGGCGCCGCCAACTGACCACATCACCCTCGGAAGCGTGACGTTTGAAGGCACGATCGCGGGAGATACCGAGGGCCGCATGACGGCTCGGTCCTACGCGATGGCGAACAACGGGGACCTGGCGGGGACGAGCAGTCAGGGCTTTCCCGGCCACATGTCGTTGCAAAGCTTCAGCGCTCGCTACGACGTCGATGGTCTGGACCGGGCCAAGGCCGCGAATTTGCGGGAAATGCTGGCGGCAGTCGCGGCATCCCAGCCGGCAACGGGATCGATGTCGCCGCTTGTGCGGGAACGGCTTCGTGCGATTTTCGACGCCAGCGACGGTCTCCTATCCCGCTTGAATGTGGCGGAAACGCTGCACGGTCTGCATTTTGAACTTCCGAATGCCAGTGGCGATATAAGCGACATAAGCCTCAACGCGGCTGGCGAAACGCGTAACGACCACGTTGCCGGCCATATGGATATCGGATTCGACGACATGATCCTGACATCCGTCCCGGCTCAGTTCGCGCCATACATACCCCGGCGGATCGATATAAAGGCCGCGTTCTCAGGTCTCCAGGCCCAGGCGCTACGCCAGTTCCTGAAGGATGCGACGGCTCCGAACGCCAATCCGGACGCCTTGCAGGCTCGGGCGATTGCCCTTCTCAACGAACCGGGAGCCGCGGCCGGAATCGAGTCGATGGTGATCCAGTCGGGGCCATTGCTTGTGACGGGATCGTCTCAGGTCCGCCCCTTGCCCGACGGGTCGGCTGCGCTTGATGTTCATCTGACCGCGCGCGGTGTCGATGCGATGCTGGCACTGGTTCAGGCCGATCCCAGGGCCCAGCAGATGATGCCGATGCTGTTCATGGCGAAAGGTATGGGCAAGCCCGAGGGTGACAGCATTGTCTGGGACATCGACGTTGCCAATGGTGCCGTCCTGGTGAACGGCGTGCCTTTCGGTCATCGAGGCGGGGCAGCGCCGGCGGCGCGGCCTCCGATCAACCGGTAAAGCCCGACCTCACGGATGGTCCGGTCCTCGAGTTCCAGGCTGGTTTCGATGCGGTACGTGGCAAAGCGCTCAAGACCGCTCTTCGGCAGGTAGGCGCGGCCAGGATCGGCGATCCAAACCTCGGCGCTGCGGGCCATCTCCGTCAACCAGGGCATGATATGTCCGGTCATCGGCGCCTCGTAGCAAACATCGCCGCATACAATGACATCCCAACGGCAGGCTTCACCCACAACGTCACCGGCCGGCAAGACCGCCGCCTGGTTGATGGCGGCGTTCAACCCGATTGCCGTGTGTGCAAGACTGTCGATCTCCGAGGCCTCGACACAAACAGCGCCCGCTTTTGCACAGGCGATGGCCGCAATGCCGCAACCGGCTGCAAAGTCCAGGACCCGCTTGCCCGCCACCAAAGCGGGATTATCGAGGACATGACGCGCGATCGCCTGGCCGCCCGGCCACGCGAAGGCCCAGAAAGGCGGCTCGATATTGCGTTCGGCCAACCAGGTTTCGGTCGCCTGCCAGATCGGCGTGATCTCAGTGGCGAGGTACATCTGGATTTCCGGAACGTGGCAGGCGGTTGCCAGAACCGTATGAGCCCGGACGAACGAAGCCGGATCGGGTGGCGGACCTGTCAAAGCCAGCCCGCCAGTATCGCCACACCAACCGTCACGCCGACCTCGCGATTGGCCCGGAACAACCGCAAACATCCCGCCGGATCATCGATGTCGAGTGCAACGACCTGTCGCGCCAGCAGCCAGGCCGGCAGCGCAAGAGCGGGGTAGAACCACGGACCGATGCCGGCGAGCCAGCCGGACAGCACCAGGGCACTGAGCATCGCCGTGTAGCATGCAGCCAGGAAAGGCCTGGTTTGTTCGCCAAACAGGCGCGCCGTCGAGCGAACGCCCACCAATGCATCGTCTTCCCGGTCCTGATGGGCATAGATCGTGTCGAAACCGAGATCCCAGAGGATTGCAGCCAGATAGAGCGCGGCCCAGGCGCCATCCAGGTCCCCGGAGGCGGCAGCATATCCCATCGGCGCTCCGAACCCGAAGGTGAAGCCCATGATCAGTTGGGGCCACCAGGTCACCCGCTTTGCCAAAGGATACAGACCGACCAGCAGAAGCGACGCAATCCCGAGACCCTGCGACAGCCGGTTGAGCTGAAGCAACACAACCAGCCCGGCCAGGAGCAGCACGCCCAGAAACGTCAAAGCCTGGATGGGTCTCAGCGCGCCCGACGCGAGCGGCCGCCCAGCGGTCCGCGTCACAAGCTGGTCGATGTCACGATCCCAAAGATCGTTGATAACGCACCCCGCGGCCCGCATCACGAGGCTTCCGGCGGCAAACAGGGTGAGCAAGCGGATCGTCCCGGGCACCGGAGCGCGGGCCAGCAAAATGCCCCACAGGCCTGGCAGGAACAGCAACCACGTGCCGATCGGCCTGTCCATCCGCGCCAGAAGCAGATATGGCAGCCAGGCGCGTGGCAATCTTGCAACCCAGCCAGTGGCGACAATGTCAGTGTGTGTTATCAAGAGATTTGTTCGCCCTTCCGTCTATTCCGCCGCCGACCGTATAGCAAATCCATGATCCGCCTGTACGTCGAGGCGGACCTTGCCGCCGGTTCGCTTGTCGAGGCAACCGAGCGTCAGGCCCATTACCTTACCGGGGTCATGCGTCGCGGTATTGGCAGTTCGGTGCAATTGTTCAATGGGCGCGACGGCGAATGGGATGGGCATATCGCGTCCACG
>Ga0302320_10009980_pt1 | contig 20329 bp, 17 predicted proteins | sample Bog_T0_3_FD_202130 | JGI IMG/M metagenome (GOLD analysis project Ga0302320, IMG submission 202130) | Peat permafrost microbial communities from Stordalen Mire near Abisko, Sweden - Bog_T0_3 | ecosystem: Environmental > Terrestrial > Soil > Wetlands > Peat | place: Sweden: Abisko, Stordalen Mire...
AAACGGGGTCTTCCCGGTCACGAGCGAGGGCAGATAGTGGGTCATGCGCAGGCGCATCTGGTTCAGCCCGACGATGAAGATGTTCCGGCTCTCGAAGCCCCGGCGCTCCAGGGCCCCCATCACCGCCTCGACCAGCGGAATCGGGGTGGCCAGGCCGGGGCCGGAGTCGGTGTAGACCTTGAGGCCGACCCGCTTCTTCGGGCCCGGCACCAGCTTGTGGTGGGAGGTGCGCTCGAAGTCGCTGATCAAGGCCTCGACCGCCCGGTCGTAATTGACGGAATCGAAGCGGGCCAGCCGGGCCTGAAAGACCGGCTCGCGCGGAGCTTTCGCGGCCGCGGCACCCGGCACCGACGGCGAGCCCACCAGCGGGCTGCCGGGATCGACCGCGGCCCCAAAAGCCCCGGCTCCCGCCGCGGCCATGGCCAGCCCGCCGGCGAACCGGAGGGAAAATAAGGCGCGCCGGGGATACGACGGTTTAAAATTCGGGCGGGAGTACATCATGGTCTTTTCAGACGGCAAACCGTCGAACTTGACAGCAGAGCGGACCGGTTGAAAGTGCTTTCTTTCTTAAAGGACGTTCCCGGCGCCAGACAAGTTCCATGCCCGTAATCAAATCTTCCAGCGTCCGCGATCTGAAGTTCCGGGCCAACATCGCCGAAGTCGTCTCCCGGGTGGTGACATTGCGCAAGGCGGGCAGCCAGCTCAAAGGCCTCTGCCCCTTCCACGCCGAGAAAAGCCCGTCCTTTCACGTCAGCCCCGACAAGGGCTACTACAAATGCTTCGGCTGCGGCAAAGCGGGCGATGCCATCACTTTCGTGCAGGAAACCGAGCAATTGACCTTCACCGAGGCGGTCGAGGCCCTCGGCCAGCGCTTCGGCATCGTGATCGAGTACGAGGACGGCCGCGGCCCGACCCAGGAGGACCGCTCGCTGCGCCAGGAACTCTACGACCTGCACGAGCAGGCGGCCGATCACTTCCACGAGACCTTCAAGGGCGCCCAGCCCGCGGGGGAGTTCATGCGGGCCTATTGGACGCAGGAGCGGGGCTTTCCCCCCGAATTGGCCGACGAATTCAAGATCGGGGTCGCCCCGGCCGAGGACACCGGGCTCGCCGCCCGGCTCCTCAAGCACCGCTATTCCGAGGACGCGCTCCGCCAATGCGGGCTCTTCTTCATCCGGGACGGAGCCGTCATCACCCTCGGCGCCCTGCGCTCCCGCTTCCGCGGCCGGCTCATGATCCCGATCCGCGACCACCAGGGCCGGGTCGTCGCCTTCACCGCCCGCCAGACCGGCCTGACCCCGGCGGACGATCCCGCCCGGGAGGCAAAATACGTCAATTCGCCCGAGACGCCGATCTTCAGCAAGGGCAACCTCCTCTTCAACCTGGACCGCGCCCGCAGCGCCGTGGGCGAGGGCCGGCCCTTCGTCATGGTGGAGGGCCAGCTCGATGCCCTCCGCTGCTGGCAGGTCGGCCTCAAAACGGCCGTCGCCCCCCAGGGCACCTCGATCACGGAGGGCCAGCTGGCGCTCCTCCGCCGCTACCACCCCGAGATCGAATGCTTCTTCGACAGCGACGGAGCCGGCCAGAAAGCCGCGCTGCGGCTCCTCCCCCTCGCCCTCAAGGCCGGCATTGAAGTGCGCTTCCTCGGGCTGCCCGGCGCGGAAAAGATCGATCCGGACCTGATCTTCCGGGAGCGCGGCTTGCCGGCCTACGCCGAGCTCAAGCGCAACGCCGTCAGTGCCATGACCTTCCTTCGCCGGCATGTCCTGCCGCCCGGCGACCAAGCCACCCCCCAAACGGTCGCCCGCGCCCTCGAGCAGGTTTACGAGGTCGTGGCCGCGGCGGAGTCCGAAGTCCTTCAAAGCCAGCTCTTATCCGAAATCGCGCCGGCAGTCGGCGCCCTGAAGGTCCCGCCGGATGCCTTCGCCCGGGACTTTGCCGCCTTCCTCCGCCACCGCGGCCGGGGCCGGCCCGCGCCCAAAACGGCCGCCGCCCCGGCGCCGGCCTCCGCCGTCTCCTCCGAACGGGACCTGCTCGTCCTCTGCCTGCACCACGAGCGCTGGGGCCGGGCCCTGAGCTCCGCCCTGCCCGACCATACCTGGATCGACCAGAGCCACCCCGCCGGCGTCCTGCTCAACCGATTTCTGGCGGAATTCGAGCATCAAAGCTGGCCAGGGCGAGACCACCTCGATACCTTGCTCGAAACCCCGGAGGAAAAAAGCCTGGTCGCCTCTCTGCTCTTCGATCCCCCCACGTTTGATGATCCGGCCAAAGTGGCCCAGGAAGGCCTGCGGCAATTGCGCTCCCGGGCGCTCGAGCCCCGGCTCCGGCAAATAGAACTTGCATTAGCCAACGGGTCGGAAGAGGTTAACAGTGACCCAATTTCGCTCTTGAAAGAGAGCGTCGAACTGCGTCGTCAGCTGCGCCAGCCCATGGTGCTGGCGCCCGCGGACTAGGGTAGAGGGGTCACATTTCATTTTTATATGCCGCGTAAAGCCAAGCCAGCCGCCAGCGAAACCTCCGAGGCCGTCGAAGCCGTCCTCGCCCGCACCCCCGCGCCCGGCGAAGCCGGCGACACCCTGGCTGATGCCGCCGCGGCGGCCCCCGGCGGGATCAACGAGAAGATCCGCCAGCTGATCCGCCTTTCCAAGGAACAGGGCTACCTGACCTTCGACGACATCAACGAGGCGCTGCCCGAGTCGGTCGAAAACCAGGAGGAAATCGATAACGTCCTCTCCATCCTGCAGAATCTGGAGATCGAGATCCTCGAGCCCGACCAGGTCGAGGACTACAAGCAGCGCCAGGAAGAGGCCGAGGAGGAGGAGTCCCGCACCTCCCAGAATGACATCCTGGACGACCCGGTGCGGATGTACCTCAAGCAGATGGGCCAGGTGCCGCTGCTGACCCGCGAACAGGAAGTCGAGATCTCCAAGCGGATCGAGACGGCCGAGCTCAAGGCCCAGGAAGCGCTCTTCCAGGCTTCCGCCATTGGCGCCTATGTCGCCGGCCTCGGCGCCAAGCTGATGAATCGCGAGGAGCGCTTCGACCGGATCGTGATCGACAAGAAGATCGAGAGCCGGGACGCCTACTTCAAGTCGCTGCCCAAATTGGTCGAAAACACCCAGCGCACCGAGGCGGCCGTGGCCGAGACCTGGGACGACTACGCCAAGTGCCGCTCCGACGCCGAGAAAAAGAAGCTCCTGACCAAATTCCGCAAGCGGGAGACGGCGCTGCGCGCCAACTTTCCCAAGTTCTATTTCAAGCTCAAGGTCTACGAGGAATACCTCGACCAGCTCTGGCCGGTCCTGGACGAGATCGACACCCTTTTCGACCAGCTGGAGCGGGCCAAGCATCCCCGGACCAAGAAGGACGCAGCTATCGACACCAAGTCGATTGCGGCCGACCTGCGCCGCATTGAGATCGAGCAGCGCATCTCCCCCACCCAGTTGCTCGAGACCGTCCGCCAGACCCAGACCCACGTGCGGGAGGCCCACAAGGCCAAGACCGAGATGGTCGAGGCCAACCTGCGCCTAGTCATCTCCATCGCCAAGAAATACACCAACCGCGGCCTCTCCTTCCTCGACCTGATCCAGGAGGGCAACATGGGCCTGATGAAGGCGGTGGAAAAATTCGAGTACCGCCGCGGCTACAAGTTCTCGACCTACGCCACCTGGTGGATCCGGCAGGCCATCACCCGCTCGATCGCCGACCAGGCCCGGACCATCCGGATCCCGGTCCACATGATCGAGACCCTGAACAAGGTGATGCAGGTCCAGAAGCAATTGCTGCAGGAGTATGGCCACGAGCCGACTCCGGACGAGGTGGCCGACGAGATGAATCTTCCGGTCGAGCGCGTCCAGCAGATCATGAAGATGGCGCAGCAGCCCATCTCGCTGCAGTCGCCGGTCGGCGACGGCGACGACACCAATTTCGGCGATTTCATCGAGGACAAGTCGGCGGAGAACCCGTACGACATGACCGCCTACTCCCTCCTGCGGGAGAAGATCATCGATGTGCTCGACACCCTGACCGAGCGCGAGCGCCGCGTCCTGTCGCTGCGCTTCGGCCTGATCGACGGCTACAGCCGGACCCTCGAGGAAGTGGGCAAGCAGTTCAAGGTCACCCGCGAGCGCATCCGGCAAATCGAGGCCAAGGCGCTGCGCAAGATGCGCCACCCGACCCGGATCCGTCAGTTGCACGGCTTCTTCGACGCCGAGCAGATCGACAACGCCCAGAACCTGATGAAGGTCGCCGCGACCAACCGGCCCCACAGCCATCTGCATCCCCACGGGCTGATCGGGCACCTCCGGCCGGACTCCAAATAAGCCCGCTTCCGCCTTTACACCCCGGGATTCGGGCCTAGACTCGATTCATGTCATCTTTCCGTCCAGAACTGGCCGCCTTCGGCGTCGGCGGCGGAGAATTGATGATCGTCTTGATCATCATCCTCGTCCTCTTTGGCGGGGCCAAGCTCCCCGGCCTGGCCCGCGGTCTCGGTCAATCGATCAAGGAATTCAAGAAAGCCCAGAAGGACGACGAGCCCGAGAAGGTCGAGCCCAAGGTCATCGAGGGCAAGAAGACAGAGCCGGCCAACACGCACGGCGGCAATTAGGTGATGTCCGGCCTGCCGCGATCCGGCCGGGCCCTCCTCATCCGGGCGACCGCCTGCGGTGCCCTGCCCCTTTTCGCCGGCTTAGCCGGCTGCTCGGGACCCGCGCCCACGGCTTCGACTGCCCCGGCGGTCCCCGTGGTTGCCGCGGCCCCCCTCCCCGCGCCCGCCCCTGCTATCTTTCCCGTCGAACCCGCGCTGGCGCCGGCCCCCGCCGCACCCGAGCTCGCCCCCGAGGTCGAGGATCCGGCGGTGACCGCGGCTGTCCCCGCCACGGCCATGGCCCCCTTCCGGGTCAGCGATGCGCCCATCCAGTCCTTCGGCTTCACCGTCGAGATCCTCGGCGACCCCGCCACCCGGCGGGTCAGGACGATCACCGTGGTCAGCGTCTGGCCCAACGGCTCGGCCGGACGGGCCGGCCTGCGTCCGGGCAGCTCGATTATCGCGATCGACGGCCGGCCGGTGGCGGACTTCGCCGCCAGCCTGGCCAAAGGCTCCGCCCTCAACCGGATCCTCATGAACAAGGTGCCGGGCGACCGGGTCCGGCTGGTCGTCGTCCGCGACTCGCGGCCGCCCCAGACCATCCTCGTCGTCCAGGGCGGCGGCGCCATTCCCGGCCTTTCGTTGTGATCGCCGCACCCGCCCGAAAACCCGGACGTTGACAGGGGGCTTGCCCAACGATTTGGTGTCCAAGGCGACACCATCGTCCCCCGTTCGCGTTAAGCAATCATGGCCAATCTCCTCGGTTATTTCTCTAACGACATCGGCATCGACCTGGGCACCGCCAACACCCTGGTCTACGTGAAGGATAAAGGCATCGTCTTGCGCGAGCCTTCGGTCGTCGCCCTCGACACCGTCACCCGCAAGGTCCGCGCCGTCGGCGCAGAAGCGAAGCGAATGCTCGGGCGCACACCGGGCAACATCACCGCCATCCGCCCGATGAAAGACGGCGTTATCGCCGACTTCGACGTGACCGAGGCGATGCTCCGTTACTTCATCCAGAAAGCCAGCCAGAGTTTCCGCGCTCCCCCGCGGGTCGTGATCGCGATCCCCTCCGGCATCACCGCCGTCGAAAAGCGCGCGGTGATGGATTCCGCCACCCATGCCGGCGCCCGCAAGGTTTACACCGTCCCGGAACCCATGGCCGCCGCCATCGGGGTCGGGCTGCCGATCGACGAACCGGCCGCCAACATGATCGTGGACATCGGCGGCGGCACAACCGAGATCGCCGTCATTTCCCTCGGCGGGGTCGTCTTCTCAAAATCGATCCGGGTGGCGGGCGACGAGCTGGACAGCGCCATCATCAATTACATGAAGCGGGCGTACAATCTCCTGATCGGCGAGCGCACGGCTGAGGAGATCAAGATCTCCATTGGCTCCGCTTTCCCGCTCGACGACGAGCTGACGATGGAGGTGAAGGGCCGCGATTCGGTCGCGGGCCTGCCCAAGACGATCCACATCACCTCCCAGGAGATCCGCGAAGCCCTGGCCGATACGATCTCCGCCATCGTCGACGCCGTGCGCGCCACCCTGGAGCGCTGCCCCCCGGAACTGTCCGCCGATCTGGTCGACCGCGGCTTCGTCATGGCCGGCGGCGGCTCCCTAATCCGCGGCATCGACCGCCTGTTGAGCGAGAAGACCGGCCTGCCGGTCATCGTCGCCGACGATCCCCTTTCCGCCGTGGCCAACGGCACCGGCGCGATGCTGCCCGACCTGTCCTGGCTGTCGCAGAACATGTAGGTGCGCAAACGCTTTGATCAAGCCCGCCCGTTCACCACTCTCGCCCTCGTCCTCCTCGCGTGGCTCGTCTTGCCCGCGGCGATCAAGGCGCTGACGCGGGCGAGCTTTTTCGAGCTGACCGCCCCGGTCGAGGCCGCCGCCTCCCACGTGCGCGATCTGCAGGAGTTCTGGTCGCTGCGCCTTCACAGCAAGACCGAGCTGATCGAGGCCGGCCGCGACCTGGCCCGGGTCAACGCCTTCTACGCCAATTCCGTCCAGCAGGAAGCGGAGCTGCGGGCGGAAAACGCCCGCCTGGAGCAGATCCTCCATCTGCCCGCCCGCCCGGAATACCGCTACGAGGCCGCCCGGGTCGCCCAGCGGGACTTCTCCTCCTGGTGGCAGCGCCTCGTGATCCGCAAGGGGCATAATTTCGACATTCCGCTCCACGCCCCCGTAATCTTCACCGGCGGGGTGGTGGGACGCGTGACCGAGGTCCACGCCTACACCTCCGTCGTCGAACTGATCAGCAGCCCCAATCTTCGCCTGGCCGCCTTCATCGAAGGCGACAACCGCCCGGTTTCCTTCCAGGGCGGCATCAACCCCACCTTGGGGCCCGCCCGCGGCCTGATCGAATTTGTGCCGCTCGACACCTTTACCGTGCCCGGCGCCCCGCCGCGCAAACTCGTGACCTCCGGCCTGGGCGGGGAATTCCCCCCCGGCCTGGTGCTGGGCGAAGTCGTAAAGGTGGAACCCAGCACCGACGGTTTGTTCAAAACCGGTGAAGTCCGCCTCGACCCGCGCCTTGACCAATTGACGGAAGTGACCGTGCTCGTGCCTTTGCCGGACAAGTGATCCGGCCCCTCCCCTCCGTGCGCTCCGCCTTGGCCCTTTTTCTGACCCTCTTCCTGCTCTGGATCCTGCTCGCCCAGGTCAACCACAGTCTCGCCCCCTGGCATGTCTACCTGTTTGCCGGCGGCCTCTACGTCACCCAAGCCGCTCTCGTCATGGCGCTGCGGCCCGGATTCGCCGCCATCCTCGCGGCGGGGATGGTCTGCGATGCCAATACGCCCGTGCCCTTCGGCACGCATACCCTGATGTTTGCGGTCACCTACGCCGTGCTCTACCGCCTCCGCGACCGGCTGCCCCATGAGGAATTGGTCGGGCAGATCGCCATCGTCCTCATCGCCAATTTCGCCCTGTTTTTCGGCCTGACCTTCCTGCGCCTCCGGCCGGTGCCGCGATTCGCGTGGCCGCGCCTGGTCTCCGACCTGCTCCTGTCCCAGCTTTTCATCGGACTGGTTGCCCCCTGGTATTTCTCCCTGCAACAGCGGGCCCTGGCGCTGGCGGCGGACCGTTCCGCCGAATCGTACCGCGCCTGATTCCGGCCCTCCTCCATGCGCGAAACTGACCATGGCTCGTCGTCCGGCCGGATGATGGAATCGCACGAGGCGCGGGATCCGCGTATCTTCGCCTTCGGGATCTTGGTCGCCGTCCTGCTCCTGATTCTGGTCATCGGCCTCGCCTACCGCCAGCTGTTCCAGTCGCCCCAATTGCGCGAGAGCGAGCGGCTGCAGACCCAGCGACGAGTGCTGATTCCCGGGCCCCGCGGCAACATCTACGATCGCTTTGGCCGGCTTCTGGTCGGCAACCAGCCGCGGTTTTCCGTCGTGCTCTACCTCGACGAATTGCAGGGCGACTTCCGGCGCGAATCGATCCGGATTCGGAACAACTACCGCGCTACGGGCGACAAGGAGCTGCCGAGCTGGAGCCAGATGGAGCAGATCGCGCACGCCAGCGTCGCGCAGAGCTACCTCGACCAGGTCGACGCCCTCACCGGCCGGCACGACCGCATCGACGCCGGGGCCCTGACCCGGCATTTCGAGCGCCAGCTCTACATGCCCTATACTCTGGTCAATGACCTGACCTCGGCAGAGTTCGCCGAATTGCTGGAAGGGCTCCCCGTCGGCTCACCGCTCCAGCTCTACACCGCGGTCGAGCGCTACTACCCTTACGGCTCGGCCGCTTCCCATGTCCTGGGCTATGTCGGGGCCGAGGAGGCGCCCGCCGCCGAAGACTTTCCGGGGGAGGATCTGAAGACTTTCCCCATGCCAGGCACCATCGGCCGCGACGGACTGGAAAAGTGGTTCGACTCGCGGCTGCAGGGCACGGCCGGCGGATCCATCTTCCGGGTCGATCCCGCCGGCTACAAGGTCAACCCCCCGTTGGAGCATCGCCAGCCGGTCCAGGGCCATAATCTGGTCTCCTCGCTCGATATCGATCTCCAGGTGGCGGCGGAGGAAACGCTGGGCGATCAGACCGGGGCCGCCGTCGCCCTCGACGTGCGCACGGGCGAAGTCCTCGTGCTCGCCAGCAAGCCGGATTACAATCTCAACGAATTTTCGCCCCGGCTCAGCCATGAGTCGGCCGCCGCCATTGAAAAAAGCGGGGCCTGGCTGAATCTGGCCGTGGCGGGGTTCTATCCGCCGGGTTCGACGTTCAAGACCATCGTGACGATGGCCGGACTGCGCCATCATACGCTCGATCCCAACAATACCGATGTCGATTGCGAGGGGCACGTCCGCGTCGGGAACCGGATCTTCAGCTGCGACAACGGCAACGGCCACCATGGTCGCCTCGCTCTGAGCGAGGCCATCGCCCAAAGCTGCGACATCTATTTCTACGAGCACGGCCTGATGATCGGTCCGGACTCGATCGCCAGTGAGGCCCGCCTTTTCCATCTCGACGAGCCGACCGGCATCGAGCTTCCAGGTGAATCCCGGCACATGATCATTCCCGACCCCGCCTGGAAAAAGGAGAAGTACCATGAGGCCTGGACCGACGGGGACACTGCCAACACCTCCATCGGGCAAGGTTACGTGACAGTCACCCCGCTCGGCATGGCCTGCTACGTCGCCTCGCTTGCGCGCAATCAAACCCAGACTCATCCGTTCCTCCTGCATGATCCCGATCGGCCGGCGCAGCAGTCCGAACCCATTGGCCTTAGCCCAGCGGACCGCGAGGTTCTGCTCGAAGGTATGGAGGGATGCACGACTCACGGCACGGCCAAAATCCTGGCCCTGCCGAACTATGTCGTCCCGGGCGTGCGCATCGCGGGAAAAACTGGCACGGCCCAGTACGGCAACCACCTCAACATCGCCTGGTTCATTTGCTTTGCCCCGCTCGAGGATCCCAAAATCGCCGTCGCGGTCGCGGTGCAAAGCGACAAGCCGGGGGAAAACTACGCCGGCGGCATCTACGGCGCCTCGGTCGCCGACGCTATCCTCCAGAAATACTTCGAAAAGCTCCGCCAACCGGCCACCCGGCCGATCGCCTCCCTACCCTAGGATCTCCAGCATCCGGACGAACAGCCGGTTGACCTTGGCCTGGTTCGATTTCACCAGATCCTTGAACTTGGCGAAATCGATTTCGGTGTTCTCCAGGCCGTTGGCGTAATTGTCGATCAGAGCGAGGCTGTTGTAGCGCAGGCCCGCCTCGGTGCAGAGGTCGGCCTCGTGACCGGCGGTCATCCCGATGACATCGCCCCAGTGCTGGACCACCCGGATCTCCGCCTTGGTTTCAAAGCGCGGGCCCTGCATCTGGACGTAGACCTTGCCGGGATGGATCGTGAATTCCGGCGCGAGTTTTTCCCGCAGGAGGGGAATCAGATTGTTGGCGATCCCGGGCGCCCCGCCTTTCAGCTCCTGATCGAAAAACGTCGCCGGACCCTGCTGCAGATTGAGGTAGTCGCTGCAGGAAACCATCGTGCCGGGGGGCAGCTCCTTTTTGAGGGAGCCGACGGAATTGAGGGAAACGACGTCCTGGAAACCAAGTTCGGCCAAGCCCCGGATATTCGCCCGGTAGTTGATCGAATGCGGCGGCAGGGGGACGCCATTGCCATGCCGATTGATCAAGACGTGGTCGCCCTGGGCGCGGTAGGCCAACGCGCCATAGGGCGTTTCGACCGTCTTGATCGGCCAACCGGCAAAAAGGGTCGAATTGACGATGCTCGTGCCGCTGATGAAGGCGATCTTCATGAAAAGTCCGGCCTTCAGCCGACCCAGGAAATCTTCTGGATGCGCCGGGCCAGCTCCACGTCCTTGGCCGTGACTTTGTCTTTGGCGTCATGGGTGTTCAGGCGAATGGAGACCCGGTTGTAGACGTTGCTCCAGTCCGGATGGTGATTCATCGCCTCGGCTTCAAAACCTACCCGGACCATAAAGGAGAGGGCGGCACGGAAGTCCCCAAACTGGAACGACTTTTCCAACGCATCCCGTTTGAATTTCCAACCGGGCAATTTGGCTAGGGCAGCCGAAACGGCCGCCGCGCTTAAGGGCTTGCTCATGCCCCTAACCTGGAGCCCGAGGGGGGCGCGCGCAAGCCCCGGCCCATGGGGCCTTTCCCCACGAGCTTAGCCTTGCCAGCGACCGGGCCGCCCGGCCACCCTGCCAGCACCGATCTGCATGCCTCCCGACCGCTCCGATTCCTCCCTTCCGCCGGCTTCCACCCCGGCCTCCGGAGCGGCGGCGCGATCCGACGTCCCCGGCCATATCGCCATCATCATGGACGGGAATGGCCGCTGGGCCAAGCAACGGGGCCTGCCGCGGATTGAAGGCCATCGCCGCGGCGTGGAAACCGTCCGCACCATTACCTTTGCCGCCCGCGATTTAGGGGTGCGGATGCTGACCCTATACGCCTTTTCGGTCGAAAACTGGAGGCGGCCCCAGGACGAAGTCGGCGGCCTGATGGGTCTCCTGGAATTCTACCTGAAGCGGGAGCTGAAAACCTTCATCCGCGACCGGGTGTGCTTTCGGACGATCGGGCGGACCGACGAGATGCCCGCGGGGGTGCAGAAGCTCCTGCGGCAGACGGAGGAAAAGACCCGGCAGTTCACGGACTACACCCTGGTCCTGGCCCTCAACTATGGCGCCCGCACCGAGGTGATCGACGGGGCCCGGGCCTATGCGGCGGCTGTCGCCGCCGGACGGGAAAAACTGAACGACGCCTCCTGGGCTACCTTCAGCCGCTATCTCTACACCGCGGGCATGCCCGACCCCGACCTGGTGATCCGGACCTCGGGCGAGACCCGCATCAGCAACTTCCTCCTCCTCCAGGCCGCCTACGCCGAGTTTGTCTTCACCCCGGTCCTCTGGCCCGATTTCAGCAAGGCGGATTTGGTCGCGGCCATTGGCGAATATGCCCGGCGCGAGCGGCGCTTCGGCCTGACGAGCGAACAGATCAAGCCGGCGGGCGCGGTCAAATAGCGGCCGGTTCCGCCCCTCCCTCATGGCCAAGCGCATCTTCAGCACCACCCTCCTTTGGGTCCTCCTTTGGCTTATCCTGTGGTATTTCCGGACGACCGGAGCGGTGGCCCTCATCGTCCTGATGACGGTCCTGACCCTGCGGGAATTTTACCAATTGCAGGCCGCGGCCGGCCGGGCTCCCTTCGCCAAGCTGGGGATCATCTTCGGCGGCCTGATTGCCGCCGCCCCGGCGCTGGCGCTCGCCTTCCGCTGGGACGAGAACCGGCTTTTGCCGATCGCAATCGTCGTCTTTTCCATCCGCATCCTGACCGAACGCCAGGCGGAGCGGCGGGCCGACGCCCTGGCCTCCACCCTCTTCGGGTTGGTTTACGTGGCCTTGCTCCTGCAATTTTTCGTGCGCCTGGTCATACCGCTGCCGGGCGACCTGATCAGCCCCGCCGGGCGGCTTCTTCTCTGCCTCTGGGTCGTGGCGGTCGCGAAATTCTGCGACACCGGCGCCCTGTTGGGCGGCATGGCCGCCGGTCGGCACGCCATGGCGCCGACCATCAGCCCAAAAAAGACCTGGGAAGGGGCGGTGGCCGGCGTCCTGGCCGCGATGCTGGTCGGGGCCTTCATCGCCTGGGCCGCCCGGCGGGAAGTGGGGCTCGTCCTGACCCCGCTGCGCGGGGCGCTCCTGGCCGCCCCGGTGGCGGTGGCCGGAATCATTTCGGATCTGATCGAGTCGATCCTGAAGCGCCAGGCCGGCCGCAAGGATTCCGGGGCCAGCGTGCCCGGGATCGGCGGGATCTTCGACGTCGCCGACAGCCTGATCCTGGCGGCTCCCGTCGGCTACTATCTCCTTGGCTTCAAATAAGCCATGAAGCAGATCGTCCTTCTCGGTGCGACCGGCTCCATCGGCGAAAACACGCTGCGCGTCGTCGCCGCCCATCCCAGCCGGCTGCAGCTGGCGGCGGTGGCGGCCCGCACGAACTGGCAGCGGCTGGCGGAAATCGCGCGTCTTTTCAAAGTCCCCCAGGTCGGAATCTATGACGAAGCCGCCTACCAGGCGGCGCGGGCTTCGGGGGCTTTCCCGCCCGGCACCCGCCTGGTCGGAGGTCTGTCCGGATTGGTGGAATTAGCCCAGCTGCCCGAGGCGGACACGGTCCTGGTGTCGGTCGTCGGCACGACCGGCCTCGAACCGGCTCTGGCCGCCCTACGGGCGGGTAAAGCGTTGGCCCTAGCCAGCAAGGAAATCCTCCTCCTCGCCGGGAAGTTCGTCATGGCGGAGGCCAAGGCGCGTCAGTCCCGGCTCTTGCCGGTCGATAGCGAACACAGCGCGATCGCGCAGTGCATCCAGGGGCATCCGACCGCCGGGTTGAAGCGGATCATCGTCACCGCCAGCGGCGGGGCCCTGCGGGATTGGCCCATCGAGCGGCTGGCCCACGCGACACCGGCCGATGCCCTGCGCCATCCCAATTGGGCCATGGGGAAAAAGATCACGATCGATTCGGCCACGCTGGCGAACAAGGGCATGGAACTCATTGAAGCCCAATGGCTTTTTGACCTGAGACCCGAACAGTGCACGGCCATCATCCATCCCCAAAGCCTGGTCCATTGCCTGGTCGAGTTCACCGATGGGGCGATGCTCGCCCAATTGAGCCCTCCTTCCATGACCTTCCCGATCCAGCAGGCCCTGCTCCATCCCGAACGGACGCAGGGGGTGGAGCCGCCGCTGGACCTCACCCGGGCCCTCTCGCTGGAATTTCGCCCGATCGACGAGGTCCGTTTCCCCATGATCCGCCTCGCCCGCGAGGTGATGGAAGCCGGCGGGATCACGGCCGCCGTCTTCAACGCCGCCAACGAGGTCGCCGTGCAGGCCTTTCTCGAGGGCAAGCTCCCGTTTCTTGCCATTTCCCGGGTTGTGGAACAAACTCTGGCTGAAACCAGGAATTTTGAACCCGCTGACTTGCCCAGTGTCATGGCGGCAGACGCGGAAGCGCGTCGCTTCGCCGCCCAAAAGGCTGCTACCTTAGGGCCTTAACGCTGCTCACCCATGTTTTCCGAATTGCTGCACTCCGCTCTCGCCAATGTCTGGACGGCCTTCCTGGTCATCCTCTTCTTCGGCGGCTCGATCTTCGTCCATGAATTGGGTCATTTCCTGGCCGCCCGCCGGCGCGGGCTGAAGATCGAGCGCTTCTCGATCGGCTTCGGGCCGGCGATCTGGTCCCACCGGGGCAAGGACGGGGTGGAGTACCGGGTGGCATGGTTTCCGCTCGGCGGCTACGTCCTCCTGCCCCAATTGGCCGATTTGAGCATAATTGAGGGCAAGAGCGAAACTCGCGTCGAAAAGGCGGAAGAGTTTATCGCCACGGCCGACGATGTCTTGCCCGGCCTAAATCCCGAACGCGGGCTGCCCCAGGTCACCTACGGCTCAAAGATGATCGTCTTCGTCGCGGGCGCGACCTTCAACGTCCTCTTTGCCTTCGCCCTGGCCTGCATCCTCAGCGTCGTGGGCGTTCCGGAAAGAAACGATACCGCCAGCACCCAGATCGGCTATATCACGCCTACGATCGAACTGCCCGACGGGACGAAGGTGACCAGCCCCGCCACCGCGGCGGACCTGCGGGTGGGCGACGTGGTCAAGGCGATCGATGGCGTGCGGGTGTCCAATTGGCCGGATCTGCAGCAGACCTTGGAAATGAGCGGCGGCCGGGACAGTGCCGGCCGGCCCAAGGCCGTCTTCGACATCGAGCGCGGAAACCGTCCGATGCGAATTGTTGTGGCCCCCCGCCTCGCCGGGGAGGAGAAATTCCGCCGCGTCGGCATCATGCCGGCCTTCCCCGTCCTGGTCTACGAGGTCACTCCCGGCTCCGCCGCCGACCACACCGGCTTCAAGGCCGACGACGAGATCGTCTCCCTCGACGGCGTGCCGGTGCTCAACAACTTCACCCTCGGCGACTACCTCGAGGCCCACGTGACCCAGCCCGTGACCGTCCGGATCAAGCGCGCCGGCGCGGACTTGGCCCTGGCCATTGCCGCCCGCCCCGGAGTCAAGCCCGACACCGACTTCGGCCTGACCTTCTCGGCCGGCTCCCACTTGGCCCACCCCTCCCCTTTCCGGCAGCTCTGGGACCAGGTGACCATGACGCTGCATACCCTCTCCAGCCTCCTCAATCCCCGCTCCGACATCGGCCTGTCCAACCTTTCCGGCCCGGTGGGGATCGTCCACATCTTCAGTAACGCGGCCGAGGCGGGCCTGCGGGTGGTCCTGATGTTCACGATTTTGGTGAACATCAATCTCGCGATCCTCAACCTCCTGCCGATCCCGGTCCTCGACGGCGGCCAGATGCTGTTTGCCACGATCGGGCGCCTCCGCGGCCGGGCGCTGCCGATAAACTTCATCCTCACGACCCAGAGTGTCTTCATGGTCCTCCTCTTTTCCATGATTCTTTACGTCAGCTTCTTTGATGTCCGCCGCTGGGCCCGCGACGTCTCGTCGGACAAGCCACCGGTCGCCGCCACCGCCAAGCCCTGATGTCCTACTGCCTATCCCGTTTTCGCACCCTCCGCCGGCCGACCCTCGAGGTCAAAGTCGGCTCCGTCGGCGTCGGCGGATCCAATCCCATCCGGCTGCAGTCGATGACGACGAGCGACACCCAGGACATCGACGCCACCGTGGCGCAGTCGATCGCCCTGGCCGAGGTCGGCTGCGAGATCGTCCGCATCACCGCTCCCAACGTCACGGCGGCGAAATGCCTCAAGGAGATCCGGAGCCGCTTCACCGCCGCCGGCTTCGGCGCGGTCCCGCTCGTGGCCGACATCCATTTCCTCCCCTCGGCCGCGATGGAAGCGGTCGAGCACGTGGAGAAGATCCGGGTCAATCCCGGCAACTACGCGGACAAAAAACGCTTTGCCGTCCGGGAATACAGCGACTCCGACTATGACTTGGAGATGGCGCGGCTGCACGAGGCCTTCTCGCCCTTGGTCGTGCGCTGCCGGGAACTGGGCCGCTCCATGCGCATCGGCACCAACCACGGTTCGCTCAGCGACCGGATCATGAACCGCTACGGCGACACTCCCCTCGGAATGGTGGAGAGCGCCCTTGAGTTTCTGCGGATCGCCGAATCCCATTCCTTCCGCCAGATCATCCTCTCAATGAAAGCCTCGAATCCCAAGGTGATGATCGAGGCCTACCGGCTCCTGGTGGAGCGGATGCAGAAGGAGGACATGCACTACCCGCTCCACCTCGGCGTGACCGAGGCGGGCGACGGCGAGGACGGCCGGATCAAGAGCGCCATCGGCATCGGCTCGCTCCTCTTGGACGGGCTGGGCGACACGATCCGCGTCTCCCTGACCGAGGACAGCGTCTACGAGATCCCGGTGGCCCGGGCGATCGCGGAGAAGGCCATGAGCCAGTGGGAGAGGAACGCCGGGGCCCAGCTGCCGGCCGGCGCGGCCGAGCAGGACAGCATCGATCCCTACCATTTTGCCCGGCGCGAAACCACCGCCGTTTCGTTCGGGCCCGGCTGTGCGGTCGGGCCGGAGCAGCCGCCGCGGGTCATTGTGCGCGTGCCCGTGAGCGAGCTCACGAACGCCGGCTCGGGCCTGCGCAAGCCCGCCCTCGACGACATCCCGGGCGAAGGACTTTTGGTCTACGTCGATTCGGCCGCCACGCTGACAACGGTGGCAGAGCGCCTGCCCGCGGCCGCGCAGCTCTATCCCGCCGCCTTCTTTGTCCTCGAATTGGCAGAGCCGCTGGCTGCCGCCGAACTGGCGCGCGTCCTGCCCGCAACCGGCGGGCTGCAGACGCGCCTGGTCCTGCTCCGGCGCTTCTCTTCCGGCGATACCGCCGCCTTGGCGGAATTCCTTGGACTCGCGCAAGCCCGTGGCTACCTCGTGGCCGCCGACGTGGCCCCGGCGGAACTGGCCGCCCTCGCTGACCCGCTGCGGGCGGCCGGAGCCCATCGCCTGATCTTCACCGCCTCCGCCCGCCTGCCCGCCTCCGGCTTCCACGCCCTCGGCGCCTACCGCGCCCTGGCCGAGGCACTGAAAAAGGCGGGGCTCAAATCCCCGCTCTGGATTCGCAATACCGCCGCCACCGCGGTCCTGGCCGACAACAGCTTTCTGTCCAAGCTGCTCGAGGCGAGTTTCCTCACCGGCGGGCTGCTCGGCGATGGGCTGGGCGACCTGGTCAGCATCGAGACCGAGGCGGAGCCGGCGCGGGCCGTGCGCCTGAGCTACAATGTCCTGCAGGGCGCGGGAGCGCGCATCAGTAAAACCGAGTTCGTGGCCTGTCCGAGCTGCGGGCGCACGCTGTTCGATCTGCAGTCGACCACCCAACGCATCCGCGCCCAGACCGGTCACCTCAAGGGCGTGAAGATCGCCATCATGGGCTGCATCGTCAACGGCCCGGGAGAAATGGCGGACGCCGATTTCGGCTACGTCGGGGGCGCGCCGGGGAAGATCAATCTCTACGTCGGCAAGCAGTGCGTGCAGTACAACATCCCGCAAGAGGAAGCCGACGCCCGTCTGATCGCGCTCATCAAAGAGCGCGGAAAATGGTTCGATCCGGTGGTCGTGCCGGCCTGAGGCGGAGGCGAATTCGTATTCAAAAATTCCGCCTCCGTCACCAGACCGTCACCCGGTGGTAACAAGGCCGTCTCCTTTCTAGACCGCTTCCCAAGCCGGTTACAAGTCGATGTAATTTCCGGCAAATTACGCGGCCGGAGCCACAACTCGCCCGCACCTAAATCGGAGGAATCGTGGCAACGAAAAAATGACGAAAGTTATACTCAGGGGCGATGTGAACAACTTGTCAGAAAGTTGGCCTTGTAATGATTTTTGGGTTCACAGTTATTCGATCCTTGTTCAGTTGATTTGTGCCGCCTGAGTGTCGTCGCTAGTCCCGTTCTTTGCCTCCCCCCCGAATCGCCCTGCGAATTTATCCTTATATCTTGGTCATCAACTCCTTCCGAATTCACCCTCCCCGAACCCCTCCTTTGATGCCCACGCCGCAATTTTCCCGCAGTGAGCTGACCCGGACGGAGTCAAGAAATGGCCTCTCGAAAGCCCTCTGGCTGCCTAGTGTGAATAAAGCCAGCCCGTAAGCCCTGCCCATGCCTTCTCCGACCCTAACGCCCAACCTCTGGGAAACCGTGAAGTGCGACTTTAAGTCGCTCTTCCCGGAAGACGTGTTCCAAATGTGGTTCGAGCCTGTGGTCTGCCTGGAAACGAGCGAAGATGCCATGGTGCTGGGGGTGCCAAACGATTTTGCGGCAATCTGGATCCACGACAACTACCTCGACCTGATCATGCAGCGCCTGCGCCTCAGCGCCGGCCGGATGGTCACGGTGACATTGCGGAAGAGCGAGCCGGCCCACCGGGGCGCCGCCCCGACGGGCGGGCGGACGGCGAGCGAGCCGGCCTCCCCCGGCCGGACCAAGGCCGCCCCGCGGCGCACCACCCGCTACGACGAGCGCGGCCCGGCGGCCGGGACCCTGATCCCCCGCAACACCTTCGAGACCTTTGTGGTCGGGGCGAACAACCAGATGGCCCACGCCGCCGCCCTGGCGGTCGCCCAGGCGCCCGCCCAGGCCTACAATCCCCTCTTCATCTACGGCGACACCGGCCTGGGCAAGACCCACCTGATGCACGCGATCGGACACGCCATCCTCCGGTCCAACCCGGATTCCCGCGTCGCCTACCTCTCGACGGAGAAGTTCACCAACGAGTTTATCCAGGCCCTGCAGGAGAACAGCCTGACTAAATTCCGCCAGCGCTACCGGCACGCCGACGTCCTCCTGATCGACGACGTCCAGTTCCTGGCCGGCAAGGAGCGCATCCAGGAGGAGTTCTTCCACACCTTCAACGACCTGTTCGAGTCCAGCAAGCAGATCGTCCTCTCCAGCGACCGTCGCGCCAGCGAGATCCAGAAGATCGAGTCGCGCCTGGTCTCCCGCTTCGAATGGGGCCTGCCCGCCGACATCCAGGCGCCGGACTTCGAGACCCGCGTCGCCATCCTGCGCTCCAAGGCCGCGACCCTGAAGTGCGACATCCCCGAGCCGGTCATCACCTTCATCGCCCAGAACGTCACCCGGAACATCCGCCGGCTGGAAGGCGCCCTGATCCGGGTCGCGAGCCATTTCGCGCTCTTCACCAAGCCGCTGGACGTGCCCGCGGCCGAACGCCTCCTCCACGACATGCTGATGGAGCAGGCCCAGATCATCCTCACGATCGAGACGATCCAGAAGCGGGTGGCCGACCACTTTCAGATCCGGCACAGCGACATGACGAGCAAACGGCGGCCGAACAACATCGCCATTCCGCGGCAGGTCGCGATGTATCTCTCCCGCACCCTGACCAAGCATTCGTTGCAGGAGATCGGGGACGCCTACGGCGGCCGCGATCACGGCACCGTCATCCATGCCTGCAAGGCGGTGGAGAACATGATGGAGCAGGATGCCGCTATGCGCGGCAGCGTGGCGTTCCTCAAGACGCAGCTGTCGAAGTAGGCGGCGACTTGGCGCCGGTGGGTTAGCGATTGCTCCAGGCAATCGCCTTGCTAGCATCGGGGACATGGCAACAGCGAAAGAAACGGTGCACGTCGAACTCGTCGACGAACCCGGCCCAAAGCGCAAAAAGGTGAATGCTTCGACATTCCTGGACCTGCTCATCGCTTTTGCTTCCGCGGGTGCCCCGGGTTCCGATGCGGAATCGCGCGTTTCAAGCCGTCGAGTTGGTCAAAAACTTCTCGAGCCCCGTCCTTCTTCCCTTGGACGTAAACCGCGTCGAGGATCTGCGAAAGCTTAACGCCATGATAAATCGTCATCCTCTCCGTGAGTTCACTTAAGGCTTCGGCTACCCGCCGCCCCGCGTAGACCCTGATCGTTCGGTTGATGAGGGTTATATTAGTTCGGACACCCCGGGCTTTCTTGACGGAAGAAGCGTAACTGGGAGAAATAACGGATTCAGCGCTCATTTTGAGATGGGTTAATCGGCCTTTCGAACCTTGATTCTAGCAAGATGCTGTCGCCCGTTTGCCTCAGGTGCTCTAAGGCTAGAAAGATGACCAATACCGGACGCATGGCCGGCGCATCTGGGAATCAAACCGCCTAGGCCGAGGCTCTGAACACTTGCGCTGGCTGGCCGCCTGCGGTACTTTAACTGCCTTATCCCGATGTCCCTTACCGAAGAGCAAAAGAAAATCGTCGCCGGCTGGGTCGCAGCCGGAGACAACCTCTCCGCCATCCAGAAGAAGCTCAATGAGGAGCTGAAGATTTCCATGACCTACATGGACGTCCGTTTCCTGGTCGATGACCTCAATCTGGAACTGAAAGACCCCGCCCCGAAAGCGAGCACCGACCTGAGCAAGCCCAGCGCCCCGCCCGAGGCCGCTCGGCCGCCGGCCAAGAAGGGCCTGCTGGAAAAGGCGAAGGAAAAGCTGGGCATGGGCCAGGGCGATGCCGCCCCGGAAGCGGACGAGGATGCCTACGCCGACGCCCCCGTCGGAGCCAGCTCGGTCCTGGTCACGGTCGACAAGATCACTCTCATCCCCGGCGCGATCGCCAGCGGCACGGTCAGTTTCAGCGACGGGGTCACCGGCAAATGGATCGTGGACCAGCAGGGCCGGCCCGGCTTCACCTCGATCAGCCAGGACAATTACCGACCCACGCCGGCGGATGCCCAGGCTTTCATGCAGGAACTGAGCGCCGCGCTCCAGCAGCGCGGGGTTTAAGCCGGAGGCGCTCACCCGACCCTCGCC
>Ga0302320_10009981_pt1 | contig 20327 bp, 19 predicted proteins | sample Bog_T0_3_FD_202130 | JGI IMG/M metagenome (GOLD analysis project Ga0302320, IMG submission 202130) | Peat permafrost microbial communities from Stordalen Mire near Abisko, Sweden - Bog_T0_3 | ecosystem: Environmental > Terrestrial > Soil > Wetlands > Peat | place: Sweden: Abisko, Stordalen Mire...
CGTCGAGAGATTGTGCTGCCGGCATGCATGAAAAGCCGACGGCAACGTAAAGCGCGCCGCGCGCCGTGAAAGTCTCGGCCGGAAAGCTGCTGCCGACAAGATCGAGATTGCGCCAGGCACCGCCGTGCAGGAAGACGACGACCGGCCGCCGGTCGTAATTGGTTGCACCCGTCGGCCGGAAGATATCGAGCCGCTCGTCCGGCAAGTCACCATAGGCAATATCCCCGATATACGCGACCCGCGCACGCGCGGCTTCACTCGCGGTGCGGTACCAGTCGATATAGCGCTTTGGATCGGCAACCTGCGCCTGGTTGTTGTACTGAAAGTCGAGCGCCTGCTGATCAAGATCACGGTATACCAGTGTCACGTACGGGTCTCCCACTGAAGCGCGGCAGTGCGCTGCCGGTGCGCAATTGGATGTTGCTCATTCCCGACCGCCACAGCAAGCTTTCGTCACGTTCCTGTCGGGCGGTGCGCCGCCGTGCGCGTGCGCTGGCGCGTCAACCATTTGGAACGGCCCGCGAGCTGAAAGAAGACGCGCCGCAAGGGGGGCGACCAGGTCGTCGGCAGGCCGAGAAACAGCGAGATGCGCTGGGTGTGGTCGGTAATCGACCGCTCCTGCCGCTCCCAGTCGGCAAGCGCTTCGGGGACATCATCGTGGCGATCGAGGAACACGCCGAGCGACAGCGCGTTCATCATCGAACAGCCCGCACCCTGGCCGATATTGGGTGGCAAGGCGTGTGCTGCATCGCCCAGCACTGCGACGCGTCCGGCCGACCAACGCTTGAGCTTGATGTATTCGAAACGGTCATAGCGGCCTTCCCCGCCGACGCGCCCAATCAGATCGCTCAAATGTGGAAACCAGCCAATCCAGGCTTCGGAGCGGATCGGCGTCGATGTCGCGACCTCATCGCGATCGAGCATGGTCAGGGCGACATAGATCGTGTCGCTGCTGCACGGCGTATAGAGCACGCGGCGGCTGCCGGACCAGTATTCGATGGTGGTGCCACCGTCGAATTGCTTGTCCTCCGGTGTCTTGTCGAGCAGAAGTCGGATGGCGCCGTCCGGCAGCTTCCGCCGCTTCTCCAGCAGTCCGACCGAATCGCGAAGCGTGGAATTGACGCCGTCCGCGGCGACTATCAGATCTGCCTGCACCTCCTGCCCGTGCGCGAGAGTCAAGCGGCCGTCCGGTGACGCACGCAGCCCTTCCGAATTCAATGCAATCTCGGCCCCGGCCCGCCGCGCGGCTGCTGCCAGCGCCTCGATCACCTGCAGCCGCACCACGCTGAACACGCGGTTCGATGGGTCCCAGCGATGCACGGAAAGCAAGCGGTTATTCTCGTCCCGCACTTCGCGGGTATGCGCGATCGGCGCCGTCGCGACCGATTCTTCGTAGGCGCCGAGCGCCTCCAGCACGCGCAGCCCGTTTTCATAGATGTAGATGCCGGCGCCGGCGGCGCGCAGCCGATCGGACCGCTCATGCACCCTCACCTGCCAGCCGCGCCGCGCCAGCGCACAGGCGGCCGCGAGGCCAGCAAAGCCGGCCCCGACGATCTCCGCTTTCCGCTTCGCCGTCATCGAGCGACCCTCATACGCAACACAAGGACAAAAACTGTTGGCGTGCCGATACCTCGGCCTGTAATGTGTTGTCTACGGTATATTCGTCCTGTCCGGGAGTGGAGAATGGCGCGTCTGAGGCATTTCGCGGTTTGCGTTGGCGATCTCGAGAAATCGGCAAATTTCTACGAGCAGGTGTTCGGACTGAAACGGGTCGGCGAGGAAACCATCGAGATCGGTTCGGCGATTTACATGAGCGACGGCGTCATCAATCTGGCATTGCTCAATTTCTCAGGCACCAAAGGCAACGACATCAAGAGCCCGGTCGGCCATGTCGGCGCCAACCATTTCGGCTTCCAGGTCGACGATCTGGCGGAAACCCAGAAGAAGATCGAAGCCTTGGGTGGAAAATTCTTCTTCGATCTGGGAGATGAACGGAAGGGCAATTTTGAGCGCAAGTTCAAGGATCCAGACGGCGTCGTGTTCGACATTTCCGAACACGGTTGGGTCGGCACTGACAGCCGCAAGGAACCTGGCTAGGCGAAAAAAGGCCGCGACGGCTTCGCGGCAGAAAATTTCCATCTAGCGTGCGCCCCGACTCATTTGATGAACTGGTTGGTATAGAGATCGTCCACCGGCACCTTGCTGGTGATGATGCCCTTGGCCAAATAGAAATCCTCCAGCCTGGCGAGCCGTTGCGCGTCGACTTCACCAAGCTTTTTCTGGCCTGGATAGACGTGTTTGGCATAGTACTCGAAGGTCCACTTGATCGCGCTTTCCTTGCCTTCCCATCCCGGCACGAATTTGACGAAATCGACGGCGGCACTGCCCGGGTCGTCCATGATGTCCTTCATGCCGTGCAGGGCGGCTGTCACGACCTTCTGGATCAGTTCCGGCCTGGTTTTGATCATCTCATCCGACGTGGCGATTCCTTGGGCCATATGCGGGAAGAACTCTTCGGTCTGCAGGATTTCGACCTTCACTCCGGCGGCCTCTACCGGCGGGATCCAATCCGGCACACCCGCCATGCCTACCGATTTTCCGGCGGCCACGAATTGCCAGACGCCGGTCGGCCCCGCGGCCTGGATGTCCACGTCGGATTGCGACAGACCTGCGCTTGCGAGCAGCCCAAGCAGTGCATAAAACGTCGTGTCCTGGAAGGACATGACGGTGATGGTCTTGCCTTTCAGATCGGCGGGCTTGGTGATCCCCGAATCCTGCCGCACCACCAACTGCATGAAACCGCGTCCGCCGAACACGCATACAATTTTCACCGGCACGCCGTTACCTCGCACCAGGATCGGACCGTCGGCAACGATACCCCCGACCGGCGCATTGCCGGCGCCCACCTGCTTCGCCACGTCGACGCCGCCGCGGCCGACCTCGAACTTCACCTCGAGGCCTTCCTTTTCGAAATAGCCCCTGCCCTTGGCGAGCTGGATCGGCCCGAAAGCCGGCAGGACAGGCGGCGCAGGAAACAGATAGGTAATGCTTTCGGCCGCTTGCGCAGAACCGAATGGCGAGAAACCCGTGAAGGCGGTTGCGCCGAGCACGGTGCAGACCTTGCGGCGATTGATGCTCAACGTTGGAATGGTGTTCATGATGTTGACGTCTCCGTTCGAGTCGGCGTGTTGATTGGCAACTGCAATCAAGAGAGGCGTGACAGCCTCGAATTTTCAATTACTATACTCTTCAGTCTCGTTCAGAGTCACCCCTGTCCTTAGCCGCGAGTGGATCACGTTGTACAGACTCGAATATCGAGACGTCACCATGCGGTTCAACGGACAAGCGGGAACGCTCACGGCCGTGCAGGACGTGTCGTTTGGGGTCGCGGACGGCGAAGTTGTGTCGCTCATCGGACCGAGTGGGTGTGGCAAGAGCACTCTGCTCAATATTGGCGCAGGACTTAATCCCGCAAGCTCTGGTCTTGCCTATGTCGACGGCGAACCGGTCATAGGGCCAAACTCGCATGTAGCGTTCATGCTGCAGAAGGATCTTATGTTGCCGTGGCGCACGATCGCCGAAAACGTCATGTTCGGTGCGGAGATTCAGGGCGTCTCGAGAGAGGACCGCAAGGATAGGGCAGACGCGCTGCTGCATAAGCTTCGGCTGGCGGAATTCGGCAACCACTACCCGCACCAGCTCTCCGGCGGCATGCGCCAGCGTGCGGCGCTGGCACGTACCTTGGCGGTCGACCCTTCTGTGCTGCTCCTCGATGAACCGTTCTCGGCGGTCGATGCGCAGACGCGCATTATGCTGCAATACGATTTGGCACAAACCTTGAAGGAGGCCGGCAAGACTAGCCTGCTGATCACCCATGATCTGCTGGAGGCCGTCATTTTGTCGGATCGCATTCTGGTGATGAGCCGGCGCCCGGGCAGGATCATCGACGAAGTGAGTATCGACATTCCCGACCGGGAGGATCCGTTTGCCCGGCGACGCGATCATCGCGTCCAGGACTACGTGTCACGGCTGATGGATCGTCTTGACATCGGCCATCCCGCAGAAGCTTCGGATCCGATGTGACCTAACAATGACCGGAACCAATCCATCGATACGAATGCGCCGCGGTGTCTTGGCGAGCTTCGCGCTGTTAGCCCTCTTTCTCACCGGCTGGCAGTGGGGACCGCAGCTGCTCGGCATCCCGGCCTTCATCCTGCCACCGCTTTCGCTCGTCTTCCAGGAATTCCTGCGCATGTGGCAGACAGGCCATCTCGTCTTCCACACCGGCATCACGGCCGCCGAAGTGATCGCTGGTTTCGCTCTTGGCAGCCTTCTGGGCGCTGCCATCGGCTATCTGCTCGGCATGTCGGAGACGGCGGAGATTGCACTCTCGCCCTATATCCTTGCATTACAGATTGCGCCGAAGGTCGCCTTCGCACCGCTCTTCATCCTGTGGATGGGCTTCTCGGTGTATCCGAAAATCCTGGTCGCGATCCTGATCGTATTCTTCCCGGTGCTGGTCAATGTCATGACGGCGGTGCGCGGTGTCGATCCCGACCTGATCAATCTCGCCCGGTCCTTCAAGGCGACGCGGGCGCAGATTTTCTGGAAGATAGAATTTCCCGCCTCAATGCCGCCGTTTCTCGCGGGGCTGCGCATCGGTTCAACACTGGCTGTCGTTGGCGTGGTGGTGGGCGAACTTGTCGGCGGCAATTCCGGACTGGGCTTCCTGCTATCGATAGGCGAAGGCCAGGCGAATACGCCGATGGTCTTCGTCGCAATCATCATGTTGACGTTAATTGGCAGCGTCGCTTACCTCGCTGTCATTCTGATCGAACAGCGCGTGTTGCACTACGTGCCCAAAAGGGTGGTCAACCCGTTCTAAGAAGTCCGGTTCTAAACAGTCTTGCCCGCCGGTTGCAGCACGTGGTGAACGGCGCCCCTGAGGCGCACAGCGATCTCCCGTCGGGTCGGTGCCTTGTCGATCTTGAGAAGCACGCGAAGATGCGCATAGCCACGCAACAATTCGAGGAACTCTTCCGCCGAGCGCAACGGATCGGCGATCCGAAAGCGGGGGTCGCGGCGATTGCGCTCGAAATAGCGCATCAACACATCGATGCAGACTTGCGGTCCGGAAGCATAAAAAAATCTGCCGAGCGCGGGAAAGCGCCGGCTTTCGGCGATCACGATGCGGTGAAGCTCGATCGTATCCGGCGCAAAGACGATGTCGATCATCCGTTGTCCATAGCGGCGCAATGCCTCCTCCGGCTTTCGCTCGAAGATACGCTCGAGGTCCTGCGCCACGATCCGATTGCAGAGGTCGGTAATAACCCCGGCGAACAGGTCTTCCTTGCAGCCAAAATGGCGGTACACGGTCATTTTCGAAACGCCGGCACGCGCGGCGACTTCATCCATGCTGGCTCCACCGAAACCGGATTTGAGGAACGCGGCCTTGGCACCGCGCAGAATCGCCCTGCGCTTGGCATCTGATCTGCCCCTTCCGAAACTTCCGGACGGCGCGTCTTTCTTGTTCCGGGAGCTGACCATTCAGTTGCCCTTGCCGCTATCGATACTCTGCGGTATCGTTTTATGCTCTCGGCAATTCCGAGAAAATGCTTCGTTGCTGTTTGCCGGCCGTTCTCGCCCAAACTGAGGCTCCGCATGCACATGAATGCCGATCAATCGGAGGAGGCGCTGTCCCGGCTGGTGGAGCCCGGCCGTGTGCATCGTCGAATTTACACTGACCCGGCTATCTTTGAACTGGAAATGTCGCGAATTTTCGGGGCTGCCTGGACTTACGTCGGACACGAGAGTCAAATCAAGCATCCCGGCGACTATTTCTGTACGCGTGTCGCGCGCAAATCTCTGGTCGTCGTACGGGGACAAGACGGCGAGATCCGCGCTCTGCATAATCAATGTGCCCATCGCGGCGCGATGGTGGTCGCCAACGACGCGGGCTGCACCGGTGAATTCCAGTGCTGCTATCACGGCTGGACTTACCACCTCGACGGACGGCTGAAAGCCGTGCCGCTCAATCACGGCTACCCGGACGATTTTGACCCCAGGAGCCCCAACACCGCCATGGTGCAGGTGCCGCGTGTGAAGAGCTATCGCGGCTTCATCTTCCTGAGTCTGGCCGCGCAAGGGCAGAGCTTCGAAGACTTTATCGGATACATGAAGACGTCGCTCGACGACATGGTCGATCGCGCACCGGATGGCGAGATCGAGGTCGCGGGCGGCGTGTTCAAACATACCTATAACGGCAACTGGAAGCTCTATCTCGAGAACCTGTGCGACGCCGCGCATCCCTGGTTCACCCACCGCTCTTCGATCGCCGCAGCCGAGCAGCAAAAGGACGATGTATACAGCGACGGTTCGGGCGAGATCGCGATCCGCCAGATGCGGCAGAATGGCGCGCCCTACAGCTTCTGGGAATCGCAGGTCGGCATTTGGACCTATCCGAACGGCCACAGCTATCTCGGCGATTATCACGATGATGCAAAGCTCGTCGCCGCCATGAACGACCCGACCTTCCAGGAATATTTTGCCGCGCTGGAGGCCCGGAAGGGCAAGGCCGAGACGCAGCGGATCATGGAAGTGCGCCGCTGGAACAGCAATATCTATCCGAATTTGTCAATGATGAGCCAGTTCCAGCAGCTGCGCGTCATTCATCCCGTCGCGGTCGATCGCACGGTCGTGCATACCTTTTGCTTCAAGCTGCGCGGCGCGCCAGAGCAGATGTTCCGCAATGCGATCAGCTTCGCCAATGTGGTCAATGGCACCGGTTCGCTCGTGCTCACCGATGATCTGGAAATTTATAACCGCATTACGCTGGGTCTGGGCAGCGAAGGCGCCGAATGGCTACAGATCGGCCGCGGCTACAAGAGCGACGTGCCGGATGCACATGGTGGCCGCAAGGGCAAGAACTCGACCAGCGAGGTCTATATCCGCAATATGTTCGACGCGTGGCGCGGCTACATGCTGGGCAAAGCCGACGCGACCAGCAGGCATGAGGCCGTGGCATGACGATCCTTGATACCGAGGCGCGCAGCTCGGCGCCGATCATGGCCAAAATGGACCTTCGAACCTGCGAGGCATTCCTGATTCACGAAGCCCGGCTGCTCGACGAAGGCCATTTCGATGCCTGGCTCGCACTGTTCACGCCGGATGCGCGCTACTGGGTGCCGAGTCAGCCCGGGCAAATGAGCCCGTTCGACACCGTCTCGCTGATGTATGACGACCGCCGCCTCTTGGAAACGCGCGTGCGCCGGCTCGCTGATCCGCGTATCTATTCGCAAGAACCGCGTTCGCGCACGAGCCGCATCGTCACAAATCTCAGTTTGGAGCCCGGCGGCAGCGAGCCGGGACAAATTGTGCGCTCGAAATTCATTTTGGTCGAGTTTCGGCGGGAAGAACAACGGCTGTTCGCCGGCACCTATACGCATCGACTGGTGGGTGACGGAGATACCCGACGCATCGCGATGAAGCGGGTCGATCTGGTCAATTGCGACGCGCCGCTGGACGGGCTGGTGGTGCCCTTCTGAACCAGTATCGCGCAATCCTGACGCATCGTCCGGGTTCGCACCACATCGCGCGCAGAACGATCCGGCGTGGAACGGCATCGGCCGATGAATTAAATGAGATGGATATCTGATGTGAGGATTTGGACGACTCTGCGGGTTTGGATCATCACACTGCTTGCGACGTCCAACCTCGCGCTCGCGGCAACTTATCCCACACGTTACCTGACCTTGATTGTCCCCGTGCCCGTCGGTGGCGCAGGCGACTTCGTAGGACGACTTATTGCGGAACGATTATCCCATGCGCTCGGAGAAAGTGTCATCGTCGACAATCGCGGCGGCGCCTCGGGCACCATCGCGGCCACGACTGTCGCGCGCGCGGCGCCTGACGGTTACACCCTTCTGCTTTCATCGAGCACGACTCACGCTACCGCGCCGGCTGCGTTCAAGGCGCTGCCCTACGATCCGATCAGGGATTTCACACACTTTGGTCTGGTTGCGACCGCTCCGGCAGTCCTGAGCATCAACGCCGCGCTTCCGCCGAAGTCGCTCGCCGAATTTGTCGATTACGCCAGGCGCAACCCGGACCAATTGAATTATGGATCGTCGGGAGTCGGCGCCCCAGGCCAATTCTGGGGTGAAATGTTCAAGACTGCGTCCAAAGTCCGTATGGTCCACGTGCCTTACAAAGGCACGGCTCCAGCCATGCTCGACCTCGTCTCCGGCCAGATTCACGTTATCTTCGACGGACTCCCATCGCAGCTTTCCAACATTCGGGCCGGCACAATCCGACCGCTCGCGGCAATGAGCCTCGCCCGTTTGCCGATGTTACCTGACGTCCCAACGATGGCAGAAGCAGGCTACCCGACCGTTCTTGGCGGCTTGTGGTTTGGATTGTCAGGACCGGCCGGCCTTCCCAAAGATGTGGTTGACCGCTTGAGCGCTGAGCTCGCGAAAATCAACACTGACCCGACGTTTCAGGATAAGCTGCAATTGTTCGGGATTATCAGCACGCCGCTACACAACGATGACTACGTGAAATTTATCCAAGGCGAAATCTCCAGATACGGCAAGATCGCACTTGAGACCGATATCTCGATCAACTAAATCCGCACGGAACGGCGAGTTTGCACCGCGGGAGCCAAGAATGCTTCGGCTTGCCCTGATTGCCCTGCTTGCAGTCTTCGCCACATCGGTCAAAGCCGAGACTTGGCCGAGTCGCCCGCTAACAATGGTGGTGCCGTTCGCGACCGGTGGCCCGATGGACGCGGTTGCGCGCATTCTGCAATTCGCTTTGAGCGGCGCCTTGCAGCAGCAGGTGATCGTCGAGAACGTCGGCGGTGCCGGCGGCATGATTGGCGCCGCCCGGGTCGCCAAGTCGGCGCCAGACGGATATCAGTTCGTGCTCGGCAATGTCGGCACGCAGGCCGTCAGCCAAACGCTCTATAAGACTCCACTTTACAATTCGATGACTGATTTCACTCCGGTCGCGCTAATCGCAGATCTGACGCTGGTCATGGTGGCGCGCAAGGACTTGCCTGCAAACAATTTGCAGGAATTCATTGCCTACGCGAAAGCCAACCGGAAAACGATGCAATTCGCTTCCGCAGGCGCAGGCTCCGCCACCCATCTTGGCTGCGCCTTGATCAACGCGCGAATCGGCGTCGATGTCACCCATGTCCCATATCGTGGCGGGGCGCTGGCGATGCAGGATCTGGTAGCCCAGCGAGTTGACTATCTGTGTATCGATACACCGGCTGCGATTCCTCAAATTGAAAGCGGCGCGATCAAGCCGATCGCCATACTGAGCCGCGGGCGCTCGCCGAGCTTGCCAAATCTGGCGTCGGCGCATGAGCAGGGATTGACTGATTTCGAGGCAACCAACTGGAGCGCATTCTTCCTGCCCAAGGACACGCCCGCATCTATTGTCCAAAAGCTGCACGACGCCACTGTCGCGGCCATGAACAATCCGACCGTGCAGCAACGCTTCAAGGAAAACCGCATTGATCTCGTCGCTGAGGAGCGGCGATCGCCGGCTTATCTTGCGCAGTTCGTCGCCAGCGAAATCGCCAAATGGGCCGGCCCTATTAACTCCTTGGGCTTGGCTTTGGAATAGATTTAAGATGGCGGAAATGAGTAAAACCGCGTAACCGCATGGCGCCCGATGCAGGCCAATGAGGCCACGTCTCTTGTGCCGCGCAAGCCAAAATAACCTTCATCGCCCGCACCCCGTCTCGGACCGATTTTTGGAGACCGACGTGAAGATCAGACTCATGGAAAACTTCCGGGCAATCTTCTATGCACCGTACTACGCGACGCAGGCGCTTGGCTTCTACACGAACGAGGGCGTCGATGTCGAATTGGTCTCCAGCGATGCACCGGGCGATGCAATTACCCATCTTGCAAATGGCACGATTGATCTGACCTGGGGCGGTCCAATGCGGGTGATGACCGCGCACGATCGGGAAGGCCGGAGTCCTCTGGTCTGCTTTGGCGAGGTCGTATCGCGGGACCCGTTTTTTCTGATTGGCAATTCCAGGCGATTTAAGCTTTCAGACCTTGCGCATCTGCGTTTTGCTGCTGTTTCGGAGGTACCGACACCCTGGATGTGCCTGCAGCACGATTTGCGCGAAGCCGGTGTTGATCCCGCAAGGATCACGCGAATTTCCGATCGAACAATGCCGGATAATTACGCGGCGCTGCGCGGGGGACAGCTTGATGTGATGCAAGCGTTCGAGCCGTTCGCTTCGCAGGCCGAGACAGATCGAGCCGGTGAAATACTGTATGCAGCCAGTTCACGGGGGCCAACCGTCTACACCGCCTTTATCGCAACCCGCAGCAAAGTCGCGGCCCACCGTGATGCATTTGTCGCAGCGACCCAGGCACTTGCAAAGATGCAGCAGTGGCTTTACGCGCATAGCGGAAAAGACCTCGCTGAGGTCGTCGCTGCTTTTTTTCCTCTCGTGCCGCAGGAACTGCTCGCTTGTTCTCTGCAGCGCTATCTCGATGCAGGCCTGTGGGCGCGCGATCCTGCCATGTCGAAACAAGGGTTTGAACGCCTCGGCTCGAGCTTCCTTTCGGGTGGCTCCTTGAAGCGCTCGCCGGTTTTTGAAGATTGTGTCGATGGACGCTTGGCATAGCCGGCTTCGGCGGGATTGGCGGACAATCCCGTCGTGCCGAGCATCTGCAGTCATCAGCTAAGACTTTATACCCGTGATAGACTCGCTGATGGCTCTGGGATCCCGCATCGGCCAGCGGCCGCTGTCCACCTGCGAAAGAAACTCCCCGACGATCCGGTTAAATTCGTACGGCTCCTCGATGTTGATTGCATGACCTGCATTTGGAATAATCGAAAGTGCGGCGGATGGTATCGATTGCTTCATTAGGATGCCGGGAAGCAAACACGGCCAATCTTCATCGCCAGAAATGACAAGTGTGGGCACCGTGATTTTCTTCATTTCCTCAACCAGAGAATAGAGCGACGGCCGCTCCTTCTGAACACCCGCCTGAGTGTTCGCCGAACCGACAGCCGAATGCTCCGACAGGATCTGTTTGAATTCGGCAAAACCACGCGGATCCTTGTTTTCGAATTGCACCCGGGTTGGTCCGTAGGCATACCGCTCGGAGAAGGCCTGCATTCCCGATGATCTGATAAAATTGGCGATAATGTCGGCCTCGGAGCGGAAGGTCTCCCGCGTTTCCAGTTCCGCCCCATATCCACATCCGCCAACGCACAAGGACAGTGCCCGATCGTGATGACGAAGGCCGAAGTGGAGCGTCGCAAAACCTCCCATTGAAAGCCCCGCAATATGAGCTTTCTTTTCGGCGATGTGATCGAGTACTGACAGGATATCATCCGCTGCGCGAGCCTGCGAATAAGATGCCGGGGTCTCCGGAACGTCGGACGGGGGGAAACCGCGCGCATTGAATGCGATCACACGGTATCGTTTTCCGAAATGACGTAGCTGCGGTTCAAAACTTCTGATGTCCCCGGCAAACTCATGTACCAGAATCAATGGTCGTCCGTTGCCCGTCTCCTCGTAGTAAAGGCGCACGCCGTCATCCGTTGTCGCATATGGCATTTTCGATTTATCCTTTTGCGTATTTTCTGCAGGATTGTGAGGGTGCGGACCGCTCAAACCGGAACCTAACGGTCCTTCAAAACTACTTTCCCGTCAACCTTATGGACGACGGACAACCGGATCGATATGGCCGACTGCTCGAAATCGTGCAGACGGTGCGGGGATGAGATGATGCGAGTGATGCTCTACGAAGCCGCCCAGAGCATGCCGGCGTGTATGGCGAAGTGGTCCTCGCTCAAAGCCTGGGCCATGAGGCGCCATAGAAGCGCGGCCTACATTCCAAAACTGCTCATCACGCAAACGCTGGCTTTGCGCCAACAACAGTTATTGGAGCATTGAGTGAGCAGCCGGCGGCGCTCGACGCCGATCTGCGAAGGATCCCATACACGGTGCTGATCTATCAGACACCGCCGGGCTGAACATAACAGAACACGTAACGATTGCGGCTCAGGAATAGGATACCGTGACCGGTCGGATTCGATTTGTCCCATTTGAGTTTGTTGTTCGGGATTTCGATTTCTGTTCCGACATCGACGTGCGGCCGACCTCGCGGTTCGTCGGGCCGGTCATCGGTGATCGTCGCATAGGTTTTGCCGTCCCTGACATGAATTTCATCAGCCCAATAGGCGTCGGCCTCGCCGCAACATGATGCAGTTGGAACATCCGGCTGCATCAGGGCCTGATACCATCCGCGAATCTCGGGATTTACGCTATCCCATTGACCGAAATCACGGGCGTCCACTGCCGCCATCAGGCAGCCGAAAATGCCGAGACCAAGGATGACACGTTTCATCCATCAACTCCTGCGTTTCCCGGCGGAATTGTTCAAAGCAATCTTCGTGCCGAGAATCACGGTCAGGACAGTCGGGAGTCACTGGGCATCCGAGGGACCAGGCAAGCATCCCGAATCAGCACAAATCCCGCCACGGCGGGGTTCGTGAAGTCGCGGAGAAGCGCGCCGAGGTTCGGGCCACGACGCGGCGCTCCCTCAGTTGAAGCTTCCCGGAATATGGACCCGGTGGGATCGGACAACGTGCATCGAGCAGCGATAATATTGACCGCAATCGCGGTCGTGCCATGCTGATCGGAAGCAGCGCGGACCGCGGGAGGGATGGCGCATGCTCCAGAAGATGACCGGGCGGTTTTGCGGGAGTCTGGCGGCTGCCCTGCTCGCTGCTCCCGGCTGCTGCGGCACGCTACCCGACGTACCCGACATTACGCCTTCCGCAATGCCGCGCATCGGCACGATCGATGCGCGCTTTCAGTCCTATAACATTGAAATGGTCGAGGTCACCGGCGGCAGATTCTGGAAGCCATATCGATCGGAACCCGGCGTTCCGATTCCGCCGCCGCAAAACGAATCCGATACCCTGCCCGGCACGGATTCCAATTTATACCAGTATCGGCCGCCGATCGATCTAACCAACAGCCGCTTGCGAAAACTCGCGGCGGCACTTGGGCCCGCCTATGTCCGCATCAGCGGAACCTGGGCGAACAGCACGTATTTCGCTGATTCCGAGGACGCACCAACGGCGCCTCCGGCCGGCTTTGGCGGCGTCCTGACCCGCCGGCAGTGGCGCGGCGTAATCGATTTTGCCCGATCGGTGGACGCGCGGATCGTGACCTCCTTCGCCACCAGCACGGGCAGCCGCGATGCCGCGGGCGTCTGGACGCCGGACCAGGCCGATCGACTCCTCCGCTTCACCCGGTCCATCGGCGGCAACATCGCCGCGGCCGAATTCATGAACGAGCCGGACCTCGCCGTGATGGGCGGTGCTCCGCCCGGCTACGACGCCCACGCCTATGGAAGAGATTTTCGGATCTTCCTGTCCTTCATGAAGCAGGCTGCGCCCGAAACGATGATCCTCGGCCACGGCACCGTGAGCGAGGGCGCCGCCGCTTCGGACCTTATTGCCGCCTCGGCATCCGACCTCGATGCGGTTTCGTATCATTTCTACGGAACCGTCTCGGGACGTTGTCACGGCAAGGCTACGCCGGACGGGGCGCTTTCCGAGGATTGGCTGTCGCGGACGGATCGGACGCTGGCTTTCTACAAAGCCCTGCGCGACAGGCTCGCGCCGCACAAACCGATCTGGCTCACCGAAACCGCCGAGGCCGCGTGCGGCGGCGACCCTTGGGCGGCGACGTTCCTGGATGCGTTCCGCTATCTCGATCAACTCGGCCGGCTGGCGAAATCCGGCGTCGTAGTCGTCATGCATAATACGCTCGCCGCCAGCGATTACGGGCTGCTCGACGAGAGGACGCTTGAGCCCAGGCCAAATTATTGGGGCGCATGGCTGTGGCGACAACTGATGGGAACCACGGTGCTCGATGCCGGCGTGCGGATTCAGTCTGGCCTGCACGTGTACGCCCATTGTCTGAGAGCCATGCCGGGCGGCGTTGTCGTGGAGGTGATCAACAACGATCGCGTTGCACCGCACGCGCTGCGGCTTCCGACCCCTTCGCTGCGCTACACCATCGACGCCACGAGCTTGACGGACGACCACGTCAGGCTGAACGGCACTCCGTTGCGGCTTGGCGCAGCCGATGCGTTGCCGGCACTCAGGGGAATCGCGACCGCTGCCGACGTCCTCACCTTCGCGCCGGCCAGCATCACTTTTCTGGCTATTTCAGAAGCGGCCAACGAAGCTTGCCAATAGCTGCATTGTCGAGAGGCGGCTTGATTCATTTTCTTCTGATTCCGGGCTTCTTGGCATGGGCTGCCGACCGTGGCACTTTGCCGGCATGGTCAGGAACAATCGACAAAGCTTACCACAAGGAATCGTCGTGCACCGCTGCCTCATTTTTCCATGTTCGATCGCGATCGCCGCGTTGTGCGCAATCCCGGCTGCGCGCGCGGTGGATCCCGACCGGTGCCAGGGATTGTCCCGCCGCTATGAAATCGCCAAACCGCAGATCAGCGCGATCGAAATCTCGCTGACCCTGTTTTCGGCGGTCGACGGCAATTGCGTCGAGCTCGCGACCAGACTGCTTGACCAGGGCGCTTCGCTGGAAGCCCGCGACCGACTCGGCGCCAAGCCGCTCAGCCGCGCCGCCAGATCCGGCCATCTTCAGATGGTCGATCTTTTGCTGGCGCGTGGCGCGCCGATCGACGCACGCAATCTCGCAGGCGCCACGGCGCTGTATTATGCCGCCGAAGGCAGCCACATCACGATCGCGCAGCGGCTCATCGAAGCCGGCGCCGATGTCAACCTCACCGGACGCAGCGGGATATCTCCGATCGCCGCTGCGGCCTATGCCGGCAATGAGATAATCTTTGACGCCCTGCTCGCCCGTGGTGCCGACGTGCGCGTGCCCGATGACACCGGCAAGCCGCCGATCGTCTATGCCGCAGCAGGCGCGCGATTCGAGATCGTGAAGCGGTTGCTGGCACGAAACCTGGATGTCAATGCGCGCTATCGCAACGACCTGACCCTGCTGATGTGGGCATCGGGGCCGGGCGAGCTGGTTCCGGAGACGCAGGCGATCCAGCTCGTGACCTATCTGCTCGATGCCGGTGCCCACATCGACGATCGCGACGACCGCGGCCGTACCGCGCTGATGATCGCAGCCGAGGGCGGCCACGCGGAAATCGCCGATCTGCTGCTGGCGCGCGGCGCCGATCCCGCGCTCAAGGACAAGGCCGGAAAGCGCGCCGCGGACTTGACGGTGCTGTCGTCGCTACGGGAACGGTTGATGATACCGTGACGGAGGTTCAGAGCCCCGCCAGGTATTGCGCCAGCGCCGCGAGATCATCAGGCGATGTGGCAATCATCAGGTCGGACATGCCGGGATTGTTGCCGCGCGCGTGGGTGCGGAAGTCGGTCATCTGCTTGAGCAGGTAATCCTTGTCCATGCCGGCAAGCCGGGGCACCGTGCCGTCGCCCTGGAAATGATCGAGATGGCAACCGGTGCATCCGATCGAGCGGTTGGCACTCACGGCACGCTCGGAGACGTCCTTCGGCGCACGCGGCTGGCCGAGATCAGGCCACGGCTTGCCCGAAAAATACTGCGCGATATCGAGCATGTCCTGGCGTTCCATCGCGGAAGCGATCGGCTGCATGAGGTCGCTCTTGCGGTCGCCGCGCTTGAAATCGCGCAGCTCGATATAGATGTAGCCGGCCTGCTGTCCCCAGATGGTGGGGATGGTCTTGTCCACGGGCTTACCATCGGTGCCGTGGCAGCAAGCGCAAACCTGGATCTTTTCCTCAACACTCTGGGCATGCGTCGTTGTCGCGCTGGCGTTCAGGATAACCGCCAGGACGACTGCCCCGAACATCCAGCCGTTTGAGTTTCGGCTCATTGATACGTTCCCGTGAAGATCAGACAATAAAGCATGATGGGATGGAGTTGAATCGATTCCCCGTGAGCGCGGGGACTAGGGTGCAGCGCGGCGGCTGCCACAGGGCCTTGCCAAAAATTCGTAAAACAACCTCATGCAAAGAAAGGCCTCGATTTGCCAACCTGGTGCCGTCTCGCGTCCGGGCATCAGAAAATAGTCCGTTGTCGCGCCCCCGGCCTGATCCCATCCCGCTCTTGACAAGAAAAACGGGACCTCAACCGGTCCCGTTTCACGCCTCCATGATCGCGGATCAACTCAGTTCAAAGAGAACGCGATGATGTTGTTGCCGCGGTGGAAGTCGACCTGGGTATTGCCACCCGCGCCGACCACGACGTACTGCTTGCCACCGACCATATAGGACGAAGGCGGAGCGTTGACGCCGGCACCAGCGCGGAAGTTCCACAGTTCCTTGCCGGTCGAGGAGTTGTAGGCGGCGAACTTGCCGTTGCCCTCACCGGTGAAGACCAGACCGCCCGCGGTGGCGAGAATGCCGCCGATCATCGGCTCCGGCGTTTTGACCTGCCATTTGATCTTGCCGGTATTGTAGTTGACGGCGGTAATGTTGCCGGCTTGCGCCTCCGTCGGGATTGCCTTGAAGGCGCCGCCCAGCCACAATTTGCCATTCGGATAGGGCGAGTTCTCGACAAAGTAGTTCATGGGCTGGTGCAGGTTGATGGCGTAGGCCAACGATTGCGACGGGTCGGTTGCGATCGGTGACCATTCGACGCCGCCGTTGGCACCCGGCAGCATGCGCGCGCCTTCCTTGGTCGGCAGGGTCCACATGTTCTCCTGCGCCACCATGGCGTCGGAGAAGCGGATCAAACTGCAATCCTTGCGGTTATGGACGTAGACGTGACCGGTCTTGCCGGCATGGATCACGCCCGGAACGGTCTTGCCATCCTTGTCCTTGACGTCCACCAGAACCGGCGGGCTGACGGCGTCGAGATCCCAGATGTCATGGGCGATGTACTGGAAGTGGCAGACATACTTGCCGGTCTCCAGGTCGAGCGAGACCAGCGAGTCCGTATAGAGGTTGTCGCCGGGACGGATCGAACCGTCGAGATCGGGCGAAGGATTGCCGACCACGAAATAGATCCGGTTGGTCGCGAGATCGACGGCTGGATTTTGCCAGACGCCACCGCCGAGTTTCTGCCAGGGGTCACCGGTCTTGGAGAGTTGGTCCTTTTCACCCTGGATATCGCGATGCATGTCGCGCCCAGTGGCGTCCTTGGTCGCCCAGACGCCGACCGAATTCTCCGGGATGGTGTTGAAGGTCCAGATCAGGTTGCCGGTCTTGGCATCATAGGCCTTGACGAAGCCGCGGATGCCATACTCGCCGCCATTGGTTCCGATCAGCACCTTGTCCTTTATCACGGTCGGGGCCATCGTCTCGCTGTAGCCTTGTTCCGGATCGGCAACGTCTGTCTTCCAGACCACATCGCCGGTCTTGGCGTTCAGCGCGATCAGCTTGGAATCCAGCGTCGCGAGATAGACGAGATCACCGAGAACCTGGACGCCGCGATTGTTGGGGCCGCAGCAATAGGTGGTGATGGGGCCCATCTTGTGGGCGTAGTGCCAGAGCTGGACACCGGTCTTGGCGTCGAGCGCGTAGACGTGGCTGAACGACGTCGTGACATACATGACGCCGTCGACGACGATCGGCGACGTCTCCAGCGATTCCTTGACGTCGGTCTGGAAAATCCAGGCCACGCGCAGGTTCTTGACGTTGTCGCGGTCGATCTGTTTTGCGGGATAGAAACGGGTCTGTGCGTAGTTCCCGTTGGTCAGAAGAAAATTGCTGGTGCTCTTGTCCGCGGCATTGAGCTGTTGCTGGGTGACCGGCGATACCTTCGCTTGGCCCATGACAGGCTTTGATTCCTGCTTGGTTTCCTGCTGTGCGATAGTGGGCCCGGCCATCAACCCTGTTGCGCCGACCAATGCGGCGCAGACGATAGAAAATCTATTCATTTTTCCGCCCCAATTTTTATTGTTGACGTCAACCGAGATTTTGCCCATCGGTGCCCTTCAAATCTGAACTGATCGGGCCTCCTTGACAAGGAGAAACGACAAGCGATCGGGCTCAGCAGCGGCGCCAACGAACGACCGCTCGCACGTCCTGCATTGCAGCGCAATCTTGGCTCTGCGATTGAACACCCGCCCGTGCTGCCCACTGCTGCGCAAGGTTTCCGAAAGTTCTCACGCGCAGGCCGGCACCATTACCGGCGCGAACATTGTCATCGGAGTTCGCACGTGATTGCGACGCCGTCGGCGGCGGTTACAGCCGACGGCACGTTGCGGAACGCCGTCGTCAGGCTGCTTTGGCTTTCGCGACATGGGTGGCGATTGCATCCATCAACCCCGGCGACAGGCAATCGTAAGGCTCAAGCCCAAGTTCCTTGAGACGCGATCTGATGCCGGGCATCTCGTCCGGCTTGACGCCGGATTCGATCACCGAGGACACGAACGCCGCAAATCCTGGGGCCGCCGAACCGGTTTCCTCGAAAAGTTCGGGATGAATGAAGTCCAGACCGTAGAACGGATGGGCCTTGTTCTCGATACGGCCGTACATATGGGTGCCGCAAACCTTGCAGGCGTGCCGCTGGATGGTCTTCGAGGCATCGACGATGTGAAGCTTGTCGCCATTCTCGAGAACGGTCACGTTCTCGCGTGGTACCACCGCAACCACCGAGAAGGTCGCACCGTCGGGCTTCCAGCACTGCGTGCAGCCACAGGCGTGATTGTGCGCGACGTCGCCTTTGACGCCGACCTTGACCGGCTTGTCCTTGCATTTGCAGACTAACGTACCTCCGGCAAAACTGCCCGAGCCCTTTTTTACGCCATTATCGACCGATGGGTGGATATGAACAGTCATTGGCCTATCCTCCTTGTGTTTGACGCTTTTGATTTTGAACGCGACGTTATTTCAGAACACGACGACCGAACGGATCGACTTGCCCTCATGCATCAGATCAAAGCCCTTGTTGATCTCCTCGAGCTTGAGCACATGGGTGATCATCGGATCGATCTCGATCTTGCCGTTCATGTACCAGTCGACGATCTTCGGCACGTCGGTGCGACCGCGCGCACCGCCAAAAGCCGAGCCCTTCCAGACCCGTCCGGTGACGAGCTGGAATGGCCGTGTGGCAATTTCCTTGCCCGCTTCCGCAACACCGATCACGACCGAAACGCCCCAGCCACGATGGCAGGCTTCCAGCGCCTGGCGCATGACAGTGGTATTGCCGGTGCAGTCGAAGGTGTAGTCGGCGCCGCCATCGGTCAACCCGACCAGATGCTGGACGATATCGCCATCCAATTTCTTCGGATTGACGAAGTGCGTCATGCCGAAGCGACGGCCCCATTCTTCCTTGGAATCGTTGATATCGACCCCGACGATCTTGTCGGCCCCGACCATCCGCGCGCCCTGGATCACATTGAGCCCGATGCCGCCGAGACCAAACACCACCACGTTGGAGCCCGGAGTAACCTTCGCGGTATTGACCACCGCGCCGACGCCGGTGGTCACGCCGCAGCCGATGTAGCAGCTCTTGTCGAACGGCGCGTCCTCACGAATTTTGGCGACCGCGATCTCCGGCAACACCGTAAAATTCGAGAATGTCGAGCAGCCCATATAATGAAAAATCGGTTTTCCCTGATAGCTGAACCGCGAGGTGCCGTCGGGCATCAGGCCCTTGCCCTGGGTGGCACGGATCTGGGTGCACAAATTGGTCTTTTGGCTGAGGCAGCTTTTGCACTGCCGACATTCGGGCGTGTAAAGCGGGATTACATGATCGCCGGGCTTGACCGACGTCACACCCGGTCCGACCTCACGAACGACACCGGCGCCTTCGTGGCCGAGGATCGAGGGGAAAATCCCCTCGCTGTCGAGCCCGTCCAGTGTGTAGGCGTCGGTGTGGCAAATCCCGGTTGCCTTGATTTCGACCAGGACTTCGCCGGTCTTGGGACCGGCCAAATCCAGTTCGACGATTTCGAGCGGCTTCTTGGCCTCAAAGGCGACTGCGGCGCGTGTCTTCATTTTGTACTCCTGTTGCGCTCCAGCACCGTAAATACTTTCATTTGATACCTGTGCAACTGGTTTCCGCCTGTTTGGCGGCTTCGGGCTTGTCTTCATGGGTGGGAGGACGGCCACCCGGAATGGCATCGTCGGCCCGTGCGCGCAGATACACGTAGATATCGTCAAGATAGCACATCACGTTCACGTTGGTCGCAAACGACGGCATTACCTTGTCGTTGGCGGAGTCGACATTCTTTCGGCCGTTGGTGACGACATTGGCGAAGTCGCTGTAGCTCAGTGTCTTCAGCGAATTGGCCAACGCCGGCGCATAACTCGATCCCTCCCCGTTGGGGCCGTGGCACACATGGCAG
>Ga0302320_10009983_pt1 | contig 20326 bp, 20 predicted proteins | sample Bog_T0_3_FD_202130 | JGI IMG/M metagenome (GOLD analysis project Ga0302320, IMG submission 202130) | Peat permafrost microbial communities from Stordalen Mire near Abisko, Sweden - Bog_T0_3 | ecosystem: Environmental > Terrestrial > Soil > Wetlands > Peat | place: Sweden: Abisko, Stordalen Mire...
CGGCGGCACCGTCGATTACTTCATCGACACCGTCTTCAACTACCCCACCCTCGCCGAGTGTTACAAAGTCGCCGCATTTAACGGCCTCGGCCGCCTGCATCGGTACCAGTCCGAGTAATAGATCGCCTGACCACTGTTCACTGACCACTGAAGAGCCCGGAGAGCTTTTTCCATGACCACCGCCATCGGCATCGTGATCACCGATCACATCGTAGCCGGCAGGCTTGAAGACAGCCGCCTTACCGGCAAGCCTCTTCGTTTCCCCTCCGATGCTGCCGAGCAGGACTCCCTCAGCGCGCTGCCTCCCAGCGAGCTGATCGAGCTGCTCGCCGGCCAGGTCGCGTTCCTGCAGAAAACCTCAACTAGCCCCGTTCACGCAATTGGCGTCGCAGTCCCCGGTATTATCCGCAGCGGTGTCATTGAAGACTCGCCCAATCTGACACAGATGAAAGGCCTGCGCCTGGCCGAAGATCTCTCGCGCGCGCTCGAAGCGTTATCCATCTCCGCGCCTGTGCACGTCGCCAACGACGCGGATGCCATCGCCGCCGGTGTGGCCGCCACGCACGGCCGCCTTGAAACACTCACCCGCGTCTGGACCATAGGCAACGGCATTGGCTACGGCCGCTGGCCTTATGTCGAAGGCGTATGGGAAGGCGGACACATCACCGTCACGCTTGACCCCAAAGAGAACTACTGCGGCTGCGGCGGCATCGGTCACCTGGAAGGCATCATGGGCAATCGCGCCATGCGCCTGCGCTTCCTCGATCTCGAACCGGAAGAAATCTTCACCAACGCCAAGGCCGGCGACCAGCGCTGCCGCGAGTTTGTCGACCTCTGGCATCGCGCCCTTGCCGCCGCCACCGCATCGTTCATCCACCTGGCAGGCCCCGGACGCTTTTACTTCACTGGCCACAACGTCGGCTTCCTCGAGCTTCCCAAACTTCGCGCTCATCTCGACACGATGGTCAAGATGACTCCGCTGCAAAGCTTCTCACTGGAAGTCTTGCAGCCCGACGACGAAATCGCGTTGCTGGGCGCAGGGGTCTCCGCCCTCCGCGCGCTGGCTCAATAGCTTCAGGTGCCCCAGCCTCGCCACGTCTTTGTTCTTGTGGCTAGGGTGGGCTCGCACAAAGCCCCGTGCCCCATCCTTTCGACTTTTCTCTGTCGAAAGGATGGGACAGAGAAAAAGTCCGGTCTCCAAGTCCATGTTCCCTGTTTCAACTAGGCCCAGTTCTCGACCTTCAGTCCGGGAACGCGCGAGAATTCTCGCATATTGTTCGTGACCAACACCAGTCCAAGGCTGCGCGCGTGCGCAGCGATCAACAAATCATTCCCGCCGATTGGCGCGCCCCGCCTCTTAAGCTCCGCGCGAATCTGCCCGTAATCCTCCGCTGCCTCTACCGGATAGGGAAGCACCTGCACATATTGCAGAAACAATTTGAGGGCTTCCTCGCTCTTTGTCGCATTTGGAGAAGCCGCTACGCCAAATCTCAATTCCGAAAGGACGACGGCAGAAATGCTAATGTCGTCGGGCGGAATCTCCTTAAGTTTCTTCAAAACGTTTGGGTTGGACCGCTTCATGATGTACGAAGCTGCATCCGTGTCGAGCATGTATCGCGGCATTCGCTTGATTCCTCAGACACAAGTACGGATTTTCAGCCATTCAACGCGATCTCTTGCCCTTTGCTCGCCCGAAAAACTCCCGCTCCTGTAGCGGAAGGTCCTCGACATTTTTCATAAAATCGTCGGACGCAACAACGTCCGAAGCTAAAAACTCCGACCAGTCCTTCGGACGCGGCGACAGAATCACATCCTCGCCCACCTTCCGGATGTAAACCTCCGAGGTCGAGAACTGAAATTCCTTGGGCAACCGCACCGCCTGGCTGCGATTATTCATGAAGACCTTTGCCGTAGCCGCCATCGAACACCTCCCGCTGTCCTGCCATATACATAAGTATATGCCAACTTTTCCGGCCTGCCCCATCCTTTCGACTTTTTCCTGACGAAAGGGTGGGACTGCATAAACATTGCGCCTGGCCTCTACCGCCTCCCCCGCTTCTTCGCTTCCACCCGCGGCCAATACTGCAACTCATCCCCAAACAACTCTCCGCTCAAATCCCCCACCCGTTGCGACAGTCGCGCTTGCGCATCGGCAATCGCCTGGTTGTAAATCACCGGCCCCACCTCTTCGATGAAAAAATCCAGCAGCAACCCAGCCGGCAAATTCCCAATCGGCTCTGACATATTCTCTTCAAAATATCGCTGCACGGACGCAATCGCCGCATCCCGCGTCGGCTTGGTGAACTCGACCTTCATCATCGTTTCTCAACTCTCCTCGCACAGAGATTACACCGTTGCAAACGCCGCACCGTAAACGCCAGAATCCAGAAACTCCCGCAAAAAAGAAAATCCGGAAAGCGCAAAGGAAGCGCCCTCCGGATCCCCGGTCTTTGTTTTTCTGATCCCTGATCCCTGTTCCCTATTCCCTGCCTTTTCACCTTCTCCGCACGTAGGTATCCGATAGCCGATCGTGCCACCCAAGGTGGTCCCCGTCAAAAATCGCCCAGATCACTCCGAGTCCCGCCGGAAGAATGCTCAACAGCAGAGCCACGAGCCTCGCGCACCGTTGCGCCCGCGTTGGGCATTGCCCATCCAGCGTGCACAGGGAGAGATCCGCGTAGCGCATTCCCGGTGTTCCCTTGGTGAAGTAATGAAACAGCGTCATGTACGCCGCGCCCACCACTGCCACGCCAATCGCCGCCGCCATTTCCAATGCTTTCAGTCCCGGCATCACCTTCATGGTCGACAAGGCGATCATCGTTGCCACCAGGAACGTACCCACAATCAGCGATCCGTTGACAACGGCCGCCAATGCCCGCCTGCTTAACGGAGCCAGCTCCATGTCTGGAGCAAGAATGATCCGTTCCGGCATCTCCTCCAGCATCTCGACCGAAGGTTCTGCCCTGAAGACCCGTGCCGGCTGTGCGTCCAGTTCGATACCGGACCACTCAGGTCCGGTCCATGCCGGCCCCGCCGCCTCTTCCAGCATGCTCGTCTGCGCCGCTTCAACCGTCAGCGCACCCGGATCCACCTCGAAAATACTCAGCTGCACGTCCTGCTCGATTGAGGCCGCATACGGCCCTTCCGCTCGTCGTGGACGCGCCCTTCGCGTTGCCACAAGCTCCCGCGGAAACTGGATCAGGTTTGCATGGATCGGATGCGCCACTTCCGTCGCATCGTCGTCCAACATTTCGGCTGCTCTGGCTGCTTGTTTCCGCCTGTCCCGCTGCTCATCATCCGCGGAGTCCGTCTTGTAGCTCGCTGCGCCGGCTTCCACATCAGCCAAAGGCTGCGCTTCCGGCTCCAAGCCCGCCTTCATCACCGCGGCCTCGCTTTGCTCCGGCTCCGCACTCCAGGCCGCGCCCGATCCCTCAGCGAAAGCACGCTCGGCCTTCGCAAACCCCTGCCATTCTGCGCTTGCCGCTCCGGCCGAATACGCCTCCCAGCCCGGCGCATCAAGAAACGAGCTCTCATCGACTTCGACGGCCTTGTACGAGCTCTCCTCCGCAACCGCAACCGTCGCCGCAGCCGCCACTGGCTCCGTCTTCGTGACCGGCTCGCTTTCTCTACGGTGCTTTTTCAGCCGCGTGTCGGCGCTCGCCACATCGCTATAGCTGGGCGCATTGGCATAGCGCGCCGCCACACGTGCGGCAGCCGCAACTGCCCGGCCGCTGGCATTCGGACGCGCGGCCCTCTCACCTTCCAGCTCGGTTCGCACAAGGCTCTTGCGGCTCTTGTGCGCGGCCAGCCGCTGGTTCACTTCATCTTTCCATGAGTTATCGAGATTCGCCTGGGTTGGCAATGTGCTCAAAGCTCCACGATCCCTTTCTGTCGTTCTCCGGCCTTTGTCTGTCGGGCCCGCATTCGTTGCGGTCTGCAATCGAGCTTGTTAACGTGCTCAAGAACTCCCGACTGTACGTCATTTTCGAGAAGAGAAGGTTCGCGGAAAAACAGCGGGCGCATCCGGAAAGTCGTGTTCCTGTTCCAGGAGATCAATCCGAATTTTTCCTGCTGCCAGAGCTGCGCGGATTGCGTCCCATCCCCAGGAACCCGGTTTTGCTATGCTGAGCCTTACCGGTCTTGGGTCTTGGAATGCCTCCTCGTAACTTAGTATTTATCACGCTGCTGGCCCTCTGTCACCTGCAACTTGCGGGACAGACGTTGACCAATGCGTTACCCCCATCCTCCCCGCCGGCGGCCGTCCTCTCCGCAGTTCCCAGTGCCATCCCAATCGCACCCTCGGACGACGCCGTCAGCCAGCTTCCCGACGATCCCGGCCAGGAACTCATTCCCGTCGCCGAGCCCGAACCGGAGCCTCCCGGCGGCGTCCCAGTCCAGTTTGATGCCGACCGGCAAACCCGCGTCGGAGACGTGCTCACGCTCGACGGTCACGTCGTCGTCCACTACCGCACATACATCCTCCATGCCGACAAGGTCGTCTACCACCAGTTCACCTCGGTCGTTGAGGCCGACGGCCATCTGCAGGTGGAAGGCGGTCCCAACGGCGTGCTCATCAACGCCTCACATGGCGACATGCGCCTCAACATGCACACTGCTCGCTTCTACAACGTCACCGGATCCCAGGGCCTCCATACCGCCGGACGTTCCATGGTGTACTCCACTTCCACGCCCTTTCAGTTCACTGCCCGAGTCCTGCTTCAGACTGCGGACGACCGGTTCCGTCTCGTCGACGGCACCATGACCAATTGCACTTTCCCGCACCCTGACTGGCAGGTCATTGCTCGGGCCATCAATCTTGACAACCGAGAGGCTTCCACCAAGAGTTCTTACTTTGAGCTGCTTGGCGTTCCCGTCTTCTATCTGCCGTATCTTCGCCATGAAGTCGACGACACTGGCCGCACGAGCGGCTTCCTCATTCCCGTGCTGTCCAACTCCTCCATCAAGGGATTCATCATCGGCGAGCAATTCTACTGGGCCATCAACCGCAGCATGGACATGGTTGTCGGCGCCGAGTATTTCAGCAAGCGCGGATGGGCGCCCAATGGCGATTTCCGCTACAAGGGCCGTGACATCGACCACCTTATCGTCCGCTGGAATGCTCTCCTCGACCGCGGCGTCGAGCAGGAAATCGGCAACACTATCACCACAACCTCCGCCCGCACCACGCCCTCTTTCCCCAGACTCGACGCCTCGCAATTGAAGCTCCTGCCAAGCGCCACAATCCCCGGGCCCATAGGCTATGAGCGCGTCAACCAGGGCGGGGTCGATGTCGTCGCCGAAGGCCGCAAAGACTTCACGCGTAATCTCTACGCAGCCGGAGTCACCGAATATCTCTCCAGCTACATGTACCGTCTCGTCTTCAACGACAATTTCTCGCAGGCCATCAGCTCCCAAGTGGCCAGTGACGTGGGCATCACCTACAACCGCAACGGCAAAATCCCGTCCGTCTCGCTCGATCGCTTTGAGACCTTTGCCAGCTCGATCAATGGCGACGAAGCCCGCATCCTCCACCTGCCCAGCGCGCGCTTTGACGTCCTTGAGCGCCCCTTTCTCTCTTCGCCCCTCTACTGGGGACTCGGCTCCTCCATTAGTTACCTCAGCCGCTCTGAGCCCCGCTTCCACGCGCGCAACGTCGGTCGTCTCGACGTCAACCCACACCTTTCACTCCCCTTCCATCTCGAAGGCTGGAGCTTCGTTCCCTCTGCCGCCATTCGCGACACGTCCTACACCATCAGTCAGACTCCCGATCTTTCCGACCTTCGCCATGGCGTCCCAACCATCAACCACGAGGGCTTAAACCGCTTCGATGTGGAAGCCGGTCTCGACATTCGCCCGCCGGCCCTTGAGCGCGATTTCATCCTCGCCCACTGGAACCGCGTCGTGCGTCATGTCATCGAGCCCGAGCTCACTTATCGCTATGTCGCAGGTATCGGCGCCAAGGCCCCCGACGTCCTGCTCGTCGACACCACTGACATCGCCACGGACACCAACCAGGCAGGGTTCTCGCTCACGCAGCGCCTCTATGTCAGTCCTCGCAATCCCAAACCCTGCCCCGACGATCCTGCCGCAGCGTCCAAGTGCTCGTCGAAGCCTCGCGAGTGGGCCAGTTGGCAAATTGCGCAGAATGTCTTCATTGATCCCACATTCGGCGGAGCGCTCATCTCCGGTCGCCGCAACGTCTTCGACGCAACCCTCGACATGAGCGCGGTAGCCTTCCTCACCGAGCCGCGCAACCTCGCCCCAGTCACCTCGCGCATGCGTTTTGAAGCCGTTGACAACCTGCGCGTCGAGTGGGACCTCGACTACGATCCGCGCCGGGGCCAGCTCAATTCTGACAATCTTTACGCCGGCTACAGCTTTGGCCGCACCACCGTCGGTATTGGCCACGCGCTGCTCAACGCGGTCGACGAAAGCCGCGGCTCCGCTTCCACCATCAAGAGCCAGCAGCTCCAGCCGTTCATTACCATCGGCAAGCAGAGCGGCCCCGGTTTCAACTTCGCCGCCAACGGCGGCTACGACTTCGTCCTCGGCCAGATTCAGTACGCCGGAGTCCAGGCCAACTACAACTGGGATTGCTGCGGACTCACCGTCGGCTACCGCCGCTTCCAGCTAGGCTCCGTCCGCGACGAAACCCAGTATCTCTACAGCTTCACCCTCGCCAACTTCGGCTCCGTAGGCGATATCCGCCGCTCCAACTCCATCTTCCGCGACCCCACTTTGCCCCCTCCCTACTAGCCCACATAAAAAGCTCCCGTGCCCCATCCTTTCGACTTTTTTCTGTCGAAAGGGTGGGATAAACGAAGCCCAACCCCTCGAAGCACCTGCGTCTGCCTTTCTCGCGACCCTCCCATTCACCTTTCGCCATCTCCCGCGTCCACAACATCAAGGACGCACCATGCCCAGGCTCGATCGCCCATTCCCTCGTTCCCTTGTTCCCTTGGTCCCTGCTTTTCCCCTGCTTCACTGATTTATCCTGATAACTAGAGGAACTTCACTTGTCCCACTTACGTTTTCTAGCGGTTCTCGTGGCACTTTCGCTCACAGCGGGTTGCCGTGCCCAGTCTCCGGCTCCGTCTGCCACCGATACCGTTCTCAACCGCCGCATTGAAGTAACGGTCCGCACCGAGTTCAGCCTGCCCCAGGACTACGACGTCTCCGTGGGCGCTCGTAAGCCAAGCGCTTTCAGCGGGTATGACGATCTGCCCGTCACCGTAGGCCATGCCGGCCACACCCAGGGCATTGACTACCTCATCTCCACCGACAACAAGAAGCTCGCTCGCCTCAACACCTTCGACCTCACCAAGGAACCCGGCTCTGACATCGACGTCGCCAACCGCCCCATCCGCGGCAACCCCGGCGCCAAGGTCACCGTCATAAACTTTGACGACCTCGAGTGCCCCTACTGCGCCCGCATGCACCAGTCCCTCTTTCCCTCGACGCTCAACCGCTACAAGGACAAGGTTCGTTTCATCTACAAGGATTTCCCCCTCGAAGAAATTCATCCCTGGGCCCTCCACGCGTCGGTCGATGCAAACTGTCTCGCCGCGCAGAACAATGAAGTCTACTGGGGCTACGTCGACTACCTCCACTCCCATGGAGATGAAATCACCGGCCCCGACCGCGATCTGCCCAAGAGCTATGCGGCCCTCGATCGCATCGCGCGCCAGCAGGCTACGATCTCCAAACTCAATACCGGTACCCTCGATGCCTGCATGGCCAAGCAGGACGTTACGGAAATCAACAACTCTCTCAAGGAAGCCAGCGTGCTCGGTCTCGACGGAGCGCCCGCCCTGTTCGTCAATGGCGAGCGCATCAACGGAGCCGTTCCCGAGGAGCAGGTTTGGAAAGCGATCGATCGCGCCCTGCGCGCTGCGGGCGAACAGCCCCCACCGCCGCCGGCGCCACCAGCCGCCGGTAAAACCGGTGGTGGCAAGTAACTATCGCTATCCCAACACCGCCTCGTGGATTTATCCTTGAAGGCCGGGGCCTTTCGCGGTCCCACAGGAGTCGCCAGATTGCAAGCTAAACCGAATGTCTGGATGCCGCGTATCTGGATGCACCACCGTTCTGCTGTCCTCCTGCTCATCGCAGGAACCGCCATCGCCTTGGTTGCCGGGTGCCATCGCGCCCCCTCGGCTGACGTTGTGGCCACTGTCAACGGCAAGGACATCAAGCGTTCCGACCTCGACGTTGCCTACCAGCAAAGTCTCGGGGGCACTCCGCAGAACCTGTCCCCTGAAGAAGCTGACATCCGCCGACTCACGGTCCTGCACAGCCTCATCGATGATGAAATGGTCCAGCAGCGTGCCGCCAAACTCAACCTCGCTGCCTCCGACGAAGACGTCAACGCCAAGCTCACCGAGATCAAGACTCCCTACACGCAGGAAGAGTTTGACAACCAGCTCAAGGCCCGCAATCTCTCGCTCGACGATCTCAAGCGCGAGATTCGCCGCTCTCTCACCAAGACCAAGCTGCTGAACAAGGAAATCGAATCCAAGATTCAGATTACGGACTCGGACATTGCGGCCTATTACGCCGCGCACAAGTCTGAATTCAATCTCATCGAGCCCATGTATCACATGGCTCAGATCATCGTCACCAGCCAGCCTTCGCAGCAGCCCGGCAACCTCCAGAACAACAAGGCCTCAGGCGACGCCGACGCCAAGAAGAAAATCCAGATTCTTCACAATCGTCTCGAAAGCGGCGAAGACTTCTCCGCCGTAGCCATGAACTTTTCTGAAGATCCCAACACCGCATCCAACGGTGGCGACATGGGCTTCGTTGCCGAGTCGTCGCTCAAAAGCGATCCGGAAGTCTTCGACGCCATGGGCAAGCTCAAGCCCGACCAGTTCACGGACGTGCTGCCCGTTCTCGATCCGTCGCACAAGGTTGTCGGCTACGCCATCTATAAGCTCATCTCGCACGACCCCGCCGGACAGCGCGAGCTGAAAGACCCCCGCGTTCAACAGGCCATCCACACTTCGCTCCACAACAACCGCGCCCAGCTCCTTCAGAACGCCTACTTCGAAATGCTCCAGGACGACTCCAAGGTCACTAACTACTTCGCCGAGCAGATCCTCAAGCAGGGCGCCCACTAACCACCCAGTCCCGCATCAAGCTCATAGGGCCGCATACAAATGCGGCCCTTTCCATTTCGCGAGCCATAGGCACTCCGGGTGCCCCAGGTCCCTCGCATTTGGGGACCTGGGATTGAAGGAAACCCAGGTGATCCAACTTTCAGCATCCAAGCAGCTGTACCTCGACCTAGCCAAGGAAAGGACGACCCGCATGAAAGAAGAGATGGAACAGAAGGGCCGCCCAGTTTCGTGGACCGCGATCGTATCGGTAGCCTTGATCTTTGTCGCATCGTTCTATTGCGCGGAACATCCCGATTCAACTCTCGCGCGCTTCATCAAGAGCTTTCGCTACCGGAACAAGAGCGGCACATCCACCTGAGCGAGGTCACATTCGCGCGACATATCAATGGTCGCGGGCGGAGCCGTCCACGGCATCCCACATTTCCGGAAACTTCCACTCCGGGATGCCACGCTCGTTGTCGATGAGGTTGTCATCGAGCTCGATGCCGAGCCCTGGCCCATCGAGATTGCCCTTCAGCACGATGTTGCCCTCGGTCATCACGAATGGCTTCTTGATGTAGCTCTTCCCCATGGGGCTGCGCTGCACATTGGGTGGCCCGCCATTTACCGCCTGCAGAGACGGCACCTCGTGTGCCAGAAAGTTCGGGATCGATGCCGCCACGTGCATTGAGGCGGCGAAACCCACCACACCCTCCTTCGAATGCGGCAGCATATCGGCGTAGAAGGCCTCCGCCAGCGAGGCCACCGCCTTCAGCTCGGTGATGCCGCCCACGTGCGTCACATCCGGCTGCAGCAGTTGCGCCGCGCCCGCCACCAGCAAGTCGCGGAACTGCCACTTGGTCACCATGCGCTCGCCCGTGGCGAAGGGGAAAGTCGTTTTCTTCGCCATTTCCGCCATCAAGGGCAGGTTCTGGAACTGGATCGGCTCCTCATAGAACCAGGGGCGGAACGGCTCCAGCGCCTTGATGATCTCCATCGCGGCGGCCGGCTCGTGCTCGCCATGCATCTCGATGCCCAGATCGAAGTCCGGACCGATGAGCTCGCGGATTGCCTTCACTTTTTCGACGAAGCCATCAATGTAGTACGGGCTCTCCGAGGAGCGCGACAGCCGGCCTCGCGTCGACGACACGCTGGTCTTCATCGACCGGTAGCCTTCCGCGAGCACGTGGGTTTTGGTTTCTTCCACGCTCTCGGCCTGGCCGTAGCACTTGATGCGATCGCGCGTCGGTCCACCAAGAAGGTCGTAGATCGGCACCCCCAGGGCCTTGCCTTTGATGTCCCACATCGCAATGTCGACCGCACCAAGCGCAGACGTCAACACGATGTCTCCGCGATAGAACGCGTGCTTGTAGATCGCCTGCCAGTGGTGTGCCGGTCGGCGTGCGTCCTTGCCGATAAGGTACGGCTCGATCTCCTGGATGGCGGCCACAACAGTGGGGATGCGCCCTTCCACGGTGCCCTCGCCGAGGCCGATGATACCCGCATCCGTGTACATCTTCACGAAGATGCTGCGCAGCGAGTTGACTGGGATAATCTCCAGTTTCGTGATCTTGATCTCGTCGCGCGGGTCGGCCAGCGCGCAGGAGTGGTTCACCGGCTGGGCCGCCAGGTTACGCTCACTGGCGAGCATGCCGCCCAGGCCCATGGCGGCGGTTTTCATCCACGTGCGGCGCGAGTGTGTATGGCGTAAGTGAGACATCCGAGTTCCCCCCTGCGTGATTTCTAGGCAACGCTATCACCTGCGCAGTCACGGTGTCATCCCGGCGCGGCTGGACTGTCCCCATCCCGCACCGGCCCCACCTGCCGGCCGATTTTCAGCTTAAGTTGCAAGCAACCGGTGCCGTTCGAGTAAAATAGATCGAAAGAACTGCAAACAACAAACCACCGCGCGCTGTTTGGCTGAGCGTTCACCGCTTCGCAAATTGGGTGGAATGTGCAGCTTGAAGAAGTCGCGAAAATCAGCCAGGAGTCATGCCGTTTGCCTCAGCCTCGTGCCATAACCGTTCGTCGCCTTGCTTCAGCACGACAGGTTTGCGCACTCCTTGCGCTTGGTATACTCGTGGCTTTCGCTTCTGCGGCCAGCGCCGGCAACATTGCGACCCACAGGCGTCCACACGCTATAAGACGCATGCTGTCGAACGTTGCCATGCCCACCCTGGGTTCTATCTCTGATCAGGACGTGCCGGATGACGGCCAGAAGTACGAGCTCAAGCTGGTGCGCCAGAGTGGCGAGATCCTCGACGTCGTCTACAGGGTAGGCGATACGTACATTCTCGACTCTCTTTACACGCTCAGCGATTTCCTTCGTGACAGTCACAACGACGAAGTCAAAAGCTATAATCCACGCACCTTCGACGTCCTCCACACGATGCTCAGGAAGCTGAATCGATCCAGCAGCGCCATCGAGGTCCTTTGCGGCTACCGAACCAAGGAGACCAACGATGCGCTCCGCGAGACTGGAACCACCAACGCAGCCGAGCACTCGGAGCATATTGAGGGCAATGCGCTCGATATCCGGGTTCCGGGCGTTCCAGCGGCGCAGTTGCGCAACGCTGCGCTCTCCCTCGGAGCCGGTGGCGTAGGCTATTACCCCAAAGGTCAATTCGTCCATGTAGACACGGGCCCCGTCCGCAAGTGGACCTTTGCACCGCACCGTGCCAGACATCGGCACCGCCATCCCAGGTCCTGAAACCGCGCCGGTTTTGCGCTGGGAGACCTACGACATGCGGAAAGGGTTTACGAGAGAACCAAAGCCGGACGAGCCCTCGACCCAAGTCAAAAACTACATCACGCCGGGCGGGCTTGAGCGCCTCATAGAAGAACACCGCTTTCTGCTTACCAGGGATCGCCCCGCCGTGGCTGAAGTGGTATCGTGGGCCGCCGGCAACGGCGACCGCAGTGAAAACGCCGACTATCAGTACGGCAAGCGCCGGCTGCGGCAGATCGATGGGCGCATTCGCTTTCTCAACAAGCGCATCGAGGCTGCGGAAGTCGTCGACCCGGAAGCACCCCGATCGGGGCAGCGGCTGACGAAAGCATTCTTCGGGGCCACCGTGCGCTATGCCAATGCCGCGGGAGAAGAGCGCGTGGTAAGCATTGTCGGCACCGACGAGGTCGATCTCACCCGCAACCACATCAGTTTTGTGTCACCCCTGGGGCGCGCGTTGATGAAGTCGGCAGAGGGCGATACCGTCGTTCTCCACGCGCCCGGCGGGATAGAAGAACTGACGGTGCTGGAAGTGGTTTACGAGCGCATTGAAGTAGAACCGTTCCGGGAACCACCCGGATCCACGGCCACGGCTAAGGGAATCAACCCGCCGTCGCTCCCCTGACAAAATTCAGAGGATACGGCACAGGCAGTTGAAGAGCGACATCAGTCGGAAGCTGCCTTCCCTGGAAGAGTTCGCTGCTCCGGGTTTGGCTCTTCTTGGCCCTTACAGCGTAAGCTGGAGGCATCATGAGTCAATCGCCGCAACAGCCGCAAATGAACCTGGTCCAGACCGAAGATTACCGCGAGTCCTACGCCAACAGCTGCCAAGTGCGCGTGAGTGTTTGGGATTTCCTGATTGTCTTCGGACTGGCCTCCAGCGAAACGCCAGAGCAGGTGACCATCCGTAACCACCAGGGCATCTTTCTGAGCCCCCAACAGGCCAAAGCGTTGTGGAACGTGCTCGGGCAAAATCTCGCCCAGTACGAACAGGCCTTCGGCACGCTGAACCTGGAACCGCACGGCCACAACTTTCCCGAGGGGCCAGTGAATTAAGAGCAGGGACCAAGTCACCCCAACGAGCAAAGATCGCTCGCTGGGGACCCCGAGAGGGGCCAAGGGAACAAGGGACCGAGAAGGCAACGGATCCAGGAGCGATTGATTGCGGTTCAGAGGACTCATCGAGCCACGGCTGGACAAGCCATTGCCGCTGTGGATGATTTTCCCGGTGATTTTTGTCGCGCTCTACGCGAGCCACTTCACGCTGCTGCGCCTGCCCTACTACTGGGATGAGGCTGGCTATTACATTCCGGCGGCATGGGATTTCTTTCGCACCGGCTCGCTGATTCCCATCACTACGTTGACGAACGCGCATCCGCCCCTGCCGAGCATTTACCTGGCACTGTGGTGGAAGGCTTCGGGCTTTGTCCCGGAGGTGACGCGCGAGGCTGTGCTGATGGTGGCGGCATTGGGGCTGCTCGCGGTATGGCAGCTGGCCATGCGATTGGTGGGCGTGCCGCTGGTTGCCTTTTGGACGGTGGTGCTGACGGGGCTTTATCCGATCTGGTTTGCGCAGAGCTCGCTGGCGCATGCTGACATTTTTGCAGCGGCGTGCTCGCTCTGGGGCTTGGTGTATGTGCTGCCGGATGAAGACCGAAAACCTTGGGTAGCGGCGTTGTGGTTTTCAGCAGCGGCACTGTCGAAGGAAACGTCGATTGCGATTCCGCTAACGCTGGCGGCAATAAACGTAGCGGAGATGTTTCGCTCGCTCCCTCCGGCTCGGAAGCGGCTGCTGACGGAAACGGCCTGGCTGGCGAGTTGCATTGTTCCGTTGGCCGCCTGGTACGGATGGCACTTCTTCAAGACCGGATTTCTGTTTGGCAATCCCGAATTCCTTCGCTATAACGCCCAAGCCACGATGGATCCGCTTCGCATCCTGGCGGCGTTTGGGCATCGCCTACTTCACCTGACGGCACACATGAACATGTTTGTGCCGGTGATGATGACGTGCGCGGCATCGCTGCTGGATCCGCGGCCGGATGCGGAGGGGCTGGAGCGGGCCTCCCTGAGCAGAAATGTCCTAGGCCGAATTTTTGTGCTGCTGCTTGCCAACGCCGCGGTATTCAGCGTGCTGGGCGGAGCGCTGCTGACGCGCTACCTGTTGCCCATGTATCCGCTGGTGCTGCTGGTGGCGGTGACCACGTTTTACCGGCGCGCGCCGTATTGGCAGGGGCTGGCGGTGTTCTCCGCGGCGGCGTTCGTGCTGGGATTGTTTGTAAATCCCCCTTATGGGTTCGCACCGGAAGACAACCTGGCCTATGCGCACGTCGTGCGGATGCAAGTGGCGGGGATCTACCAGTTGGAACATCGCTATCCTAGTGCGCCGGTGCTCTCCGCCTGGCCCATGACGGATGAACTGAGACGGCCTGAGCTTGGCTATGTGAAGGAGCCGTGGGACGTGGAAGCAATCGACGACTTCAGTCCGGCACAAATTGCACGCGCACAGGCAGAACCGGAGAAGTACTCCGCGGCGCTGGTGTTTTCCACGAAGTACGATCCGCCATCGTCGCTGTGGAGCCTCGGTCCCGCGAGCGAGGCGCTGGATGAGCGATTCTTCGGGCTGCACCATGACATGTCCCCGGAGACGATTGCGCGACAGCTTGGCGGCACGATGGTGTGGAAGCGCGACGATGATGGCATGTGGGTTGCGCTGATCCGGTTCGATCGCCAAGTGGAGGCGCGGGTGGAGACGAACGACGAGCCACTAGCTTCTAGCTACTAGCTATGGGTTCGGGAAAGCGAGCTTTCAGCCTTCAGCTCGTAATGCCTGGCGCGGAGAGCTTTGGGCGGAGTTGGCTTCAGAGCTCCTCGATGGAAAGATGGGCGCGGTCGGCGATGAGTCGAGCGATGGTCTTTGAGTGGAAGAACGTGTCTGAGGAAAATCTGGCGGAGCTGCCGTCTTTACCCAGAACGGTGTACAGGTCGGCGTTGGCAACGTGGTTGTGCTGGATGGCGCGGATCTGATCCCAAGGCATGCTTGAGACGTCGGGATTTTTGGCCGTTCCGTAGCGGAATTCCACCCCCTGCTGGTCAAGCTGCACACGGTAGAAACTCAGCCTTTTGCCGTAAGCCCAGAGGCTGGGTGAGATCGAAGCAAAGCAGAGCACACCAAACAACCACCAAAAAATGCTGACGGCGCGAGCGAACGTAAAACCGGCGAGCGGAAACAAGGAGCTGAGCGCGAGCAAGAGCATGCAGGCGGCAACGATGGCGGCGGCCGCGCTGATGACCCTACAGCAGGCGACGAAAAAGCCGCCGTTGCGAAAGACGATGGGGCTCGTGAGATCGGTTTGCGTCGGAGGCTCCTTGGATTGAGCTGCGCCTGGCGCGGCGCAAATCGGGCGGTGTTGCGGGAAGTATACATCCGCCTGCGGGCGGCTTCGCGCAACGGGCTGCCGATAGGCTCACCGCCTATAATCAGGCTGTTGTGCTTACTTTCTTTCCAAGCCGATTAGGTGCCTGGCAACGAGTTGTCGCCTGCGTAGGGATGGCACTTGCCATGGCGGGATTCACCGCGGCAGGTGCGTGGGGCCAGGCGGGCAGTGATGCTGCTGGGACGCCTTCGGGGCCGAGCAGCGGTCGCATTCTGCTGGTGTTGCCCTTTGAGAACCGGACGGGGCAGCCGAGCCTTGATTGGATTCGTGAGGCAGCCGCCGACCTGCTAGGCAGCCGGTTTCTTTCCGCCGGCTTTCAGCCGATGAGCCGGACTGACCGAATTTACGCTCTGGATCACCTGGGATTGCCGGAAGGCTTCAACCCTTCGCGTGCGAGTTCGTTAAAACTGGCGCAGACCCTGGATGCCGACTCGATCGTGGTGGGCAGCTACATCCTGGATGGGAAGTCGATTGTGGCCGAGGCGCGGCTGGTGAACGTGCCCGCGTTGCGCATGAGCCAGCCGGTGACGGCGCGCGGCGACTTGGGTAATTTGATCGACGTGTTCGACTCGCTTGCGTGGAAATTGACGCGGGAATTGAATCCTAATTTCAGCGGCGCAGAGGAGACGTTTATTGCTGCGGGAAAAGGGATGAAGCTGGACGCGTTTGAGCAGTACGTCCGCGGGATTACCGAGTCGGACCAGGCAGAGCGGCTGGCGGACTTGCAGAAAGCCGTGAAGTTGAGCCCGGATTTTGGTCCCGCCTGGATGGCGCTGGGACGCGAAGCCTACAACGGCCAGCAATATGAGCAGGCGGCTGACGCGTTCGCCAAGGTGGACAGGAACGGCGCGGATGGGCTGGAGGCTGGCTACTACCGGGGACTGTCGCTGCTGTTCTCAGGAGATTACAAGAAGGCCGAACAGGCATTTGCCGACGTGGCGCGGGTGCTGCCGTTGGCGGAAGTCCTCAACAACCAGGGTGTTGCGCAAAGCCGCCAAGGGAAAGACGGCACAAATCTTTTCATCAAGGCGGAAGAAGTAGACCCCAGCTCGGCGGATTATCACTTCAACCTGGCGGTGAGCTTGCAGCGGCATGGGCAGACTGCGGCTGCTTTGAGTGAGTTGGCGCAGAGCCTGAAGCTGCGACCCGGCGACGAGGAAGCCCGAGCGCTGGATGCAGCGTGGAAACAGCCGGCTGCGCCCAAGCCTGCTCCGGTAGCGGGACAACCAGCGGCGGGAGCGGTGCCGGCAGCGGCGCTGGCAGCTAGCCCTGACGCCGATTCCACAGCGGACCCATTGGAAAGGATCGTCCGCAGTTTTGACGCGACAGCTTTCCGGCAGGCTGCGCAGATGATGGACCAACTGGGAGCCTCGCGGATGGCGGAGCTTTCGCCGATGGAACGGGCCAAGGCTCTTTCTGCCCAGGCGAAGGGATTTCTGGATCGGGGCCTGCTGCTTGAAGCGGAGCGGCTCTACCAGGCGGCGGTTGCGGCTGACAGAAAGTGTGCCGATGCGCATGCCGGGTTGGCGCTGGTAAGAGAACGTACCGGATCGGCTGAAGGCGCTCGCAGAGAAGCCCATGCGGCTCTGGAACTTGAGCAACGCGCGGATGCGTACCTTGTGCTGGGACGGCTCGATCTGGCTGAAGGCCATCTGAACGAAGCCGTGAACGAGGCGGCAGAAGCGCTGAAGCTCGATCCTGCGAGCCAGGCGGGCCAGGAACTGGTGCGGCAGGTGAAGGCGAAGAGCGGCCAGAAGTAACGGCGGGTGTGATGGGCCTCCTACAAAATTCGCTTCCTACAGTCCTATAGTTAGATCGAAGCTCCAAAGGGGCAATCCATGGTTCAACGCAAACGTGGTTCCTTGCTGAGAATTGCAGCCTTGCTGGCGATGACGGGGATGGGCAGCGGGTTCGGTTCCTATCTTCAGGCACAGCAGTCCTCCACTCCTCTTGTCGACAAATTTGTTTTGAAAGACACCGTTCAGCCCGTGACCGAGGGCGAACTGACGCAGGCAATCACACGCGCCAGCCAGGATGGCGCGCAAGCGGTGCTGGTGGAGATGGACACGCCGGGTGGCCTGGTAGAGTCCATGCGCGGCATGGTGGCAGCCATGATGGCCTCAAAGGTTCCCGTGATTGTGTTTGTTGGCCCATCGGGTGCGCGTGCCGGCTCGGCTGGATTCTTTCTGCTGGAAGCCTCGGATGTGGCTGCAATGGCTCCCGGAACCGAGGCCGGCGCGGCGCATGTGGTGTTCATGGGCGGCAAGCCCGACGACACGGAAGCGCAAAAGGTTGAGAACGACGCCGAAGCATTCTTGCGTTCTTACGTGACCCGCCGCAATCGCAATGCGGATGCCGCCACCGACGCGCTGAAGACCTCGCACTCCTACACCGCCGAAGAAGCACTGAACCAGCATTTGATTGATTTGATCGCGAACAACGATGCGCAGCTTTTGGCCGCGCTCGATGGGCGCGAGATCACACGGCTCGATGGCTCAAAACTGACATTGCACCTGGCGAATGCACGCATCCAGTTGATTCGCCCTTCGCTGCGCGATGAGCTGCTCGGCTGGCTCGTCGATCCGAACATCGCGATGTTGTTCCTGGTGGGCGGGGCTCTGCTGATTTATCTGGAATTCAACTCGCCCGGAACCATCGTGCCCGGTGCGCTGGGCACACTGATGGTCTTGCTGGCGATATTTGCGCTGAATCTTCTGCCCATCCGCTACACGGCGGTTCTTCTGCTGGTGGCGGCGCTGGTTTTGCTTTTGCTCGAAGCAAAATTCGGCGCGCATGGCGTTCTGGCTTCCGCCGGTATTGTCTGCCTCACGTTTGGCATGCTCACGCTGGTGGCTGCGCCGGTTCCGGAGATGCGCGTGACGCCCTGGGTTGCCCTGGCGGTAAGCGCGGCATTTGGCGGCATCACCGTTTTCCTGGTGAGGCTCGCCGTGCGAGCACGCGAGAGGAAATCCCTGCTTGGCGCCGATGCCATGGTTGGTTGCCGCGCCATTGCCATGGAGCACCTGGCTCCGGAGGGACATGTGCTGGTTGAGGGAGAGATCTGGCGGGCCGTGGCTCCCGACCCGGTGGCCAAGGGCGCAACCGTGCGCGTTGTGAGCCATCAAGATAACCTGCTGCGTGTGACTTCTGACAGCCAGGCGCCCAGTCCAGCAACGAACGCGTAATGCGCACGGGAGTACAATCCGTGCTGAGGGAATCGAAAAGCCTATGACCGATTCAACCATTCCTGTGCTGGTTTTCGTTGCCATCATCGTGCTTTACTTGCTCAACTCCATCAAGATCCTCCGAGAGTATGAACGGGGAGTGATCTTCCGGCTTGGCCGCGCGCTACCAGCCCCCAAGGGACCGGGTATTATTCTCGTCTTCCGCCCGTTCGACCAGATGGTCCGCATCTCGCTTCGCCAGGAAGTGCTGGAAGTCCCGCCGCAGGATGTGATCACGCGCGACAACGTGACCATCAAGGTGAACGCGGTGGTGACGTTGTACGTCGTGAATCCCAACGACGCCGCGATCAAGGTGGCGAATTACGTTTACCAGACATCGCAGTTTGCGCAAACGACATTGCGTTCGGTTCTTGGTGAAGTAGAACTGGACACGCTGCTTAGCCATCGCGACCAGCTCAATCTCAGGATTCAATCCATCATCGACCTGCGGACCGAGCCATTCGGTGTGAAGGTGACATCGGTAGAAGTGAAGCAGGTGGACCTGCCGGAGAGCATGACGCGCGCCATGGCGAAACAGGCCGAGGCGGAACGCGAACGCCGTTCGAAGATCATCCACGCCGAAGGCGAGTTCAACGCCGCCCAGAAGCTGGTGGACGCCGCGGCCCTGTTGGCCACCGAGCCGATGACCATCCAGTTGCGCTATCTGCAGACCCTGACCGAGATCGGTGTGGAGAAGAACACGACCATCGTCTTCCCCCTGCCGATTGAGATGATGAACCTGCTGAACAGAATGGGCGATTCCGCCAAGGCCGCGCTTGAGAAGAAGCAGGACAGGGACGGTGCATGAGGGGCAGGTTCGACGACGAGGACGAGCGGGCGGAGCGACAACGACCGTCGCGCGACACCGAACTTACCCTGGGAACGGGCACGCTGCTGCTGCTTTTTCTTGGGCTGGCTCTTATCTGCGGGGCATGCTTCGGCCTGGGCTATGAAGTGGGGCGCGGGGTGAATCAGCCTCCGACTCAAGGCCAGCAGGGCGCAGGAGCAGCGCAGACGGGGCTCCCGTCGAATGGCGTGAAAGCGAAACCTTCGGCCACGGAGACGCCTGTTCCGCCCGCGCCTTCGCCGAGTGTGGTTGTCGAGGAGAATCACTCGGGGAGCGGAACTGGCAGCCCGTCCGCTTCATCGAAGCAGACCGCTTCACCCGTCGCAACGCAGACGACAGCGGCTCCGCTAGCGCAGGTTCGTCCCGCGCTTCCTGCATACAATGCCCCGTTGCCCTCGGGCGATTCGGGCATGCATGCGGTGCTTCCGCCGCCCATGCAACTGATGGTGCAGATAGCCGCTGTTTCGCACCAGGAAGACGCCGATGTGCTGTCAGCAGCGCTGCGCAAACATGGGTACGGCGTGGTGGAGAGGCGCGAGGGAGGGGATGGACTGATTCATGTGCGCATCGGGCCCTTCAACAGCCGGGACGAGGCCGAGCGCTGGCGGCAAAAGCTGTTGGGCGATGGCTACAACGCGATGATTCAGTAAGCGGACGGGTTTATTCTCAGGCGAACATCGATCATCTAGGTACGCATCCACTCCGGCAGACCCGATGCGATGGATACGCGCACGGCCGCCATAAGCTCTTCGCGGGTTGCGTAATTGCGGGGGTAAATGGGCGGATGGAACACAAAGTGCGCCGTGCCAGAGTGGATGGCGAAGCTGCCTTTTGCCATGAGAGATTCCGTTCCGAAGACCGAGACCGGAATGCAGGTGGCTCCCGATTCTTTTGCCAGGTAAAATGCGCCCTTCTTGAAAGGCATCATGCGGCCGTCTTTCGAACGGCCTCCTTCAACGAAGGTTGTGATGTGGACGCCCTTGGCCAGCAGCCGC
>Ga0302320_10009984_pt1 | contig 20326 bp, 15 predicted proteins | sample Bog_T0_3_FD_202130 | JGI IMG/M metagenome (GOLD analysis project Ga0302320, IMG submission 202130) | Peat permafrost microbial communities from Stordalen Mire near Abisko, Sweden - Bog_T0_3 | ecosystem: Environmental > Terrestrial > Soil > Wetlands > Peat | place: Sweden: Abisko, Stordalen Mire...
GCCGCGCCGGCCCGATCCGCCGCCGGGTCCCGCCCCGCCGCCTCGCCCCCGGGTTCCGCCCCCGGTTCCGGGACGCGATCCAGCCGGCCAGCCTGCGCCAGCAGGAAATCCATCCCGGCCGGTGGCCGAACCCCAGGCTCCGCCGCCGCGGCCTCGTTCGGCCTGCCGCGTCGCCGCGACAGGAAGCCGAACCATCTCATCGCGCCATCCCGGCCTGCGCCGCCGCGTCACCCGCCCGCCCCAATCGGCGCCAGCCATCCGCCGAAAGACCCGCCCGAACCGCTGCCATATCAAGCCCGTCGCACCACCGCCCCAGCCCCGCCTCCGGGTCGTTGCGGCTCGCCAGAACGGTCTTGCAACCGACAAATCGACCCGCGGCGGGGCAACGCCGCCGATCTGCAGGAACAGTGAGCCATCGCACCGTCGGACCCTTTGAGACACCACACCCAGGCCGGTCAAAGCAACCGGCCACCCACGCTAGCCCAACGCTCTGAAACAACCCATGCCCCAAGAACCGGACGCGCCTGCCGGCCTTCAAGCCACCCTAGCGGCCGGTTAACGCCATTCGCCATGCGTGGCAGAATCGTAATGTCGATTCGCGGCTTCCACCGGATGCCGCCGCATGACGAACTTCCGCCCGCCGCCCGCCTGACCGGCTTCCTGATGCCGCCCTCGGTCGATGAATGGCGACGATCTCGCCGCTGACGGCCCACGTGACACCGCCGACGCCGATATGCAGTTTTACCACGAGCGGCGGCGAGACGCGCCGTGGTGCGCCCCGGTTTTGTAACGGGAGCCTATTCGCGGACCTCAGGCTGCGCGGCTCATCGTCAGTCGTTGCAGGGCGGGGGCAAACCTGGCGGCTGTTGCTGCGTCCAGTTCGAACGCGACCTGCATCACGTCAGTGACAGAGCTGCGGACGACGAAAGGCAACGCTAAGCCAGCGAGTTGCAGCGTCCCGCGGCTGCCCGGTTCCAGCAATGGCGCACCGAGGACCTGCGCACCCCCCTGCGAAATTTCGGCGACCTGCGCGGAATACGCAGGCTGGCCAGGAACGCTCAAGTGGCACGGCAGGTCGACCTTTTGCCGATCGGAGGAGCGCCGATCGACCTCAGCGGTGGAGGTGCGCACGACCCGGATCAACGTCTGGCGCAGTTCCCCGACCGCGCTGTTCAGCGCTGCGACGTTCTCGCGGACGCCGGCGGCGCGCTTGCCGGTCTGTTCGGCCTCGGACGAGACCTCCATTGTACGATTGGTCATCTCGTCGGCCGCCGCGGCCGTCTCGGTAACATTACGGGCGATCCCTGCGGTCGCGGCTCCCTGCTGCTCCACCGCCGCGGCAATCGTGCTGGCGATGGCATTGATCTCGCCGATGGTCCGCTCGATCCGAGCCACCGCTGCGATCGAGGCACTGGTTGCACTGCGCACCTGGCCAATGTGCTGGGAAATCTCCTGGGTGGAGCGGGTGGTCTGGGTGGCGAGCGCCTTGACCTCGGAGGCGACAACGGCAAAGCCCTTGCCGGCATCGCCCGCACGCGCCGCCTCGATCGTCGCGTTCAGCGCCAGCAGGTTCGTCCTGGCAGCGATCTCGCCGATCATGTCAGTAACCGTACCGATGCGTGCGACCTGCTCGTTCAGTGCCTCGATGGTTGCGCGGGTCTCGCTGCCGGCGGCGACGGCGCGGCCGACCACTGCGGTGGACTGAGCCACCTGGCCACTGATCTCGTGAATGGAGGCGGTGAGCTGTTCGGTTGCACTCGCCACCGTCTGGGCGTTGAGCAACGCCTGTGCGGAGGCGTCCGTCGCGCTTTGGGCCGAATTTCCAGTCCGCGTCGCCGACCCGCTCATTTCGTCTGCGGTCACCATCATTGCGCCCGTCCGAGCCACGACTGTCTCAAGCGCCGCAATAGTCTCTTTTTCGATCCTGTCTGCCATTGCGACAAGTGACGCGCGTTTTGCGGCGTCAGCCTGGCTGCGCGCTGCGGTGGCCTCGGCCTCCAGCGAGCGGTTGCGCGCGACGGCCTGCTGCACGACGACGACGGCGCGAGCAATGTCTCCCAGCATATCGGTACGCTGGAGGCCGGGGACGGTCTGGTCCGTGCGACCTTCGGCCAGGGCGCGCAACACTGCAGCCTGTCTGCCCAGCGGTCGCAAGCTGGCGCGGATGATCACCCAGAGCAGGCCGAGGCCCAACAGGACCACGGCAGCGGCGCTCATGAACAGCTCCGACCGCAGCTGCTGCGCCATGGTGTCGACGAAAGCCATCGGGCCGCCCGAGGTTACCATACCGATGACGGCGCCCGACGAGTCCTGCAGCGGCTGGTAGGAGACGACGTTGATCGTGCCGGACAAAGTTCTGAAGAAGAAGGTCTCCCGACCCTGCTTGAGAACAGGGTCGATGATTTGGCGATTGTCGACTGCTTCGCCGACCGGGTGGGTACCGTCCGCCTTTACCGCCGAGGAAGCGACGCGGACATTGCCAAGGTAGACGGCACCGTCGCGGTCGATGGTCTTTAATGTCTGGTCGACCAGGTGCTGGAACTCGGCGGCTCCTGCCTTGCCGGCGAACAGCTTGCCGTCCTCGACATGCACGGGGCCGAAATCCTTTATCCGTTCGCGCAGGAGCAGGCTGTCGTCACGCAATTGCTGTTGGAAGCGTTCCATGGCGAAGGCGCGCATCAGGGTGTCGGCACGCCAAACGACGACTCCGAGGCCGATTGCGACCACCAAGGAGGCTCCGACAATCAGCCATGCGGCGAGTGGGAAGCGGGTAATGAGACGGTTCATTCGGCTGCTCCGGGCCAGGGAACCGTAGAGTATCGCTGGTCGCGTTAAGGACTGGTTAATTGAAGAGAAATCACGTTATCGCGGGCTGTCCTGGAATCCACGGGAGCGACACCGCCCGATGCAACACGACATACCGTCCATGGTCCATGCACTGCATCATCCGTGCAGCAAGCGTCGCAAAGCCTCACGATTGTCGCGTTCGGCCTGCTTGGTCACGCGGGCATTCGCGGCCTGGTAAAAGCCATGATACGTCCGCGGATACATGTGAAACTCGACCGGCACCCCGGCGCGGCTCAACCGGTCCGCATAGATCATGTTTTCTTCGAGGAAGAGATCAAGACCGCCGACCGAAATGTAGGTTGGAGGCAAGCCCGACACATCCGCTGCCCGCGCGGCCGCCGCGTAAGGCGAGACGTCAGCGTCGCCTGGCTCCCGGCCGAGCAGCGAACGCCAGCCGAAATAGTTGTTTGCCTGCGTCCAGACGAATTCGCCGACATGCGGATGCAGGTCCGTGCGCACCGCCGTGCGGTCGTCGATCATCGGGTAGATCAAATGCTGAAAGGCGAATTTCGGCCCCTTCTGATCGCGGGCGTAAAGTGCGGCGCCGGCCGCAAAACCGCCGCCGCCGCTTTCGCCCTTGATACCGATACGGGCGGGATCAAGACCGAGCGGGCCGGCGTTCGCGTGCAGCCAAACGAACACCGAATAGATGTCCTCCACCGGCGCCGGGTGCGGCGCTTCCGGCGCGAGCCGATGATCCACCGAATAAATCGCGCATCCAAGCTCCGACGCGAGCAGCCGGTTCTCCACATCCTTCATCTCCGGAGCGCCCATCACGAAGCCACCGCCATGGATGTGTACGACGGTGGGCAGTGGCTTGCCGGACTTGACCGGGCGATAGGTCAGAACGCGGATCGGCGCTGCGCCAAACGCGCTCTCGACACGGATTTCGCCGGCCGTGATATCGGGCAGATCCGGTTGCGGGACGGCGCCTCTGAGCGTGAGCAAATCGGCGCGGCGCTGCGTCAGCGAATCGGCGGTCAGCGGCAGCCGAGGCCACAGCGCCAGCGCATCGCGCAATTCGGGATCGACAAGTTCGAGTGTGCTCATGGGTGACCGCTGCGTCCGTTTGAGGTCGGACGAAACCCTAGGACGGCAACTGCTGGGCGACAAGCCGCAACCGGGCGCCGACTGCGATCCCTCTACCCTGGGTCGCCTTACCCACACTACGATTTGCTGACGTTCCAGAACACCGGTGCCGGGCCCTTAAGCGGGTGCGACAACGCGCTGCTCCAGGCGGCACTCGGCATGTAGCGGCCCAGCGGAATGAACGGGACCGATTCAAATGCGGCAAGCTGAACCTCCCGTTCCAGCCGCGTTTGCTCCGCGGCGTCGTCTGCATCTAGCCAGGCGTTATAGGCCGCCTCGATGCGCGGACTGTCGGGCCAGCCGATCCAGGCGTCCTTACCGTTGCCGCGCAGCAACGAGGCCAGCAGCGGATCCCGATACTCGGGAACCGGCGTGACGCTGATAAACAGCGACCAACCGCCTTTGGAAAGAGGCTCTCGGCTCGCTCGCCGCTGCAGGACGGTGCCCCAGTCCATCACCTCGTCGTCGATGGCCACGCCAGCGCGGCTGAGTTGCGCAGCCACCACCTGGCAGGCCGTATTATAGAACGGCTGGTCCGAGGTGTGCAGCAGCACCAGCCGCTCCCCCGTATAGCCCGCTTCTGCCAGCATTGCCGTCACCTGATCGGCACGAGGCCGGTGGATGAGAGCATCCAGTCCCGCTTGATCCACCTCCGGATTGCCCGTGGCGAGGAAGCCCATCGGCGTGATGGAGTCCTCCTTATCGTCTCCCATCACCGCATCCATCACCTCCCGCTGGTCGATCGCGGCAAGCAAGGCTCGGCGAAAAGCCGCGTTGCTGGTCGGCGGATTGAGGTGGTTCGGCCGCAACTGGCTGATCAGACCCCAGTCATCCAGCCGCCCGGTGACCACGTTCGGCGATCCCTTCAGCATCGGCAGCAGATCAGGCAACGGCATTTCCAGCCAGTCCACTTCCCCGGTGATCAGCGCATTCGCCGCGGTCGCTGCGTCGGGGATCATCTTCCATTCCATGCGATCCACCAGAACGCGATGGCCGCCGGCGGTGAAACTGGCCGGATCATTGCGCGGCACGTAGCGTTCGAATGGCCTGAGCGACGCGAAGCTGCCGATGACATATTCATCGGTCAGGAAGCGGAACGGGCCGCTGCCGATCGTCTCCGGCATCTGCTTGAACGGGTCGGTCGCCGCCAGCCGCGCCGGCACCATGATCGCGGCGGTCTGGAATTTCGACAATAACTGCGGCAGCGCGGGAAATTTTTTCTTCAGTCGCAGCACGATCGTCCGGTCGTCCGGTGCCTCCAACGCGTCGAGCCGAGCGGCCAGGGTGGCGCCACCCGGATCGCGCTTCATCCAGCGCCGCAACGACGCCGTGCAGTCACGGGCCAGCACAGGTTCGCCGTCATGGAACCACTGATCCGGACGCAGCGTCATGACCCAGCGCCGGCCGTCGTCCTCGACATTGTAGCCTTCCAGCATTTGCGGCTTCGGGTTCATCTGCGCATCGCGTCCGAACAGGACGTCGAAGACCTGAAAGCCGACGTTGCGCGTGGTCTGTGCGCTGGTCCAGACCGGGTCGAGGCTGGCCAGCGGCGACTGCGGCACGAATCGCAGCGTTGTCGTGGTTCCGCCAAGTGCCGGAGTGGCCAGTGCTGCCGCTGCGCCGGCCATCAGGCTGCGCCGTTTGATGGCTGTCATTGCAGTTTCCGTTGTTCCGGACGTTCCCTGCCTGATCATCCGCGCGGTGACCGCCTTGTGCAAGCTCGGCTGGGGGTCGATTGCGAAACCCCCCGAACCGGTGCAGGATGCCGGACGGGGAGCAATGTTGTAACAATGACAGACGATACTGTTACCGTAACGATAGACCAGGCGCATGGGCTGGGTACCGCCGCGCTGCAGAATATCGGTTTGACGCCGGACGAATCCCGCATCGTCGCCGATCACCTGATCGACAACGCCTTGTGCGGTTATCGCTTTGCCGGTTTGCCGCGCATCCTGGCGATTGCCGACAGCGCCGAGATCAAGCGCCCGCGCACGCCGATCGCAATCGTCCACGAAACGCCGGTGTCCGCCCGCATCGATGGCGGCAATCATGTCGGTTACGTCGTGATGCATCGTTGCGCCGACATCGCGATCGAAAAGGCCACCGCCAATGGGGTGGCCTTGATTGGCGCCCACAACAGTTGGTTCAGCGGGCGCAACGCCTACTACCTGGAACGGATTGCCCGCGCCGGATTTGTCGGCATTCACACGGTCGGCGCGACCCCGTTTGTCGTTCCGCCGGGTGCGACGCAGCGGTTCCTCGGCACCAATCCGCTCGCGATCGCGCTGCCGGCGGACCCCGATCCCTTCATGTTCGACATGGGCACCGCTGCCATGATGTCGGGCGAGGTGTTGCTGAAGTCCTACCTGGGGGAAAGCCTGCCGGACGGGATTGGCGTGGACGCAGCCGGGCAACCGACCAATTCTGCAGTTGAAATGGCGAAAGGCGGCGTGCTGCCGTTCGCCGGGCACAAGGGGTTTGGCCTCTCACTCGCTATCCAGGCACTGGGATTGCTGGGAGGCGCCGGGGCTCCCGGCGGCGATGAAATCGATCGCGGGTTCCTGTTCATCGTGTTCGATCCCGCCTTGCTGTTGCCGCGTGAGCGCTTCAAAGCGGAACTGGCGAACCTGATTTCCAGGATCAAGGCGTTACCGAAGCAACAAGGTGTGGACGCGATCCGAATCCCTGCGGAACGCGGATATCGTGAACGCGAGAAACGTCGGTCAACCGGGCGATTGACCATCGATCGGCCAGTATACGACCGTTTGGTCAATCTTGGCCGCCGCAATCGCTGACGGGTTTGCCGCCTCGCGAGACGGACCGGACACTGGTGGATCAAGCCGCTTCGGCAATGGCGGGGTCTCCACACCCACCCAGTACTGTCGCCCTGCCACGTATCCACGGGATCCACGGAGTCGGGCAGACCGGTTTGCACGCCTGAATGAACTGTTGGATAATAGCATCAACGGAAACGCCAAGCTTTGAAGTTCGCGAGATCGGTGGCTTACGCTCAAAGCGTCGCCGGTGCGTCCGCGGCATCCTGGCAGGCCGATCGGGATCGGGGTCACGATGAACGAACAGAATGCCCATTGGCGTGCAACGCTCGATGAATTGCTCTCCGAGGATGGCATTCGCGAAGCCGCGAACGTCCAGACGGCGACAGGCGTTACGGGGACTGCCGCGAACGGGTGATCGCAAAAAGACCGACCATATGGATCGATCTACAGGGGGAGACAATATGAACATCAGTCGTCGTCACTTGACCGGGCCGTTGCCTGTACTTGGGCTGATCGCCCTCAATCTGCTGGGAACAACGGCGGCGCAGGCACTGTCAGCCGACGAGGAGGCTGTGGCCAAGCGGCTCGAGGCATTTCGTACAGCCCAGCTCGCCGCCGACGCAACGGCGTTGGAGGGACTCTGCGCTCCGGAACTAAGCTACAGCCACTCGGACGGCCATATTGAAGACAAGGCCACGTTCATCAAAAACGCGACGTCGGGGAAATCAAAAATGCTGTCCCTGGCATACCAGGATCCCTCGATCCGCGTGGTCGGTGATGTGGCAATCGTGCGCTTTCATTGGCTGGGTGAGAGCGAGTCCATCCCTGACGGCAAGAAAAGCTCAACCAATCTGCACATCTTGATGAACTGGCAGAAGCAAGGCGGCGAGTGGAAGCTCCTATCTCGCGCGTCCACCAAACTCTGACTTCCGAAAAGGGCTCGGCACAGCGACTAAACGCTGCTTGTCGCAGGAGACGAGAACCATGTGGTTTTAAGCTGACCACATTTCCACATCGATCGCTGGCGACGACTGCCAGGTCGTGTTCGCAGCCGATGCTGACTGGACGGATAGTGAAACATGACGTCGAGTTCCATCAAATCGTCATTGCACAACCGATTTCACCGTGCCGTGCGTCCTACCCCTTGCGTTGCACGTTCCAGAATTTCGGCACCCCGGTTAGCACGCCTTCCAGGTCGGCCCGCCAGGCGGCCGGCTGCAGCGTAATGCCGGCCGGCACGAGCGGGACCGTATCCAGGCATTCGCGCTGCAACGCGTCGTCAAGACGGGCCTGCGCAGCCGGGTCGGTGGCAACCAGCCACGCGCCGCGCAGTCCCTCATAGCGGGCGCTGGTATACCAGCCCGATTCCTCGGACCCGGTGCCGCGCAGCCGCGAATTCACCAATGGCGATCCCACCGACAACGACGGCACGTTCAGCGCGTGAATGTGGAAGCCGCTGGTTTCCGGCGGGCCCTTGTTGATCACCCGTTGGGTCATCGAGGACCAGTCCATGCTGATGTAATCGAGGTTGATCCCGATCCGCGTCAGCAGGTCGGCCAGCACGTCGTTGGCGGCCTTCACGTTCGGGTAGTCGCCAGGCGAGATCTGCACGATCTTCTCGCCGCCATAGCCAGCCGCCGCCAGCGCCACCTTTGCCTCGGCGTCGCTGTAGCGCGGCCGCAGCGTCTCCAGCCCGGCCTGCGTCGCGTCCGGCATGCCGATCGGGAAGAACCCGGTTCCCGGCCGCTCGAGCTCCGGATTGCCGCCACCCAGGACGGCGGTGAAATCCTCCTGGTTCAGCGCGCGCAGGATGACACGGCGCATCTCCGGCCGGTTGAACGGCGGATGCAGGTGATTGAACCGCACAAAGGCCATGTTGCCCTCGGTCTCCAGCACCTCGCCGCGCAGGTTCGGGTCGCGGCGGATCAACGGCAGCAGGTCCTGCGAGGCGTATTCCCACCAGTCCTGCTCACCCGTCTGCAGCGCGGCCAGGGCGACGCCCTGGTCGGGCATGGTGGTCCACACCACGCGCTCGAAATGCACGATCTTGGGGCCGGCGGCGCGGTCAGGTGTGCCGTTGGGGCGCGGCACGTAGCCGTCGAACCTGGCGTAGACGTTGCGCACGCCTTGCAGCCGTTCGGCGGCGACGTAGCGGAACGGGCCGCTGCCGATCACCTCGGGGATCTGCTTGAAGGGATCGGTCTGCGCCAGCCGCTCCGGCATCATCGCCGGCATGTAGGCGCCCGGTTTGCCCAGCGCCTGCGGCAGCTTGAAGAAGGGCTGCCTGAAGCGGAACACCATGGTGCGGTCGTCGGTCGCGGTGATCTCGTCGCTGACCCGCAGCAACTCGACCCCCAGCACGTCGCGCCGTCCCCAGCGGCGCAGGCTCGCGATGCAATCGCGCGCCAGCACCTGTTCTCCATCGTGAAAGCGCAGCCCCTCCCGCAAGGTCAGGGTCCAGCGCCGGCCGCCGTCCTCCATGACATGGCCCTCAACCATCTGCGGCTGGGCCTGCTGCTTCGAATCCGTCCCGTAGAGCTGATCGAACACCAGTCCAGCGTGGTTGCGGGTGATGTTGGTCATACTGAAATGCGGGTCGAGCGAAACGAGGTCGACCTGCGGTACGAACCGCAGGACCCGCTCGCGTTCGCTTGCCGCAACAGCGGGGGCGGCGAGAGCGGGCATTCCCAGGGCAGCCAGCGCCGCGCCGCTGCCGGCGAGCAGCGGGCGGCGTCCGATCGGACTCATTGTGGGACTTCCTCCTGGTTCGGCTTTGTTGCCTTGCTTCGCCGAACTTCGCGCGGCTGTCCATGCTCGCGGACTGTATCACAAATTCGTCAGCGTTGGTGGCGCCCACGGGCAGGTCTCTAACCGGACGCGCGGCGGACCGTTTCCGTTCCGCCGCCCACCGCTTCAGCCGGCCAATTCCCGTGACGAAACCACAGAATATCAGCTATGCTGGATTGCCGGTCTGATCAACAGGCCGACTCGCAGACCGCCCGGAGAAGCGCGGCGCACAGGGAGAGGCAAAATGGCAATCGGACGCAGGCAGTTCACTCAAAACCTGGCGGCGCTCGCGGGCGGGCTCGGGGCGTCGCGCCGGGCGTGGGCGCAGAAGCGCTATGACGTCGGGGCGACCGATACCGAGATCACGATCGGACAGACGATACCCTATTCAGGCCCGGTGTCGTCCTACGGCGCCCAGGGCATCATGCACGCCGCCTACTTCAAGATGATCAATGAACAAGGCGGCATCAACGGACGTAAGATCAACTTCATCTCGCTCGACGATGCCTACTCGCCGCCGAAGACGGTCGAGCAGACCCGCCGGCTGGTTGAGCAGGAGCAGGTGCTGTTCATCTTCAACGGGCTCGGAACGCCGACCAGCGCGGCTGTGCAGAAATACCTCAACGTGAAGCAGGTGCCACAGATCTTCATTTCGACCGGCGCCTCGCGCTGGAACGATCCGCAGCACTTCCCCTGGACCATCGGCTGGGCGCCCAGCTATCGGGCCGAGGGGGCGATCTACGGCCAGTATATTCCGGACAATTATCCGGACGCGAAGATTGCGATCATGTACCAGAACGACGATTTCGGCAAAGACTACCTCAACGGATTGAAGGACGGGCTCGGGCCGAACAGACTCAATCTTATCGTCAAGGAAGTCACATACGAGCCGTCGGACCCGACGGTCGACTCGCAGGTCGTCAGTGCGATGCAGAGCGGCGCCAACGTCTTCTTCCAGGCTTCGACCTCGAAATTCGCCGCCCAGGCGATCCGGCGGGTCAATGACCTCGATTGGAAACCGGCGCATTTCCTGAGCAGCACCGCCGGCTCGATCGCCAACACGTTTGGCCCTGTCGGGCTCGACAAATGCGTCGGCATCATCTCGGTAACGTACATCAAGGACATCAAGGACCCCGCTTACGCCCAGGATGAGGACGTGCTGTACTATCTTGACTTCATGAAGAAACGGATTCCCGACGGCGCGGTGGACGACGCCAACTATTCCTATGCGCTCGCCACCGTGAGCACGCTGATGCAGGTGCTGAAGCAATGCGGCGACGACCTCACCCGAGCGAACGTCATGCGCCAGGTCGCCAATCTGCACAACCTGGTTGTGCCGATGCTGCTGCCGGGGATCACGATCAACACCAGCCCGACGCGGTTCGCGCCAATCAACCAGGAGCAGATGGTGCGGTTCAACGGCTCTTCCTGGGCGCGCTTCGGCGATATTCGCACCGCCAGCTAACCCCGCCTGCGGCCCGGGCGAACCATCCCGGGCCGCTTGACGCGATGCCTACTCGATTGCGAACACCCAGATCGATCCACCTTGCGGCACTTCCGGATACTGGCCGGGACGCAGCAGATTCAGGCGGAGCTGCATGCGGGCAGCGTCCACCCCCCAGCCGCTCTGCACCGCAATGTACTGCTTGCCGTCGACGCTGTACGACACCGGCACGCCATTCACGCCCGAAGGCGTCGTGGCCTCGAACAACACATGACCGTTCGTCGCATCCAGGGCACGGAATTTCCGGTCATTCGTGCCGCCTTCGAACAGGACATTCCCGCCGGTTGCCAGCACCGGGCCCCAGAGCTCCGACATGCCATAGCTGTGGCTCCACACCTGCTTGCCGGTATCCAGGTCCCACGCCTGAAGTTCGCCGATATGATCGGCACCTTTGCGCAGATACATCCAACTGGTGACGCCGGTGTACGGCTGCCCGGGAACGTAGGTTACCGGGCGGCCCTGGATCGCGCCGCACAGATTTTCATTGGCCGGAATGTAGAGCAGCCTGGTCTGCGGACTGTACGCCACCGGCGGCCAGTCCTTGCCACCCCACAGGCTCGGGCAGAAATCGGCATATTTGCCTGTCCCCGGTTTGTGCTCAGGCGCGACAATCGGATGACCGGTCTCCGGGTCGAGGCCGGTGAAAGTGTTATGATAGACAAACGGCTGGCCGGCGACAAAGTTGATCTTGTCGGCGGTGCGCTCAAGCATCCACAAATAGCCGTCCCGCCCGACGTCAACCAGCCCTTTGATGGTCTTCCCGTCGTGCTGGTAGTCGACGATGATCGGCGGCGACACCTCATCCCAGTCCCAGGAATCGTTCTGGTGATACTGGTGGTAGCCCTTGATCTGGCCGGTCGCCGGATCCAGCGCAAGCACCGATGACGTGTAAAGGTTGTCCCCGGGCCGCTGATCGCCCATCCACGGGCCGCCGTTCCCGGTGCCCCAGAAGGTCAGTTTCGTCTCCGGGTCATAGACGCCGGTTACCCAGACCGAACCGCCGCCGGTTTTCCACTGCTCGCCATCCGGCCATGTCTCGCTGCCGGGTTCGCCGGGCTTCGGAACCGTGTAGGTCCGCCACAGTTCCTTGCCGGTATCCACATCGAATGCGGCGATGAAGCCGCGGATTCCCAGTTCGCCGCCGGACACGCCGACCAGGACACGCCCGTCGATGACCAGCGGCGCGAGCGACATGTAATAACCGTGCGTATAGTCCTCGAATGTCGTGTGCCAGACTTCTTTGCCGGTCTTTGCATCGAGCGCGACGATGGTCGCGTCAGTCGCGGCAAACAGCACCTTGTCCTGCCACAGGGCGACGCCACGGCTGGTCGGGTGCAGTTGCAGCATATCCTCGGGGATCGGCCGCTTGAACCGCCACAGCAGATCGCCGGTCTTCGCATCGGCGGCGATCACCTGGTTACCGGGGGTCGCGACGAACATGACGCCGTTATTGACGATCGGCGGCGCCTGGTGGCCTTCCAGTTGCCCGGTCGTCATGCTCCAGACCAGTTTCAGCTGGCCGGCGTTGGCCGGTGTGATCTGCGCCAGCGGGCTGTAGCCCCAGCCGTTGTAGGTCCGGCGAAACATCAGCCAGTCGCCATCGGCGGGGTGCGTCAGCCGTTCCGCGGTCACCGGTTTATAGTCGGCCAACACCGGGGCCAAAGGCGCCTGCGGGGCGACCGGCTCACCGTTGGCCGGCATTGGGTCGGGTGCCGCGGGCGGCGTAGGCGGTGGATTCGCGGCAACGGCAGACCCGCTCGGTGCCGCCTGGGCCGGCGGGCTCGCAGCGGCAGGAGCTGGGTTCGGGGCGGCCTGGGCCGGCGGGTTGGGTGACTGGGCCAGGGCTGGCGAAACCAGCAAACCAAAACCTAACGCAGCACTGAAAGCAGTCTGTCGGGTATTCTTCTTGTCGCGCATGTTTCCCTCCTTGTTTTTTTGGCGGACCGATCCGGATTGTCGCGGTGGCTTGCTACATTTGCTGAATTCCAAGCCGCCCGATGAATGGATGAGCGACCACGAGGTTGCCGTCCGCGATTTGCAATGGCAGCGCCGCCAGACCGCGCGGCGATGGCCCTGAGACCACTGTGGCACCTGCCTTCGGATCATATTTCGAATTATGGCAGGGGCATTCCAGGATTTGCTCGTCCGCGTGCCACAGTATCACCTCACAGCCTGTATGCGGACAGACCGCCGAGTAGGCGACGACACCTTCCGCCGCGCGCCCGGCGGTCTGCTCATTCAGCGTTGCGGGGTCCAAACGCAGCAAGAGGATGCGATTGAGCCGGGACCCGTCGCGCACCAGTTTCGCCGCCGGGTCATAGGGGAAGGCGAGCATCGGCGCGCCGTCAGCGGGCAGATTCCGGGGTGTCAGAGGCGACGTGTCGGTCGAGTCAGCCCTGACCAGCAGGTCGCCCTGCTGCGGCCGCAGACGCGCGTCGTCGGATTGCGCGCCAGCCTGCCGCGTCACAAGTCCGACCGAGAGCCCGGCGCCCACGGAAAGCAGAGCGCGCCGTCGTGTGGCGGGGATCGCGCAGTTGGCGACCTGGTGCGGCGGGCCCTGTTCCGCGGTCATCGCGCTGTCATCCGACAGAACGCTGCACCGCCGGTTCGGCATTTGGTCACCAACGCACGCGTCACCGTCCGCCCCCCGCCCCGCATTCATTATGGCGACGCTACCACCAGTTCGGACTGTTGTCATTCCGCGGCCGGATACCAATCAACGCCCGTCGCTGCTTGCCCGGGTGCGCGCCGGCTTTCACGTCTTTTCCAGTTGATCGCCAAGCGGCAAATGCCGAATCCGCTTGCCGGTCGCCATAAAGATCGCATTGCACAGCGCCGGCGCGAACGGTGGCAGTCCTGGCTCGCCCACGCCACTGGGCGGGGTGTCAGGGCCCGGCGGCACGATGTACACGTTCGTGACTAAAGGCGCCTCATCGATCCGCACCAGCGGGAAATCATCAAAATTGCTTTGCACAACGCGACCGTTCTTGAATGTGACCTCGCCATATTTGGCGAGCGCGAGGCCCATGACCGCAGCACCCTGGACCTGGGATTCGATCCGTTCAGGATTGACGAACGTTCCGCAGTCAATCGCCGTATCGACGCGAGGCACCGTCAGCTTACCCTGTGCATCAATCGCGACTTCCACAACAGTGGCGACATAGCTGACAAAGCTGCGATGCACCGCGATGCCGATTCCGTGGCCCTTTGGCATCGGCCGCCCCCATTCGCTTTTCTGCGCGACCAGTTCGACGACACGGCGCAACCGTCCCGCATCGATCGGATAGCTGTCCAACGGCTCGCCGTAATTCCAGTAGTCCTTCGCCTCCGGGCCGAGATCGACGATGCGGGCCGGGCCGATCATGTCCAGTAAAACATCCTTCTGGTCACGTCCGGTGGCATGGGCGATTTCACCAACCATCGACTGAATGGCGAAGGCGCGCGGAATGTTGGACACCGAACGGAACCAGCCGATCCGCGTCATCGCCACGGCTTCGGGATTTTCACAGCGAATGTTGGCGATATCGAACGGAACGTCGATGAAACCCATGCCGAGTTCGCCCTTGCTCTGATTCGTAACACCGGCCTTGAAGGTGGAAAAGATGGAAGGCGCGACGCTGCGGTGACGCCACGCGATCACCTTGCCGCTCTGGTCCAGCCCGGCTTCGATCCGTTCCGCGGAGACCGTGTGCAGGAAGTCGTGATGCAGATCGTCCTCACGCGTCCACTGCACTTTGACCGGCGCGCCGATGGCCCGGGACAGTAACGCCGCCTCCAGCACGAAGTCGCACTTCGACTTCCGCCCGAAGCCGCCGCCCAGCAACGTTACGTTGACGGTGACGTTTTCAACGGGAATGCCCAGTGTCTTCGCGACATCGTCTCGCGTTCCGCCTGGACTTTGGACAGGCGCCCAGATTTCCGCCTTGTCGCCAGACACATTCGCCGTGGCGACAGGCGGTTCCATGCTCACATGCGCGAGGTGAGGCAGATAGTATTCGCCAACGACGACCTTGGCCGACGCTTTCAACCCGGCCTCGATGTCTCCGGTATCGCGCACCACCTTGCCGGGCTTGCGGGACGCCTCTTCAAGTTCGGCCCGATAGGCGATAGAGTCATATTGAGCATTCGCCCCGTCGTCCCAGACGATCTTCAGCGCATCACGGCCCTTGATCGCGGCGCCGGTATTGCGTGCGATGACCGCGACGCCACCGAGCGGCTGGAATTTGGCGGGCCAGGGCCAGCCCTGGACCTCGGTGACCCGCTCCACGCCGGAAACCGCCAGGGCATCGCTGGCGTCGAACGAAACCAGCTTGCCGCCGACCACAGGCGGCCGGGCGATGACCGCGTATTTCAGTCCCGGAAGGCGTGTGTCGCTGCCATACATCGCTCGGCCGGTGGTGATGTCGTGCAGATCGACGATGCTGATCTTGCCTTTGCCGATGTAGCGAAAATCCTTGGGATCCTTGAGCTGTAGTTCGGCTGCCGGGACGACCGTCTGGGAAGCGGCATCCGTTGCAAGGTCGCCGTATCCCAGTTTCCGTCCGGTCGGACCATGCACGACCTCGTGGTTGGTCGCCTTCACCTCGGTGACCGCGACGTTCCAGCGTTTGGCGGCGGCGGCCTCCAGCATCATGCGCGCGGCGGCGCCGATCTGGCGCATCGGCACCAGGTAATGCCGCGTGCTGCGTGAGCCGTCGGTATCCTGATTGCCGTACTTCACTTCATCGCCCGGTGCCTGGCGGACGCGCACCCGACTCCAGTCGGCTTCCATCTCGTCCGCGACGACCATCGGCAGACCGGTGCGGGAGCCGGTGCCCATTTCCGAGCGGTGCGCAATGATGGTGACGACGCCATCCGGCGCGATCGAGACAAAAACCCGCGGATCATTGACTGTCCCGTGCGGCATCTTGCCGGCCCCGGTCGAATAGGCGGCCATGCCCCGGCGCGGCAGCAAGGGCATCGCCAGCACCAGTCCGGCGGTCAGTCCCAACGCCCGCAGCATCCCACGGCGAGAGACGTTTTCAATGGACGCAGGTTCGATTTGGGTTTGCATGATCTGGTGCATGGCTCAGGTCCCCGTCGCCGCAAGCCGCACCGCCGCCTCGATCCGCTGGTAGCATCCACAGCGGCAGATATTGCCGGACATCGCCTCTCGGATCTCGTCGCTGGTCGGGTGTGGATTCGTCCTCAGTAGAGAAGCGGCCTGCATGATCTGACCGGCCTGGCAGTAACCGCACTGCGGGACGCTGACCTCGCGCCAGGCCTTTTGCACGGGATGGTCGCCGTTTGCGTCGAGGCCCTCGATCGTGGTGATCGAACGTCCGTCGACCACGTCCATCGGGGTGATACATGAGCGTGCCGCCTCGCCGTCAACATGGACGGTACACGCTCCACACAGGGCGCTGCCACAGCCGAATTTGGTGCCGGTTAGCCCGACTTCGTCGCGCAGGTACCAAAGCAGCGGCAGCGAAGGGTCGCCGTCCCAGGTCTGCTCCCGCCCATTGACTTTCATTGTGATCATTGGCCCGCCTCCCCATTATCATTACACAAACGATTTCGTCTCTCCACGATGCTGTTCTGCCGTGGACGGCCTTGATTGCTGCGCCGGCCGCCGATTGAACGAACAAAGAGATTGAACTGGCATTTCTCATTTGCCCAGCCCAACCGGACGATTTTGCGCACGATAACTGCCGATCCACGCGTTCGGCAAGATCGATAATTTCGACCCGAAACCGGCGTGGTTCAAATCAGGGTCACACGGTCGGCCGGGTCGCCCAAAGATGATGATGCGGATCGACGATCAACCCGGCGAACCGGCTGCTGTGCCATCGGCGGTAACCTCCCGCCCCAACCATGCCACGCGATCAGCCGTTCATCCACCGCCCGATCAGTCGGTTCACCTCATGCGCCTTCTCCATGTGCGGCAGATGCCCCGCACCCTCCAGCACATGCACCGCCACGCCCGTCAGCGACACCGCCTGCGCCACCGGAATGATCTGATCCTCCCGTCCCCAGATCACCTGAGTTGGAACACCAGGCGAGTCAGTAACGATCCACTGCTGCCGCCCACCCCCAAACCAGGCCCCGGCAATGGCCTCCAACGCCGCGGACACCCCATCCAGCCGCTTGAACCGCAGCACGTCCTCCACCATCGCTCGGCTGATCAGCGCCGCATCGTGCACCAGCAGCCGCAGCACCGCCTCGGCGTCCCGCCGGCGCCCCGCCTTCACAAACCCCTCGATGAAAGCCCCGTTGACCTCCGGACCCAGCCCTGCCGGCGCGATCAACGACAACGACCGGACCATGTCCGGACGGCGCTTCGCCAGCGCGAGCCCAATGCCACCGCCCATCGAATGCCCAACCACATGCACCGCATCGATCCCCAGCGCCCCGAGGAACGCCTCAACCACCCCCACCAGCGCGCCGACGTCACCAACCCCCACATCGCGACCCGACCCGCCATGCCCCGGCAGGTCCAGCGCCACAACCCGGCGATCCTCCGCCAGCGCCGGCTGCGTGAACATCCAGCCGTTCAGGTCGGCGCCGAAACCGTGCAGCAGCAGCGCCGGCACCCCGCCCGAACCCATATCGAGATACCGCAGCCGCTGGCCGGCCACCTCGATCTCACGCGGCGCAACCGCCTCATCCGCCGCATCCTCCGCTCCCTCAACCGGCGCCACCACTTCGAACCCGGCGACATATGCATCCACCTCCGCGTCCGACGTCCCCGCCGGCCCCGTCACCGCAAGCAGCGCGCCGATCGGCAGCGTCGCCCCCTCCGGGGCGACCACACGCAGCAACGTGCCGTCGCCCTCCGCCTCCACCACATTGGTGATCTTGGAGGTCTCGATCTCCAGCAGTTCATCACCAGCGGAAAACGACCCGCCCGGCGGCACCGACCAGCGCACCACCTTGCCCTCGGTCATCGTCAGCCCCCATTTGGGCATCGTGATCGCGCGAGTCATGCCGAATACGACCACACCGAACGCACCGCCGCGGCGATACGCTCCGGATCCGGAATGTACAGCCGCTCCAGCGACGGCGCGAACGGCACCGGCGTGTGAGGCGCCGTCACCCGCCGCACCGGCGCCTTCAGCGCCCGGAACGCGCGATCCGCTACCAGCGCCGCGATGTCCGTCGCCATGTTGCACCGAGGCGTCGCCTCATCCACCACCACCAGCCGCCCGGTGCGCGCCACGCTCTCCAGGATTGTGTCCTCATCCAGCGGCGAGGTCGTCCGCGGATCGATGATTTCGCAATCGATCCCTTCCGCCGCCAGCGTCTCCGCCGCCTGTGCCGCGTAATGAACCATCCGCGCCAACGCAACGATCGTGACATCGCCGCCGTCGCGAACGATCGCCGCCTCACCGAACGGAATCGTATAAGCCTCGTCCGGCACATCGGCCTTCAGGTCGTACATCAGCTTGTGCTCGCAGAACACCACCGGATCATCGTCACGGATCGCCTGGATCAGCAGTCCCTTCGCGTCATAGGCAATGGACGGCACCACCACCTTCAGACCCGGTATCGCCGTGAACAGATGATACAGGCTTTGCGAGTGCTGCGCCGCGGCACTTCGCCCCGCACCTACCATGGTCCGGATCACCAGCGGCGTGCGCGCCTTGCCGCCGAACATGTAACGAAACTTCGCTGCCTTGTTAAAGATCTGGTCGAAGCAAACCCCCATGAAGTCGGAGAACATCAGTTCCGCCACCGGCCGCAGCCCGGTCACCGCGGCCCCCGCCGCAGCCCCCATGATCGCCGACTCGGTGATCGGCGTATCGATGACCCGCCGCTCGCCGAACTCCTTGATCAGGCCTTTGGTGATCCCCATCACCCCGCCGGCGGCGTCGCGGCCGCCTTCGGTCCCGGCCCCGCCGGACACATCCTCACCGATCACCACGACCCGCGGATCGCGGTGCATCTCCTGCACCAGGGCTTCATGCAGCGCCTGACGAATGGTCTTCTCTGGCATGACGCTGCTCTCTCAATACGAAACGTAAACGTCGGTCAGCAGCGCGCCGGGATCGGGCAGGGCGGCCGCCTGAGCCGCCACGACCGAGGCCTCGACCAGCGCCGCCACATCGTGATCCACCGCGTCCAGCTCATGCTGTTCCAGCAGTTCCGCCTCCCGTACCCGCCGCCGGAACAGCTTCAGGCAGTCGTGCTCCTCGCGCAGCCGCCGGACCTCGTCCTTGCCGCGATACAGTTGCGCATCCCCTGAATGGTGCCCGTAGAACCGGCATGTCATGACTTCGATCGCCGAGGGGCCACCTCCGCCACGGGCCCGCTCTGTCGCTTCGCGCATCGCTTCGTGGACCGCAAAGAAATCATCGCCGTCCACCTTCACCGCCGGCATGCCAAAGCCCGCCGCCCGGCCGGCGATATTGCGCCCGCCCACGGAGTAGGACGCCCCGGTGTACTCACCATACCCATTGTTCTCGAAGACGAAAATCGCCGGCAGTTGCAGCACCACCGCCAGGTTCATCGCCTCGAACGTGGTGCCCTGGTTGGACGCGCCATCGCCGGTGAACGCTACCGCCACCTTGCCGTTGCCCAGCGTCTTCGCCGTCAGCGCCGCCCCCGCCACCAAGGGCGGCCCGCCGCCCACGATGCCGTTCGCCCCCAGCATGCCCTGATCCAGGTCGGCGATGTGCATCGACCCGCCCTTGCCGCCGCACAAACCGGTGCGCCGGCCAAACAACTCCGCCATCATGCCGGGCACGTCACAACCCTTGGCGATACTGTGCCCGTGCCCCCGATGCGTGCTCGCAATATAATCCTTCGATCCAAGATGCAGGCAAATCCCGACGGCCGAGGCCTCCTGACCCGCATAAAGATGCACGAACCCAGGAATACTGCCCTTGGAGAACTCCTCCTGCACCCGTTCCTCGAACCGCCGGATGGTGACCATCGCCCGGTACGCCTGAACCAGTGAATCCCGATCGAGCTGCATAACGTTCCTCCGCATTTTATTGATTACTTGGACAACGCGCTCTCTTAGAGGGTCGGACTTCGCCTCCCCGCCTGCGGCAGTTTCGGCGCCTTCGGGCCCCACAGCCGGGTGTGATACGTATCCGCCAGGATCAGGGCGGCGCTCTTCGGCCTCACCCAACCGGCCCGCACGAACGGCCGACGGCAGTACGCGCATGCCGGATCCTGATCATTCATGGCACCCCTCGGCATCGACACGGTGCTCAGGCTGAGCGCGGGCCCGCAAACCCGACATTGATCTATATCAATCGGCTGCCCTAACCTACTCGGGCCGAAGGCCCATCCGCGCGAAAACGCACAGATCTATCCTTAGTCTTTAATAATAAAA
>Ga0302320_10009986_pt1 | contig 20325 bp, 19 predicted proteins | sample Bog_T0_3_FD_202130 | JGI IMG/M metagenome (GOLD analysis project Ga0302320, IMG submission 202130) | Peat permafrost microbial communities from Stordalen Mire near Abisko, Sweden - Bog_T0_3 | ecosystem: Environmental > Terrestrial > Soil > Wetlands > Peat | place: Sweden: Abisko, Stordalen Mire...
CTGCCAGGCATCCAGCAGGATTAGGGCGGCGATGGCTAAGGCGCCACCCAGCCACAGATAGCGATCCCGCCGATTGGCCGCCGAGATGCGAAATAGCAGTGCGCCGCGCTCCACCAAATTGAATTGTAGCCGCTCGCATGAAGGTCATGGTGAGGACTACCCGGTTTAGTGGGCATTGATTTATCAAAGGTTTAACAGCTCTTGGCGGCTTTGTTGGGCATAATAGACCTAGAGGAGAACTCAAAGTATGAAATTCAGTCTTATTACCTTCACCTTGGCCGCCACGGCGCTGTTGGCGCAAGGCCCCGGGGGGCCCCGCATGCACGGCATGGCCGCGGGCAAGACCACTGCGGTGCAAACCTATTTGAACCTGACAGACGCGCAAGTCTCCAGCTTGCAGCAATTGCGCCAATCCGAAATGACGGAGCTGAAGCCGATTTTTCAGCAAATAGGCCCGCTGCGGCAGAGTTTGCGCACCGAGGAGCAAAGCTCCAGCGCGGATGCGGCGGCCGTAGGCAAACTGGTCCTCAGTATCCAGACGCTTGAGCAGCAGGCTGCGCCGATTCGCGCCAGCTTCCAGCAACAGGCGATGAACGTGCTGACAGCGGCCCAGAAGACCCAGTTGGGTGCGCTGCAAAGCGCCGCCGCGTTGATGCCGGCGATCCACGAAGCCACCATGTTGAACCTGCTGGCGCCGCCCAAGGGCGAAGGCTCGCGTGGATTCGGACCGGACGGCATGCCGCAAGGACGCTTCGGCGGCCCGCGCTAATCCCCGATAGGGCTGGATGGTATTCCTCGGGCCGAGTCGCAAACGGCCCGAGGCTTGTTATTCGATCCGGTAATTGGGCGCTTCCTTGGTAATCACCACGTCATGCACGTGGCTCTCGCGCAGGCCGGCCGGCGATACCCGCAGGAAGCGCGCATTCTCGTGCAGAGCCTGAATGTTGGGCGCGCCACAATAGCCCATACCGGACTTCATGCCTCCCACGAGCTGGTAGACCAGTTCGGCCAGCGGGCCTTTAGCCGCCACTCGGCCTTCGATGCCCTCCGGCACCAGTTTGCCGTTCGGATCCTGGGCATAACGGTCGGCGTTCCCTTGCATGGCTCCCATGGATCCCATACCGCGATAGGTCTTGAAGGTGCGACCCTGGAACAGTATGGTTTCGCCAGGGCTCTCGTCGGTTCCTGCCAGCAGGCTGCCGATCATTACGGCATCCGCGCCGGCGGCGATCGCCTTGGTAATGTCTCCGGAAAACTTGATGCCCCCATCCGCGATCAGCGGGACACCCGCCGGCCGGGCGGCGCGCGAACATTCCGCGATGGCGGTAAGCTGCGGCACTCCGGCGCCGGAAACCACACGCGTGGTGCAGATCGAACCGGGTCCGATACCGACCTTGATGCCATCCACGCCCAGCGAGATCAATTCGCATGCGCCTTCATAGGTGGCCACGTTGCCGGTGATGAGCTGCACATCCGGCAGAGCCCGCTTGATGGCTTTCACCGCGGCCATCACCCGTTCGGTATGCCCATGGGCCGTGTCGATGGCCAGCACGTCCACCTTGCGGGCCACTAATTCCTGCGCCCGCTCCAGAAAATCATTGGTGGCCCCGATGGCCGCTCCCACCCGCAAGCGGCCTTGCTCGTCCTTGGCGGCGTTGGGATATTTCAATTTCTTTTGGATGTCTTTAACCGTGATCAGGCCCTTTAAGTTGTAGTGATCGTCCACCACTAATAGCTTTTCCACGCGGTGATGGTGCAGGATCGCTTCCGCCTCCTCAAGGGTGGTGCCCACGGGCACGGTGATGAGGTTGTCTTTGGTCATCACCTCCCGGATAGGCACGTCGGAGCGGGTCTCGAAGCGCAGATCGCGGTTGGTGAGAATGCCCACCAGCCGGGTACCCTCGGTGACCGGAACGCCCGAAATCCGATAGCGGCTCATCACCTCGCGGGCGTCGGCGATGCGCTGATCCGGCCCGATGGTGATGGGGTCCACGATCATGCCGCTTTCACTGCGCTTGACGCGGTCCACCTCTTCCGCCTGCCGTTCGACGGTCATGTTGCGGTGAATGATGCCGATACCGCCTTGCTGAGCCAGCGCGATGGCCATGTGGGATTCCGTCACGGTGTCCATGGCGGCGCTCACGATGGGAATATTCAGGGAGATCTTGCGGGTCAAGCAGGTGCGCGTATCGGCGTCGGCCGGGATCACGCCGCTGCGCGCCGGTTGGAGCAGGACGTCATCGAAAGTGAGGCCTTCGGGAATGCCGTCTTGAATCATAAAGTGATCCCTTTATGATAGCGTAGTGGCGGCCAGGCGGTTCGGCCGCCTTCCTGCCGCCCCGCGCCAGTCACTGCCGCCCGCGTTACACGTGTGACACTAAGAAGCGCTAAGATCCAGGTAAGTCGTATCTGTTTTTACAAGAGTGTATCTTATTTCTCTTGTTTTCGCGGCGTCCGGCGACTAACATCGGACTTGAGGAGACTTCCGATATGAGACAACATGTTACACGCGGATGGCTGAGCGCTATTGGGTTTGTGCTGGCTATCGCGCCGGGCCTGCCGGCCCAGGACGCCAACCGCTCGATTATCACCGTGGCTTCCACCGTGCCATCGAACGGCGATGTAAACCCGTATGGCGTGGCTATGGTGCCAGTGACGACGGGTAACTTAGTTGAAGGTCACATTCTGGTGAGTAATTTCAACAATAGCTCGAACCTGCAGGGGACCGGCACGACCATCGTGGACATCGCGCCGAATGGGACGGTCAGCCTGTTCGCATGGATCGACGGCTCGTCTCTTCCGGGGCCGTGCCCGGGGGGCGTGGGCCTGACTACGGCGCTGGTGGCGTTGCGCGCGGGCTTTGTGGTGGTGGGCAGCCTCCCTACCACAGACGGCATGTCCGACACGGCGCAAGCGGGCTGTCTGCTGGTGCTGAATAGCTCAGGCGCCGTGGTCGAAACCATCGTCAACAATCTGATCAATGGCCCCTGGGACATGACCGCCTTCGATATGGGAGCGACGGCGGACCTTTTCGTCACCAACGTGCTGAATGGCACGGTGGCGGCTAACGGCAGCGTGGTGGATGAAGGCACGGTAGTGCGGGTGAACCTCGCTTTTCCGTCAGCCGCAAATCCTGTCGTCGTTTCCCTGACTACCATCGGTTCGGGATTCGCTGAAAGAACGGACCCCGCGGCGCTGGTTATCGGTCCGACCGGACTGGGTCTGTCGCCGGACTGGAGCGTGTTGTACGTCGCCGACAGCTTGAATAACCGGATTGCCTCCATCGCCAATCCGACCACGCGCACCTCGACCGCCGGGATTGGAGTGACGGTCTCACAGGGACCCCATCTAAACGATCCGCTGGGAGTGACGGTGTGGCCGGGCAATGGCAACATTCTCTCGGTCAACGGCAACAACGGATTGCTCGTCGAAACGACGCCGGGCGGCGCGCAGCTTTCCACCAAACTGCTGGACAAGAGCGGCACGCCGCCGGGAGCCGGAGCGTTGTTCGGCCTGGCCCCCGCTCCCCAGGGACTTTACTTTGTCGATGACGCCACCAACACGTTGAACCTGCTGGCCGGCATCCACCCGTAGCCCTTTGCCCCAAGCCCCGGCGGCCGCGGCTCGGTAGCGCGGCCGTCAGGCATCCTCCCACCGCCCCACGAAAAATTGTAGACTGGTTATTTCGCCCAACCTGGAGAACACCAACTCGTATGCTTCAATCGAAAATGTCCGCTTTTGGCTTGGCCCTCGCGCTGGCCCTCGCCTCTTCAGCCGTTCTGTCGGCAAAGAAGGGAGACGCGGCAAAAGGGAAGGAAGTCTTCCAGCAATGCACACCTTGCCATAATGCCGACAGCACCGAAAAGAAAATGGGGCCGGGGCTGAAGGGCCTCTTTGCCAAGGACAAGCTCAATAATGGCAAAAAGGTGACCGACGAGACGGTGCGCGCTCAGATCGACGAAGGCGGCAACGGCATGCCCGCATACAAAGAGATGCTGAGCGAAGACGAGCGGGACGATCTCATCGCTTACCTGAAGACGCTGTAGTGCCCCACATTGCCAGTTCCATCGGGCAGGTTCCGCACTCCCGTATCCGCGAGTTGGCCGAAATCGCGATGTCGATGCAGGGCGTTTTGCGCTTGTATTTTGGCGAATCGAACCTGCCCACGCCGGACTTCATCAAGCGCGCCGCCATCGACGCGCTGGCCGATGGGTACACCTTCTATACGGAGAATGCCGGGCTGCCTTCGCTGCGCCGCGCCATCGCGCGGCAGTATAGCGAACTGCATAGCGTGGAACTGGACCCCGCGAGCGAGATCGTGGTCACGGCTTCGGGGGTGCAAGCGATATGCGCCGGCATTCGCGCCGTGCTCGACCCCGGCGACGAAGCGCTGGTGCTGACGCCAGCTTGGCCCAATGGCTCGTCCAATGTGGCGATGGCCAACGCGGTGGTGCGGCAGATTCCGCATCCCCTGCGCGGCGAACGCTACGGGATCGACTTTGAGGCGCTGGAGGCTGCCGTGACGCCGCGCACACGGCTGCTGCTCTACACGTCGCCATCGAATCCGCTGGGGTGGGTGGCTACGGACGAAGAACAGCAGCGCCTGCTGGATTTCTCCCGGCGGCGCCAGCTTTGGCTCATGGCCGATGAAGTCTACGACCGGCTCTATTATGCCGGCGGCGCGCTGGGGACGCCGGTTCCATCCATTCTGCGGAAAGCCACCCGCGACGATGCGGTAATGGTGGTGCAATCCTTCTCGAAGACCTACTGCATGACGGGCTGGCGCGTGGGCTGGCTGGTGGCCCGCCGCGACCTGGCGCACAAGGTCACGCAATTGAACGAGTTTATTATTTCGCATGCGCCCACCTTTGCGCAGAAGGCCGCGGAAACGGCCTTGGCGGAGGGAGAAGCGGAACTGGCCGGCATGTTGGAGCGCCTGAAACAAAACCGCGACTTTTGTTTGGCCTCTCTCCACGCCATGCCCGGTGTGACGGTGCCCAGGCCGGACGGCGCGTTTTACTTATTCCCGAAAATCGCGGGGCTGACGGACTCATTTGGTTTCTGCAGGAAGCTGCTCGAAGAATGCAAGGTGGGCCTGGCGCCCGGCGTGGCATTCGGCGCGGGCGGCGAAGGGTCCGTGCGCATCTGCTACGCGGCCGGGCGCGAAATCCTGGAACCCGCCATGGAACGCCTGGGCAGGTTCCTAGCCGCGCGCTGAACTTTGGCCCCGCGTTATGTGCGTAAAACCACGTTACATCCGAATCCCACGGCCCCCTCGTATAGCTGTTGAAGTCTAACTTCACCGAGGAGGTAACAATGCGAGTAAATTCCTTCGTTGCAGCCGCTTCCGCTCTGTTGATGGCAACTGGCGCTTTCGCCGCCAGCCATCGCAACGGCCCGTTGCTGCTCGAAGATCAAACAGCCAATCTGAACGATTTCTACATCTTTCGCAGTTGGGAGCAAGGGCACACCAACAGCGTGGTGATGAGCATGAGCGTCCAGGGCTTCCAGAATCCCGATAACGGGCCCAGCTATTACAAGTTTTCCAATAGCGTCCTGTACCGGTTCAACGTCAACAATTCACGCGGTCTGGATGGCAATCCGGACATGCAAATCGATTTCGTCTTCGTCGATACGATCGCGCCGGATGCGCCTTTCGTGTCGTATTTTGGCCAGATTACGAGCATCGACGACCCGGGTATCTTCTTGAAGGAAAACTATGTCGTGGTGCTGCGAAACCTGGCCACCAATACGGCCACTTTTTTCGACACGGACGTGAACGGCCACCTGCTTTCGGTGGCTCCACCCAACACCGGTCCGAAGGGCACGCCGAGCTATGAAACCAACCTGGGCCAGCCCTCCATATTCACGCTGGCGAATGGGATGCGGGTGTTTGCGGGGCCGCGTGACGACGCTTTCTATTTCGATAGCGGCGCCACCTTCGATTACCTCAATTTTCGCACTCCGGCGCCGGTATTGGCCGGGGCCGCGGACACGGGCCAGGGCGCGGCTTATCCCAACGCCGTGGATGGTTTCGCGGGCTACAACATCAGCCTGATCGCGGTGGAATTGCCCATCACCATGGTGACGGCGAACAATTCGATTCCAACCAGCTCCACGGATCCCAACGCGACCATCGGCGCCTGGGCCGCGACGTTGCGGCAGCAGGTAACGGTGCGGCAAAGTCCCAACGATCCGGTGAATTTCGGCGACTATGTGCAGGTGGATCGCGTAGGTAATCCGCTCACTGTGGAGTTGCTCATTCCGCTGGGCATGAAGGATTACTGGAACCGCAGCAGTCCGGCGAATGATGCGCAGTTCGCGCCGCTGATTGCCGACCCGTTCTTCGTGAACGCGGTGCTCAAAGGCGTTTTCGGGCTGAACGTGCCGCCCGCGCCGCGCACCGATCTGTTAGGCGTGTACGTTCCGGATATCACTCGCATCGACTTGACCACCCCCGGGATACCCAACGCGCAGCAGAGCCGTTTGGGTCCGCTCGGCGGCGACAATGCCGGCTGGCCCTTTGGCGGACGGCGTCCGGGCGACGACGTGGTCGATATCGGACTGCGCGCCGCCGCGGGCGTGCTGGTGTCTGGTTTTGGCATAGCGCCGAATAATGAGTTGGGCGATGGCGTCAACTCCAACGACGTCCCGTTGCTCGACCGTTTCCCATTCCATGCGCCGCCGCATGCCGGTTACCTGCATAGCCAGGAAAACGGCACGAACGGCCGCGGAACACCGACCGGTCAATAACCTCGTGGGGCAGTTGATTCCGGCTTGCAAGAAGGCTTGCCGGACGGGATTGCCTGCCCCACTTTTTAGGACTATCACGATGCGAACGATCCTATCCTTTTTATTTCTTTCTGGTGTCACCTGGGCGCAAGTGAACGAGCCCGACCGCCTGATGCAGGCGTTCACCGATCGCGCCATGGCCGACAAAGTCGCCCGCATGGCCACCGACGAGCGCATCAAGATGTACGAGACCTTGGCTCACTACAAGCCCAGCGATTTCCACTATCAAAACCTGCTGGCAGGCACTTACATCCAAAAGATGCGGGAGACCATGGACGCCGGCTATCTGGACCGCGCCTCGAAAATCGTGGATGCGGTGCTCGCCGCCGACGGCACGGATTATGAAGCGCTGCGGCTGCGCAGCCAGATTGAACTGGAGCGCCATAACTTCACCAAAGTCGCCGAGTATTCGCGCGAATTGATTGCCAGTTCGCCGGAAGATCCCTGGAATTGGGGCACGCTGGGGGATTCGCTGATGGAATTGGGCCAGTACGACAAGGCGGCCGAGGCGTATCAGCGCATGGTCAACATGCGGCCCGATCTGTCCAGCTACAATCGCGCGTCTTATTACCGTTTTATGGCCGGCGATGCGGCGGGCGCCATTGAAGTGATGAAGCGGGCTATCGGCGCGGGCAGCCAATCGAGCGAAAACGTCGCCTGGTGCGACGTGGATTTGGGCAATATGTACTTCAAGATTGGCCGGGTGAGCGACGCCGAGCGCGCTTACCTTGCCGCCCTGCGGGCCTTTCCGGGCTACTATCCGGCGCATGCGGGACTGGGGCGCGCATACGCCGCGCAGGGTAAAATAGCGGAAGCCATCGAGAGCTATAAGCGGGCGCAATCCGCCGTGCCGCTGGTGGAATATGCGGGCGCTCTGCAGGATCTGTATGTGCTTTCCGGCCAGCCGGAGGAAGCGCGCAAGCAGGCGGAAATGGTCGATATGATCGACAAAATGGAGCAAGCCAGCGGCTTGAACGTGAATCGAAACCTGGCCATGGCTTACGCGGATCGCGATCGCAAGCTGGATCGCGCTCTGGCGCTGGTGGAAGGAGAATTGCGCGGCCGGCGGGATGCCTACACCTACGATGCGCTGGCCTGGACTCTCTACAAGAACAAGAAATACGAGGAAGCCGGCAAGGCCAAGGAAAAAGCTTTGGAGTTGGGGACCCCGGAGCCGGGCTTTTACTATCATGCCGGGATGATCGAGCGCGCGCTCGGCCAGACGGACCAGGCGCGCAAGCATTTGGAGAAGGCCCTGGCGCTGAATGCGCGTTTCGATCCGCGCCAGGCGCCTCTGGCCGAGGCTGCGTTGAAGGAGATCGCACAATGAGACGTTTTGGCTTACTTTTGATTTGCGCCGGCGTGCTGGCGGCGGCGGACGATCCGGTAAGCGCGATGCTGAACGAAAAGCTCACCGCGGCGCAGCGCAACAACGGCTGTTTTGCGCTGCGCGGCAACCGCTCGCGCGAAGTCATCGCCGCCATGCGCGGGGCGCTGGCTAGCGACGTGGTGCGGGCCTGCGCGGCGCGCAATCTGCGGGAAGCGGGCGCGGTGGATGAATTGAAGAGCGCTCTCTCCGCGCCGGAACCGGAAGTCCGCGCGGTGGCCGCCCGGGAGCTTGGCTCGTTCGAAAAGCCGGAGCTGATCGAGGTGCTGGTAAAGGCCGCGCACGACCCGAGCGTGCTGGTGGCCACCAACGCGGTGATGGGGCTGGGCCAATATCACGACCGTGCCGTGCTGCCTAAGCTGCTGGGTCTGGCTGAAGGCGGCGGAGCCGTGGGGATAGCGGCGTTGAGCCGCGCGGCGCAATTCGATGAACCCGCCACCCTGCCAGTGGCTCGCAAGCTGCTTTCGGGACACGATGCCGCGGGCAAGCTGATCGCCCTGCTGATTGTGGGAGAGTGCGGCGATGCGAGCGATCTGCCTCGCCTGCGCGAAATGGCCGCCAAGAGTGAACCGGTGGGCACCCGCGGCCGCGGCTTCGGCTTGATGCCCGCCCTGGATATCTCGCGCGCGGCGCAGAGCGCCATCGAAGGCATCCAAAAGCGCCAGCATTCTTAGGGCGCTTTCTTTTTTTCCGGCCCATCTTGACACCCGCCCCCTAATCCTGCAAAATTATGGTTAGGGCGAATAAAAGGCGAATATGGGCGCGGTGGCGTTGGGGCGGGATTTCCAATTCAAAGTGATCTGGCAGCAGGTCTGCCCGAGTGGCATAGCGGGAGTGGATGCCCTGGCGGGCGGCCTGCCCCAAGGCTGTTTGACCGAGATCTACGGGCCGGCATCCTCAGGGCGGACCAGCCTGATGCTGTCTGCCCTGGCCCAATCGACCGCCCATGAGAATGTCTGCGCGCTGGTAGACACCAACGATGCATTCGATCCGATGTCGGCCGCGGCAGCCGGCGTGCGCTTGGAGCGGCTCTTGTGGGTGCGCTGCGGCGGCAATGCCGAACACGCCTTGAAGGCCGCGGATCTGCTGGCACAGAGCGGCGGATTCGGCCTGATTGCGATGGACCTGGCGGATACCCCCGCCATCCACGCGCGGCGTATATCGATGACCTCCTGGTTTCGCCTGCGCCGCGCCGTGGAGCATACACCCACGGTGTTGCTGGTGGTGGAGCAGCAGCCGCTGGCCAAAACCTGCGCTTCGCTCACGCTGGAGATGCGGCGCGAGAAATCGTCGTGGTCCGGGGCGCCGGGCTGCTCGCGATTGCTGCGCGGCATCCGCGTCCATGTAGACCGGCGCAAGCCCGTGCCGGCGCTGGCGGCATCTTTCGAATCGCGCTGGTAGGCGGTTATGTTTGCGGCAATCCATGGCGCTCCCGGCGATTCTGAAATGTTGTTGCGGCTGGCGCAGGAATTCTCGCCAAATATTGAGCAAACCGCCGCGGATACCGTAGCGCTCGATGCGGATGGCCTGGAGCGCATCCACGGATTGCCCCAGCAGATCGCGGCGGCCGTGGCTCGCCGCGCTGTGGATCGAGGCCTGCAAGCCAGCGTGGCGATCGCCGCGAATTTGGATACGGCGGTGCATGCGGCGCGCGGATTTGCGGGCGTAAGCGTGATCCCCTATGGCGATGAAGCCAAGTATCTGGGCAGCCTGCCTCTCACGCTTCTCTGTCCTACGCCGGAGATGCGGGAGACGCTGGAGCGCTGGGGCATACGCCGCTTTCGCGACCTGGCCGCGCTGCCGGAGTTGGGGCTCGCGGAGCGGCTCGGCCCCGAAGGGCTGCGCTTGCACAAACTGGCGCGCGGCGCGGGCGACCGGCCGCTGGTCCCGGTCAAAGAGCCGCTCCATTTTGAAGAGGAGGCGGAGTTGGATTATCCGCTGGAACTGCTGGAGCCGCTGATGTTCGTGCTGGCGCGGCTCCTGCATGACCTGCGCGCGCGCCTGGTGGCACACGGCTGGGCCGCCAATGAACTGCGCTTGCGGTTGAAGCTGGAAAATCAAGGCGAGCATATCCGTACCCTGCGCTTCCCCGTCCCCATGCTGGACACCAAGGCATTCTTAAAGCTGCTCGATCTGGATCTGGGAGCGCATCCGCCGCCCTCGCCGGTGGTGAAGGTCTGGCTGCAAGCGGAGCCGGCCAAGCCGCGCGCGGCGCAGACGGGTCTCTTCATTCCCCTCTCGCCCGAACCCGAAAAACTGGAGATCACCCTAGCCCGCCTCAAATTGCTGGTAGGGGCCCAAAATGTAGGCTCTCCAGCCCTGCTCGACACCCACCGCCCCGGAGCATTTCAAATGCTGGCGCGCCCGCTGGCCCCATCGCCCGTTGGCCCCATGGCGCCTTTGCTCCCCCTGCGCGCCCTCCGCCCTCCCCGAACCGCCCGCGTCCAGATGGCCGCCGGACAGCCCGTACACGTGCAATCGGAAGGCGTGCGCGGGCATGTGGTGGCCTCCGCGGGACCCTGGCGCACTTCCGGCGATTGGTGGACCCACGACCCCTGGGCGCGCGATGAATGGGATGTAGCGCTGAGCGACGGCGCGCTCTACCGGATCTATAGCGAACAGGGCCGCTGGTTCGTGGACGGCAGCTATGACTAAGCCCTACGTTGAACTGCACGCGCGCTCGGCCTTCAGTTTCTTACAAGGCGCCGCCGTGCCCGAGGATCTGGTTTCCGCCTGCGCGGACCTGGGCATTCCGGCCATGGCGCTGCTTGACCGCGACGGCGTATACGGCGCGCCGCGCTTTCACATGGCGGCGAAAGCTACGGGGATGCGCGCGCACATCGGCTCCGAAATCACCTGCACCAACGGCAAGCGCTATCCGCTGCTGTGCGAAAATCGCGAGGGCTATCGGAACCTGTGCCGCCTGGTCACGCGCATGAAATTGCGCGCCAGGAAGAAAGGCGAAGGCGCAGCTTCGTTGGCAGAGATCGCGGAATTCGCGCCGGGGCTGATCTGCATTACCCCGGATATCGACGAAACGCTGGCGGGCATCTTCGGCAAGCGGCATTTATACGCTGAACTGCAGCGCCATCAAGACCGCCACGAGGAAGCCCGCAACCAAGCCATTGTGGAAAAGGCGCGCCGGATGGGGATTCCGCTGGTGGCCACCAACGGCGTTTGCTACGCCCAGCCGGGGCAGCGGGAGGTGCTCGACGTGCTCACCTGCGTGCGCGAAAAAGTGACGCTGAAAACGGCCGGGCGGCTGCTCACGCCCAACGCCGAGCGCCATCTTAAATCCGGCGCGGAGATGGCGCGCCTGTTTGCCGATCTGCCGGAAGCCATCGCGCACACCGGCGAGATCTCATCGCGCCTCGAATTTACGCTGGCGGATTTGGGCTACGAATTTCCGCGCTATCCGGTGCCGGAAGGGGAGAGCATGTCTTCTTTCCTGCGCAAGCGCACGGATGAAGGCGCGCGGGGGCGCTACCGGCCCTATCACGACAAAGCGCGCCAACAGATCGAACGCGAACTGGCGTTGATCGAAAAGCTGAAACTGGATGGCTATTTTCTGATCGTTTGGGACATCGTGAATTTCTGCCGGGACCACGGCATTCTGGTACAGGGGCGCGGGTCGGCGGCCAATAGCGCGGTCTGTTATTCGCTGGGGATCACCGCCGTGGACCCGGTGGGGATGGAGTTGCTGTTCGAGCGCTTCCTTTCCGAGGAGCGCGGCGAATGGCCGGATATCGACCTGGACTTGCCCAGCGGCGACCAGCGCGAGCGCGCCATCCAGTATGTCTACGAGCGCTACGGCAAGCTGGGCGCGGCCATGACCGCCAACGTGATCACCTATCGCGGAAAATCGGCCGCGCGCGAAGTGGGCAAGGCGCTGGGCTTCGAGTTGGTAACACTCGACCGCCTGTCGAGCCTGGTGCGGGCCTGGGAATGGAAAGACCCCAGCGACACGCCCGAGCGGCATTTCAGCGACGCCGGCCTGGATCTGAAGAATCCGCGCATCCGTAAATTTCTTGAGTTATACCAGGCCGTGCAGGATCTGCCGCGGCACCTGGGACAGCATTCCGGCGGCATGGTGATCTGCCAGGGTCAACTGGATTCGGTAGTGCCGCTGGAACCGGCCACCATGCCGGGCCGCGTGGTGGTGGAGTGGGATAAAGAAGATTGCGCCGACATGGGCATCATCAAAGTGGATCTGCTGGGGTTGGGAATGCTGGCGGCCATCGAGGAATGCCTGGTGCGCATCCGCGAATCGTACGGCGAAGAGGTGGACCTGGCGCAGCTTCCGGCGGACGATCCGGCGGTGTATGCCGCGCTACAAAAAGCCGACACTATCGGCCTGTTCCAGGTGGAAAGCCGCGCGCAGATGTCGTGCCTACCGCGGCTGCGGCCGGCGCGCTTCTACGACATCGTGGTGCAGGTGGCCATCATCCGGCCGGGGCCGATTGTGGGCAAGATGGTGCATCCCTATTTGCGGCGGCGGCAGGGGCGGGAGCGCGCCGACTGCCTGCATCCCTCGCTCGAGCCCGTGCTGCGGCGGACGCTGGGTGTGCCGTTGTTTCAGGAGCAATTACTGCGCATCGCCATGATCGCGGCGGGATTCACCGGCGGGCAGGCGGAAGAATTGCGGCGCGCCATGGGCTTCAAGCGCTCCGAAAAGCGCATGAAAGATATCGAAGCGAAACTGCGCGAGGGCATGCAACGCAACGGCATCAGCGGGGCGGTGCAGGATCAAATCGTTCTGTCGATCACCTCGTTTGCGCTCTATGGATTTCCGGAATCGCACGCGGCCAGTTTCGCCATGATCGCCTACGCCAGCGCGTATTTGAAGTGCCACTATCTGGCGGCCTTCACGGCGGCTTTGCTGAATAATCAGCCGATGGGTTTTTATCATCCGTCGATTCTGATTAAAGACGCACAGCGCCACGGCCTGCGCGTATTGCCCGTGGATGTGACTAAATCCGACTGGCCCTGCACCATCGACAAATTCTGTTTGCGCCTGGGATTCCGTTACGTGCGTGGAATGCGGCAGCCCGCCGCCGAAGCCATTCTGCGCGCGCGGGCGGCGCGGCCATTCAGCAGCGTCGACGACTTGGCGTTGCGCGTCCCGGAACTGCGCAAAGACGAGATGAAGATGCTGGCGGAAGTGGGTGCGCTGAATCCGCTGCAACAGATCCACCGGCGCGACGCGTTGTGGATGGCGGAGCGCGCGGTGCGGCCGGTGGGCCCCTTATTGGAGGAATTGGAAGCGGTGGAAGGCGATTCGCCGCTTGAGCGCATGACGGTGGAAGAGCGGCTGACGTCGGATTTCCGCGGCACGGGTGTGACTATCGGGCGGCATCCCATGGCTTACCGGCGGACGGAGATGCAGGCGTTGGGAGTGACGCCGGCGGCGCATCTGGCGCGCGTTCCGCATGGCCGGTTGGTGCGCATTGCGGGATCGGTGATCGTGCGGCAGCGTCCTGGCACGGCGAAGGGCTTCGTGTTTCTGAGCATGGAAGACGAGACCGGGGTGATGAACGCCATCATCGAGCCCGCCACTTACGATCGTTATAAGTTAGTGGTGGTGGGCGAGGCGTATTTGTTGATCGACGGCGTGCTGCAGAATCAGGATGGCGTGATTTCGGTGAAGGCGGGGCGGGTGGAGGCGCTGGCGGCAGGGGCGGCGGCGGAGGCGCATAATTTTCATTGAAACTGCAGCCGTAATTTCTGCTTGACAAAGCCGGCTAATCCCTCGGTGTCCGGAAAGAGCGACAGGTCATGTATGTTGAAATGGAGAGTCGTTCCTCGAGTTTGAAAGTTGTGTAGCAGGCATCCGGAAACGTTGGGCAGCAAGGCGAGGCCGCACAGTTCTAATTATAGCCATGGACGATTCTAGTAATATGATATCTTTATGATCCGTTCCTGCCGGGACAAAGAAGTCTTCCGGCTTTTGGATCGGCAGTTTAGCCGAAGATTTCAGTCGATTGAAAAGGCAGCGCGCATCCGGCTGGAAGTTCTGGACGCAGCGACCGCGCTCGAAGATCTCCATCTCCCCGGCTTCAGGCTGGAAGCGCTTAAAGGAGATCGGCGGGGCCAGTACAGTATCCGGATCAACCAGCAGTTCCGGATTTGTTTCGTTTGGCGGGATGGAGACGCTCACGACGTCGAAATTGTGGATTATCATTAGACGAGGTTCGGAGACAGTTGCATGGCCCACACGAAAGAGAAGAGGTTGCCGCCCATTCATCCTGGCGAGGTCTTGCAGGATTTGCTTCATGAGGCCGGCCTGACGGCGAGCGCTGTCGCTTTGGCTCTACGCGTTCCTTCGAACCGGATTGGCCGAATTCTGAAGCGCCAGGGGGGTATTACAGGCGATACGGCGATACGGCTCGGCCGTTATTTCGGCACTTCTGCCCAGATGTGGATGAACCTTCAGTCGAAGTTCGATTTGGCAGTGGCTGAGGATGCGCTTAAAAAACAGATTGAACGCGAGGTTCTACCGCTGTCTGCCTGATGGATGAACGGATTCCTTCTCCTTCACCAGTTCGATCCTGACACGCCGCCCGACCATCGCGGCCGCCCTTTGCAGGCTACCCAGCGTAATGTCGTTTTTCGGGTCGAGGATACGGTCAACCTGGGTGCGGCTGGTCTTGAGCAGCGTCGCCATCTTATTCTTGGAGATATTCTTTTTCTTCATGGCCTCGGTGAGTTGCCACGCCACGACCTCTTTCACGGCCTGCGCTTGCGCCTCTTCGAAGATGCCCTCCTCATTGAGGAAGTCATCGATGCTGGAACCCATATGCTTTTTGCTCATCTCTCCAACTCCTTCTGACGATTGCGCGCCATCGTCAAATGCGCCGGTGGATCCTCTGTCATGCGGCAAGACCTGTTCTAACGCAATGTACCATAAAAGGTGCATGCGACTGCCGTATTGGGCGAGGCGATTTGATGATTTGACGGCGTGCAGCAGAATCAGGCTGGCGTGATTTCGGTGAAAGTGGGTGGGCTGCGCTGCTGCCTGCGACGCGACCGCGGAGGCGCACAATTTCCATTGAGGGTAAGCTTAAATTGTGCCAGTCAAAGTTCGGGACGTGATCAAGGCTTTAGAAAAAGCCGGTTGACCATCGCATATTTCGCTATTGAGGACCAAGCACAATGACTCGGAAGTATTCGCTCGTCATCGAAGGAAACGAAACTGGCTATAGCGCTTATGTGCCTGAGTTGCCCACGATTCTGGTCACGGGGCAATCCATGGACGAGCTTGCAGCCCGTGCCAAGGAGGCGATTGGCGTCTATTGGACCGCCGTTCAGGCAGACCGCTCGCCGACCTCACTACTTAAGGAAATTGAGGTCGAATTGCCGGTCTGAGATGGCGGTAGCTGAGGATGCCCCCGCCCGGCGGGTCGTCACGAATCGTGACCGTTCGAAGCGCGATCCCGGAAGATCAACTCGGCAAAGCGGTCCAGTTTGACGCCGATCTGTTCCAGACGTTGATCGATGGCTTGTATGGTCAGCTCGTGATCCGCCATCCACCGTTGGTGTTCAGCGGCAACACGCGTCAGATCCTCGAGCCATTCTCTGTGATCCTTCAGGCCGGCGGCCTGCCGCTCCTGAATACGAGACGTCACCATCATGGCATTCTCGAGCCGCTGATTGATTTCTTCCCATTTGTCCATACTTCCCTGCCTGCCTCACATCATACCTTGAACACCTACCGCGCGCCCACGAACGTCACGCACACCGGCGAAACCACCTCGGCTTGCTCCCCCGTCGGCGACAACCGGCCGTTCTTCGGATTCACCCGAAACACCACCACCGTATTCGAATTTTGGTTGGCGGCGAACAGATAGCCGCCCGTGGGATCGAGCGCGAAGTTGCGCGGCTCTTTGCCCAGCGTGGGCACATCCTCAATGAACGTCAGCATCCCCTTCACCGGATCGATGGCGTAAACCGCGATGCTGTCATGGCCGCGGTTGGAGCCGTAGAGATAGCGGCCCTTGCGATCCACCACCAATTCGGCGGTGCTGTTTTCGCCTTTGAAATCCTTGGGCAGCGTGGAAATGGACTGTAACTCGTGGAACGATCCTTTGTCTCCATCCCAATCGAACGCGGTAATGCTGTTGCCCATCTCGCTGATGACATAGGCCCAGCGTCCGTTGGGATGCAAGGCGATATGGCGCGGCCCGGACCCCGGCTTGACGCTACCCGAGGGAGGATCGTTGGCGGTGAGCTTGCCCAGCGCGGGATCGTAGCGATAAACCAATAGTTTGTCGAGCCCCAGATCGGCGACTATGGCGAAGCGGTTATCGGGGGTCAGCACCACGTCGTGCGCGTGGGGTTCGTGCTGGCGCTCGGGATTCACGCCGGAGCCGAGATGCTGCACGAAGTCCGAAGCTTGTCCCAGCATGCCATCCGCCTGAAAGGGCAGCACGGCCACGCTGCCGCCGGTGTAGTTGGCCACCAGGACATGGCCGCCGGTCCGGTCCACCGTCAAGTGACACGGATCCGCGCCGCGCGATGCCACGGTATTCAACGCGCGGAGTTTGCCAGTCCGCGGGTCGATGGCGAACGAAGAGACGGAACCGCTCTTGGCTCCCTGATAATCGCCGATCTCGTTGGCGGCGAAGAGCAAGCGCTGCGCGGGATCCACCGCCAGGAAGGAAGGATTGGGCGTCTCCGCCGCCAGTTCCACCGCTGTCAGCTTGCCGGTGGAGGGGCGGAAACGGCAGGCGTAAATTCCTTTGCTGCCCTTGCCGGTGTAAGTCCCGAAGTAGACCAGATAATCCTTCGCCGTTTTAGGGGCGCCCGAAAGGCGCGAGGAGGGAAGCATGGCCGACAGAGCCAGCAGAAGGATGGAGACATGCCGAAGGGGTCGCATGCGTTCATAGTAGCGTGTTCCCACTGATATTGAACAGCACTGCGGCGCGCGAAATCGGATAGAATACTCTTATAGCACCCGCCAACTCGCGGATAAAATTTATGCCCGAACGAACCATCCAAATCACGGAATTGATTCTACGCGACGCCCATCAGAGCCTGATGGCCACGCGCATGGCCCTGGAAGATCTTGTGCCGGCTTGCGAAGATCTCGACAAAGCGGGATTTTGGTCCATTGAGTGCTGGGGCGGCGCCACATTCGACGCGTGCATTCGATTCTTGAACGAAGATCCTTGGGAGCGTTTGCGCACGTTCCGCAAGCTGATGCCCAATTCGCGCCTGCAAATGCTGCTGCGCGGCCAAAACTTGCTGGGCTACCGGCACTACGAAGACGAAGTGGTGCGGCGCTTTGTGGAAAAGGCCGCCGAGAATGGCATGGACGTATTCCGCGTGTTCGACGCCCTGAACGACATCCGCAATCTGCGCACATCGCTCAAAGCCGTGCGCGCCACCGGCAAACATGCGCAAGGCACCATTTGTTACACCATCAGCCCGGAACACACCATCCCGGCCTTCGTCACCATGGCCGAGCAGCTTATGGATCTGGGCTGCAATTCCATCTGTATTAAAGACATGGCGGGCCTGTTGAAGCCTGCGCCAGCCTACGAGTTAGTGGAAGGCATCAAGGCCGCTTGCGGCAATGAAACGCTGGTTCACGTGCACACGCACGCGACCACCGGCGTGACGCTGGTCAGCCTGATGAAAGCCATCGAAGCTGGCTGCGACATTGTGGATACCAGCATCAGCAGCCTGAGCCTGGGGCCGGGGCACAATCCCACCGAATCCCTGATCGAGATGCTGGAAGGCACCGGGTATCGCACGGCCATCGATATGGAGCGCGTGCGCAAAGTGCGCGATTATTTCAATAAAGTGCGGCCTCGTTACAGCGAATTTCTGACGGGCTTCAACGGCGTGGATACCGACATTTTCCGCAGCCAGATCCCCGGCGGCATGATTTCCAATATGGAAAGCCAACTGAAACAGCAGGGCGCGGGCGACCGGATGCGCGAAGTATTGGAAGAGGTGCCCAGCGTCCGGCGCGACGCGGGCTATCCGCCGCTGGTGACGCCTTCCAGCCAGATCGTCGGCACGCAGGCGGTGTTCAACGTGCTCATGGGACGCTACAAAGTGATGACCGGCGAGTTCGCCGATTTAATGCTGGGTTACTACGGGAGTACTCTGGGGGAAAAGAATTCCGAGGTGGTCAAGCAAGCCATCCTTCATTCCAAGAAGGAGCCCATTTCCGGGCGGCCGGCGGATCTGCTGCGTCCCGAATGGGACCATTTGCGCGCGGACGCCCTGGCGCTGAAGGGCTGCAATGGCAGCGACGAAGACGTGCTGACTTACGCCATGTTCCCTCAAGTTGCGCCAAAATTCTTCCCGGCTCGCAGCGAAGGCGCGAAGAATCTGAGCAAGGAGCCGGCTAAAGCGCCAGCCCAGCCCGCTCCGAAACCGGCGTCTCCGGCGCCCGCACGGGCGCAAATGACGGAGGCGGTGTCCTACGTGGTTACGCTGAACGGTAAGTCGCATAACGTTACTGTAGCTCCGGCTCAGTAACAGAGAGGCTCACTATGCCAGTTGCGGAACAGGTCAATATGGGTATCGAAGCTAAGATTCAGGAGTTGGAAGAGAAGCGCGCCAGCCTGATGGAAGGTGGCGGCAAGGAACGCATCGCGAAGCAGCACCAGTCGGGCAAATTGACTGCCCGGGAGCGCATCGACCGGCTCACCGACAGCGCCAGCTTCCAGGAGATCGGCCTTTTTGCCAAACATCATGCCGCGCTGTTCGGCATGGCGGATAAGGAATTGGCGGCAGACGGCGTGGTGACCGGCGCGGCCACTGTGGATGGGCGGCTGATCCACTTGGCCAGCCAGGATTTCACCGTGGGCGGGGGAGCGGCAGGCGAGGTGCACAGCGATAAAGTTGCCGAGATGATGCGCTACTCGCTGAAAACCGGTTCGCCATTCGTGTTCATCAACGATTCGGGCGGGGCGCGCGTGCAGGAGGGCATCAACAGCCTGGCCGGCTATGGGCGCGTGTTCTACATGAACGTGATGCTCTCCGGCGTGGTGCCGCAAGTCTCGTTGATTTGCGGACCCTGCGCGGGCGGAGCGGCGTACAGCCCGGCGCTCACCGATTTCATCATCCAGACCAAAGGCGCGCAGATGTTCATTACCGGGCCTTCGGTGATCAAGCAGGTCACCGGCGAAGTGGTCACGCCGGAGGAATTAGGCGGACCTGCGGCGCAGATGACCTATTCCGGCGTGGTGCACTTCATCGCCGAGAATGACGAAGAGGCGACTCTGATTTGCCGCCGGCTGCTCAGTTTCCTGCCTTCGAACAACCTCGAAGATCCGCCCAGGCAGCCCTACGAGGGATCTCTCGATCCCGATCCGGCGATCAACCATCTGGTTCCCGACGATGGCAAGGTGGCCTACGACATGCGCTCCGTGATCGGCGCGCTGCTCGACCAGGGCACTTTTCTGGAAGTGCAGTTGAGCTTTGCGCAAAACATCCTGATCGGCTTCGGGCGCATTGCCGGCCGGCCGGTGGGCATCATCGCCAACCAGCCTTCGGTCATGGCCGGCGCTTTGGACATCAACGCATCGGACAAGGCCGCTCGGTTTATCCGCTTTTGTAATGCTTTTAATATCCCGTTGGTGACCTTGGTGGACGTTCCCGGTTTCATGCCAGGCGTGCAGCAGGAGTACGGCGGGATCATCCGGCACGGCGCGAAGCTGTTGTTTGCTTATTCGGCGGCCACCGTTCCGAAGGTCACGGTGATTGTGCGGAAGGCTTATGGCGGAGCGTACCTGGCGATGTGCGGCAAGGATCTGGGCGCGGATCGCGTGGTCGCGTGGCCCACGGCGCAAATCGCCGTGATGGGCGCGGAAGGCGCGGTCGAGGTAGTATTCCGGAAAGAAATCAACGAAGCCAAAGGCAAGGAAGCACAGACGGAGCGCCGCAAGGAATTGATCGACCTATACCGCAACACGTTTTCGAATCCCTATGTAGCGGGCGGGACGCGGCTGGTGGACGATATTATCGAGCCGGCCCAGACGCGGCGTTATCTGGCGATGGCGCTGGAGGCTTTGCAAACCAAGCGTGAACTGCGTCCGGCCAAGAAGCACGGCCTGATGCCGTTGTAGATGGGACAGGCCGCAGCCGGTCCGGGGAGAACGAATATGGGTCTATTTCTACTGCCGCTGGGA
>Ga0302320_10009987_pt1 | contig 20323 bp, 20 predicted proteins | sample Bog_T0_3_FD_202130 | JGI IMG/M metagenome (GOLD analysis project Ga0302320, IMG submission 202130) | Peat permafrost microbial communities from Stordalen Mire near Abisko, Sweden - Bog_T0_3 | ecosystem: Environmental > Terrestrial > Soil > Wetlands > Peat | place: Sweden: Abisko, Stordalen Mire...
CCACGGCGCCCACATCGACGCCTTCTACTTCTGCCCCCACGACAAATCGGAGTGCAACTGCCGCAAGCCCCTCCCCGGCCTCTTTGAACAAGCCCAGGCAGACTTTCCCGCCATCGCCGCCGAATCTAGCCTCATGATCGGTGACTCCTGGTCGGACATTGAATTCGGTCGCCGCCTGGGCATGACCACCATCTTTATCGACGGCGACCCCGCGCTCCAGAAACCCGGCGCCGAAACCGCCCGCAACCTCGCCCACCTGCACTTCGCATCCCTGCCTCAGGCGGTCGACGCTCTGTTGGCCAACCTCGTCCGCCAACAAGACGAGCTACGCCCCGATCGCCTTTAGCGTCGCAAACGTCTCGGCAACCCCCGCCTCCAGCGTCGTCGGTTCCAGACTGCACCCCAGCCCGCGCAGCCCGGTCAAGTCCGCCTCCGTGAAGTGTTGATAGCGCCCCTCCAGATCGGCGGGAAACGGAATGTACTCAATCTCCGCGTTGCCATGCACCACCATCAGCGCCCGCACCACATCGTTGAAGCTGCGGCTGACGCCCGTGCCCGCATTCACCACGCCGCGATAAGTCGTGCGGTCCTCATCCGCCTTGGGCGCATACGGGCCAATCCCCGCGAAGAACATATTCATCCGCGCCAAATCCCGCACATAGACAAAATCCCTGCGCTGCTCGCCATTGCCATAGCCACCCGTGCCGGCAAACAGCCGCACCTTGCCCGACTCCTTCATCTGCTTCGAGAAGTGGTGAATCACCGACGCCATGCGTCCCTTGTGCTGCTCCCGCGGCCCGTACACATTGAAGTAGCGAAGTCCCACCGCCGTGATCGGCACCCGATCCAGAGCCAGCTGATTGCGAAAGTAATGGTCGAACGCAAGCTTCGAAAAGCCGTAGATATTCAGCGGCCGTTCGTTCTCGATCGTCGGCGTAAAGTGCCCCGGCCCCGAAAGCCCGTACACCGCCGCGGTCGACGCAAACACCAGCGGCGCGCCCTGCGCAATCGCAAACGCCAGGACCTCCTTGGTGTACTGGAAGTTGTTGTCCATCATGTACACGCCGTCGTCCTCCAGCGTGTTCGAGCAGGCGCCCTGGTGCAGAATTGCCTCGATCCTGCCTCCACCCAGCGCATGTTCCGCGATCGCGCGCCTGAACTCGCGCTTGTCCATAGTGTCCACATAGCGCGCCCCGTGCAGGTTCTCGAACTTCTTCGCATTGGCGAAGTTGTCCACCACCAGAATGTCGGTCATCCCATGCGCATTCAGCTCGTGGACCAGGTTGCTGCCGATAAAGCCGGCGCCTCCGGTAACAATCAACATAAGAACTCGCGCCTCCCGGCACTCACTTCAGAACTTGCAGCGCTCGCCCCAGAACGCGCCCAACCGCCTGCTCCATCTCATCGACAGTCACCGATCGAAGGCACTTCTTTTCCATCGCGATACAGGTCTCAAGAAGGCAGCCGAAGCATTCCGTTTTATGGTAAATGATCTGGTGCTGCTCTCCCGCCGGATACCACACCCCCGGAAGCGCGTGTGCCGAAAACGCAATCACGCATGCCACTCCCACGCTCGCCGCCAGGTGCATCGGCCCCGAGTCCGGCCCCAGAAACACATCCGCATGCTCCAGCACCGCTGCGGTCTCTCGCGGAGAGAGCCGTCCGCACAGGTCCACCTTCGCGCCCGTCCAGCCATGTGCCGCATACTCGCTCACCTCGGCATCCTCGCGGGCGCCCACCAGCGCCAGTCCATACTCCGGATACCGCGCATGCAACCGCGCCAGCAGCTCCCGCCAGTTCTCCCGGCCCCAGTCCTTCGACTGCATCTTGGTCCCCGGGCCACAGACGATCAACGGCCTGCCCGCCATTGCTCCCAGCGCCGCAACCGCAGTCTGCCGCTCCGCATCGGTCAGCTGGAGGCTCCAGTTCGCCGGCTCGCCGGCATTTACGTCGCCCAGTTCGCCAATCAGTCGCCCCAGCCGCAGCGCCTCCGACTCGTACCGTCCCGTGTTGGCATCGAACCTGCGTTCCAGCTCTCCCTCGCCCGGTAATCCAACGATCTTCCGCACCCCTGCCATTCTGAAGAACGTCTGGTCCCGCTGGACATTCCTCCATGGCCGCTGCGGCATCAGGTAAACCAGCAGGTCCGGATGGAAGCGCCGGATCTCCCACGCCAGCCGCAACAGCTCATCGATCCGCCGCGTGCCCACCGTATACCGCATGTACCCGTGGACCAGCCCAGAGTCGCCCAGCACCGCAGCCGACGCCGGGGCCTTGGCATGGATCGGAAAATTGGTCAGCAGAAGCCGCTCCGCCTGGGGAAAGGCCCGCGCGATCAGGTGAAAACAAGGCAGCGCCACCACCGTGTCCCCGAGGCTGCCAAGGCGGTAGATCAGTATCTTCCGAATCGACGATTCAGGCGGCAAGGGGCTTCTCCCACAAACGTGCCCGGCGCCTCCAGTGCAAAGCTGGGCCGGTCGCGATCAAGCAATGGAATCGCTATCGTGGCAACTCCTCCGATCATAAATGCACAGCACAAGTTCCACGCGGGTAGTACCTTGTCAGGGCTGGGTCAAGGGAAGAACTCCCTCCCAGGCCGCATCCCTCCGCGTCGTCAAGGCCGCCCTCTGGAATCGCAGCGCGGGCTGCTGATACATTTGGGTGGGCTTGCCCGCACGGTTTCGCTCGCGCTGCAATGTTGAACGTCCTCCAAATCACGCAGCTGCACGACCAGGCGACCCTCCGCTGGCACCAGGACGAGCCTTGGCCGGACCACTCCTCGGCCTCCACGCCCGTCACCCTGATCGAGCTCGCGCTCGCCCATCACCGCACCAACTTCGACCTCTGGCACGAGGAAGACAAGGTCCGCGAACCGGAGGCCCCGGACGCGGTCGTGGGTGCCATCAAGCACGCCATCGACGCCCTCAACCAGACCCGCAACGACCTCGTGGAAGCCCTGGACCGCGCCCTGCTCGTCGCCGCTGGCGCCCAGGACCCCGCCGCGCCGCTCCACTCCGAATCCCCCGGCCTCATCCTCGACCGCCTCTCCATCCTGGCGCTCAAGATCTACCACACCGCCGAGGAGAGCCGCCGCGCCTCCGCCTCCGAAGCCCACCGCCAGAACAACCTCGCCCGGCTGGCTCTGCTCGAGGAGCAGCGCAGCGACCTCGCCGCCTGCCTCAACACCCTCTGGACCGAGGTCCTCGCCGGCCAACGCCGCTTCAAACTCTACCGTCAAATGAAGATGTATAACGACCCCGACCTCAACCCCCTGGTCTACGCCCACAAGGCCGCGGCCAAGCCGGGTTGACCTTCTCCCTAACTGTGCGTATAAAACCGGATCAAGAGCCATTGCAAGTTCAGAGTCGGCGTGAGGCGGACCGATGCAGTCCCGCCCAGTATCCATTCCCCAATCGCGGGTAACCTCTGATCTTGCTCAAGACGATATAGTGTGGATGCTGAATAATATGTTCTCCATGTGGAACCTGCGGTCTACGAGTGCCGCACGCAACCGGTCGAAGACCATCGCCCGCAACTCTTCCGCTCCATCGCACCAACCCGCCATGCAGACAGGAACGACAATCCGATGAAGACCGTACCTCCTTCCACCGCCAAACGTCCGCGCACGCTGGCCGGGGTCGTACCCGTCGCCGCCGACGGCTCCCGCGCCCAGACCGTTGCCCGCTACGAAGCCGCGCTTCGCCTGATGCAGGATGGCAAGTACGAAAAGGCCCACACCGCCTTCACCCAGATGCTCGCCGCCAGCCCCGCCGACCTGGCCGAGCGCATCCGCATGTACATCAATGCTTGCCTGCAGCAGATCGCCAAGGGCCAGACCCAGTTCGCCTCCCAGGAGGAGCGATACGACTACGCCATCTCCCTGCTCAATAACGGCAACTACGAGGACGCCCGCGCCCAGCTCCGGAAGATCATCGCCGAGAACAGTAGCGCCGACTACGCCTTCTATGGCCTCGCCGTGCTCGCCAGCATGACCGGGGACGCCCACACCTGCCTCGAACACCTCACCGAGGCCATCCACCTCAACCCCAAAAACCGCATCCAGGCCCGCGCCGACTCCGACTTCCAGGACATGGCCGACGACCCCCGCTTCACCGAACTCCTCTACCCCGAAATCTAGGCCGGCTCCCAGCTCTATCGAATCGTCATTCTGACCCCGACCTGAGCACCGCGAAGGGGAAGGGGAAGAATCCCCGCATTTCGCCTTTGCCGACCCTCCCGTCTGGGCGATCGTCGGCGAACGCTAAACTCTAACGCCATCCCTGTAAACTGGCAGCACTGATGTCTCACCCAAACCCAGGCTCTCCGCCCTCCCTCCGCGTCGTCGCCATCGGCGGAGGCACCGGCCTCTCCACCCTGCTCCGCGGTCTCAAGCGCTACGTCCCCGCTCCCGCAGCCTCCCGCCGCGCCGGCGACACGGCCGGCCCTCAACCCGACTCCCGCCGCGCCAGCGACGCGCCCCGCGCCCTCGATCCCGAACCCGCATCCCCACTCCCGCCGCGCCGCCGCGCCGAGTGGATCTCGCCCGCCCTTCCCTGCCTCATCCGCGACCTCGCCGCCATCGTCACCGTCACCGACGACGGCGGCTCCTCCGGCCGTCTCCGCGAAGACCTCAACATGCTCCCTCCCGGCGACGTCCGCAACTGCATGGTCGCTCTCTCCGAGGATGAGCACCTGCTCGCCAAGCTCTTCCAGTACCGCTTCAACCAGGGCGATCTCGAGGGCCACAGCTTCGGCAATCTCTTCGTCGCCGCCCTCTCCGGGATCACCGGAGACTTCGCCCAGGCCGTGCAGATGTCCTCCCAGATCCTCGCCACCCGCGGCCGCATCTACCCAGCGACAAATTCAAATGTAACTTTAGCCGCGCGCATGGACTCGGGCGCCCTCGTCCGTGGCGAGACCAGCATCACCGCCAGCCCCCACCGCATTCTCGAACTCATGCTGGAACCCGCCGGCGCCGAGCCTCTCCCTGGCGCCCTCGACGCCATCGCCAACGCCGACCTCATCACCATCGGCCCCGGCTCGCTCTACACCTCGCTCATCACCAACCTGCTCGTGCGCGGCATCCCGGAGGCCATCGCCGCCTCCCGCGCCACCCGCGTCTACGTCGGCAACCTCATGACCCAGGCCAACGAATCGCTCGGCCTCACCGCCTCCCAGCACATCGAAAAGATGATGCAGCACTGCGGCTCAGTCTTCGACGGCAAACCGGGAAGCGACGCCTCCCTCCCCAAGCTCTTCGACTACGCCCTCATCAACACCGCCCCCATCTCCCCCACCCTGCTCGATCAGTATGCCCTCAAGGGCCAGACCCCCATCGAACCCGACCTCGACCGCATCCGCGCCCTCGGCGTCGAGCCCATCACCGGCAGCTTCGCCCACGAAGGCGACCTCCTCCGCCACGACCCCGACCGCGTCACCGAAGCCCTCCTCCACCTCGCCCTCGCGCGCCCCGCCTGAGCTCCCAGCTTCCGAGCCGATGGCGCTCTGTGAGATATTCGTCTTGCAGCGAAACCGTGCTCCGTCATTCTGCCCCCAGTCGAGGTCCCACGCATGCCCCACATCGCCCTGCCCAATCTTCCCGGAATCCGCGGTCCCATGGCCTTCCGCCCCGAAACAGCCAAGCCGCTCAACGAACTCGTCGAAGTTCTCCTGCATCAGCCCAACACCCTCACCCAGGGCGAGCGCGAACTCATCGCGACCTACGTCTCCTCGCAGAACAACTGCCACTACTGCCAGTCCAGCCACGGAGCCATCGCCGCTGCCCATCTCAACGGCAACGAGGACCTGGTTCGCCGCGTCAAGGTCGACTTCCACTCCGCCGATGTCTCTCCAAAAATGAAAGCGCTGCTCACCATCGCCGGCAAGGTCCAGCAGGACGGCAAAAGCGTCACGCCGGCCGACATCCAACTCGCCCGCGACGAGGGCGCCACCGACCTCGAGATCCACGACACGGTCCTCATCGCCGCGGCCTTCTGCATGTACAACCGCTACGTTGATGGTCTCGCCACCGTGCAGCCGCAGGATGAAGCCCTCTACCGCAGCCGCGCCAAAATGATCGCCGACGAAGGCTACATCGCAGCCAGCAGATTCAATGTCATGAGCGCGGCCGCCGCCGGCCCCGCGGCAACAACGTAGTGCACGTCGCTATCGCAGTTCCACCAGCCCCTGCCCCGATTCCGGCTCAACCGTCCGCTTCAACTGCCCGCACGCCGCATAGATATCCCTGCCCCTCGGCCTGCGCGTGAAAGTCGGAATCCCGCCGTCGATCAGCATCCGGTGGAACACCGCCACGTCCTCCGGCGTCGGCTGATGGTAATCAATCCCCGGCCCCGGGTTCCACACAATCAAATTCACCTTCGCCTTCATCCCCTTCAACAGAGCGAGCACCTCGCGTGCATGGCTCGGCTGGTCGTTCACTCCGCCCAGCAGCACATACTCGAACGTTACATACTCGCGTTTGCCCAGCGGCAGCGCCCGCACCGCGTCCAGCAGCGCCGCAATGTCCCACTTCTTGGTGATCGGCATAATCTCGCGCCGCACCGCATCGTTCGATGCATTCAAACTCAGCGCCAGCTTCGGCCGCACCGGCTCGTTCGCAAACTGCAAAATCCCCGGCAGTATTCCCGAGGTTGACACCGTCATCCGCGACTCCGGAATCCCCATCCCCCGCAGCACATGCACGCTGCGTATAAACGCGTCATAGTTCAGGAACGGCTCCCCCATCCCCATAAACACCAGGTTGATCCGCGACGGAGTCTCTACCCCCTTCCCGCTGCCGATCCGCACCCGCTGCCGGTTCAGCACCGCCGCCACCTGCCCCGCAATCTCTCCCGCCGTCAGGTTGCGCCGGATCCCCAGCTTCGCCGTCAGGCAGAACTGGCAGTTCACCGCGCACCCCACCTGGCTGGAGATACAAATCGTCGCCCGCTTATACCCATCCCCCACCACAGAATTGTCGCGATGACGCGCCCTCCTTGAGGCGTCATTCTGACTCGAAGAGTCAGAATCTCCGTAGTTGTCTTTTCTGCGGACCGTAACAAAACGGGGTGCCCCATATCTCGATCTTGAGATGTGGGCCTCTACCGCATCCTCCGGATCACCCGCCTCACCCTCTTCCTCGCTCGCCGCCTCACTCCCATCCCCGCGCTCGCCGCCATCCCCGCCCGGCATCCACACCGTCTCCACGGTCTCGCCGTCGGCCATGCGCATCAGATACCGTTCGGTCCCATCCACCGATTTCGCCGTCTGCACAATCTCCGGCAGCCCCACCCCGTAGCCTTCCGCCGCCAGCCGCTCCCGAACCTCCACCGGCAGCGTCGTAATCTGCTCCAGCGTCCCCATCCGCTGCTTGTACAGTGCATCCGCCAACTGCGCCGCCCGATACTTCGCCAGCCCCAGCCCCTCTACCACGGCGCGCAACTCCTCCGGCGACCTCCCGAACAGCGCCTTCGCGCCCCCTGAGATTTTCTCCTTATGCCCCGAAGCTGGCAGCGTTACTTCAATCGGCTGCATTCATCCCCCACCGCTCTTATCCGTGTCGATCCGTGTCGATCCGTGTCGATCCGTGCCAATCCGTGGTTGCTTCTCCAGACTACCCACCTTACGGCCGCTCCCCGCGCACATACAGCACCGGTCCTCCCGGATGCACTCGCCGCGCCAGCGCCTCCGCCTCCTTCTCACTCACCGGCTGCACGCTGATCGGCGCCGCCAGGTAGAAGTCCATCGCCGACTCCGCTGGCAGCGTCAGCACCGGTCGCGGCGCTATCGCCACTGCCGCCGCAACCAGCCCAGCCCCGGCAGCAGCCCCCGCCGCCATGTCTTTGGCATTGCTCGCCACCGTGGGCCCGCCGCTGGAGCGGGCGCTGACTACCGCCCCGGCCAGTGCGCCAATCTCCGCGCCTCCCACCATATCGCGCGTCGGCTTGGTCTTGCTCGTTCCCTCCACTCTAAACTCGTACGCATAAAGCGCGTAGCTCTCTCCGCCAAGCTCCAGCGAGTCCAGCTTCACCGTCAACGCCGGGCTTCCGCTCATTCGGCCAGCCTTCTTATCCTCCACCACCTCGCCATGGATCTTTACGCCGCGCGGAATCACCAGCACATGGTTCACCGCCACGTCTTCGCTCACCGTAAACGACACTGCCGTGCCCACCTTCGACTTGTCGCTGCTCAAGGGCTGCTCCGTGATCACCTGGATCAACGTCTCCTCCGGCACAAGCACCCGCACTCCCGGCGTCCCGTAGGACAGGCTGTCGCTCACCGCTGTGGGATCCTGAGCGCTTCTGCTTTGAGCTGTAGCCGCCGCAGGGGCTGGAACAGTTCCCTGCGCAAACCCGGCGACCGCACCCAACGCCGCCAGCGCAACCAAAGCCCCAATCCGAAGAGGAACCGCTCTCCATACCCGGCAGCTCATGCTGCACCCCTCCACCCTTGATCCATTCAACGCCACGCGAATCCGCGGTCGCCTCTCTCCACTCTACCCGCCCGCTGCGTCATCCATCGGCAACTGCGGCTGATCACGGTTGGACCGCAGTCGGCGCGTGGCTCTCGGGGCGCTTGGTCAGCGTGGTCAACTGATCCAGCGTAAAGACCGCCGGCCCGGGGCTGCCGTCGCCATTCCACAGGTCCCACTCCGGGGCCCAATACATCACCCCCAGCCCGTGGGGAGCCTTCTTCACCGTATTCACCAGATCGACCATAAATTGCAGGCGCCCCTCCGGCGTCACCGGCCAAAACATGTCGCTTTGGTTGGCAACCCTGACCGGCAGATAGCCCGTCTCCACCACCAAGAAGTCCTTGTGATACTTCCGCGCACACTGGTTCATATTGTTCCAGAGATCGTCCAGCGTTCCATGCCCCCAGGGCGGATAGAAGCTCTGCGCGATGATGTCGTAGTGAACGTGGGCTGCCTCGATGTGGTCGAAGTACCACTCCGTCGTGTCCCAGTGTCCCCCCTTATCGATATGGATGGCGATGCGCGGCTTTGTGCGCCCCGCTGCCTTGTTCACGCCCCGAATTCCGGCCTTCAACAGCAGGGTCAAATGCTTCCACTGCACCCCGTCGTCGTACCCTTGCGGCGCGGGTTGCTTTGAACTGGGCTGCCGAACCTGGGCCAAAGGCCACGCCGCGCCCGGGGTAATCTCATTGCCAATCTGCACGATATCGGGCATCGCCCCCGCATCCTTCAGGGCCTTCACCGTGTCGTAGGCGTGCTTCTCCCACGCCTTTGCCAGCGCATTGATATCCATCTCCCTCCACGCCACCGGAATCTCCTGATGCTGCGGGTCCGCCCAGGTGTCGGAGAAGTGCAGGTCCAGCACCAACGTCGCCCCAGCGGCCTTAATGCTCTTCGCCAGTGGGATTGCGTTCTCCAGCGTGTTGTCGGGCGCATTCCTTACCGGCGCCACAAACACCCGCACCCGGAAGGCCGTCCACCCATGCCGCTTCAGGATCGTCACCTCGTCGCTCGGCTTGCCATCTTCCTGGTAAGAAGGCAATGGCCTGCGCCCTGGCGAGTCCAGAGCGGAGACATCGGCTCCCAGAAAGAACCCAGCCTGCGCAACCGCCATCTTCGGCGCGCCGCTCACCAACGCCAACGCAAGCGCAAGGCTCAGCGCGAAATAAAATCGCCTTCCCTGCAGACGCCTCGCAATCCACCGACAACCCGTAACGCTCATCATTTTTCCCCATACAACCGTAAACCCATCCCCGTGCGCAACACAGCGCTGGCCGCAACAAACTTCCGCGCGCCCGGCAAGTTCCCTACCCCCACCGCCTTGCCACCCCATCCCCGACGTTTCCTCCCCCATCCACTCGCTGTGAAACAATACAAGTCTCCGTTCCAGGGAGACCAGGAGCCGCATGTCCGCAACCCTCACCCCCACCGGCGTCGCCCCTCACGCCCGCAACATCCGCCGCACCCGCCTGCCCAACGGCCTGCTCGTCCTCACCGAATCCATCCCCCACGTGCGTTCCATCTCCATGGGCGTCTGGATCGACTCCGGCTCGCGCGACGAGCCCCTCGCCCACAACGGACTCTCCCACTTCGTCGAGCACATGCTCTTCAAGGGCACCACCTCCCGCTCCGCCCAGCAGTTCGCCCGCGAGGCAGACGCCATCGGCGGCAATCTCGACGCCTTCACCGGAAAAGAGAGTATCTGCTTCAATATCAAAGTTCTCGACGAAAATGTTGTACCGGCACTTGACCTCTTGACCGACCTCGTTCTCCATCCCACCTTCACCCCGGAGGACATCGCCCGCGAGCAGGGCGTCATCCTCGAAGAGATCAAGATGGATGAGGACAACCCCGACTATCTCGTCCACGAAACCTTCACCCAGAACTTCTGGAAGGGCCATCCCCTCGGCCGTCCCATCCTCGGCACCGTCAAATCCGTCTCCAGCTTCACCCAGCAGATCGTCTTCGACTACTACGCCGGACGCTTCACCCCGCGCAATATGGTCTTCTCCGCCGCCGGTAACCTCGACCACGACAGCTTCGTCGCCCAGGTCGCCGAGCACTTCAGCTCGCTCGCCGCCTCCAGCGACACCCCCTTCACCCGGGTCCCCGCACCCGCGACCAACGCCCACATCACCCTCAAGCGCAAGAAGTCCCTCGAACAGGTCCAACTTTGCCTTGGCGTCCCCGCGCCGCCGGTCGATTCGTCCGACCGCTACGCCGTCTACCTGCTCAACACCATGCTCGGCGGCGGCATGAGCTCGCGCCTCTTTCAGACCATTCGCGAGGACCGTGGCCTCGCCTACTCCATCTACTCCGAGACCAACCCCTTCCGCGACACCGGTTGCCTTGCCATCTACGCCGGCACCTCCGCTGAAAAGACCCCCGAGGTGCTCCGGCTGACCATCGAAGAGCTCCGCCGCCTGAAAGAAGCACCCGTCCCGGAGGCAGAGTTGAAGCGGGCCAAAGACCAGCTCAAGAGCAACATCGTCCTCGGCCTCGAATCCTCCTCCAGCCGCATGGCAAATCTGGCTCGCCAGCAGATGTACTTCGGCCGCTTCTTCTCCGTCGACGAGATCGTCGCCGAGGTCGATGGCGTCGACGCCGCCGCCGTGCAAGCCCTCGCCCAGCAGCTCTTCCGCCCGGAGGCCATCGCCCTCACCGTCCTCGGCAACCTCGGAACCCTCACCGTCGACCGCGCAGCCCTCGCCTGCTAGCCCACACCTTCCGCCCAGTTGTGACGATTTGAAGGGGAGCGGCTTCAGCCGCTCCATAAACCAAATTTTGCAGCGTGGCTTCAGCCGCTGAGGGAAGGTGCGTTAGGCTTACTCTCTCTGTTAGCCTGAGTTCATCCCCTCAGCCCTCGATATGGAGACGCGTATGACCGACGACCCGATGGCTCCCGCACTCTCAGATCTCGCCCCAAGGAAGCTCACCCACCTCCAGGCGCGCGCCGAGCAGCGCCTCTACTGGAGCCGCAAGAGCCCGGCCGACCGCCTCGTCGCCGCAACCGCACTCACCAAACGCAGCTACAGCCTGCTTGGGATCGATCTCGATGAACGAAAAGCAGATCTCACTCCTCGCCGCGTTTCTCGCCGCCAAGGTTGAATATGCCGTGGTCGGCGGAGTCGCCGTCAATGCGCACGGCTATGTCCGCGCCACCAACGACCTCGACATCTTCATCCGCCCAACTGAGGAGAACGCCCGCGCTGCCTTCAACGCCCTGCTAGCCCTGGGAGTTCCGCTCGAAGGCCTCACCCCCGCCGACCTCCTCAACGACGAAGAGAATCTCCGCTTCGGCCCCGAGGAGGACCACATCGATATACTCCCCTCCATCGGTGCGATGCCGTTCGACCATGTATGGCGCAACCGCGTCGAGACTCCGGTAGCCGGACTGTCGGTCCCGTTCATCTCCAAACCCGACCTCATCGAAAACAAGCGTCAGGTGGGACGCCTGCGCGACCTCGCCGATGCAGAAGAACTCTCGCTCCTCCCGGAAGATTGACCAGACCGCCCGCGGACCCAGACGGTGTCTTCCGGCCACCCCATGCGTCTATACTCTATAGCTGCTATCCAGTTGAGGAAATTGTCACTCATGAAGACCACCGCCCGCACCTTGAACCTCGGACCCCGGACCTCGACCCTTGAACTCGGTTTTACCCTCATCGAGCTGCTCATCGTCATGTCCATCATGCTCATCCTGATGGCGATGATTGTCCCCCAGGTCACCCGGATGAAGAAGACATCCAATCAGACCTCGGCGATCCAGTCGATGCGCGCCATCGGCCAGGCGGAGATCGGCTTTAACTCCGCCTATCCCGCCGCCGGCTACGCCTGCACCCTCGCCGCCCTCGGCGGCGATCCCCACACCGGCGCGCCCTCCGCCCAGGCTGCCCAGTTGCTCGATCCCCAGCTTGCCGCGACCTCGCAAAAATCCGGATATACCTTCAGTATCACTAACTGCACCAAGGTCACCGTCAACAACCAGGACACCTACACCTCCTATCAGGTCAACGCCGTGCCCCAGGCCATCGGCAAGACCGGCGACAACGGCTACTGCTCCGACGACAACAACATCGTCAAAGTCGACCCCAAGGGCGGCACCAACTGCACCGACAACATCCAGTAGCGATCGGTGGTCTCATCTTCTTTTGCCGTTGTTTGTTCTCTTGCTTGTCATTCCGCAGCCCGGGGTCCCCGGCGAGCGGTCTTTGCTCGCTGGGGTGGAGCGTAGCGGAGGAACCTGCTTCTTCTTTTGCCTTTGCCCGTCCTTACTGTCATTCTGAACACAGCAAAGAACCCCGATGAACCCCATCCAACCCAAGCGGCTCGCCCCTTTCTGCCTCATCCTGGCCCTGCTCTTCGCCGCCACAATCGCCCCCGCCCAATCCCCCACCCTCATCCGCCGCGTCGACGACCACTACAACCACCTCCGCACCCTGCGCGCCCGCTACACCGAGCACTACACCGGCATGGGCCTCGACCGCACCGAGTCCGGTACCCTCCTGCTGCGCAAGCCCGGCCTCATGCGCTGGTCCTACGACACGCCCGCCGGCAAGGTCTTCGTCCTCGACGGCCGCTTCGCCTGGTTCTACACTCCCGGCGATGCCCAGGTCTCGCGCACCCCCGCCAAGCAGCTTGACGACCTCCGTTCGCCGCTGCGTCTCCTGCTCGGCCACACCCAGCTCGCCAAAGAACTCGACCAGATCGCCACCACCCCCAGCGGCGCAAACTTCATCGTCACCGGCGTCCCCAAGGAGATGGCCCACCGTGTCCGCCTGCTCACCCTCACCATCACCCCCGCCGGCGAAATCCTGAGCATGAAGATCGAGGAGACCGACGGCGCCACCACCGAGTTCGCCTTCACCCAGATCGAGGAGGACCTCCCCATTACCCCTGCCGCATTCACCTTCACCCCACCTCCCGGCCTCTCCATCGTCGACGGCCAATCCCCCATGTAGGGAACCTCCGATCAAGTGGGCGTTTTGAAGGGGATGGGCTTCAGCCCCCGAGGGAACGCTGAATACTTGTTCAGACCTTCCCCAGCTCTTCGTTCCTCGTTCTCCGTTGCCCGTTCCCTTCTCAATGCAGCGTGTCTTCAACGAACAACGGTCAACGGTCAACGAACAACGTTCCCCGTCCCTGCGATATCCTTGCAACAGATGACCGCGACTACCACCGCCGCACCCAGCCCAACCGTCCTCACCACCGCCCAGTTCCACGCCGCCGTCCACACCGCGCTTAGTGGTCCAGGCCCGCGCATCGCCGTCTTCGACTGCGATGGCACCCTGTGGTCCGGCGACGCCGGCTCCGGCTTCATGCGCTGGACCATTGGGGAAGGAGTTGGTGCCCAGCGCATCCTCTCCGCCGACGCCATCGCCCGCCTCGACGCGCGCTACCAGGGCTACCTCGCCGGCCAGGTCTCCGAACTCGCCATCTGCGGCGAGATGGTCCAGATCTACGCCGGCCTCCGCGAATCCGACATGCGCGCCGCCGCCGCCGAGTACTTCGCCACTCAGGTCGAGTCCAATATCTTCCCCGAGATGCTCGTCCTCATCCGCGACCTCCAGGCCTCCGGCACCGAAATCTGGGCCGTCAGCTCCACCTGCGACTGGGTCGTCGAGGAGGGTGTTCGCCGCTTCTCGATCCCCGCCGACCACGTCCTCGCCGCGCGTGTCGCCATCGATTCCGACGGCCTCGTCACCCGCACCCTCCTCGACGTACCCACCGACGAGGGCAAAGTCGCCGCACTCGCCCGCGCCGGCATCACCGCACCTGACGCAGTCTTCGGCAACTCCATCCACGACGCCGCCATGCTCTCCATCGCGCGCAGCCGGAATGGAATCGCCGGCCCCTTCCCCGTCAACCCCTCACCCGAACTCCTCGCCCGCGCCGCCGCCGAATCCTGGCCCGTCTTCTACCCCGCCTCCGTCGCACCCTCTCCATAGCCGTCATTCTGACGCGCAGCAGCCTGCCCTGAGCGAAGCCGAAGGGTCAGAATCTCCGTATTTGCATCCCAACTAACAACGAACAACTAACAACATGCTTTTAGAAGGCCTTCACATCCCGCTCACCACCCCGTTCCATCCGGACGGCCGCCTCAACTCGCGCAAGCTCGCCGCCAACGTCGCACGCTACTCCAGGACGCCCGCCGCCGGCCTGCTCGTCCTCGGCCCCTCCGCCGAGCCCACGCTGCTCTCCGACGACGAGACCCGCGAGGTCCTGCGCACCGCCGCCGACGCCGCCGCTCCCGAAAAGGTCCTGATCGCCGGCATCGCCCGCGACAGCGTCGCCGCCACCCTCGACCTCGCCACCTGCGCCGCCGAGCTGGACTACGACGCCATCCTCATCGGCGTTCCTTCAATCCTCTCCGCCGAAACCCGCCTGCGTGAACTCCTCGCCTTCTTCCAGACCATCGCCGACCGCTCCCCGCTCCCCGTAGTGCTCCTCAGTGTCTTTGCCCGCGCCATCCCCATCGCGGCAGTCGTCGAACTCGCCGCTCACCCGCGCGTCCTCGCGCTGCTCACCGCACTGCCCCGCGCCGCGAACTTCGACTCCTTCGAGTTGCTTGTCCAGCACACCGTCGCATCACGCCGCGAGGTCACCGTCACCTCCACCTTTGCCGCCGTCACCACCCGCATGAAGAAGTCCGCATCGCAAGCCGCAGCTCCTCTTATCTCCGCCTCCACTCTCTCCGGCGCCCCAACCGCCATCGCCGAACCGCCCGCCACCCCATCGTTGCGGACCCGCACCAAGACCATCGGCTTCCAGATCCTCGCCGGCCACACCAACGCCATGCTCGACGGTCTGCTGGCAGGAGCTGCTGGAGTTGTCCCCGCCTTCGCCGCCGCCGCGCCCCAGGCCTGCTACGAGGTCTACGCCGCCTGGAAGGACAACGACCAGTCCCTCGCCGAGGAGAAGCAGAAACGCCTGCGCGCGGCCGCCTCTCTCGCCGAAGCCGGCCCCGCCGCTCTCAAGTTCGCCGCCGACCTCAACGGCTACTTCGGTGGCCTGCCCCGCCTGCCGCATCTCCCGCTCACCGGCGCCGACCGCCTCGCCCTCGAGCATCTGATGAAGCCCCTCCGCAACTAACACCCAGCCAGCGCTTCCGCCACTCAGCCTTCCCGATGGAACTTTCATTAACCCTCGTCCGTCTCTTCGGGTATCATCCTCCTGCCGCATCAATGGGCCATTCCACGCATCCACGCGTGGCCGATATCGCAAGAGTCAAGGGAACGAGGTAGCTCCATGTCAGTTCGCAGCAAGCTGGGTGTGCTCGCCATCGCCGCGGGCGTTTCGATCACGGGTCAGCCGGGCGCATGGGCACAGCCGCCCGTTCCGCCAACAGCAGCCTCACCCCAAACGCCTCAGCCAGCTCCTCCGCAAAATACCGCCCCGCCCAACGCAGCGTCCCGCCAGAACGGCGGGAGCAACGGTGACACCAATCGCAGGTTTGGCAGCGTGCCCGACGATCCCGGCCCCCTCGCCAAGGATCTCTCGCCCAAGCTCAAGCCCAAACCCATCGCCGCCGCCATGCACAAGGTCGCCGACTGGCAGCTCGCCCAGTCGCAGGAGTACTTCGCCGTCTTCGACCGCACCCGCCAGCTCGACGGCCGCATCTGGACCTGGGGCGCGCTCTACAGCGGACTCATGGCCGCCTCCGAGTCGCTCGGCGACCCCAAGTACGCCAACGTCATGCGCGACATGGGCAAGACCTACAAATGGGAGCTCAGCACGACCGAGTCCGGCGCCAACCAGCACAGCCTCGCCCAGACCTACCTCGAGCTCTATCTGATGGACAAGAAGCCCGAGGAGCTCGCCCCCACCCAGGCCATCTTCGACGGCATCCTGGCCCGGCCGCGCGTCGAGCTTGGCGCCAACCGCCGCATCGAGTGGTGGTGGTGCGATGCGCTCTTCATGGCCCCGCCCGCCTGGGCGCGCCTCTACGCCGCCACCGGCGACAAGAAGTACATCGTCTACCTCGACGAGGAGTGGGCCAAGACCTCCAAGCAGCTCTACGACACTCAGGCCCATCTCTACGCGCGCGATGCCAGCTTGATCACCAAGACTGAGAAGAACGGGCAGAAGATCTTCTGGTCGCGCGGCGAAGGCTGGGTCATGGCCGGCCTCGCGCGCACCCTCCAGTACCTGCCCAAGGACGATCCCGCGCGCACAATGTACGAGACGCAACTGAAAGAGATGGCCGCCGCCGTCGCCAAGATCCAGGGCCCCGACGGCCTCTGGCACTCCGGAATGCTTGATCCCGCCGACTATGACCAGCCGGAGATCTCCGGCTCCGCGCTCATGACCTTCGGCATCGCCTGGGGCATCAACAACGGGCTGCTCGACCGCAAGGTCTACACTCCGGTCGTCACCAAAGCATGGGCGGGAATGTTGCAGCACATCTACGCGGATGGCCGCCTCGGCGACATCCAGCAGACCGGCTCCGCGCCGGCCCTCTTCAAGCCTTCATCGAGCTTCAACTACGGAGTCGGCGGTTTCCTCCTCGCCGGCAGCGAGATCTACAAGTTGGAAGGCGGCAAACCCGCCAAGCACTAGTTCGTCAATCCAGCATTGGTTCGTCTCAAAATAGTACTGGGGCGTATCGACATATTGATCCCGAGGTAAGCCATTGATGGATAAGGTCGCGCTGAAGGCGCGTGCTATCGTAGCCTGGGGCAACGCCCCAGGGCAACCGACCGAAAGCCCGCGCTAAATGCCACCAGGAAGACCGCATTTTTTATATGTCGATACAGCATTAGTTCATCAATATTGAAACAGTGGAGTCGCACAATGGCATTTGGCAAGAACCTGATCCTCGTAGCGGGCGTTTGCATCTTCGGAATGGGAATACTCGCGCAGTCCGCTCCAGCCCAGCCGCCTACTCCCGCGCCCGCGGCCGCCGGCCTCACCGACACTCCCGTCGCCCCGCCCAACAACGAGGCCACCCGCCTCGCCGGCATCACCAAGGACAATTCGCGCATGTTCGGCTCGTCTCCCGACGATCCCGGCCCGCTCGCCAAGGACCTCTCGCCCGCCCTCACCCAGGCAGCCGTCGGTGCAGCCATACGCAAGGTGGCCGACTGGCAGCTCGCCCAGTCGCAGCAGTACTTCACGGCGGTCGATCGCGCCCGCCAGCTCGACGGCCGCATCTGGACCTGGAGCGTCCTCTACACCGGATACATGGCCGCCTACTCCACGCTCGGCGAGGGCAAATACCGCGACGCCATGGAGCAGATCGGCAAGGGCTACAACTGGGGCCTGCGCTCGAACCTTCCCAGCGGCGACGACATGAGCATCGCCCAGATGTACCTCGAGCTCTATCTCATCGACAAGCAGCCCGAGCAGATCGCCCCCATCCGCACCGCGCTCGACGCCGTCCTCGCCGCCCCGCGCGTCCCTCTCGGCGCCAGCCAGCGCATCGCCTGGTGGTGGTGCGATGCGCTCTTTATGGCCCCGCCCACCTGGGCGCGCATGTACGCCGCCACCGGCGACCCCAAATACATCTCCTACCTCGACGAGGAGTTTGCCAAAACCTCAACCCTGCTCTACGACCAGCAGGCTCACCTCTACTCGCGCGACGCCAGCTTCATCCCCCAAACCGAAAAGAATGGGCAGAAGCTCTTCTGGTCGCGCGGCGAAGGTTGGGTGATGGGCGGCCTGGCGCGCACCCTCGAATACCTGCCTAAGGACGATCCCGCCCGTGCGAAGTATGAGACCCAGCTCAAGGAGATGGCTGCCGCCGTCGCCAAAATCCAGAACCCCGACGGTCTCTGGACCTCCGGCCTGCTCGACCCCGCCGCTTACGGCCAGCCCGAGCTCTCCGGCTCCTCGCTGATGACCTTCGGCATCGCCTGGGGCATCAACAACGGCATCCTCGACCGCAAGGTCTACACCCCGGTCGTCACCAAGGCGTGGGCCGGAATGCTCAAGCACATCTACGCCGATGGCCGCCTAGGCGACATCCAGCAGACCGGCGCCGCGCCCTCCACCTTCAAGCCCTCCGCCAGCTACAACTACGGCGTCGGCGGCTTCCTGCTCGCCGGCAGCGAACTCTACAAAATGGCCGACACCAAAAAGAAGGGTAAGTAGTTTCGTTCATTCTGACTCGGAGAAGCCTGCCCTGAGCGAAGCCGAACGGGTCAGAATCTCCGTAGTTGTCTTTTGTTTGTCATTCCGCAGCGAAGTGGAGGAATCTGCTTCTGCTTCTGCCTTTGCCTTTCCTAACAACTAACAACTGTCAACTGCCTTAAGCGTCCCTCCCTATCGCCAGCACAAAGTAATTCGCATTCGCGTCGCCCACATTCTTCAGCCCATGCAGCACGTTCGACGCCGCAAAGAAGACTCCGCCCGGTCCCACCGTCTGCATCGTCCCGTTGTTGTTGAACTCCATCGTCCCCTCGCGCACCATCATGAACTCCGAGTGCAGGTGCTGGTGCGGCAGATGCGGCATATGCCCGGGCAGCAGCGTCGTCTCATGCATCTCCACCAGTTCCCCGCTCACCAGCGTCCCGCGAGTCACCGCCCGCGTCTCGCCATTCGCGTTCTTCACCACCGGAAGCTGGTCCCAGGGAAACGTGTGCGACGCCGACAGCACTGGCGCGCGCCCACCTCCCCCCGCCGTCCCCGCAGGATTCGGGTTCGCCGGAGCAGCCGTCGTCTGGGCGCTGGCGGGCAATCCGGCCATCGCAGTGAATGCAGTAAGCAGTGCGCAAAGGTCGCGTCGATTCATGTTTTCCATGCGCAGAATCCTACACTGCCCACCCCACCTTTGGCACCCATGCAAGCAACCACCGACGCCTCAGCCGCTTTGCTCATAGCTGATCGCCGATAGCTGACAGCTCATTAACAAAACGTTTTCCCGCTTCTGCGCACCGCTTCGCAGCTAGTTCAGACGCTAGTTCTCCGATGGCCTCTCCATGTGATCGATAACGATCGTCTCCACCGTGGTCTTGGTCGGCTTCAAGTGCAAGCCAAGCTGCTCCTCCAGCGCGATAGGGAGCGAGGGGTCGGTTGGGGCCGGATTCTGCTCGTACCTCGGATCCCATTGCAAGGCCACGTCGTATCGTCCGGTCAACCCGGTCTTGTCCGTAAGGATGCCATCGACCCAGGCCTGTAGATGACTCGCCAATATCGAGATTGGCATCGCATGGCCAGTTATCTTTCCGTCCGCTATCGTCCAATCGGTCGAGGGCCTCACGCTCTCTTGCCATTGGTTCCCGTCCATATCGCTGGTCGGGTTATCTTCCTTCATCTTCAATCCGCCCTTTGCCAGAACCAGCTCATAGGTCGTCCGAACCTCCGCCGCGCGATGGACCTTCAGCTTGAAGCGGTCTGCCAGCAGCGACTGCATCATCAGCTGACGCTCGACGTCCTGCTGCTTCTTGGGAAGCTTGTGCAATGCGTCAGCCGTCTTCTCATCCATCTTCGCCTCGATATCGAAGCGCGTGAAGCCCGCCCACCCTGGCCAGCCTAGAACCTGATTCTCCTCAATGACCCCGTACGCATCGGGAATCAGCGACCTCAAAGGGAGACCCTCCATCGAAAATCCATCCGGCATGTACTCAAACCGCACTGACTTTGGGTCGCCTTTCACTTCCCGGACTGAAACCACCTCATACTTGAACGTCTGCGTGACCCCGCCATCGGCCTGCGATGGAGCTGTGCCCCCTTGGCCATTGGACTGACCAGCCGCAACCGCGCAAAGCGCGCACGCCGAGACCACCCATAACCAACTCCTAAGCAACCCCTTCACAGACTCTCCACTCTTACTTCGCGTCCCCGCCAATCGCAATCACAAAGTACCTCGCCGGCACCGTCCCCACATTCTTGATCAGGTGTTTCGTCCCA
>Ga0302320_10009990_pt1 | contig 20320 bp, 13 predicted proteins | sample Bog_T0_3_FD_202130 | JGI IMG/M metagenome (GOLD analysis project Ga0302320, IMG submission 202130) | Peat permafrost microbial communities from Stordalen Mire near Abisko, Sweden - Bog_T0_3 | ecosystem: Environmental > Terrestrial > Soil > Wetlands > Peat | place: Sweden: Abisko, Stordalen Mire...
TCGCTTTCATAAACTCCCTGCTGGGCGATCTCCAGGACGCGGGTGGAAATATCGGTGGCATCAATCTGCCAGGCGCCGGATTCCGGCGGGGCCAGATGATCGGCCAGATGGATGGCAATCGTATAAGGCTCTTCGCCCGTGGAGGAAGCCGCGCTCCAGACCCGCAACGGTTCATTCTTGCCGGCGGTACGGGCCTGCCAGGCGGGCAGGAAGGTTTCGCGCAGGAAATCGAAATGCTTCATTTCCCGGTAAAAATGCGTATGATTGGTCGAAATGCGGTCGATCAGCATCGTCAATTCCTCTTCGCCTGAGGGCGAGCGGAGGAACTGGCAGTATTCCCGATAGTCGGGGATTTTAAGGGTCCTCAACCGCTTGCTGAGACGGGAGGTGACCAGCACCTTCTTGTCCTTGCCCAGATGGATCCGGCTGCGGTCGTAGACCAGCTTGCAAATAAAGCTGTAATCTTCGTCCCCGAGCTGGGAATAGCCCCCGGACGGATCGAGCTCCGACGGGACGGCGGCATTTGGTTTTGACATGATTTCGGAACTAATCAGGTTATCGGCGCGCCGGGGGAAGACTTGATCATTATCCTCACAAGTGCGGAATTTCGACGGCTTTGTCGGAAGCCAATAATTGCTGCACACTGCCGAGCAACTGATCCGCGGTGAACGGTTTGCTTAACACGGCGCTGGCGCCAGCGGCTTTGGCCTCGCTAATGCGATGCTCCTCGCCGAGGCCGGTAATGATGATGGCTTTCGTTCCGGGATAAAGGCGGTGCATCGCCCGGAGCATGCCCAAACCATCCAACTGGGGCATCATCAGATCGCTCACGACCAGGCGGATATCCTGCGGCTGCTGTTCGAAGATGGACAAACCCTCGTTGCCTTGGGACGCCACCACTGTGCGATAGCCGTTGCGATTGAGAATGGCGCTGATGAGGCGGCGCACTCCCGGTTCATCATCGACCACCAGGATCAGTTCGCCGTGTCCCTTGCTGATCGATTCGGGCGTGCGGCCGGCGACTTCCTTTTCGTTTCGGTCGGCCACGGACGGAATATAGATCTTGAACCGGGATCCCTGGCCCAACTCCGAGGTCAGGTGCACGAAGCCGCCGTGGCTTTCGGTAATCCCGAGCACCGTGGGCAATCCGAGACCGGTGCCTTGCCCGAGCGGCTTGGTGGTAAAAAAGGGATCAAAGATTTTTTCCATCAAATCCTTGGGAATGCCTTTGCCGGTATCAATCACCGAAATCACCACGTAGGCAATGGGACGGGCCTTGGGATGCAGCCGGCGGGCGGCGCCATCCAGCTCTTCCTTTTCCAAGTTGATGGTGAGGCTTCCGCCGGCGGGCATGGCATCGCGCGCGTTGACGCACAAGTTCATCAGGATCTGCTGGACCTGGGTGGCGTCGCCCATGAAAATACAGGGATCGCGGGGAATATTGGCAAAGATTTCGATGGAGCGCGGGAAGGTTTCGCGGGCAATTCTTTCCATTTCGCGGATCAGATGCTTGGGATTGATCAGAATGCGTTCGCCTTCAACCCCGCGGGCGAACATGAGCACCTGGCGGATGATATCGGCGCCGCGCCGGGAACAGGTTTCCAGGGTTTGCAGGCAGGCGAGGGAGCTTTCGTCCACGGAGTTTTCCCGGAGGAACTGGACCGCCATCATGATCGGCGCCAGCACATTGTTCAAGTCGTGCGCCAAGCCGCTGGCCAGCGTGCCGATACTTTCCAGGCGCTGGCTGCGCAGGAGCTGCGTCTCCAGGTTTTTGCGGTCGGTGACGTCGGTGTTAACCACCAGAATGGAGCGGGGCCGCCCGTCCAGTTCGTGCATGAGCGTCCAGCGCGTCTGGACAATGAGTTCACGGCCGTCCTTGGTTTTCTGGCGCATTTCCCCGACCCACTCCTCATTTTTCTGCACGGCTTCCAGCGCATGCATCGACTCCTGCTGGTCGATCACCAGATCCAGTTCCGTGATGGTTTTTCCCACAACATCGGCGGAATGCCAGCCATAAAGGCGGTGCGACCCCTGGTTCCAGTAGGTGATCCGGCCGGTAAAATCCCGGACGAAAATAGCCTCGCGCGTGATGTCGAGCAAAGCGGCCTGGGCGCGAATTTGTTCATCCGCGTGGACATTCTTGGTGATGTCCTCCAGGCACATCAGAATGCGCACCATGTTGTCCATTTGAATGCGCTCGGTGGAAACGAGCAGGACCACGTCGACCGGCTCGCCCTTTAACCGGAGTTTCTTGGACATTTTCACCTGGCGCAAACTGTGGCCGGTGGTGAGGGTATCGCGCAAGGTCCGCTGAAGCTCACAGGACAGGCAGAGATTGTTCTTGTGGCAAATCGTGTTGGGATTGGCGACGGAATCGCACTGGAAAAACTCGGTAAAACGCTGGAGCGGCAGCGGCTTCCGGTCGCGGGCCGCATACTCGATGGCGGCGCGGTTCACCCGGACGATCTGCAAATGTTCGTCAAACAGGCACAGCGCGCTGGGAACGCGATCATAGATCGTGGAGAGCTCAAGCTCGTTACGGCGCAACGTTTCCCGCGCTTTCAACCGGTCAAACAGGGTGGCAATAAAACTGGCCAGGCTGGTGGCGGCCTTGATCACGCGCGATTCCACATGAATCTGGGCCACGTGCGACAAGGTTAACGTGCCCACCACCGCGCCGTCTGATTTAATCGGCACGCACACCAGGGTCTGCACCCCGAGATAGCGAAGGATGGGCGCGGCATATTCCCGCCGGAGGGAAACCTGCGTCTCGATCAAAACCTTGCCGGTATAGGCCACCTGTCCGGAGAGGGTGACATCCATGGGCACCTCGAACGGGGTCGGCATTTCACCGAGGGGCAAACCGAAACTGCCCTGGTAGACCATGACGGCACGATCAAAGTCACACAGTTCAATGGAAACCATGGGGAAACTGGTCATCTCGGCCGCTTCCTGGGCAATGGTATTGAAGACCGATTGCTCGTCCTGGCCGGAGAGCATGACTTCGGCAATGCGGTGAAAGGCCGTCAATTCGCGATTTTGCCAGAACAATTCTTTTTCCGACCGGATCGAATTGGTGGTGATCGAATAAAGAATGGGACCGGCGGGGTCGCCGGCATTGGCCGGTCCGAAAGTCAGGAGAACCTGCAGCAAGGAACCGTCCTTGCAGCGCAATTGCGTTTCCAAGGCGGCCCACCCATCGGAGAGGGTTTCCGGCCGGCGGTCACCGCCCGTTTCGAGCGCTTCTTCGCCGGAGACATGGAGCATGCGGACGGGTTGGCCCACCAGCTCATTCCGGAAGTATCCGGTCAGTTCACACAGCGGCTCATTGACGTCGACAATGGTCTGGCGCGCCGCCGTGATCAGCCCCACCCGGTTGGTTCGCAGGATGTGGTTCAGGGCGACCTGGTCAGGGATAGACTCCGAATCGATGGAATTTTCTTTCATGTCGGCTTAAATGCTACGACCTTCGAATGGGTTGTCCGGACACGGGTGTTCAATTTCTAAATGCATAGAGAACCGGGTAATCCCGATATAACGTCTTCTCTTTCATCGACGGAAACGAGCGCGGCTTGAGCCTTTTCGGCGCGCGCGTGGCTGGCGAATCCGGTTGAAATTAATCCCAGCGCGGAGGGAAAAATCGGCGGGTTGGGCATTAATGGCCTTGTGCCGGGCGTTTTGGGCAGATCTTTCCGTTTAAGTTTTGCGGTGGCACACCGATAAAGTGGCAGCCGGACCTCCCCAATGTTCGTGAAATCCATGCCTTAGAGCGGGTTTGCGACCAAACGGGTGAATCACCTAAGGGCAGCGATCGGCGTTGCCGGCCACCGGGAACAGGAAGTTCACGGCAGGTCAGAAAAAGTGATCAAACAAATGAATCATGATTGGAAACCACAACGGGCGCCCGCAGTTTCGGCGGCGCCGGAATTTTTGGCAGATGGCTGCTGCAACGTATGACGCCAGGCAGGACATGGGTTATTGCTCCGCCCCGCAGGTCCTTTGTGGTGGGCGTGGCCGACATGGTCGCCAGCAACGACGCCAACGCGGACATTATCACCTATTCGCTGGGTTCCTGTCTGGGGATTGCCATTTACGATCCGGTCAAAAAAGTGGGGGGATTGCTGCACATCATGTTACCCGATTCCAAAATTGACGCGGCCAAGGCCGTCAGTTCGCCCTTTATGTTTGTGGATACGGGAGTTCCCCGGCTGTTCCATTCGGCGTACGATTTGGGGGCTGACCGCAACCGCCTGATTGTGAAGGTGGCCGGCGGATCCCAATTATTGGATGAAAAAGGGATTTTCAACATCGGCGAACGCAATTTCATTGCTTTGAACGCGCTTTTCGCTTTAAAAGGAATACCCATTCACGCCAAAGAAGTCGGCGGTGTCAGTTCCCGGACCATGCGACTCGACCTGAGCAACGGGAACGTCACCATCAAACCCCCTGGCGTTGCCGCCTACCCGTTATGACAGCCATAGAACTGGTCAATAAAGTAAAGAATTTGCCGCCGGTTTCCAACGCCGCGCTCAAACTCGTCAGCCTCCTGGAGCAACCCGCCGTGAGCAACGACGAAGTGGTGCATGCCCTCAAGTGCGACAATGTTCTGACGGCCAAACTCCTCCGCGCCTGCAACTCGCCCTATTTCGGATTGGAAGAGCCGGTTTCCTCGGTGGATCAAGCCGTCTTCATCCTGGGGCACCAACAAATCCTCCACATCGTTTTGACGCTCGCCTTCGGCAGCGCCATGGTGGTTCCCCTGCCCGCGTACGCCGTGGAGGCCAATGAACTGTGGCGCCACTCCCTGGTCACGGCGACCGCCGCGGAATCCGTCGTGGAATCTTTTTCCAATCTCAGCGTCGAAGGCCCCGTGGCTTTCACCGTGGGATTGCTGCACGACATCGGCAAGCTCGTCTTGAGCCAGGCTTTGACCGTGGAATATCAGTCGGAAATCCGGCGCCTGGTGGAACAAAACAATTTTTCCCGTGCCGAAGCCGAAAAGGCGACCATCGGCACGGACCACGCGGAAGTCGGCGCCCAATTGCTCCAATCCTGGCATCTGCCGGAAGACATTGTGGAAGCGGTGGGAAATCATCACAGTCCGCTCCTCAAACCCCGGCCCCGTCTCTCCGTGGTCACGCATCTGGCCAATTGCGCGGCGCATCTGGCCGGCTCCGCCCCCGGTTGGGACGGCTATGCGGTTCGCGTGAATGAGGACGTGGTCAAGACGCTGGCCATCACGCCCGACCGGATTGATTTACTGATTGTGGCCGTACGGGACTCGTTCGACAAGGTCGACGGTTTCATGACCATGAGCTAAGACGATATGACACCAAAAATTCGCGTGCTGGTGGTGGACGATTCCGCGGTGGTGCGCCGGATGATTTCCGATGCCCTGGGGGCGGATCCCGAAATCGAAGTCGTGGGCACCGCCTGCGATCCTTACGTGGCGCGGGACAAGATTCTCGAATTGAATCCGCATGTGTTGACGCTGGATATTGAAATGCCGCGCATGGACGGACTGACTTTTTTGCGGATCCTGCAGCAGCACCGGCCGATGCCCGTGGTGGTCATCAGCTCGCTGACGGTCGCCGGCTCGAAGTCGGCGCTGGACGCCATGGAATTTGGCGCGGTGGACGTGCTCGCCAAACCGCAATCCGCCTGGAACCTGGGCGACCTGCGGGACCAATTGGCCCAGCGCATCAAGGGAGCGGCGCGGGCGCGGCTGTCCAACTGCAACCGGCCGGCGGCCCCGGCCACGGCCGCGAACAACCCGGCCGCGCTCACCAACAGCCACTTTAGCCCGCGGCAATTGATCCTGATTGGCGCCTCCACCGGGGGCACGGAAGCCATCAAGAATGTGCTGACGCGGTTGCCCGACGGCCTGCCCGGGATCTGCATCGTGCAACATATTCCGCCGGTGTTTTCGAAGACTTTCGCGGAGCGGCTGAACGAATGCTGCGCTTTTGAAGTCCGGGAGGCGGCGCATGGGGATGAACTTCGTCCGGGACTGGCGCTGGTCGCGCCGGGAGACTATCACCTTTCCTTGAACTGGACCGGCAGCAGTTACAAGGTTGTCTTGCAGCAAAGTCCCATGCTCCACCATGTGCGTCCGGCGGTGGACGTGATGTTTGAATCCGCCGTGGGCGCCGGGAGAAATGCCCTGGCCGTGTTGTTGACCGGCATGGGTCGGGATGGCGCCGCCGGAATGCTGAAATTGAAACAGGCGGGCGCCGTGACCCTGGCCCAGAATGAAGAATCGTGTGTCGTGTATGGCATGCCCCGCGCCGCGGTGGAACTGGGAGCCGTGGACAAGGTTCTGCCGCTGGACCTGATGCCCCACACCATTCTACGCGCCGTCCAGGATGTCGCGGACAAGGCGCCAGGCGCCGTGAACCGATCTGAAGCCACTCGCAAAACTATTTAATATACTGTCTTATGAATCAAACCGTCCAACTACCCGCCGTGTGCGAGTTCATGTCCCGTCATTTGGCGGACGTCTTTGACACGATGCTTTCGCTGAAGGCTGGCCTTGTCGCGCCCACCGATTTACCGCACTATGAAGAGCGCGTGACGGGCGCGGTGGGGTTCGCCGGACCGACCGTAACGGGCGCGGTGTATTTGCACCTGTCCGCACCTTTTGCTAAGGTAATGGCAACCACCATGTTGGGACTGGCGCCGGAAGAGCTGTCCGGAGAAGCGGAAGTCAACGACGTGGTGGGCGAGGCGACCAATATGTTGACCGGCGGATTGAAATCCTGGCTTTGCGATTGCGGCTATGATTGCGCCGTGAGCACACCGGCGATTATTCGGGGCGCTTCGTTTGTGATTGAACCAACCATGGAGGTCGAGCGCGAATGGCTGGTATTTGAATGCGGCGCCGAGCGTGTGGTGGTGGAAATCCACATTAAATTGAACTGAACCAAGCAAAACTTATGGCGATTAAAATTCTGAGTGTGGATGACAGCCGGACGATCCGGCTGATTGTGGGAAAAACGTTTCGACCTTATGACGTCCAGATCATCGAAGCGGCCAACGGCGAGGAAGGTCTGGTGAAGGCGGCCCAGGAAAAGCCCGATTTGATCATTCTGGATGTCACCATGCCGGTCATGGATGGCGTTACCATGCTGACCAAGCTGAAGGAGGATCCGAACCTCAAAGCGATTCCGGTGATCATGCTCACCGCGGAATCGGGACGCGAAAACGTCTTGCAGATTGCGCGCCTGGGCGTCCGCGATTATCTGGTCAAGCCCTTCAAAGAAGACCAGTTGATTGAAAAGGCGGGGCGCATTGTGACCCTGGAGAAGAAGGTTGCCGCTTAAACAGCGGTTGTGCGGGAACTTTTTTGCAGTACAGTAAGGTAGCGTGAAGGTTAGCAAGCAGAGTGAGTATTGATTATGAATGACGGCGCCAATTATCAGGAACTCTCCCGACGGTACGGGTTTGCCCCCAAACTGGAGAGCGCTTCCCGTTTGACCGCCCTCGTTGCCCGCCAGGATGCGGACGTGGACGAAATCACGAAGGTCATCAACAAGGACGCCTCGCTGCGCGCCCGGCTGTTGCGGGTGGCCAATCCCAACGCCGAAAACGAGAGCGAATACGGCATCGAAACGGTGGAAGACGCGCTCATGCGCAACGGCGTCGGCTGCGTGCTGGTCCTGGCCATGAGCACGCCGCTGGCGCAGGCGCTCGTAAAAACTTTTCAAACCATGCTGGGCTCCAAGCTGGAGTCCATTGATCCGAATGCCGCCACTCCCCTGAATGGCGAACATCTTCTGGGCACCATCGGATTTTCGGGCAAAGTCGTCGGACACGTTTACCTGCGGATGAGCCTGGGTTCGGGACGGAGCATCGCCGCGGGCATTCTCGGGTTAAAGCCGGAAGAAGTGGAAAACAACACGGAAGTGTGCGATGTGGCGGGCGAACTCCTGAATATCATGACGGGAAATTTCAAATCCAACCTGTGCGATGCCGGCTTGGACTGCAAATTGACCCCGCCGGATGTCAAACCCACCACCGATTTCAGCACCCCGCGGGAACCCGGCAGCAGCGTGGAACACATGGCTTTCCGCGCCGGCGACCTCACGCTGTATGTCGACGTGACCGCCAATCCCTGGAACGATTGATTGGCCCTAATCATTCAATTTTTTTTCCCCTAAAGAAACTGGCGGAAAGACCGATTTAATCAGCAAGGATGGCAGGGACCAAAGAATGGCACCGGCGCGTTGATATCCCTCAACGATGTCCCGGGCTCCGCCATGCTTTGGCCCCAAGCGGTGACGTCCAGCAGCTGCCACCGGGAAGGTGACGTTCCATTTCCCGGCGCCAATGAAGGAAGTTTGGCGCGTTGGCGGTTGATCATCAATGACATGCCGTTTAAAAGCCCTCAATCTTTATATCGGAAGCTGGCCTGGCTGATTTTCATCGCCGGTGGCCTGGGACTGGTCTGCGTCATGGCGGCCCTCGTCATTTACGAATACAGCACGCAGCCGTTGGGTTCCCTGCCAGACCGGTGGCTTCGATACGGTATTCTGGCTGGCGTGATACTCGCCTTGCTGGTCAGCAGCCTGGCCATGCTACGCGCGGTGAGCCGGCACTTTTTGAGCCCCGTTTCCGAACTGCTGGAAACCACCCGCGAAGTGACACGGGAGGGAGGGGATTACCGGATCCGCGCCAAAGTACTCCGGCACGACGAATTGGGACTGCTCGCCGAATCGTTCAACCACATGATTGAAGTGTTGGGCCAGCGCGACGCCGCCTTGCGCGCGGCGAACCAACAGATCAAGAATGTCTTCGATGCCGCCACCGGAATCGCCATTGTTGCCACCGACCTCAAGGGATTGGTGACCTTGTTCAATGCGGGCGCGGAGAATCTGCTGGGATACGGGGCGGAGGAGATTGTGGGGCGGAAAACCCCGGAACTCTGGCACTTGCCGGAGGAATTATCGGCCCGGACGAAGCAGGATCCCGCCCGCACTCCCGGCGCGTTTCGCTTTTCCGATCTGGCCACCGCTCCGGCGCCGGGCAACAAATATGATGAGAATGAATGGACGTTTGTCCATAAGAATGGCGGCCGGCTAAAGGTTAACCTCGCCGTAACGAAAATTCACAATGCGGCCGGAGAAATAACCGGTTTTCTGGGAATCGCGACGGACATCACCGCCCGGCGGGAAATGGAACAGGCGTTGCGAACCAGTGAGCGGCGGCTGAATCATGCGATTTCCGCCACGTCGGATTCGGTGTGGGAATGGGACTTTCAAACGAACGAAACGTATTTTAGTCCGCGTTGGTACGAAATGCTTGGCTACGCTGACGGGGCGCTGCCGATGAATCTTACGACATGGGCGGAGCTTTGCCATCCCGATGATTTGCCGCGAATGACGGAGCTGTTTGACCACATGCAAAAATCCGGGGCCGGCGAAAACTTTGAAGTGGAATACCGGCTGCGCGCCCGCGATGGCTCCTGGCGGTGGATTCTGGCCCATGGTCGGGTGGCGGCAGGTGATGAGCGGGGCCAGCCCCGCCTGGCCACCGGAACGAACACGGACATTACGGAGCGCAAGCGCGCGGAAGCCGCCCTGAAAGAGCGCGAGCTCCAATACCGGCTGCTGTTTGAGAACATGACTTCCGGATTCGCCATGCACGAAATCATTTGCGATCCGGCCGGCAAGCCGGTGAATTACCGCTATCTGGAAATCAACCCCGCCTTCGAAACCCTTACCGGCTGGAAAGCGGAGGAAGTACTGGGCCGGACCATCCTGGACCTCATTCCCAAAATCGAGCCCTACTGGATTGAAACCTTTGGATCCGTGGCGCTGACCGGGCGGTCCCTCTCCTACGAAAATTATTTGGCGGCCATGGACCGCCATTTTGACACGTGGGCCTTTTCGCCGCAGCGCGGACGGTTCGCGGTGGTTTTTTCCGACGTCACCGCGCGCAAAAAGGCCGAGGCCGCCCTGACCGAGAGCGAGGCCAAATACCATGCTTTGTTTGATAGCGCCCACGATGCGATTTTCCTGATGAAGGACGAGGTGCTGGTGGACTGCAACAAGCAGACCGAGGCGATGTTCGGCTGCGCGCGTCCTGAGCTGGTGGGCCAATCGCCGTTGAAATTCTCGCCGCCCGTGCAGCCCGACGGCACGCTTTCGAGCGTGGGGGTTCGGGAGCGGGTGGCAGCGGCCTTCGGCGGACATTCCCAGTTCTTTGAGTGGGTGCATTGGCGGCCGGACCGGACGACATTTGCGGTGGAAGTCAGCTTGAATCGCGTGGAACTCGGCGGCCAGATGTATTTGCAGGCCATCGTCCGCAATATCACCGAGCGGAAGCAGGCCGAAGCGGCGCTGCACGCGACGCTGCGGGAAATCAGCGATTTGCGGACGGCGCTGGACGAACATGCCCTGGTGGTTGCCACCGACGCCCGGGGGGTGATCACTTATGTGAACGACAAGTTTTGCGCCATCTCGCAGTTCCGGCGGGAGGAATTGGTGGGCCAGACGCACAAGGTGGTCAATTCCGGCCATCATCCGCCGGAATTCTTCGCCCAACTCTGGCAGACCATTTCCAAGGCGCGGCCGTGGCATGACGAAATTTGCAACCGGGCCAAGGACGGATCGATCTTCTGGGTGGCCACCACCATCGTGCCCTTTCTCGACGTGCGCGGGCGGCCGTTTCGCTATATTTCCATCCGCGCCGACATCACGCAGAGCAAGAAACTTGGGGAACAATTGTTGCAATCGCAGAAGCTCGAAGCCATCGGCCGGCTGTCGGGAGGGGTGGCGCACGATTTTAATAACATACTTACGGTCATTCAGGGAAACGTGGCGCTGCTGGATATGGCGGCCGGTTTGACGGCGGAAGAAAGGGAATCCCTGGTGGATATCAAGGCGGGAGTGGAGCGCGCCGCGGGGTTAACCCGCCAGTTGCTGGCTTTCAGCCGGCGCCAGACCATGCAACTGGCCGACCTGGACGTGAACCAGGTAGTCGCCACCATGGCGCGAATGTTCCACCGGATAGTGGGGGAAGACATCCAGATCCGGCTCCGCTATGCGCAACACCCGGCGAATGTCCGGGCGGACAGCGGAATGCTGGAGCAACTTTTGATGAATCTGGTGGTCAATTCGCGCGATGCCATGCCCACGGGGGGGACGCTGACGATCGAGACGTCACTCGCTGAGTTTGACGCACATAATCTGTCCTACAACCCGGAGGCCCAACCCGGGTCCTTTGTGTGCCTGCGCGTGTGCGACACAGGCTGCGGCATCCCCCCGGAAGTCTTGCCGCGCATCTTTGAACCGTTCTTCACCACGAAAGATGTGGGCAAAGGGACGGGCCTGGGCTTGGCCACGGTCTATGGCATTGTGCAGCAACATCATGGCTGGGTGACCGTCGAGACGGAAGCCGGCCAGGGCACCACCTTTCGGATCTATATTCCGCGCCTGCGGGAGCCAAGACCCCTGCCTCCCGTTCCGCCGCCCGTGAGCACGATGTCCGCCGGCAGCGAAACGATCTTGCTGGTGGAGGATGAAGCGTCGTTGCGAACTCTGGCAAAGAAGATTCTCGTGCGACTGGGGTATAACGTCCTGGAGGCGGCTTCCGGGGTAAAGGCGCTGGCGATTTGGGCGGAAAATCGGGAGGCGATCTCGCTGGTCTTGACGGATCTGGTGATGCCGGACGGTTTGAGCGGTCTCGAACTGGCCGAACAATTGCGGCGCGACAAGCCCGGCATTAAGATCATCTACACCAGCGGTTATAGCGCCGAGACGGCCGGCAAGGACTTTCCGTTGCAGGAAGGCGTAAATTTTTTGTCAAAACCATTTGTCCCCCAGCGGCTGACCGCCATGATCCGGCAGACTCTGGACAACGTCATCTCCGCTAAGCCGTAACGATGCGGTCAGGGTCCTTTTTTTGACAGGATTAACCGGATTAACGGGATGGGGAACGGATAATTGGCGGGCGAGGCGAGTCATTTTCGGATGAGCAACGGTTGGCTGGGAGGTGGCGGGCAGGTTGCCCACCAAACGGGCGGGTCGCCCGTTCCACCCGGAGTGCCTTCCCGTATTTGTTAAAGCTCGGGCCGTTTTCGCCGATAACGAAGGTGTCAGAAAGTTTAAGATACATTGTGAATTAACACCTCGATTATCGGCGGCAAGACAGAATTTTGTTTCACAGAGTGATCCTTTCCGTTCCGGCCGCCGGGCACCGCTGGCTGACCTTTGAGAAGCCCACCGCCCCAAGAAATAAATAATTATCCTATGAGCAACCAATTTTTAGCGGGCGAAGAAACCACGCCCAAAGCGGCCACGACCCAAAAGCTCGCGGGCAAGTACCTTACTTTTACCCTCCAAAACGAATCTTACGGCATCAAGGTTCTGCAAGTGCGGGAGATTATCCGGGGGACGAAGATCACGGCCATGCCGCAAATGCCGCCCCATATTCGCGGGGTGATAAACTTGCGGGGCAAAATCATCCCGGTGATGGATTTGCGCCTGCGTTTTGATTTCCAGAATGTGGTCAATAACGATCAAACTTGCATCGTGGTGGTGCAGGTGAACCTGCCGGACGGCAAGACCGCGTTCATGGGCCTGGTGGTGGATGGCGTCGAGGAAGTGCTCAACATCACGGATGCGGATGTCGAGGCGACCCCGAATTTCGGCGGACAGGTCTGCACCGATTACATCATCGGCATGGCCAAGGTAAAAGGAACGGTCAAAGCGCTCCTGGACATAGATGGCGTAGTGGGCGACAGCACATTGAAAAGCCTGCAAAAAGTGGTGGATGCCGCCAAATAACCGGTCAAACACCGATTCCAAGAAATTTTCAAATAGAACTTAAACTCCCGAACGAAGAAATATTTAATGAAGAACCTTACCATTGGAAAACGCATCACCCTGGGTTTTGCCAGTGTCATCCTGATCGCCCTCATTCTGGGCGGTTTCGCCTACACCCGCCTGATCGCCATTCACAGTCATTCCGACCAGATCGCCAAAACATCCATTCCCGCGATCGAATTGGTCGGACGAGCGCAAAAGAATTCCGTGAGGATCGGCCAGCTGGTTTACAAGCATATCGGCAGCGCCAACAAGGAGGACATGGCCAAGTTGGAGGCGGAACTTCAGGCAGTCTCAGCCGAAAATAATGCAATTTTTGACCAATTGGATAAATTGATAACTGACGAAAAGGGCCGCACGTTACTGGATAAAACCCGGACCGCGCGCACTGAATACGTGAACGTACGCAATGACGTCATGGCCATCAGTCGGACGGCCACCAACGACGAGGCCGCTTATCAGATGGGCCGTACCCAGATGGATCCGGCCGCCGATAGCTATCTCGCCGACGAACAAAACCTGGCTGATTCTATCCAGGCCGATGCCGGACAATCGTCCACCAGCATTCAGTCGGCGGTGGCAACCTCGCAGGCGGGGATCTTGATCGGGCTGGGAATGGCGTTACTGGTGGGAATCAGTGTCGCGTTTATCATCATCAGCGGTACCGGCAAAATCTTAAATAGAATCGCCGGTGAGCTCGCGGATGGTTCCAACCAAGTGGCCAGCGCTGCCGGTCAAGTTTCCGGTTCCAGCCAATCTTTAGCCGAAGGTTCCAGCGAGCAGGCGGCTTCCATCGAAGAGACGGGCGCTTCACTGGAGGAAATGGCTTCGATGACCAAGCGCAATGCGGAGAACGCCCAGAAGGCCAATGAACTGGCCAAGGAAGCCCGGGCGGTTGCCGACCATGGCGTTGCGGACATGCAGACCATGTCCACCGCGATGCAGTCCATCAAGACCTCCTCGGATGACATCGCCAAGATCATCAAGACCATTGATGAAATCGCCTTTCAGACAAACATCCTCGCGTTGAATGCCGCCGTCGAAGCCGCCCGTGCGGGTGAAGCCGGCATGGGCTTTGCCGTGGTGGCTGACGAAGTGAGAAATCTCGCCCAACGTTCCGCCCAAGCGGCCAAGGAAACGGCCGCGAAGATTGAAGGCGCCATCAGCAACACCACGCAGGGCGTGCAAATCAGCGCCAAAGTGGCCGAGGTACTGAATGAAATTGTCACCAAGGTCCGCCAGGTGGACGAGCTCGTGGCCGAAGTTTCCGGGGCCTCCCGCGAACAGACCCAAGGCATCACCCAGGTGAATCTCGCCATTGGCCAGATGGACAAGGTCACCCAAGCCAACGCCGCCACCGCCGAGGAAACCTCCGCGGCCGCCGAAGAATTGAATGCCCAGGCAGTACAGATGAAGGAATCGGTCGCCGAATTGTTGCAGCTGGTAGCCGGTGGTTCTCAAGGAATTGCGGCTCAGTCCACGAAGGCCGAATACACCCGTCCGCCGGTCAAAGCCCGGTCCACCGTCCGCACGACCCATGGCGCGCCGGTACGGAACGGAAAGCCGACGCCGGCACGGACGACGGAAACGATCTCAGCCGCCTCCCGTCGCAAAGAGATTCCGCTGGAAAACGGTTTCACGGATTTTTAACCGCCCTCGCTGACGCGAAGAGTTCTGCCATCTCCGGGCCGCCCGTGAGACAGTCATGTCAATTGGGCGGCCTCACGATTTTTGCATTCCAGCGGCTCACGGAAATTGCGGCTGGCCCCGGCACATAAAGTTGTGGCCTGCATTCAATTCCGGTTTTCAGAGGCCGCTTAGGCCTTTCCCATCCGACGAAAAGAACAGAAAAACACTTTCTTTTTCGTTAAAGTTTATTTAATTTTTGTCGGTAACGTAACCATCAGAAGATCCAGATCGGTTTTTGGTTATATTATCTACTATCAGTCGTCGGAAAATGCAGTGCCGCCGCTGGTCAGCTCTTGCTGAGGCTTCGGGTCATCCTTTGTAATTCGATCCGGATATTCATCCGACAAACAAAAAATGAAAAACCTGACCATGGGAAAACGCATTACTTTGGGTTTTGCCAGCGTGATTTTGATCCCGCTCATTCCGGGAGGATTCGCGCCCACCCGTCTGACGCGATGAAAACTCGATTCAAACTCTGGCAACAGGTTGTTTTTGTTGCCCTTACGGGGACCATACCGCTGGCGATCATCACGCTCTGCGTCATCAGCGTTTCGGTGAACAAAGACATTCGCTTTGGGCGGCAGGAACTGCGTGGCAATACTTTTCAAAAGCCCTTGGAACAACTGCTCGATTTATTGCCCCAATATGTTTATCGCGCGGGTCAGGCCGCTGCCAAAGGCGACGCCGGCGCAAGCCAGCAACTTTCGGAGATATCCCAGAAAATCGATACGGCCCTGGCATCCGTCAGTCTTAATTATAATGGCGAATTGGGCCGGGCGCTGTCTTTCACCGATGCGGAACTGGCTTCCCGGCAACGCAATGACGCCCGGCTTTCGGTATTAACTTCCGGCTGGCAGGAATTGAAACAGCAACCGCTGGCACTAGCGGCCAACGGTGACACCGCCGGCAAACTGGTAAATTCCGTCCGCATGATGATCGCGCATAGCGGCGACCTGTCCAACTTGATTCTGGATACCGATCTCGACAGTTATTATCTCGTCGACATCACTCTCTCAACGCTGCCGCAGGCCCAACAACGGCTGGCGGAAATCACGGCTCAAGTCGGCGGCTGGATTCGGGCGGGAACCGTCGTTACCAACAAAACCGCCCTGTCGGTGATGGTGGTGATGATGCAGGAAAACGACGTAACCCGCGTCCAAGGTGATGAAACCACTTCCCTAAACGAGGACAAAAACTTCTCCGGCATTTCACCCTCGCTGCAAAGCAACCTGCCGCCGGCCACCGCGGCATACGCCGAAACGAGCACGGCGGTGGTTAATTTACTCAACCGTCTGATCGCCGGGGAAACGGTGTCGGCGGCGGACTTTGAAGACGCCGGATGGAAGGCGCAAGCAGAAAGTTATCATCTATGGCAGGTGGCAGCGGCGGAGCTGGATGTGCTCTTGCAAATCCGGGTGAACTATTTTTGCCGCCAACGTTTTGTGAGTGTGGCGGGAATGGTTCTGACGATGTTTTTGGTGGCCGGCATTATCTGGGTGGTAGTGCGCCGACTCCAAGCGACGCTTCATGAGTTGACGCAGAAACTGGCGGAGGGCTCATACCAATCGACCCAATCGGCCGAGCATCTGGCGGTCGCGAGTCAATTATTGGCGGAGGGCGCGGGCGAACAAGCCGCGTCCCTCCAGGAAACCAGCGCGTCGCTCGAAGAAATCACCGCCATGGCGCGGGGCAACACCCAGCGAATTTTGGAAGTGGATGAACTGGCGAAGCAGGCCGCCCAAGCCGCGGATCGCGGGGTGGCGGAAATGCAGACGATGGATAAAGCGATGGCCGCCGTCAAAACCAGCAGCAATGACATCGCCAAAATCATCAAAACCATCGACGAAATCGCCTTCCAGACCAACATCCTGGCCTTGAACGCGGCGGTCGAAGCCGCACGTGCGGGTGAGGCGGGCATGGGATTCGCGGTGGTGGCCGAAGAAGTGCGCAATCTGGCCCAGCGCAGCGCGCAAGCGGCGCGGGAAACGGCCACTCTCATTGAAACAGCGGTGCAAAACAGCCAGCGCGGCGTTACGGTGAGCGGGAATATCGGCGGGGTATTGGCCGAACTAGCCGAAAAGATCAAACAAGTTCACGGCCTGGCCACCGAGGTCGGCAGCGCCTCCCGCGAGCAAGCCAGTGGCATCGGCCAGTTGAATGCCGCAGTCGGCCAGATGGACAAAGTTACCCAGAACAACGCCGCGAGCGCGGAGCAAGGCGCGGCATCCTCGGAGGAACTGCACGCACAATCGGAGTTAATCAAAGAAGCCGTCACGGAATTGGTGCAATTGATCCAAGGCGGACAACCGGCGGCGGCCAAAGGCCGCCCTGACCGCCCGCCCATTCAGCCACTCCCGACGGCGAAGAGAAAAACTTCCAACCCACGGAAGGTGGAAAAAAACGATTTTGAAAACTTCTGACTTAAACAGCGCGAAGGCTTAGAGCATTACCATAAAACCTGCAGCGATTAGCTGATGGTCCTCATGGACATCGCGACATTTTTTCGGTCAATGCGCTAAAGCGGGAAATCCCGTTCCTCGTCCGGTTGGGCGGGCGTGGTCTTTGCCTCCAGCGTCGGATTGACCACTGGTTTAATCACGGGGGGCCGTTCAGCAGGAACAGGTTCGATTATCGGGATCGGTACCGGTTTGATGGTTTCAATCGGCACCGGCAGAGGCGCGCGAATTTCCTGGACCGGTAAGACGGGTCTCGTTTCCAAGGTGCCGATTTGCGGTTCCGGCCCGATGGCCAAGGGGGCGGCGGGCTGGTTTAAAAGTGTGATCAAGGTCACGGAGGAAGCGGCGTCCCGCTCCGCATCCTCGATCCGGGCGAATTCCCCAAAGACGCCGCGGCGCGCCTTTTCATCATCGCAGGTAATGCTTTGTCCGCCGCTGGTGCGCATGGCCTGGAGGATTTGCCAGGCGTTGATCGACTGCAACGGGCGCGCCGGGGCATAGGCGGCTTCGGCGCCGCTGACCTCGATCACCAACTGCGCTCCGAGGAGCGTTCGCAAAACTTGCTGGACGAGGCGGCTGGGGATTCGCAGTTCGGCCGAAATGTCCGGCGTAGTGGCCGGCGGCTGGCCATCGTGGAACCGCTGGGCGATAAAAGTCATCAGGCGCAAGGCGACGAATTCGCGGCCGCGATGATTCACATTTTCCGCGAGTTTATCCTGCAAATAAGCGACGCGATTTTGGAAGGCATAGGCGATTTGTGCGCCCAAGAGCAGGATCAGCCAGACGATGTAGAGGCCGCCCATGAACAGCACCAGCAGGAACAGGCTGCCGTAAATGCGGCTGGCGTTGGTGGCACGGGAGACCAGCAGGAAACCCAGCTGGTTGTAACAATGCCAGGCGGTGCCGGCCACGAATCCGCCCAGCAGAGCCGGGCGGGTTTTGACCTCGGTATTGGGCGTCACCTTATAAAACAGAGCCAGCGCCAGGCTCATCAAGATAATCGGCAATACCTGTGAATAGACGGGCGCGAGCAGTGGGATCGATTGCATGAAGCTCCGCGTTTGCTGAAAATAGGCTCCGCCGGTCAATCCGACCATCATTACCGGGCCGAGCGTGATGATTGCCCAGTAGAGAACCACCTGTCGCCGCCAGCTACGCCCCTGGGTAATGCCCCAGACATCGTTAAACGTTTCCTCGATGCCGCGCAGCAGCGAGATGGAAGTGAAAACGAGGAAAATCATGCCCGTGACCCCCAAGGCGCCGCTGCTGGAGTTTTGGACAAATTTCTCGATTTGCCGGGTCATTTCCTTCTGCGCCGTTAGCGCGTTTTGATCGTCAACCCCGGCGGTGATCACGGCGTTCGTCCCGAGGCGGTTGGTGGTGTCCAGGCCTGAGGCCAATAGATTTGTGCCCGAAGAGACGGCCATTTCATGGCTGGCCGTGGTTCCGACGGGCGAATTGGTCGCCGAAACGCTGGCAGGCATAACGCTGGCGACAAATCGTTCAATGACGTGATCCAGGGTGGATTCATCCTGATTTTTCAACAAACTGCTGGTCACACTCAGGGCCACGGCGAGCAAGGGGATGAGAGCGAGGAGGGTGGAATAGGACAGGGCGGAGGCGCGGACCAGGCCGCGATTGCGGAGGAAACTGCGATAGACCAGCACCAGAAAGTGCGTGGTCTGCTCCAGCCGGCCTTGCAATTGAAAAAACTCCTCGTTGCAGCTGGAGTTGACTCCGCCGAGGATTTTGAGCAGACGGTGGATGCGTTTATTGGCCATGCGCCAAACCACGCTAACAAAGGCAGCCGCCAAGTCAACCGGCACCGGGAAATTATGAATTATGAATTATGAATTATGAAACTGAAATGGCCCGTGCCACAACGGAACCGGAACCGAAAGGTGATGAAGAATTTTTTGACAGGATTGACGGGATTTACCGGATTTTAATAAAGGGAACAACCCCTTCACCTGTTCCCCATCCGTGGCTAAAGGTTGTCTTTTGACCGGCATCATTTGGGCACTCCGTGAACCTCTCAACGGTTGTGTTGTTTTTCAACGACTTACGCCGTCTCACCCCTCACCCTTAATCCCTCTCCCCTTTGAGGGGCGAGGGAGCCGCGATCGGTCAGCGCCACTGTTTCTTCGGCGATCGGCATTGCTACGACGTGCAGCGGACTGCCCACCCTACCTAAGTCAGGTTCCTGGGCGGTGAGCAGGTCCGAAGGGACAGGGGGCACTCTTTGAACCTCATGAAAGTTGGGATGCGAAGGGTACACGGTTTTGAGCGAACGGTTTTGCCGCCGGGCGGTACGCCACGGCTCAACGGAAGGCGAGACGCCCGCCACCACGACGCGACCTCCCTTCACCCTAACCCTCTCCCCTCCGAGGGGCGAATGAATCCGCTAGTTGGCGATGCCGGGGGACCTGATAAGGCTCATGGTCCCAATGGATTCGAAAATTGTCCGAAACGGTCAGATAAAATCGTTGATCAGATTTTCCAGGAATTCCTGGCGGCCGCTGACGCTGGCAGTGGCTTCACCCTTCTTGAGCATATAAGTCTCCAGCTCTTTCAAGGTGGTCTTCCCGGATTCGATTTTGGCGCCGATGCCGGAATCCCAGGAGGAATAGCGCTCCTTGACGAAGTCCGCCAGGCGCCCGTCCTTGCGAATGGCGGCGGCGATTTTCAATCCGCGGGCGAAAGCGTCCATGCCACCGATGTGGGCGTAAAATAAATCCAAGGGCTCAAAGCTTTCGCGGCGCACCTTGGCGTCGAAATTCAGGCCACCGGTCTTAAACCCGCCATATTTTAAAAGGCTCAGCATGGTGTAGGTGGTCAGATAAATGTTCGTGGGAAACTGGTCGGTGTCCCAGCCGAGCAATTCATCGCCGGTGTTGGCATCGATGGAACCGAGCGCACCCGCGCCGCCCACCACTTCCAACTCGTGCTGCATGCTGTGGCCGGCCAGGGTGGCGTGATTGGTTTCGATGTTGAGTTTGAAATCGCCCAACAAATCAAATTCGCGCAAAAAGTTGAGGCACGCGGCGGCATCGGAATCGTATTGATGTTTCGTGGGTTCTTTCGGCTTGGGTTCAATGTAGAACTGGCCCGTGAAGCCGATCTGCTTTTTGTAGTCGACGGCAAGATGCAGGAATTTGGCCAGATGCTCCTGTTCCCGCTTCATGTCGGTGTTCAGCAGGGTCATATAACCCTCGCGGCCGCCCCAGAAGGTGTAACCTTCGCCGCCGAGTTCATGGGTGACTTCCAGCGCCTTCTTCACCTGCGCCGCAGCGTAGGCAAAGACGTCCGCATTGCAACTGGTGCTCGCGCCGTGGACGTAGCGGGGAT
>Ga0302320_10009991_pt1 | contig 20319 bp, 18 predicted proteins | sample Bog_T0_3_FD_202130 | JGI IMG/M metagenome (GOLD analysis project Ga0302320, IMG submission 202130) | Peat permafrost microbial communities from Stordalen Mire near Abisko, Sweden - Bog_T0_3 | ecosystem: Environmental > Terrestrial > Soil > Wetlands > Peat | place: Sweden: Abisko, Stordalen Mire...
CGTCAGCCTCGGCGGCACCAAACATGATGCGTATGATCTTCAAGTAGACATTCGCAGTGCTTTGCGCCACCCGCTTGCCTTGCTCATCCCGGAAACGCGCAATGTCATCCCGGCTAATTTCCGCAATGTCCTGATCCGCCTTTCCCTTTACGGAGGTAAGGAACAGTTTGCCGCTCTGTTCGTATTTCGCCCAACTCCCCGGCGCGACTTCATTCTTTGTACGGTCAAGCCAAGCCTTCACGTAGCCACGGGTAGTTTTGCTTTCGAGGCTCCGCCCGGTCGTCATGCGCATGACAAAGTTAAAAGCATCCGTGGCAGCGCTTTTGCCTTTCAGATCCAAGTGGTCATTTCCGTCGTCGTCCTTGGATTTGAAGTCAGGTCCCGAAAGGAATTTCTTGATCTCTTCCGGAGAACACGCGCCGCGCCCGACATCATCCAGTTGTTCGGCGATACGCCGAGCCAGCCTCTTGTCTGGAGTCCCAGTGGTACGTTTGAACTGTTTAGCGGTCACCCCAACGTAAGCGGTGAAACAGGCCAGCCAATTTGGGCTGCGCGGGTCCTTCCAGATACTTGCCATAAATAATAAACGGTCGAACTGTCAGGAACCATTCAGAATGAAATTCGGAATAACGTCAAGATATTTCAATGTCGCCCATGTCATAAGTCTTTGATTTTGAACGTCCGCGTCATCAGCGATATAGACTGTTAGTATCGGGGGTTCGAATCCCCCCCTCTCCGCCAGTTTGGATTTCACCAATATAATCAAGTGTTCTGTGAGTTTTTAAGTTAAGTAATCAAGCAAGGTATAACGCTATGGTATAACGTAACCATAATTGTCAGAGGTGTCAGGGGAATCCTTTCAGGGCAAATAAACGCCATATTCAACCGGGGTTTAATGAAGCCCAACCACGTCACCAAAACCGCGCCTTGACCCTTCTGTGTGCTTTGGCCATGCCTTCCAGCGGACATTTTGAATGTCCTGCCATGTTCGCCAGTCTGTCCGGTTGGCCTGTGTGCGCCAGTGGTGGCAACCTCTACAATCCTTCCCTGTGGATTCCCGGCAAACAGTCACCATTTAATGCGAGTTTTTACCCGTAAATTGCTTGCCTTGAGGCATTAAAATATGCCGTTTTTTCAGAAAATTGACCCTCAAAAAGAAAACCAGAAATGGTTTTCGCCGTCGGTACTGTGCTTGTCTCCCGAAATGACAATTTTAAAAACCGGGAGTTTGGTATAACCGCTGACAGGTGCTTTCCAAGTTCACAATGCAAAGCAAAAGAATGGAACCGTCCCCGCAACATACGCAAAGTCAAGTTTGACTGTTTAGCGTCGTTTGCGGATGATTTTGGAATATGTCGGATGACATCGAGCCTCAAGAAAAACCTAACGCAATCAAAATTCACCCAGTGGTTGAATTTATTTATTCGGAGTGGCGAACAGTAAAAAGCGTCGCTTTCTGGATTGCTGTTGCATTAGCTACCGTCGCTGTCTTTTACTTTAACGAGCGACATTATGCCGGTATTATATCGGAAAAGGATGCTACGATTACTCAAAAAGACGCCACAATTGCAACGGTATTGGCAGAAAAGGAAACATTTGAGGATGAGAATGGCAGACTGGCTAGAGAGAACGACCAATTGAGAACATATCGAGGAAAAGATGCTCCACCGTTAAAACAAAACGCACAGAATTTGGTGCGACAAATTAGGGATTTCATCAAAGACTGGAAAGACACAGATTCGCCAGAGAAAACAATGCAAAATATTCAAAAATATCTTCAGAGATTTGGGTTAAGGGCTTCCATAATGAGGGACGACCTAGACCAAAACGGCCAACACTCAGACGCTTTTGATAAAGCGATGTATGATTTTCAATATAGGTATTCGGACGTGCGAATCATTACCGACGAAGTTGAAAAACTAGCAAAAAATCTTCCTGATTAATTTCCATGAACCTCAAATAAGCCAGAGGAAAAATAAACTGAAACAGTTCGACCAAGTTTTTATCGTATCGTGCCGTGATTGCCACCGCTCGAACGCAATTGGAGTGGTTATTAAACCAGCTTAACCAAAAACCCGATGAAGACAGATGAACGAACCGCAAATACGGGAACCATCCCATTTCCGTTCTTCGCTGCGTTAAGATCCTGCAAGGCGTCAAATTTGACGAGGATTAAAATTATTGTAACAAGAATTAAAAGATACCTAAAATGGACGCCAACAAAGACCGCTTCCCGCTGCTCCGCAAAATCCTCAAGACCATTGGCCTGCCCGCCGAAGCTGTAGACGACATCGTAGAGCGCATCCTCGATTGGCTTTCCACCAAGGATGCCCCCACCGCAGGATTCACGGCGTTGCCGTTCAAACTGCGCGATGATTTTCTTTCACCCGCCGAAGCAAGTTTTTATCAGGTATTGCGCGCGGCCGTCGGGGATCGGGGATCGGTGTTCGCCAAGGTCAATTTGGCCGACTTATTTTTTGTGTCTACTGGCGACCATCGGCAGAACCGTGCTCTCGCCAACCGGGTGGACCGCAAGCATGTTGATTATCTGGTGTGCGACCTAAAAACCGTGCGTCCCCTCGTCGCCCTGGAACTCGACGATCAGAGCCACAACCGGGCCGACCGGAAAACCCGCGACGAGTTGGTTGCTGGCGTGTTTTCCGCCGCCGGTTTGCCGCTGCTCCGCGTGCCGGTCAAAACGGGTTACGCACCGCTGGAAATCCAGTCGTTGCTGAATCCCTATTTGAAATCAGTCGCGCCGACTGTGGCGGGAGCCGCTGCGCCGGGCACGCCCATGCCCGCGCCTATAGTCGTGGGGAGCGCCTCGGTGAGCGATACAGCATCAGCAACCTCACCGTTATGTCCCAAGTGCGGAGGCGTCATGCTCCTGCGAACGGCCAAGACTGGTGCCAATGCTGGTGGCAAGTTTTGGGGATGCCCCAATTTTCCTCGTTGTCGAACCATGCTGCCGATAAAGAAGTGATTTTCCAACAAAGGAAGATGTCGGACGAAGTTTCGTATATCAAGCGAGGTGGGAAAGCAGCAGCCGATTGAATTCACTGTCCCGGCTTTGGTTGTTTTTTGTTTTCGTTCGTTTCCCGTGCTGCCGTGAATTCCTCATGCAGTTGTAGGTTTGGATACGCCTCCCGCGCGCGTTCGATGAATTCGGGGTTCGTCAAACTTTCGTATGTCACGCCTTTAAACCGCACGGTTACTCGCATTTCATCAGCAACTTTGGAAACCTTGTTGAAAGCGTCATAGAGTCCTTGACGAAATCCAGTCCGACCTGCCGCGCACCGTCCGTTTCCGCGCCTAAGCCGCAGGCTGATTCAATGGCGACCGGGACAGTACCGTTGAGAATAATCGCGTTCGGCTTATCGGGATTTTGAGAACCTCCCTCAATTAGGAGGGGTGCCGGACTGTAAATAATGGTCGTATTGTCCGCGATGAGCAAGCCGATGCGGACACCCGCTTGATGATCCAGCCGCGTTCCGGCTTTTTCTGTGGCCGCCTTGATGGCAACAAGTCCCTCTTGGTCCCCGTAGCCTAATCGGCACACTTCGGCATCAATATCCAGAACCACGGTGACTTTTCCGGGCAATTTCTGCAATGCGCTGGCCAATGCGTCGGCGACACCCTTCCTTAATCCAGGCGCGACGAACATCACCCGCTCGGATGCACGGGAAATCAAATTTTTCAACACTTGGTCGTCAACATTGGTGAAGGTTCGTTCGGTGTTCATAAATCTGTAATTGAATCGTCCCGCAAGTTTTCGCTCAACCTGCATATCGTGTGGACTTCACACACATAACGCGTCGGATTGATCTAAATGTCAAGCGTGTGAATGGCACACACGCATGAAAAAGACCACCAAAGAATCGCCTGCAAGGAATGTGATTGGCAGGCGCATCCGCCAAGCCCGCCTGAAATGCTCACCAGCGGTAAGCCAGGAAGACTTAGCAGGCCGGTTGGCCGCACAAAATATTACCGTCGATCGCAGCGCCATCTCGCGCATCGAAAACGGTGCGCGCTACCTGATGGATTACGAAATTGCCGCCATCGCGCGCAGTCTGAGAGTTTCCGTTGGTTGGTTATTTGGGGAAACGGAAACACGCCGTTAATGGGAGCGTGACTTTTCCAACTGACGAAGGTTAACACGGCGGCGAATCAGTTTGCACGCCCGGCCCATTGATGAAACATTTTACGGGGCACGTATGAAAATCGAACCCGTCTATCTGACAAAAGGATTGGTAGAGTTTTCAATACACCCAACAATTTTTAAAAACCGGGGCCTACATGTGAAAATTTTTAAGGGTCGTGAACCATGGGTTATTGCCGCCAGTGCCGCCACCACTACCCCCCCCGCCCGGTCCACCATCCGTCCATCCGGTTCCATTTCTTAGGAAGATCGACCGGATGGACGGCGAGAAGTGCATCCGTCCGGGGAAAAACTCACGGGACAGAGGCACGGAGTCAGACAAGAAAAAGAGAGAATCACTCTCCTTTCTTGTCGTCTGTCGCCGGTTCCTCTTCGCCAATCACCGGTAGTTTGTCCACCGCTGCACGTTTGGCAGGAGCCTCAATATGGGTGTAGTGGCGGTTCATCTCTGCACTTTCGTGGCCAACGAGGTCTTCGGCAACAGCACTAGATACGCCAGCCGTTTTGAGCAGGCTGATCGCCGTATGCCGCAGGGAATGAAAACTGATCTCACTCACGTTACGGCGTCCGTCTCTTCCTTTGCGCAACTTCTCATCCTCGACCTTGTGCGAGCGTTCTGGGATAAGTTTCGCATCGGCCAAGTTAGAAATCCCATATTATGACTAATTACCCATTACAAACGTCGAGGAACCATTTGGGAGTGCTAACTCCATTTCCATTAGGAACCACTCCATCGTTTGCCTCGCGAAACCCCGAACAATTCAAAACCCCCAAAATTTCCTCTTTGCGCTCTCTGCGTTCTCTTGCGGCAAAATCATCCTACGGTTTCACCGGCGCTACCCCCTCAAACGTGATCTTCACCGGCTTGATCAAACCATTCGCATCGAACTCCATCCGGTCAATGCACGTCACCCGATGATTTCCATCCGTCTCGCCCAGCGGCCGCCGATGATACACGATATAATAAATTTCCTTTCCTGGCAGCTTGATGATCGAATGATGCCCCGCGCCGGTGGCCACCGCCGGATCTTGCTGAAGGATCTTCCCGATCCGCTCATAGGGGCCCTCCGGCGAATCCGCCATCGCGTACGCCACCGAATAGTCCCGCCCCGTCCATCCGCCCTCCGACCACATGAAATAATACTTCCCGTGACGCCGGAATAGCACCGAACCCTCCACATACCCCTTCGGCGTGATCTCCTTGTACACCGTCCCATCCGCAAACGGCTCAACTCCCGTAAAATCACTTTTCAGCCGGCAAATATTGCAATGTCCCCATCCGCCATACGTCAGGTAGTATTGCCCGTCCGTATCATGGAACACAAAAGGATCAATTGGCTGCGCGCCATTGTGAAACTGTCCAATCAGCGGTTTACCCAAATAGTCGTGGTAGGGTCCGCCGGGCCGATCCGCCACGCCAATGCCGATGCCGCCCACCTGCTGGTCATTCTGAATATCGTTCGCCGCGAAAAAGAAGAAATACCGCCCGCCATTTTCCGCCACCGCCGGCGCCCACATCGCCCGATGCGCCCACCTAATGCTGTTCGTATCCAGGATATCGGCATGCTTCGTCCAATGCACCAGGTCCGGCGAAGAAAAGCCGTCGAAAAAAGTCTGCTCGTCATAGCGCGCCGAGGAGGTCGGATAAACCCAAAACGTTTTGCTAAAAACTTTCGCCTCCGGATCCGCGTACCAGCCGGGAAAAATTGGATTGCCAGAAGTCACCGCCGCGCTCGATCGCATCTTCGAATTGGACTGACAGCCCGCCAGCACTGCGCCGCCGAGGAGCATCGCCGCCAAAACACCGGCACGCATTAATTTCATATATTCGGACTTTATTAGCATCAAATCGTTGCCACCAAAAACACCGGAATGTTGATTCATTTCCCCCGAAACTTAAACCTCATTCTCTCAAAACACGCGCACGCGACCGAGAACAAAGTGGCTCCCCTACTCACATATTACGGCCTGACGGCCCGAAATTTGATAAAGCCTGAGCGAGTCCGACGAGCCTCTCTAAGAAAACTCATCATTTCTGAAAAACTTCCATTTGCTACTTTTCCAATGCGGTTAAATCATTCGAATAGTTCTGTTTTTCTTATTCTCCGCGTTCTCCGCGCCTCCGCGTGAACTCCGTTTTTCGCGTCTTTCGCTTATTTCGCGGTTTAAATTCCCAGACTTCGTGTTGATTTCGGTATTGCCGCGCTGTGCCTCCGCTCCTCTGCGTGAAATTCCCGTGCTGCCCTCGCCCCGTTTTTCAAATCCGGTAAATCCCGTCAATCCTGTCAAAAATTCCTTTGCCGCCTTTGTGTTCCTTCCCGTTCCTTCGCGGCGAACAACCCCCCGTTCTAAGCCCGAATTCCTCTTAAACGATTCGAACTGGCTTTCGTCGATTCGCCCGCCTAGCTTGGAATCGCTGATCATGTCGGCCAAACCACATTCTCATTCTAGAATCATTTATGCCAGACAGCCAAGACACCGGTGCCTCACTCCGCATCCTCTATGCTGGCACGGGCGGACCAAAATCCGCCTTTTCCGAAAAAGTCGCCGACTATGTCGCCTCGCGCCCCGATTACCCGGCCGAACTATTCACCGTCCTCAAAGAAGTCTCGCCGCCCGCCGCCGAGATGGTCGTCGCCGATGTGGGAGCGGGAACCGGACTGCTCACGCGGGATCTGTTGAAGAACGGCTACCGCGTGGTCGCAGTCGAACCAAACCTCCCCATGCGTCAGGCCGCCGACCTTCTCCTCGGCAATCTGCCCGGATACCGCAGCGTCGACGGTTCCGCGGAGTCGATGCCGCTCGCCGCCGAATCCGTTCAAATGATCACCGCCGCCCAAGCGTTCCATTGGTTCGATGTCGACCGCGCCCGAACTGAATTCCTGCGCGTGCTGACTCCCCTAGGTCAGGTGGCTTTGATTTGGAATGATTGGGTGCCCACGGATCCCCTCCGCATAGCCTTCGACGAATTGTCCCGGGAGTTCGGCGGAGCGAAACGCGCCGCCATGTTGGCCCATGAGGAGCGCCTTTATGTGCCGCAGTTTTTCGGGGCAACGCAACCAAAATTGTTTACCTGGCCGCACGCGCACTTTCTCGATCAGGACGGCCTTCAATCCCTCGTGTTCTCGCGATCCTATATTCCTGGCCGAAGCACGCCGGAAGGAAAACGGGTCGCGGATCGGGTTTGCGATTTATTTCGCCGTTTCGCGGCCGATGGAAAAGTCGAGGTCCGCTATCATACCGTCGCCATCATCGGCCGGCCGGACTGAACGTAACGCAGCGCCTTCGCGCTCGCCAGCCAACGCCTCAGCTCATCTCCGGAACACGATTCAGGCTAATTTCTGGTAACATTGGAGCCATTTGCGGTAATCTAAGAAGAGCACCATCCATGACGACTGCGGCATCCACCCAAACCACTCCCCGGCAATTTCCCCCTACCCGCTGGTCCGTGGTGCTGGCGGCCACCCGGACCGCTTCCCCGGAATCCGCGGCGGCACTGGAAGCCATCTGCCGGGCGTACTGGTATCCCCTTTATGCCTTTGTCCGCCGGAGCGGTCATTCCCCGCACGATGCGCAGGATCTGACGCAGGAGTTTTTCTGCCGGCTGCTCGCGCAACGCTGGCTGGCGGAAGCCGATCCGGCCAAGGGCAAACTACGAACCTTCCTGATCGTGGCTCTCAAGCATTTCATCAGCAAAGAATGGCGTCGCGCCTCCGCACGGAAAAGGGGCGGCGGAATCGCGCCCGTCCAAATCGACACCGTCTTTGCGGAAAGCCAGTTTGCCACGGACCCGCAACAGCTCGCTCCCGATGAAACCTTTGACCAGCAATGGGCGCTAACGCTCCTCCAATTGACCGTCGACCGCCTGCGCGCGGAATTCGCGAACGCCGGCAAGCCCGGCGATTTCGATCGCCTCAAGGATTGCCTGATGGCGGACCGCGGCGCCATCGATTACGCAGCCGTGGCGCACAAACTGACCGTCAAGGAAGGCGCCGCCCGCGTAGCTGTCCACCGCCTGCGAAAACGTTTTCGTGAAATTTATCGGGAGGAAATCGCCCAAACGCTCGCTGACGGCACTGATTTGGAAGCGGAACTGTGCCACCTGGCCGCCGCACTCGCGAAAAAATAAAATGCACGACGCAGTAACAATGACTTCCAGGCCGGTAAGGAACAGGTATGAGTAACCTTACATCCGAACCATGTCCCAAGTGCGGGGCGCCCCTCCCCGCGAATGCTCCAGCCGGCCTTTGTCCGGGCTGCCTGATGGCCTTGAATTTGCAGACGGAAACCGCCTTCACCGACGAAAATGCCACCGCCCAGACGCCCTTGCCGCCGGAACAGATTGCCCCACACTTTCCCCAACTCGAGATTCTCGAATGCCTCGGCCGCGGCGGCATGGGAGTGGTGTACAAGGCCCGGCAAAAAACCTTGAACCGCCTCGTCGCCTTGAAACTCCTCGCCCCCGAGCGGGTGCAAGACACAAAATTTGCCGAACGTTTCGCCCGCGAGGCGCAGGCGCTCGCGGCGTTGAACCATCCCAACATCGTCACGATCCATGACTTCGGCCAGGCGGGCGGATTCTATTTTCTCCTCATGGAATACGTCGACGGCGCGAACCTGCGACAACTCTTGCGCGCACGGAAATTTACGCCCGAGGAAGCCCTGGCCATCGTCCCGTCCTTGTGCGACGCTTTACAATTCGCCCATGACCGCGGCATCGTTCATCGCGATATCAAGCCGGAGAATTTGCTGCTCGATCGCGCCGGCCGGATCAAGGTGGCGGATTTTGGCGTAGCCAAAATGCTGCGAACCGGCCCGGAAACGGACCAACCCGGCTCCCCTGCCGGTGCCGAAGCGCTCACGCAAAGCATTGCCGGGACGCCGGGCTACCGCGCCCCGGAACAACTGGCGGCCCCGCAGAAGGTCGACAGCCGCGCGGATATTTATTCGCTGGGCGTCGTGTTCTACGAAATGTTGACCGGCGAATTGCCGGGCAAACGCATCGAACCTCCCTCCCGGAAAGTCCATATGGACGTGCGTCTCGATGAAGTCGTCCTGCGCGCCCTGGAAAAAGAACCGAGTCTCCGTTATCAACAAGCCAGCGCTCTCAAAACGCAGGTGGAAACCATTGTCGCCACACCCGGAAGTGCCAAGGTGCCAAGCGCCCAACCCGGCGCCCAAAGTTCCCAACCGCAGGAACCCACCGGCCAGCGCCCGTTCCGTCGGGCTTTCAAGCTCGGGCTGATCGTATTCGCCCTCGTGGTCTCATTGGCAACCGTGGTGACACTTTTACTGCCGAAATCCTACGCCGCCACCGCCCGGATAAAACTCGACCGCGTCGCGCAACCGGGACAAGTCAAACCAGCCAATGAAAATTCCTACGATCCGTATTTGATGCAAACCGCCATGGAGATCATGCGGTCGGAGGCTGTGTTAAACCCGGTCGTGACCCAATTCGACCTGAACCGAGCCTGGGGGAAAACCTACGCAGGAGGTCAGACATTAAAAACGACGGACACCATTAACATCCTCCAACAGCGCCTGTCGGCCAGTACCATTCCCCGGACCAGCATCGTCGCCTTAACGTGTTATAGCGATTCGGCAACGGAAAGCACCGCACTGGCCAACGCTGTCGCCAAAAGTTATCAAGCTTACGCCAACCAGCGCCTGAACGATTACCAAACCAATCCAGTGCCAGGAAATGTCGCCGTGCCGTCAGATTTGTTCCGAGTGGAGATTCTCGACAACGCAACCATCCCGAATTCCCCCGCCAAACCAAACCGGGGGTTGAATATCGTCATCGGAACATTTTTGGGGATACTGCTGGGAACATTCACCTTCCTCCTTGTCTTTCTGGTTGGCCTGTATCGTTCTATGAAAACCGCACAAGCAAGGCCCGCCGCGGAAGGCGCCAGCGCTGCGGGATCTCCCGCACCCACACCAGATCGATTCTGGCGCTGGGTGGTGGTCACCGTCCTGGCCTTGATTGCCATACCAATTGGGATTGCCATCTTCGGCTTGCTGGCCGCGATCGCGATCCCGAATTTTGTGAAAGCGCGGCAACATTCCCAACAGTTGGCGGCCCAACAAATGACGCAGGCCGGCTGGCAGCTTTGGCAGGATCAGAAATATCCCGAAGCCCTGGCCCAATTCCAAACGGCGGTCGATCTGAACCCCAATGAAACCAACGCGTGGAACGGACTCGGCTGGGCCCAATTCAATTCTGGCGAACCTCACGGAGCGGAAAACTCTTTCCAACGAGCAATCGCCCTCGATCCCAACCATCCCGGGGCGCTCAACGGCTTGGGCCAGATTTATTTGTCCGAACGAAAATATGACGACGCCGAACGCTATCTGTTGCAAGCCGCCCCACTGGCGCCCGCCGCATGGTTCGGCTTGGGCCGCCTCTATCTGCTCCAAGGCAAATTCGACCAAGCTGAACTATGGGCCCAAAAAGTCGTCGACTCCGGCCAGGGCGATGAAATATCCACGAAGGTGCTCAGCGCCGCCAAGGAAAAGCACTTAAGCGATGGCCTGCGTCGATTGATCGAACCCCCGCTTGCAACTAAAGCCACACAAATACCCCCTTCGACGGAACCGTAATGTGTGAGCTGAAAATGATCCGTGCGGCCAATTCCGCCACCGTTGCCACCAATACCCAGAGGGCGTTGTACCTTCTCCCGGGGGGAGAAGGCGGGATGAGGGCGAGCAATTGTTTGCGCCAATGGCGCCATATTCGAACTCGGTCGGAGGCCAATTCAAAAGGCCTGTCAAGGAGCGACCGCCCATTCCGAATGCGTTTGAATGTGCAGTGAGATGATTTGGTTGTGCCCCACGGGAACAGTAACCGTGCGACCTTTCAACTTGACGGGAATATTGGTCAACGGGCGTTCCAACAGGTCGACTGCTTCGACACGGACCGGCTCGTCAAAGTCAATCGTGGCCGTCGTGTCGTGGCCTTGGGCCTCATAGAATCGCAGCACATAGCCATTCCCATCTTCGCTACGTTTCAAAGCCGTGGCGATCAGCGCCCCTTGGCCGCCGCTATTCTTAAGCGACAAGGTCGGAATCTTGCCCGTGGGCGGATGGGTGGTCGTGACCCGCGCCAGCAACGGCAGATTGAGCGACAGTGCCTGCTTATCCGTGTCCGCTCGCTGCCAGCCGCCCACATGCGGATACAGGCTATAGGTGAATGATTGCATTCCCTGGTCCGGCTTCGGATCAGGATCGCTGGACGAGCGCAGCGCCGTCAGCCGGAAGACGTTGTTGGTCACATCAAATCCATATTTGCAGTCATTCAATACGCTCAGACCGTACAAATACGTCGTGTCCAATTTAGTGGCCATCGTGGCGGCGAAAAGGTGGACATTCCGATCCCGCGGCAACACCAACCCAGTCACGTTCTCCGGCAACGGCAGCTTTATAATCCACATTTTGGGTGATGACGTGTCGGCCGCCGAAGAGCCCTGCCGATGTGGAAAGCTTATTCCCACTTCATTATCCGCATAAGCGTTGACTACCCAATCGTTCAAATCAAACGCCCGGAACTCGGTCTTGCCATTGTCAAATTTCAGGCCAATCTCCGTCCAACGCGGGCCATTAACGCCAGCGGCGAGCAAGTACAGGGTATTGTTGAATGGATGGGCCGGCAACGGAACCTCCTGGCCTGCGGCCACAACGTTATCGAATTGATCCACCGTATTTCCCGGGGCACTGAAGGGTATCTGGCTGAGTCCCAGGTTATGAATTCCCGCCGCGGGCAACAGATCACCCGGATACGAAACGCCCGCGCCATCAAAGTTGTCCGCCGAACGCGCATTGAAGAGTGACGACAAATCCAGCGGCGTGGCGCCAATTACCGGATTCGGAACGGTCTCGCTGACATCCATCCACTTTTGGCCCGGACATTCCTGACCCGTGGCCGGCCGCGCAATGCTTCCAAAAGCCACCTGCGCCTCCACTTCCGGATGTTCCGCATTGATCGGTAGCAAAACCTTGAGCGTCTTATGTTCTTCCTGCCAGTTCACCGTCGTCGGCACATCGATCCGCGGCAGCGCTCCATAAACGACCAAATCCTGCGTGAAGGTAGACTGGCCCAGCACATGAGCGAGGCGGACCCGAACAAAGACCGGCCCTTGATCCCGTATCGTCACCGTGGCGCCGTCCGTCGTCAGGGTTTTGTTTTCGCCGGTATACCGAAGGTCCCACGCGTTGCCGGCATCACCCAATAATTCCAAGGTATTGCCGTTGGTGCCATCGCCAAAAACGCTCCACGGCGTCGCCTTCAGCACCAGTCGCCCGAGCGCCCCATTGGTCTTGTTGACTTGCAGCGCCAGCTTTGAGGTTTCGACGTCATAATTCGCGGGATTGTCGGTCACGCTGACTCCATCGGGCGGGCAAGTGCCGGTTTTCGGAAAATAGACCGCATGCCCAAAGGCGGGAACATTCCGCGCAATGAATACCAAATTGGTTCCGTCCATGGCTTGGGCGGGAAATGAGCGACCGTTATCGTCGATGACGGAATGATACTTATCGGCTCCCGCAATCGACACGTTGACGACATCATCCCGGTCAACCGAAAGCGTGTTCCACGCAACAATGGCCGTATCTCCGGGACCCCGCGTATCGGCGCTCGCCGTCAAAAAGTCCAGGCTTTTCCCGGTCTGGTCGTGTTCAAATTGAAAAGCCGGCGCGAGTTGTTCATGGATCCAATCATATGTGGAATGAATGGCCGAACCGCACGCGATGTCGTGGAATTGGGCGAAGGCCGTCGGTTCCCAAGCCTTGCGGAAGGCTTCCACCGGATAAGCCTGTCCCATCATGGAAGCCAGCGAGCTCAGCACTTCCGTGGTGTAAAGATTGTTTTCGCTGCTGCGTATGCCCTTCTTCGAGTCCGCATGCGTCGTGTAGCAACCTTCCAGCGTGTATTGAAGATCGCGGTCCACGATCGGCAGCGTCGCCGCGCCGGGCAATTGCGCCAGTCGGTCAAAAAAGTCATCCGCCGTCGCAAAATGCACTTTCGGCAGGATCGGGTCCGCTTCAAACGATTTTATACGCAGGATTTGTTCCCGCGTCGGGCCGCCGCCGTGATCGCCCACGCCGAAAACCGTCACTGACACGGGGACGCCCAGTCGGGCTTCGTTCCGGATCGGCGCGGTGAGCTGCTCAATTTTGACGTCCGTATCGTAGTCGTCGGTGTTCGCCTTCAGCACGCGCGATCCATCCGGCGCTTCCCACCACGTCAACTCCATGCCGTTCCCGCAGCGCGTATGATAAAAATTATGAATCCCCGCCAGCTGCATGATCTGCGGAAGTTGCCAGGTGTGACCGAAGGAATCCGGCAACCACCCGGTCTCCGCGTACCGGTCGAATCGCGTCCGGAAATACTCCTGTCCAAGGTAAAAAGAGCGGGCCAACGCCTCGCCGCTGGGAATATCGGTGTCCGATTCATTCCACAAGCCCCCGACCACGTCCCACTTCCCTTGCGCGGACATTTCCTGCATGCGGGCAAACTCCGTGGGAAACCTCGTTTCGATGGCGGCATAAGCCCCCGGTTGGCTTTGCACGAAGCGAAATTCGGGGAATTCGTCCATCAAATTCATGGCGCTGTTCCATGTGCGCTGGCAGACGTCAATCGTCTCCGGCCACGTCCACAGCCAATTCATGTCGATATGTGCATGGCCAATATAATAGACGTCGTATTTCTTGGTGAGGTCCGCCAACGGCAGCAAATCCGCCTGCGCCTGGGTAAGCTGATCGCTAACCGCCAGCAAATTGTCGGCCGTCACGTTGGTGAAGTGAATCGCTCCTTCACCCGCAGCCAGGGAATGTTTAATCACCGCCTGCTCATTGGTTCCGACCTGGTTCACCAGCGCTCCCAGGAATTTCGCCTCGTTCAGAAATTGATCGAATTGCGGCTCAATGTCGAAATCCAGCCGCCCGAAGTGAAACTGCCCGTCTCCCGGCCCATTGATGCCGCGAACCGCCAAATGAAAAGTCTCCCCGGCATACGCGTGCTCGGCCAGCGTGTAGCGGCCTTCGTCCCAATGAAAAGCCTCTTTGAGCTGTCCGTTTACGTATAATTCGCCGTCGTCGTCCACCCCCAGATCGAGCCGCACCGGCCGACCATCAACCGGCTGCCCGCCAACCGTGCGCGGAACGGTGACGGTGGTGCGAAACCAAACTTTGGTATTCTCACCGGACCAGGAAAAACCCGAGGTGACATTGGTCCAATCCGTATCATCAAAATTCGTCTGTTCGCCGTTCGCAATATCCGGCTGATGAAAGCGCCAATGATCCACCGGCACGCTGAATTCCGCGATCATGTTGGTTTTGAGAATCTCCAACCGGTCGGTGAGCGGGTCAGCTCCCGCCCGGGCACAAATGAGGATTCCGGCGCCGGCCAATAGAATGAATTTAATTTGCGACCTTTTCATGATGGTTTAGAGCTACCACCTCCCCGCAGCCGACGCAAACTTTTATGCTCGGGATACCGCTTTTTTGGGGGAGAATCCACTACGCCGCGTGACGATTGGACAGGCCATCCCCAACCGGGTTATCCCCACCTCCCACGCCACCGTTTTGCAAAAGCCCATGCGGTGTCGCAACGCGTCGTGGAGTGCGGTAGCCCTCTGCCGCTGATGCCTGACGCCGCCCAAGGTGGTGTGTCTCCGGCGAGCAAATGAACCATCCGATCGTTGAAAGCGTTTCCGAGCACACCGCCGTTTCATCCCGTCAATCCTGTCAATAATTCTGCAAATCTCTCTCCCTCTTCTCCCCCTCTCCGCGCCTCCGCGTCTCCGCGTGAAATCCCTCCTGCCCTTCTCATTCCGTTTTTAAAATTCCGTAAATCCCTTCAATCCTGTCAAAAAATCCCCGTTTGTCTTTGTGTTCTTTTGCGGCTGCCATCCGGATTCTCGTCCGCATAAATTATTTTGCGGTTCCCTGCGGTCTGCCTGCCGAGTCGAGTAGGCCGGCGGCGCAAAATGCTTAGGCCAATGACTTTCAATTTGTCTGCCCTTTCGGGTATCGTGGCAAATGGTCTTCAGGCCATCCATTCATGGGGAAGAAAAAGGTGATGGCGGCCAATTTGGGCCCATATTTTAATTCGTCCCACGAAATCTGTGCCGCATCCGTCCGCCGTCTCAATGACAACGTAGAATAACATTGAAGTCCGTCCGCATATGTTTTACTTCTCGGCCGGAACCATTATGCGCTTTGAATTAATTGGCCGGGAAAATTGAGAATCCATTGATAAAAAAATCCCCTGAATGAAACGCCCCTCAAATGTCCTGCTGACGATTTACCAATCAAAACATGGCAACACTTTCCGTGAGTTTCTGTGAGAGGGTTGACGAAACGTTAACCAACATTCAAACAGGTTTTTCCGCTCCCACTCCCCCCCGCGATAAAGTGCTTCGGGAGGTTTTGGTTGTGTTGTCAAATATTCCACCCGCCGCGGCCAAACCTTCGGCCACGATCCATTGATTCGTTTTCCCTTCAAATCTCCCGTCCGGAAGGCGGCCGGCAAAAGTGACCGCCAAAAACGTTAAGCCAAGCCATTGAGTTTGCGGAGCTCACGCGGATCTGTCTCCCGAAAGGATCTCCGTCCCGCCGATTTGAGCTCCGACTAGCCAGAAAATGGGAAACAATGCGCAACCCTTGGTTAGCTAATGTGCCGGTTCGTTACGATTATGTTAACGTATGGATCTCAACCGCCCCTGGCTCAGACATTTTGCTCGTTCAACTGTCTTGTTGGCCGCCCTGTTTTTGCTCCATCCCGCGGCTTCGGCGGCCACGAACGCCGCCGCCAAATTCTCCAATTCCGATTGCCTGGATTGCCATTCCGATCCCACCACCACCCGCCTCGTCAATGGAGAAAAGGTCTCCGTCGGAAATTTTCCCACCAACGGCTTTGCCCATTCCGTTCACAGCGGCCTGGATTGCATCGATTGCCATACCGGCATCAAAGAATTGGTCCATGACCAAATTATTTCGACCCCGGATTGCGCCGGTTGCCATGACCAGGAAGCCAAAGATTACGCCGGCAGCATCCACGGCATGAGCCATGCCATGGGCGCCTCGGGCGCCGCCCAATGCTGGGACTGCCATGGCTCCCACGATATTTTGCCGGTAAAGGATGCCGCCTCGCCGGTATTCAAATTAAACCTGCCGCAGACCTGCGCCAAGTGCCATAGCAACAAGAAGCTGACCAAGGAATATCAAATCGAATTTCCCGAGGCCGCCTCGCAATACATGGACAGCATTCACGGGCGCGCCCTGTTGAAAATGGGATTGATCGTCGCACCGTCGTGCAATGATTGCCACGGCGCCCACAAAATCAAACGCAGCGTCGATCGCGATTCGCCCATTAACCACGCCAATGTCGCCAAGACCTGCGGCAAATGCCATGTGGGCATTGAGGAAACCTATAACAAAAGCATTCACGGCCAGCTCCTGGCCAAGGGCGATCAACGCGGCCCCGTCTGCATCGACTGCCATAGTGCGCACGAAATCGTCAATCCCGCCGGCAATAATTTCAAGGCGGTCAGCGACGAGCGTTGCGGCAAATGCCATCAGGACCGCCTCGACCATTATCGCGAAACCTATCACGGCAAGGCGATGGCCCTCGGCCGGGCCAATTCCGCGCCGGAAGTGGCCGCCTGCTATGATTGCCACGGCTTCCACGATGTGCTGCCCCCGTCGAACCCCGCCTCGCATCTCTCCGCCGCCAATATTTTGGTCACCTGCCAGAAATGCCATCCGGGCGCGACTCAAAAATTTACCGAGTACCAGCCGCACGCCAATCCGCTCGACCAAAAAAATTATCCCCTGCTCCACGCCGTCTTCCTGGGGATGACTGGCCTGCTCATCGGGACCTTCACGTTTTTTGGCTTGCACACAATTGCCTGGCTGTTCCGCGCCGTCTGGCTGTATCTGCACGACTCAAAAACGTTCCGCGAAGCGAAAATCAAAACCCAGGAAGGTGACGAATGGTTCACCCGGTTCGTGCCGTTCGAACGGTTCCTGCATTTCCTCGTGGTGTCGAGTTTCCTGTTGCTGGTCATCACCGGCATGCCGTTGAAATTCTATTATACGAGCTGGGCGAAAGTCCTGTTCGACATCATTGGCGGACCCGAAACGGCGCGGATGCTGCACCGCTTCGGCGCGATCATCACGTTCCTCTATTTCACGCTGCACCTCACCTCGTTGATCGGCAAGGCCTGGAAGGGCCGCAGCCAGCTTCGCAATCCGGCAACCGGCCGCCGCGAATTTAAACGCCTCTGGCCCGTTTTATTCGGCCCGGACTCGATGATTCCCACTTTGCAGGACTGGCGCGATCTCGTCGCCCATAACAAATGGTTCTTTGGCAAAGGTCCCAAGCCAGACTTCGACCGCTGGACCTATTGGGAGAAGTTCGATTACTTCGCCGTGTTCTGGGGCGTCGCGATCATTGGCGCCTCCGGCCTGGTCATGTGGTTCCCGACCTTTTTCACGCGCTTCCTGCCCGGCTGGATCATCAATATCGCGCTCATTATCCATTCCGACGAGGCGTTGCTCGCGGCCGGATTCATTTTCTCCATCCACTTTTTCAACACGCATTTCCGCATTGAGAAATTCCCGATGGACACCGTCATCTTCTCCGGCCGCGTTTCCAAGTCCGAAATGCTGCACGAACGCAAACGGTGGTTCGACCGCCTCGTGGCCACTGGCAAACTCGACGACCATCGGGTGCGCGATGAATGGTTTCAGTGGAAGAACATCGCCAAATCGTTTGGCTATTTCTTTTTCACCATCGGCCTCATATTGCTGGGCCTCATCATCTACGCCATGCTTTCCCGGCTGGTGCATTAATGTATTGGCGAAAAAGACAATCGATAATCTCAGGAAGGCTGAACGGATTAAAAAGTCGGCCGGATCCGTTCATCTGAACCCCAATCCGCGGCCACCGCTTTCAAAGTTTACGACGCGATATATTTTGAAACCGAGCTTACAAATCTTTCGAGAACGCTGCCTTCTTCCACAGCCATCGTTCCGCAGAGTTTCTTCATCACATTCAATCCTAGCGCCCGGTAGCTTTCGAATTGGGTTTCGTTGAAAAACTGGTCCACCGTGCTCTCGTGCGGAAAGCTCTGGCTTGATTCCTTATAATTAAAAATATCCTTGGGTTCAGCCCCGCAAATGGCGGGTTTGATATAAATCAAAGTCCCCATGGCTGATTTGTCATTAACCCCGTCTACGGAACCATAATCTATCGTCCCAATTGCGCAGTATTTCCCAACCTCATCCTCCTTCTGTTTTTCATAGCGCCAATCATTTCGGGAGTAGATTTTGAACGATTTGACCTCTATGTTCACTCCAAAATCGGCCCGTATTTTCCGAATGGCGTTCCCCAGGTCCTCCAGCTTGCATTCGGAATCGCAACCGGCATCACTAACGACAATCAACTTGCACCTCCGCATGATCATTTCATAAAGGCCGAAGTTTTCAAAATGACCGCCGTCCGATAGGAACACAAAGGGTCGCGAGTCATCCGAAAGCCCGAGGGCTTCTTCCGCAATATATAGGGCTGGGTTTAGCGGCGCTGGCATCTTAAATGAGTCTTTTCCGGCCGGACCGGGGTTGCCCAGCCAGCAGCCCAGGCGGATGTTGAACAGCGTCAGCAGAAAGGAAACCAGCGGCGAAGAGTGGTATCCCATGTTCGAATTCGCCGCCGCGCCCGAAACCGCCATCGCCGTGCCTAAGGTCAAACCGGGAATTTTCCCAAACTTCGCGTATTCCGCCGTGCTCCGGTAGCCCAAATGGCAACTCCCCGTATAAAGGCAGCTGCTCGTAAAGGTTTCCGCCTTCCGCTGTTGCCAGGCCAGATTTTTTCCGCCCACCAGATTGAGCGCCATGTTCGAAATATGGAAGGGCCGTTGCACCGGTCCGGGTGGACCTTTTTTCAAGTCACCCATCGGAATATTGTCCGCCGGATCAAAACCGGTGAAATGATTCGCCTTGCGCGCCCGATTCGTGGCTCCCAGATAGGCCCGAATCAAACGGTTTCGATAAACCGAATGCAGCGAAAATTTGTTCAGATTAATCAAGCGCGACATGAGCACGCCAAAACCAAGCATTCCGAAAAAGAAAAAAGCTAGCACCAGACCCGGTGTCTCTTGCAATATCGTCAAATAACCTCCTTCATCACGCAGAGTCCACGGCAACAATTCCTCGCCCGACTTGACTCCACTCCACCGAGCCAGTTCCGCGAACAGCTCCGATATTAGAAACGCGCTGAGCAGGGACAACGCCACCAGAATCGAAGCCAGAAAAACGGGAGCCGCAATCGCTAATGCCAAATCCGAAATGCGTGCCGACCATTTCACCTTTCCCTCCGCTGATTTGTTGGCGTCCGTTTTGCTGCTGTATCCGAGCAATAACGTCAGAATGCCGGAGCCGCCCCCAAACGCGGAAACCCATTTGATTAACGCTGGCATGCGGTAAAACAAAACCGGACCGGCCACCATCAAAAAATTGAAACCCGCCCAGCCCACCAGGGCGATCAAAATCCAGGCACCCATCCTGGCAGTCCATTCGCGATCTTCGTCGGTGCTTTCATAACTCGTCAAACCTATGAAAAAGGCGAACGCGATCAAAAAAGCGCAAAGAAAGATCGGAGGCGCCAGGCATTCGTAGAGAATCAGTATCAAAGAACCGACCGGACCCGGAAATAGACCGCTATGGGCTTCGTATGCGATCAGATATAATAAAACCCCTCCCACGATCCCGCTGCCAAGTTCAAAGATCGGTATCGTCGTCTCCATATATTTTCCACCTTTGACGCGAAGCCGTGCTTGGCCAAATAGCCAGCCTAAACCATGAACCGCAGCCCCGAGTAACACGTAATTTCCAATATTCGGACCTCCCTTAGTCGAAAAGTAGATCAACGGGCTGGTAAATCCCGGATGGCTATAGTAATTCAGCCAAAACATGGTAATCAAGATCGACGAAACCAGCAAGGGGACGAGACACCACCCAAGAAACGCCGTCTGGCCGCCATAACGAATCAGTTCCTTGGCTCTTCCACCCTTGCCCCCGCCGGTAGTTTGGGGGGGGGGGGGGGGGGGGGGGGGGGGGGGGGGGGGGGGGGGGGGGGGGGCGGCGGGGGGGGGGCCGGG
>Ga0302320_10009993_pt1 | contig 20318 bp, 21 predicted proteins | sample Bog_T0_3_FD_202130 | JGI IMG/M metagenome (GOLD analysis project Ga0302320, IMG submission 202130) | Peat permafrost microbial communities from Stordalen Mire near Abisko, Sweden - Bog_T0_3 | ecosystem: Environmental > Terrestrial > Soil > Wetlands > Peat | place: Sweden: Abisko, Stordalen Mire...
AGCCGGCGGACACCTTCTGCAGCGGCAGGGAGCCCAGCGTCGCCAGGCTGAGCGGCAGGAACATGCAGACGCTGCCCAGGCCGCGCAGGAAGAGCGGCCAGAAGAGGCTGCCCGCGGTCGTGTCCGGATTGATCTGCGCCAGGGACAGGGCCGCGGAGACGGTGATCAGGGCTCCGATCGCGATCAGGAGCCGGGCGTCGACCCGGCCGGCGATCTTGCCCATCAGCAGCATGGCGAATGCAGAGGCCACGGCGCTGGGGATCTGCAGCAGGCCGCTCTGCATGGCCGTGAAATGAAGGAAGTCCTGTACGAAGATGGGCACGGCGAAGATGACTCCGTAAATCCCCATCCCCAGGACCAGCGAGTAGACGCTCCCGGCCGCGAGCGAGCGGAACTTGAGCACGCGCAGGTCGACGGCCGGGTGGTCGGTCGTGAGCTCCCGCCAGATCAGCAGGCCGATCCCCAGCGCGCTGCCCGCCGCCATGGCGACGATGAAACGGGAGCTGAACCAGTCGTCCTCCTGGCCCTGCTCCAGGAAAGTCTGAAAGCAGGCGAGACCGACGGTGAGCAAGGCGATTCCCGTCCAATCGACCGGAGTATCGGCGAGGTCGTCGTCGGCCTCCCGCGGCAGGTAGATCGCGCTCATCAGGACGGCGAGGATCCCGACCGGCAGGTTGATGAAGAAGATCCAGCGCCAGCCCAGGGTGTCGGTGAGATACCCGCCGAGCACCGGGCCGAAGGCCGGACCGGCGATCACGCCGATCCCGAAGATCGCCTGCGCGAAGGCCTGCTCCTCCCGCGGGAACGTCTCGAAGAGCAGCGACTGGGCCTTGGCCAGCAGGCCGCCGCCCGCCAGGCCCTGGAGCACCCGGGCGACGATCAGCATGCCCAGGCTCGTCGACAGGCCGCAGAGGGCGGAGGCCGCGGTGAATCCGGCCAGGGAGAAGAGGAGGTACTGCTTGCGGCCGAAGCGATCGCTGAGCCAGGCGGTCAGCGGGATCATGACGACGTTGGCGCAGGCATAGCCGGTGGAAATCCAGCCCGCCTCCGAGAGGGTCGCCCCCAGGTTGCCCTGGATGTCGGGCAGGGCGACATTGACGATGCTGGTGTCGATCACCTCCAGCAGCGCCCCGACCGCGGCCGTGATCGCGATCACCCACTTGAGCACGCCCCGGTCGAGGAGGCGGACCGCGGCGGGCGAGAGGAGCGTTCGGTCGGAGCCGTACAGGCCGCGGGTCGGGCTCATGCGCGGCTGCGCTCCGGGGCGGCCAGGCCCTCGAGCAGGGTTTGCACGCAGGCTTCCCGGTAATGGTCCGCCGAATAGGGCCGGGCGATCAGCGGGGAGGCGCTGCGCAGGACGCCCGAGAAGATCATGCCGCTCAAGAGGTCGGCGGCGATCTCCGGGTTGACGCCCGGGGCGATTTCGGCGGCGGCGCGGGCCCGCTCGAGGCGGCGCACGAGGGCCGCCCGCGTCGGCTGGAAGATGCCGTGCAGCACCCGGCGCTCGCTGGTGCGATGCCGGTGGATCTCCCCCACGAGGGTGCGGATCAGCGGGAAATGCTCGCGGAGCAGGTCTTCATAGCGGCGCGCGAAGGCGTCCAGCTCGGCGCGCAAATCGCCGGCGGCGGCCGGCGGAGCGGCCGGACGCCGGCTGAAGGTGCGCCCCAGGACGGCGGCCAGGAGCTTTTCCTTGGTGCCAAAATGCCGGAACAGCGTCACCTCGTTCACCTGGGCCGCCCGGGCGATGGCCCGGGTCGTCGCGCCCTCGAGGCCGTCGCGGGCGAAGATCCGCTCGGCGGCCGCGAGCAGGCGCGCCTCCGTGGCCTGCCGGCGCTGGCGGCCGGCCGCGGCCCGCGGCGTCACGGCGGGATGGTGGGCGGAGGAGATCATGCAAGTGGCTGCTTGCAATGAGACCCCGGGCCGGCCGAAAAGCAAGCCCGGGAGCGGCGCCGGCCCGGGCGGCGCCGGAATTTTGGCCCCGCCCCGCTGTTGGGTCTTGCTCAATGCAAAAGCTTTGCCTAGCGGTATGGGCCGTTCGTTATCCCTCAAAACCCCATGCCGACATTTCTGACCGGAATCCTCTGGCACATGGTGGGCGCGGCCTCCGCCGCCTCCTTCTATGCGCCGATTGGCAAAGTTAAAAAATGGTCCTGGGAGACCACCTGGGCCGTAGCCGGGTTCTTCTCCTGGATCCTCCTCCCGATCGGAGTGAGCCTTTTCCTGCTGCCGGATTTCCGGGCGTTCTACGCCTCGATCGATTCCGGCGTGCTCCTGCGGGTCGCCCTGTTCGGCGCCATGTGGGGGGTCGGCAACGTGAGCTATGGCCTCACGATGCGCCACCTGGGCATGTCGCTGGGCATCGGGGTGGCGATCGGCGTCACGCTGATCATCGGCACCCTGATCCCGCCCCTGATTCACGGGCAGGCGGCCATCCTGTTTCAGACCCGCGGCGGTTTGCTCACCATGGCCGGGGTGCTGGTCGCCTTGCTTGGCGTCGGCATCACCTCCTACGCCGGCCATCAGAAGGAGGTTCTCCTCCGCGGCGCGCCGCGCGAATTCAATCTCAAGTTCGGCCTGTTTCTCGCGGTCCTGTGCGGCATCTTTTCGTCCGGCTTTTCCTTTGCGATCGACGCCGCCAAGCCGATGGAAACGGCGGCTCTGGCGCTGGGGGTGAACAAGCTGTATGCGGCGCTCCCCAGTTATGTGTTCATCATGGGCGGCGGGGCGGTGATCAATATGAGTTACTGCTTCATCCGCCTGGCGTTCGTGAAGCGCATTTCGCTGCGGGAGGATTTGGCGCAGACCGGCGGAACGATCGTCAAGAACGGCTGCCTGGCCGCCACCGGCGGGATCATGTGGTATCTGCAGTTCTTCTTCTACGCCTGGGGCGCCGCCAACATTCCGCAGAATCTCTCCTACGTGAATTGGATGCTGCACATGAGCGGCTACGTGCTCTGCGGCGGCATCGTCGGCCTGGCGCTCGGCGAATGGATCGGCGTGGGCGGCCGGCCGGTCCGGCTGCTCTGGCTCGGCATGTTCACGATCATCGTGGCCGCCAATCTGGTGGGCCTGGGGCTGGGGCTGGCGCCGTAGGCGCCAGGATCTCCCCGTCGGAGCGGCCCGGGCTTCAGAAGCCCAGGCGTTTCGCGACTTCGGCCGCGAGCTCGGCAAAGGCCTGGGCTCCCGGCGCGGAGGCGTCGTAAAGCGCGACCGGCTTGCCCGACATCGGGGCCTCGCTCACGGTGATGTTCTCGGGGATGGCGGTCTGAAAAAAATGCAGGCGCTTGAAATCCTTTTCCTTCGGCAGGCGCGCCATGGTGTCCTGATGGAAGGTCACATGCCGCCGCACCCGCGAAAAAACCACCCCCAGGCACCGGATCTTGAACTGCAGCTCCGTCTTGAGGTAGGCGAGCCGGTCGAGGAGCAGGCCCAGGCCGATCGAGGACAGGAAGTCGGGCTGCATCGGCACGAGGTAATAGTCGCTGGCGTAGAGCGCGTTCTGGGTCGCCGTCTGCAGGTTCGGCGGGCAGTCGCAGAGGATCACGTCGTAGTCGGGCTTCACCTTCTCGAGCTTGCGCCCGAAAATGCGCTCCCGGCCGGGACGCGAGGCCAGATCCAGATCGAGAAACGTGAGCCGCAGGTGGCTGGGCAGCAGGTCGAGCCCGGGAAGATCGGGGACCACCCCGTGAACCACGCAATCCTTGAGGGCGACTCGCTCGACGCCGCGCTTGGACTTGGAGTTCAGTTCAAAGACGTCCGCCATTGTGCCGTGCTCGTCCGACCACTGGCGCCAGGCTTCCTCGCTCATCAGGCTGAGGGAGGTGTTGGTCTGGGGGTCCAGGTCGACCAGGAGCACCTTTTTTCCGAAGTCGCGGGCGAGATGGGCGGCCAGATTCACGGCCACCGTCGTCTTGCCGACGCCGCCCTTCATGTTGACGAGGGAGATCACGGTCGCTTTGGGCATGCCCGACCTTAAGACGAAAAGTCCGGAAACGCGAGGACTAGTCCTCGCTTCCTGATCGTCCGGAGCCGGCAAGAGATCCAGAGGCCGTGATCGGTGATCGCGCGGAACCTGGGCCGGCTTTCCGGGACAATGGCTTGGCTTGCCACGCTCAACCCCCGACCCAGCCATGCCTTCCCAGCGCGCCATCGAAGTCTTCGCCCTGCTCAACTTTGCCATCGTCGGGCTTTCGCTCGTGATCCGGCCGGCCGCCTGGGCGCTTTATTTTGCCTGGATGCGGCGGGAGGGCGAGGCCGGGGCCGTCATCTACGGGCTCCTCTGCGTGCTCTGGGGTTCGCTGATAGTCTCGTTCCATCCGACCTGGCACGGACTGCTCGTGGTCCTGCCGGCCTTCGGGGCGCTGCAGCTGTTCGAGGGCCTGATGTTCCTCGTCGCCCCGGAATTCGGCCTGCGGCTGATGGCGATTTTCACCGCGGAACGGCTGGTCTGCTTCCGGCTGCTTGGCCTGATCGCGCTCGTTCTGGCCGCGTACATCTGGGTGATCCTCCTTCCTGCGGGGATCTGACCCGAACGCTGGCTCTTTATCCGCGCGCCTTTTTGCCGTCATTCTGGGCGATCCGCGCCTTTACGAGGGCCGTGATGAGGCCAATCGGCAGCGGCTCATCGCTTGGAAACCGAATGGTGCCCTTGGAGGTCTTGTAACCCTTGAGCTCCTGCTTGAACATCTTGACCACGGAGGACGTGGGAAAAAAGCTGCAATGATCGGAAAAGGCGGCGAACCACACCAACACCCCTTTGTATCGGAAGGCCGGAATGCGGTAGCTGATCGTCTCCGTGGCCCCGGGGGGAACGGCGGACCGAATCGCCGCGCGGACCTTTTCCAATGTGCTGCGCGCCGGTTCGGGGACGCGCGCAAGATACTCATCGATGGTTTTGGGCGGGTGGTTTCCCATCGCAGCGAGGCTAGAAGTCGTACTGATCGATGTTGTCCTTCGTGAAGACGATCGGCTTGCCCAGATAGATCTGGTCGCCCTGGATTTCAAAGCGGCCGAGCGCACCGGCGTCGAAGTTCTGGTCGCTGGGCTTCAAGGTGCCGTTGACGAGCGCGACCGCCGCCCGGACCGTGAGCGCGCCCAGATTCTGCGTTGACCAGAGAATCACGTTGTCCGTCACGCCCGCGTGGACGTAGGCCTTGTTCTCGTTCGGCAGCCCAAGGCCGATGACCTTCACGGCGCCGGCTTTGCCGGCCTCCTTGACCGCCTGCGCGGCGCCGGGCACGCCAGGCGAGCAGATGGCCATGATGAGCTTGAGGTCGGGGTAGGCCTTGAGCAGCGCGGCGGTCTCGACCCGCGCCCGCTCGATGTTGTCCTCGCATGGGCGAATGGCGACCTGCTTCATCGCCGGGAAGGCCGCCTGGTTGCGCGCCTCGATGTATTTGCGCCATTCGTTTTCGTTGGCCGATGTCAGGTTGGCGGTGATCAGGGCATACTGGCCCTCGCCGCCGCAGAGCTGGCCGGCGTCATCCATGAGCGCCGTGCCGATGCTTTCGGCGGTGGCTTGGTTGACGAAGAACGTGCGGGCGTCGGACTCCGCGTCGGCGTCATAGGTGATTACCCGGATGCCCTTGGCCTGGGCCTTGCGGAGCTCGGCGGAAATGCCGTGCATGTGATCACAGGCGGCGGCGATGACATCCACTCCCTGGGCGATCCAGCGGTCGACGATCTCAATCTGCTTCGCCGGATCGGGTTCGGCCGGCCCTTCGTACAGAAAATTGACCCCCAGTTCCTGCGCCGCCTTCTGCGCGCCGTCGCGGCAGGAAGCGAAATAAACGTTGCCGGTCGAGATGGGCAGGAAGGCGACGGTGAGCTTTTGGTCGGCGCCGGGGGCGTCCGTCGCGAACGCGAGGGCGGCGATTGCCAGGGGAAGGAGGAATTTCATGGGAGGCGGGCGATGCCGGCGGGCGCCTTGTCGGGCGCCGCGCGGAAAATCAAGAACGGGGATGGGCGGGGTTGCGCAAGCGGGAAGACTGGCCGACGGATCCGCGCTGGGGCGGGGCGACCCCGGGGTCGGTTGCGAAAGGTGCGGCCCAAACGGGCGCCGCAGACAGCGACCGGCTAGAACGGGCGGCCGTTGAAATTGATCGCGATCGCGAGGATCCCGAAAAACACCGCGACCAGCAGCCAGAAGAAATTCTCCGCGTCTGTGAGTGGTTCCATTGCGAGCGGCCTAGCTTGCGCAGAATATCCCATCCCACAATCAGTTTCTGCTGGCAGGCCATATCAGGACGCTCCTTCCGACCGGTCGGCCAAGTAAGAGGATGCAGAAACGGCTATGATTCGATAAGTTACACGATGCTGTTCGCCGCGGAGCGCGTCTTTCGAACCTCGCTTCGATCCCGACATTCAACTCTTCGGCTCGCCTGACGTCGGCCTGACATCGGCAGGCTCGGCGAAGCGAGCCGCCAAGGCCTCCGCCTCGCGGATAATGGAACTGGGATAGCCGCTGATCTCGAGCAGCTTGATCGCATTGCGCGACCGCGCCGGACCGGCTTGGATCCGGTAGTCGAAGCGGTAGCTGCCGTCGACCATCTGGTCGCTGAAGTGGTACAGGTCGAACGTATCGGCCAGGAGCTCCTGCAGCTCCACGTCATGGGTCGTGGCCAGCACGAGTTGGCGTTGGCCGAGGTGGCGGAGGACCGCGGCGGAGGAGGCGATCCGCTCGATCGTATTGGTCCCGCGAAAAATCTCGTCGATCAGGAACAGGCAAAGCTGTTCGTCCCCTTCCAGTTGGGTGAACTCCGCGATTTGTTGGATTTCGGTGAAGAAGTAGCTCTGGCCCGCCAGCAGATCATCCTCCCGGCGGATCGACGAGCGCACAATCGCGCGCGGGAATTCCCCGCGCTCCGCCAGGCACAGATTCAGGGTCTGGGCCAGGATCAGATTGATCCCGACGGTGCGGATGAAAGCGGTTTTCCCGGCCATGTTGGGGCCGGCGATCAGAGCGGACCGGTCGGCCAGGTGGAGCGAATTGCTCACCGCTCCGGCCAGCAGCGGGTGATAAAGGCCGGCGAACTCGAGGCCGCGACCCGCAACGAGCTTGGGGCGGGCGAACCGCGGCAGACTTTGGAGGTAGGAGGCGACGGCAATCGCGGCATCCAGGGAGCCGGTGGCCTCGAACAAGCCGACCAGGGCGGCCTGATGCTGCCGCAGAATCGCCAGCGAGCGCAGGTAGACCATGGCGTCATAGAGAAAAAGCATGTTGAGATAGCCGAACGCACTGGTGGCGAGGTCGTTCACGGTCGTCCGGTCCACTGCCAGCCAGCCCAGCTTGGCCCGCAAGGCCCGGACCCAGGGCGAGGCCTGGCGCGCGTAGTCGAGCTGGGGCAGCGCCTGGCCGTTGGGAATCTTGGCCAGTTCCTCGCTGACCCCCAGCAGGGCGACGATCTGGGAAAAACCGTCGAAATAAGGCGCGATGCTGCGGGTGTAGGTCGCACTGATGATGGCGTTGCCCAGCAACAGGAGAAGCGCCGGCAGGATCAGGAAGTGGACGAAGGCGATCCCGGCCAGGCAAGCCACGGACAGGAAGCTGCACAGATACAACAGCGGGGCGAAGCCGGGGGCCGGGGGGAACGGGTTAAGCAGCAGCGACGCCAGCCACTGTTCGCCCGGGGCGTTCAGCCGCGCCAGCAAGAGTTGGCAGCTCTCGCGCAGGTCCTGATCCGCCGCGAAGACCTCCTGCTCCCGCGCGCGCTCCGCCAGCGCCCGGTCGTCCTCCAGGTAGGTGCGCAACTGGCTGTAGAGGACCTGGCGTCCCGGCGTGCTGCAGGTTCGGTCCACCTTGGCGAATAAGTCGTCCATCCCCAGGTCCCGCCAGGTCTGCTCATTGACCGTCTTGCGGTCGGTCCCCAGCGAGGAGAAGTACATCGCGATGATCCCCAGGTCCCGTTCGCGCGGAATTTCCCGGCCCCAGGACCGGCGCAATTTGGCCAGGCGTATCTGCTGCTGGCGGCGGCGGCCTCCCAGGCCAATGGCGGCGGTCAGCCAAAAGGGGATTAGGGGGCGGAGTGGCATGGCCGGAGACCGGAGAGGGCCTGGGCGGCGTCGGAGATGACGGACAATTGCCCCGGAGGCAAAGGCGAACCTCGAGGGATGCCGAAATCTCCGATCCGCGGCGATCCATTTCCCGGGCCAGCCCCCGCCCGGAGAAGCTGCGGCCTGACGTTTTGGTTCGCCATGCCGCGGGCCGCGGCAAAAATCGAGGGTCGGCGCGTTTTGCCGCGCGCCGGCTTATGAAAGCCTACAATGCCCCCTGGAGCCGGTCGCTGATCGCGGTTTCAATCCTGGCCACCGGCCTCTGCCTGGTCATTTCATTCCTGCTTGTCCGGCAAGGGCTGCCGTGGCTCGCTGCCCTCACGCCATTGGCGGTCGTGCTCTGTGCCACCCCATTCGCCATCCGCGGCTACTCGGTATCCCCGGATCAGGTCCTGGTGCATCGTTTCGGCTGGACGAGCCGGCTGCCGTTGGCGGGTTTGCAGTCGGTCCAGCACGTCCCGGACGCGATGAAGGGCAGCATCCGCACGTTCGGCAACGGGGGGCTCTTCTCCTTCACCGGCCTCTTCCGCAACCGCCGGCTGGGGTCCTACCGGGCCTTCGCCACCGATCCGCACCGGTCGGTGGTCCTGCGTTTTGCGAAGCGCACGGTGGTGCTCACCCCGGATGAGCCCGAGGAGTTCGCGGCCGAGCTCGCCGGCCGGTGCGAGCCGGTTCCTACGGCTGCTGCTCCGCGCCCTGCCGGATGATCGGGTCGCCCTGCGCGACCGTCAGCGCCAGGCCGGTGGGATCGAGGTCCTGCACGTTGGCGACCATGAGGCCGCGCTTGGCCGTGATCTGGCAGTGGTCGAACTTGAGGTCCTGGATCGGGCTGGTCTTGAAGCCGCGGATCAAGCCCACGGACTGAGCGGTGCCGGTAAAATTGATCAGCTGCACGTTGCGCACCGCCGTCAGCTCCTTGGCCGCCGGGGCGAGGGGCGGCACCATTCTCCACTCCAGGTCGAACTCGATCGCCCGCGCGACGTTGGTGACCTGGATGTCGCGGTAGACGATGTCCTCGACCACGCCGCCGCGGCTCGGTTGGGACTTGATCCGCGCGGCGGTGCTCGAGCCGGTGAATTTGCAGCGCTCCACGAGCACATGGCGGACCGAGCCGCTGACCTCCGAGCCCATCGCGACCCCGCCGCCCGAGCCGAAGGTGCAGTCGCTGATCGTGACGTTCTCGGTGGGCCGGTTCAACCGCAGCCCGTCGGCATCCTTGCCGGCCTTGATCGAAATGTCGTCATCGGTGCAGGCGATGTCGCAGCCGGTGATGAGCACATCCCGGCTGGAGCACACGTCCATGCCATCGGAGCTCGGAATGTACGAATCGATGTGCACGGTGAGATCTTTGGCAACGACATGCTCGCAATTGAGGAACACAAAGCCCCAGCGGGCCTGGTTCTTCAGATGCACGCCGGAGACGGTGACGTGGGTGCAGTTCTGGAACACGATCGCGCGCGGCGGGGCGAGGCGGCCGGCGCCGCCGGGGATCGGGATGCCGGCCGCGTTGATCGGCGGCAGGTGGGCCGGGTCCGGAGCGAAGCTGAGGGCGGCGACCGTCGGCAGGGGCTGCGGGTAGACGTCCTCCGGGCGGGGGAGGGGTCCGGCCGGCTCGGCGGGCGGCGGCGGCGGGCGGCGGCGCGGGCCGGCGGCGCCCGGACGCCGCGGAGCCCCGGGCCAGGAAAGGCCGGAGCCGTCGACCGTGCCTTCGCCGGTCACCGAGACATGGTTCATCCCCACGAAATTGAGGAATCCCGAGGTCCAGTAGCGTTCGATCCCCTCCCAATTGGTGTAGACGGGTGGAAAGTCCGCCATCACGGTCGTGCTCTTCAGCACGGCATCCTTCTGCAGCTCGAGGTTGACGCCGGGCTTGAAATAGAGCGCGCCGCTGACAAAGACCCCGGACGGCACGACGATCACGCCGCCGCCGGCCGCCGCGCAGGCGTCGATCGTTCCCTGGATCGCCTTGGTGTTGACGGTCGTCCCGTCGCCGACCGCCCCGTGTTCGGTGATGACGTACTGGACCGGCGGTCGGTCGATCGCGACGCAGGAGGAAAGCGCGGCCACGAGCAGCGCGGCGGCGAAGGGGAGGAGGGCGGGCGGATTGCGCATGATGGGATGGGGCGGCGGGGAGTGTGGTTTCGGGCCGCCCTGAGGAACGGGCGAGGGCGCGGCGGATCGGGGCGGGACAGCAGCTGAAGGTGAGGGAAATTCGGACCGGAACGCAACGGTCGGTTCCGGGGTTGAAACGGCCTGACGTTTGGGCCCGGAAAGGGTTGTTCGGTTCCATCCCGGCTGGCCGGGGCGCCGGCTGCGCACTTTTTGGCGAAGCGGGATTGCAGGCCGGCGTGAATTCTGGCAGCGTCCCGCCCGCCTCAAAACCTCAAGTCGATTCCCATATGTCCCATGTCGTCACCAGCAAATGCGCGGGCTGCAAGTTCACCGATTGCGTGGAGGTGTGCCCCGTCGCGTGTTTTTACGAGTTGGATAACCAGGTTGTGATCCACCCGGAAGACTGCATCGATTGCACGGCCTGCGTCGATGTCTGCCCGGTGCAGGCGATCTACCTCGAAACGAACGTGCCGGACGAATTCCGCGACGGGATCGAGTTCAACGCCGCCCAGGCCCGGCAATTGAAGGATTCCGGCCACGAGGCGATCATCAAGCAGAAGGAGCCGCTGCCGACCGCCGAGCAGCGGAAGAAGGACCTCGGTTACTGACCGGCCGGGCCCGGGATTGACCTTGCCGGCCTCCGGGGGCGTCCCCAGGGTGGGCCGCTTGTGAAAATCGGCTTTCTTGGCGGCAGCTTTGATCCGGTCCATTTCGGGCACCTCATGGCGGCGCAGGACGCCTATGAGCAGTGCCGGCTCGACCGCCTGATCCTCGTCCCAGCCGCCCAGGCGCCGCTCAAGCCGAAGGACGTCCAGTCGTCCGCCCCGGACCGCCTGGCCATGCTGCGCGCGGCCACGGAATGGGACCGGCGTTTCGAGATTTCCGACTGCGAGCTCGTGCGGGGCGGCATCAGCTACACGATCGACTCGGCCCGGCATTTCCGGGCGCTCTATCCCCGGGACGAGCTGTATTGGATCATCGGGGGCGACCAGCTGCCGCACCTGCACCGGTGGAAGGACGTCGAGGAGCTGGCGCGGCTGGTGGAGTTCATCTTTCTCGAGCGGCCCGGCTTTCCGAGCAAGGCCGGCCCCGACATCCCCGGCCTGCGCCTGCACCGCTGCGACGGGCACTTGCTGGCGATCAATTCCACCGAATTGCGGGAGCGCACCCGGCTGGGGCTCTCCCTCGACTACTTCGTGCCCCACAAGGCGATTGTTTACATCAAGGACAAGGGCCTGTATCGGCATTCAGGATGAATTCCCCCTCACCGGCTTCGCGCGCAGCGATCCAGGCGGTCTGCCGCGCGCTACTGGACAAGAAGGCCCTGGAGGTCCGCGTCCTCGACGTGAGCGCCGGTTCGTCGATCACCGACACCATGATCGTCGCCTCCGGCACCTCCGAGCCGCACCTGCGCGCCTTGCGGATCGCGGTCGACGAGGCCCTGACGACGGTCCGCGCGCGCGCGCTGCGCCAGGAGTCGGCGCCGGAGAGCGGCTGGACCGTGATCGACGCCTTTGACCTGATCGTCCACCTGCTCACCGAGGAGCAGCGTGAACGCTACCGCCTCGAGCACCTGTGGCGGGACGCCGTGGAGCTGGACCTGGCCGAGGTCCTGGCCGAGCCGAAGCCGCCCGCCAAACGGAAGCCGCCGGCGAAGGCCAAGGCGGCCGCCAAGGCCAAACTGGCGGCCAAGGCTCGTCGCCGCAAGAGCTGAGGACGAGGCGATCGCGAGCGGCCGGCCCCGCGCGAGAATGCCCTTGCCGCTCCGCGGCCGATGGGATGAGATCCGGCATGAAACGGATGCTTCGGTCCATCCCCGGATTCACGCTCGTGGAGGTGATGATCCTGCTGATCATCATCGCCCTGCTCCTCGCCATGGCCATCCCCGCGCTCCAGAAGATCCGGCAGGCCAAGCAGGAGCGCGCGCCGGTCGACAATCTGTCGGCGCCCGCCAAGCAGCCCTAGGGCCGGCTCTCAGCGGAAGAGGTTGTATTTCAGGATCGCCCAAAGCGCGCGGAACCCGTCGCGCCAGCCGATTTTTTTGCCTTCGGCGTAGGTCCGGCCGTAGTAGCTGATCCCCACCTCGTAGATCGGCACGTTCAGTTTCGAGAGCTTGGCGGTGATCTCGGGCTCGAAGCCGAAGCGGTTCTCCTCGATCACGATCTTGGTCAGCACCTCGCGTCGGAAGACCTTGTAGCAGGTCTCCATGTCGGTGAGGTTCAAGTTGGTGAACATGTTCGAGGTCAGCGTGAGGAAGCGGTTGCCGACGCTGTGCCAGAAGTAGAGCACCCGGTGCGCCTCCGCGCCCATGAAGCGGGAGCCGAAGACCACGTCGGCCTTGCCGTCGAGGATCGGCTTGAGGAGCTTGGGGTATTCGCCCGGATCGTATTCCAGGTCCGCATCCTGGGGGATGATCACGTCGCCGGTCGCCACGGCGAAACCGGTGCGCAGCGCGGCGCCTTTGCCCTGATTGACCTCGTGGTAGATGATCTTGTCGACCAGCGGGGCGATGTTGATCCGCAGGAAGTCCCGCGAGCCGTCCCGCGAGCCGTCGTCGACGATGATGATCTCCTTGTCCGGCACCGGGGAGGCGCGGACTTTGTCGACGATCGTGCGGATGGTCTTGGCTTCGTTGTAGCAGGGAATGACGATGGAGACGCGCATGCGGCCAGGGTTCGTGAAAGCCAGGGGTTTAGGCTGTCCGGCGCTCCCACGCGAATAGATACTGCTGCGCCAGTCCGGCCAGCGGCCCGAAATGGGTCCGCCCGAAATGGGCGATCTGCGGCGGTTTCCAGCCGGCGAGCCCATAGTGCCGCGCCATCGCCGCGATGATCCAGACGTCGACGGGAAAGGCTTCCATCCTGCCGGCGCCGAACAGGAGCACGCAATCGGCCACCTTAGGGCCGACGCCGGGCAGCTCCGCCAGCCGGGCCTTCGCTTCGGGGTACGGCAGCGCCTCGGTTTCCGCCAGCCAGCCCGGATGCGCGGCGAGCCAGCGCGCGGTGCCGCGGATGTAACGGGCGCGAAAGCCCAGGCGGCAGGCCAGGAGGTCAGCCTCCGCCACCTCCGCCAGCTCTTCCCAGGTCGGCAGCCGGTGGGACAGGAAGGGAGCCTCCGCCAGCAGCGCCGGCTCGGTGAGCAGCGGCCGGCCATGGCGGCTGGCGAGCAGGGAGGTCATCTGCCGGATCTGGACGATCTGCTTGGCAGCGCTGCAGAGGAAGCCGAGCAGGGTCTCGCCGAAGGGCTGGCGCAGAATGCGCAGGCCCGGATGGGCGGCAAGCGCCCGGGCCAGGTGGGCGTCACTGCGCCAGGGCAGGGAGTCGGCGAGCAGGCGGGCGGGATTGCCGGCATCCCAGTAGCGGGCCAGGGCCGGACCGGTCGCGGCGGCCCGCGCCGCCGGGGCCGACCATTCCAGGCGCCCATCGCCGGCCAGCCGGAGCCGGGCCACATGGCTGTCCCAGGCTCCGATCCAGGAGCCGTCGGCCCGGCAATGCCAGCGGAAAGCCTGGCCGCCGTCGAGGATCTCCGCCAGCACCGCCGCGGTGAGCGGATCGGCCGACGCCAGCGGCTGCCAGGGAGACCACATCAGGGACGGGGCCGGCCGCCCCCGGACTGGGCCCGCCGGGGACGGGCCGCCGGCGGACTGGCCGCGGTCGCCGATCATCCGCGCAGAGCGGCGGCCGGCGGCTCGGGCAGCGCCCAAAGGACGCTCTGCGCCTGGGCCAGGATGTGGCCGCCCTCGTCCACCAGTTCAAGCTGCCAGGCGACCGGATGCTCCTTCCGGCCGGACCAATCCGACCCGGTCAGGCCGATCTCGAACAGGTGCTCGCCGGCCCCGACCGCGGCCGGGAACGTGTACTGCACCGGATCGGGAGAGTTCGGGGTGACGATCCGGAGCACGAACTTCGCGCCCAGCAGGCTCACGTTCGGGTGCTTCACGCGGGTGAAAAAATAAAATCCGGCGCGGTCCTTCGGGTGGCTCCGGCGCACCTCGCGGTCGCCGAGGTTTTCCTGGTGGTCGAAATATTCCGAAATCCGGGTGAAATCGACGGCGGCGTGCCACTCCGGCCAGACGCGGACGAACTCCACGTCGGCCGCGGCCGCCCCCGGCGCGGACCCGAGCGCGCCCAGCGCGGCGAGCAGCAGGGCGGGACGGGGGAGGCGAAGCAGGCGGCGGAGGATCATCGGCGGTCCGGGAAGGTGGGCGCAACGGCGCCGAATTTCAACGCCCTACTGCGCGAGGCCCACATACTGGTAGCGGTGGATGCCCAGGAGCGAAGGAACCCAGCCGGTGACATAGGGCTGAATCAGGTAGGTCCGGCTGCCGTGGAAGACCGGCGCGATCGGCGCCTCGCTCAGCAGGATGGCCTCCGCCCGCTGGAGGAGAGCATAGCGCCGGGTCTGGTCTAGCGTGCGGTTCGCCTCGTTGTTCAGGAGGTCATACTCCGGGTTCCCCCAGCCGGTCCAGTTGTTGCCGCCGCCCGACTTGAACAGATCGAGGTAGGTGCTTGGGTCGTCGTAGTCGCCCACCCAGCGCGAGCGCGCGATCTGGTAGGAGAGGGTGCGCATGTGGTCGAGGTACACGCGAAAGTCCTGGTTCGCCAGGGTGACGTCGATCCCGAGCTCCCGGTGCCACATCTGCTGCACGGCCTCCATGATCTTCGTGTTGATCTCATCGGAGTTCATGATGATCTGCACCGGGGGGAAGTTTCGCCCGCCGGGGTAGCCCGCCGCGGCGAGGAGCTGGCGGGCGACGGCAAAGTCGGTCGGCGCCTGGGCCGCGGAGGTGTAGCCGGCCGTGTCCGGGGGAGTGAGGCTGTGGGCGGGAGTCCGGCTGCCCTGGAGCACATCGCGGCTGATCGCCTCCCGGTCGATCGCCCGGGACAGCGCCTGGCGAACCCGCCGGTCGTCGAACGGCCGTTTGGTCACATTGAAGCGCAGGAAGAAGCTCTCGCTCAGCGGATCGACCCGCAGGAACTGCGGCGCGGTTTCCCGGTAGTGGCGGATGCGATCCGGCAGCAGATCGTAGGTGAGGTGGAGCTGCCCGGCGCGGAAATTGTTCTCATCGACAGCGATGTCCTCATTGGGGAAGAAGACGACCGAGTTGAGCTGATTGTGCGCCGCATCCCAATACCGGGGGTTCTTGACGACCACGATCCGGTCATTGGGCGCCCAGCGCTGCAGCTGGAAGGGGCCGTTGCCGATCAGATGCCCCGCCCGGGTCCAGGCGGTGCCGCGCTGGTCCATCGCCCCATACTTGAGAATCACGGCTCGCGGCACCGGGAAATACACCTGGTGGGCGGTCAGGGCCGGCAGGTAGGGGCAGGGGGCCTCCAAAGTGAGTTCAACGGTGTCCGGATCCGGCGCCTTGGCTCCAACCTGACCGAAGTCGGCCAGCGTCCCTTTGTTGTAGGCTTCGGCATTTCGGATCGGATAAAGCAGATAGGAATTGTCGCTGCCTAGCTTGGGGGAGAGAGCGCGCTGAAAGGAGAAGACAAAGTCGGCGGAAGTCAGGGGCGCGCCATCGGACCAGGTGAGGCCCGGCCGGAGGTGAAAGCGGTAACGCAGGCCGTCCGGGGAGACGTCCCACGAGGAGGCGGCCCCGGGAACGGGTTGGGACGTCTTCTCGTCGATGCAGGTGAGGCCCTCGAACAGGGCGATGAGGACATTGTAATCGGTGTACGCCGTGCAGATATGGGGGTCCAGGTCCTCGGGTTCGGCGCCATTGCCCAACAGCAGCGTTCCCGTCCGGCGCCCGGCCTCGGCCGCGCTCTCGCGCCGGGTGCACCCGGCCGCCAGCCCCAGGAGCAGCAGCCCGGCCGCAGCCCCGAGGGCAAGCGGACCGGGTCTGAGGCGAGCGATCGGGCTGGGCAGGCGCATGGGAGGAGGGAAGGGATGGCTCGCCGTGGAGGCAAAAACCAAAATAGGCTGCGGCAAGGCTAAGAAATCCCTGGGATCGGCATAGGGTCGCATGAGCCTGATGGCGAACAGCGCGGAGCCCTCGAAGGAGCTGCGCGGGAGCGGCCGGTGGGACCGGACCGCCGGTGGTTCAGTCGGCGTTCAGCAGCGGCCGCAGGACTTGCCAGACCGTTGCGGCGACGAGGCGATGGCCCGCGGCGTTGGGGTGGACATTGTCCGGCCCGTTGAGCTCGGGCCGCCCCGCGACGTCCTCCAGCAGAAAGGGAATCAGGACCACTCGCTCCTCCCGGGCGACCTGCGGAAAGACCGCCGCATATGCCGCCGCATAGTCAGCGCCCATGCTCGGCGGCATGCGCATCCCGGCGAGCACGATCGTCGCCTCCGGGTCCCGCGCCCGGACGCGGGCGATGATGCCGCGCAAGTTGTCCCGGGTGATCGCCGGATCGATTCCGCGCAGGCCGTCGTTGGCGCCGAGGGCCAGCACGAAGAGGTCGATGGGGCGGCGCAGGACCCAGGCGATCCGCCGCAAGCCCGCGGCGGTCGTGTCGCCGCTCAGCCCCGCATTGACGATCTGCCAGGGAAGATGGGCCGCGGCGATCTTCTGCCCGATCAGGGCGGGGTAGGCTTGCGTCGCGGGATCCTCCAGGCCCAGGCCATAGGTCAGGCTGTCCCCAAAAAATACGACGGTTTTCGGCTGGGAGGCCGCCGGCTGCGGCCGCGCGCTGGCAGCGCCGCCGAGCAGCCAGCCCAGGGAGAGCAGCACGGTTAGACCAAACCTGCGGGAAAGTTGCATCGTCATCGTCGGGCTGGCGTAAAGGCGGATCCTCGCCAATAGTAATCCCCGATCCATGCGGAAAGTCGAGCGGCTCAACCAGGTCGATGGCGCCTCGGGGAAAAACCCGAGACGGTTTGGGCGCGCGCCGGCATGATCTTCATCCTGCGCATGGCCTGGCGGGACTCGCGGGCTTCCCGGCGCCGCCTGCTGCTTTTTTCCCTGTGCGTGGTGTTCGGCATCGCGGCCCTGGTATCCTTGGGCTCCCTCGGCGCCAGCCTGGGGCGCGCGATCCAGGAGCAGACCAAGACGCTGCTCGGAGCGGACCTCGTGGTCGGCTCCCGCGCCGGCCTCAGCGCGGAGGCTAACCGGTACCTCGAGAGCCTCGGCGCCGAAACCTCCCGGCAGACCACCTTTTCCTCGATGATGGTGTTCCCTGCGGCCGGCGCAGCAACGCGCCTGGTGGAGGTGCGCGGCGTCGAGGGCGCCTTTCCTTACTACGGCGACTTCCTCACGGAGCCCATTGACGCGGCCGCCCGCCTGCGGGCGGCCGAGGCGACGGGCGAGCGGGTCGTCATCCTCGAGGACAGTCTCCTCAGCCAGTTCCAAGTGCGGGTGGGCGACAAGGTGAAGCTCGGCCGGGCCGAATTCACGGTCCTAGGCTCGCTGAAGAAAATCGCCGGGGAGTCCTTGGCGATCGCGATGTTTTCGCCGCGGGTGTTCGTGCCCCTGCGCGCCTTGGCGGGGGCCGGCCTCGACGAGAGCGGCCCCCTGGTGCGCCATCGCGTCGCCTTGAAGCTGCCGCCCGGCACCAATGCCGACGCGGTCGTCCAGACGATGCGGGAGCGCTTCGGGGACGAACGTCTGTCCTATGACACGGTCGCCGGGCGCCAGCGCGAGCTGGGCCGCGCGCTCACCAATATCGACGGCTTCCTCAGCCTGGTCGGTTTCATCGCGCTGCTGCTCGGCGCGATCGGAGTCGCCAGCGCCGTTCATGTTTACGTGCGCCAGAAGCTGCCGACCGTCGCGGTCCTGCGCTGCCTGGGCTCCAGCGCGCGCCAGGGCTTCGCGATCTACCTGGTGCAGGGGGTCGCGATGGGCGTGTTCGGCGCGGCGGCCGGCGGCGCCCTCGGCGCCGTGCTCCAGGCGGCGCTGCCGGCGCTCTTCGGCGACCTCCTGCCCGTGCCGGTGGATTTTACGCTTTCAGCGGCCGCCCTCGCCCGGGGCATGGGGGCGGGCCTGGTGGTGTGCGTCTTGTTCACCCTGCTGCCCCTCCTGGCCGTGCGCCGGGTTTCCCCGCTGCAGGCGCTCCGCGCGGACGCCCCCGAAGCGGGACAGGGCGCGGACCGGGCCCGGCTGGCCCTGGGTGCGGTGATCATCGCCGCCGTGGCCGGCTTCGCCGTCTGGCAGACCCACAGCCTGCGGCTGGGCCTGGCTTTCACGGTTGGATTGGGCACTGGACTGGCCGTGCTTGCGGGTCTGGCGCGGGCGACGGCCGGAGCCGCCCGGAGGTGGGCGCCGCGGCGTCTGCCCTATGTGGTGCGCCAGGGCATCGCGAATCTCCACCGGCCGAACAACCGCACCGTGCTCCTCCTGGTCTCCTTGGGTCTGGGCACCTTTTTGCTGCTCACCTTGTTCCTCACCCGCACCGCCTTCGAACGGGAGTTGCACGACGCCGGAGCGGGGGAGCGCCCCAATCTGCTCTTGTTCGACATTCAGGACGATCAAGTGGGACCGCTGGACCGCCTGCTGGCGGACCACGGGGCGCCGGTCCGCCAGCAGGCGCCGATTGTGACGATGAAAATGTCCCGGCTGAAGGGGCGGCCGATCGAGGAATGGCTGGAAGGGCCGCGCGGCCGGATGCCGCCGTGGGCGCTGCGGCGCGAATACCGCACGACTTTCCGCGCTGCGCTCAGCGAGACTGAGCACCTGGTGGCCGGCCAATGGATCGGCAGAGTGGCGCCCGGCACGGAAGTGATCCCCATTTCGGTGGACCAAGGGCTGGCCGAGGAGATGCACCTGGCGCTGGGCGATGAGATCGAATGGGACGTCCAGGGCGTGGCGATCCGCTCGCGCGTCGCCAGCATCCGCTCGATCGACTGGCGGCGCCTCGAGCCGAATTTCTTCGTCGTCTTCCCGCTCGGCGCCCTGGAGGACGCGCCCAAGTTTTACGTCACCGCGGTGCGCGCGGCCACGCCGGAGGCCTCGGGCGCGCTGCAGCGGGCGGTGGTCGCGCAGTTTCCCAATGTTTCGGCCGTCGACCTGGCCCTCGTGCTCCAGACCTTGGACGGCATCTTCGGCAAGGTCTCCTTCGCGATCGAATTCCTGGCCCTGTTCACGGTGGCGACCGGGCTGGTCGTGCTGGCCGGCGCGGTCTGGACCGGGCGCTACCAGCGCCGGCGGGAGACCGTGCTGCTGCGCACGATCGGCGCCTCCCGCCGCCAGCTCGCGCAGATCCAGTTGGTGGAATACGCGATCTTGGGGATCCTCGCGACGGTCGTGGGCGGCGTCCTGGCCGTGGCGGGCAGCGCGGCCCTGGCCCATTGGGAGTTCGATTTTCGTCCGGCCGCCCCGCCGCTCGCGCTCGCCGGCGCGGTGGTGATCGTGACCGGTCTGACCCTCGCCACCGGCTGGCTTTCGGACCGGAGCCTCGCGCGCCAGCCGCCCTTGGAAGTGCTCCGCGGCGACGGTTGAGTTCGGCACTGCGAATCAAGCGCCGGGTCCCAGCGGCGGCAGCTGCAGCGCCCCAACCGGCTCCCTGGTCCACGGCCCGATTGCGCCGGTCAGGGTCCAAAGGTCATCTTTTCCCGGTCGGGTCGATCGGGCCCCATTGGGTGGTTTCCAGCGACCACAGTTCGCCCATCTCCTGTGCACGCTTCTTCGCCTCGTCGTCCTCGAATTGCGCCATGGCCCGCTTTTCCGGGGCGCTGCCTTTGTCGGGCGCCGTGCTATAGCCGCTGAACAGCGGGATCCGAAAATGATTCAAGGCCAGATCGACCTCGCTGATGTAGCGCTTCACCGCCAGTTCCTGCAGGCCCTTGGGCGTGTAGAGCTCCCGTTCGGAGAATTCCCGGATCTTGGCGTCGCGGACGACGTAGTCGGGCAGACGCACGATGTCGTTCTTCGGCGCGGCGCTCTCCGGCGCACCTTCGGGCGCGGCCCCGGGCGCGGGTGCCGCGAGCCCGGGATGGGCGGCGGCCGGATCGTACTTGGGCAGAGCGGCGGCGAGCGCCGCCGCCATTTCCGAGGACATGGGCCGAGCGGCCGGCGGCTGAGCCGCGGGAGTCGGTGCCGGGGGCGCGAAGACGGGCGGCAGCGCCAAGGCTGGGGCCGGGGCCGCGGACTGGCCGGCGGCCGAGAGGGCTCCGAGCCCGAAGCTCGCCGTCACACTGAGGCAGGAGGGGCGCCAAGCCATGCGGCTTTTTCAGAGTGCTGCGGAGCGCGAAGGTTCCGGCAAAGTGAA